>Ga0265780_10007941_pt1 | contig 12961 bp, 15 predicted proteins | sample P1T30metagenome_FD_192432 | JGI IMG/M metagenome (GOLD analysis project Ga0265780, IMG submission 192432) | Plant litter microbial communities from East Loma Ridge, Irvine, California - P1 T30 | ecosystem: Environmental > Terrestrial > Plant litter > Unclassified | place: USA: California...
GTCTTTGCACCCGAGGCAGCCACAGTGCGATTCTGGAAGAAGCTGCGCATCCAAAAAGATATGCAACGAAAAGTATCATTGTGCGCGCTGTCTTTTCGACACCGGGTGTGTTGGTGGACCAGGGGGCTGTTCTGGTTCAACCGGGCAGGGTAAGTGCGCGTGGAACTTGTGAGGGCTGATGCTCAGGACTACCTACTCTACCGTTGACCCTGCTTTGGAAATTGTGGCTCATGCCTATCACACTCGTTAAAATCTATTGAAATGAAAGATATTTCCAGAGCATACAAATTCCTTGTTTGCGCGATTTCCATGTGACTGCGTGGATGGTTTGACAAACATTGCGCGACTCGACCGAATGAATACTTAAGGCTACACTCCGACTCCAGGCTTCTACTACCTTTCATTGTACAAAAGCGCCCTATATATCTGCTCTTTTCGCTTCTTTGCTTGGATCACAGACTTCTGCCCAACAACACTTGTCTACATATAGGTAATCGACAGCCACAATCTCCCACGACTATCTCTTCGAAACACACAATCAGCCATGTCGTCTACAGTACTAGTCAGCGACCTTCCTTCCAACTGCGAGTCCTCCTACGTCTTCACCGAGCTACGTTTGCAAGAAGACGAAGTCGAAGAAGTCTACACGCGAGCGGGAGGAGGCGAGTCCGCCTGGATAGTCTTCAAGGCCCCCGACCTCGCCGCAACATTCGAGAAGACCCACAAAGGCTACCACTTCGGGGCGACCGGCAAGAAGATCACGACTTCATTCTGGACCGAAGCCATTCCCGAAAACGCCACCAATCGCTATTCCGACTTCGTTCGCTCCCGGGATCACCAAATACTCTCGAGCACCGTTGAGATTACCGGTCTTCCCGACAAACACACTATGAGTAACATGAATGAATTGTTCAGGTCGGTGCGAGACCAATACTCTGAGACCACCGAGAAGAATCAGCATCTAAGCCCAAAGTACTATGACTGCAACGAGCCCATCAATATCCTTCATCTCAAAACGCCCGACCCAGGAGTCGGCCTTTTGCAGCTCGCGCAGCCTTGGATGGCAGTCGCCATTGTACAACAGTACGCGGGTACCTACTGGAAGAACGCGACTCTCAACGCTCGGTGCGTTCCTGATGGAGAAATGGAGAAACTGCTTGTCAATGAGCCCAGCGCTACTGACGTGTCTCTCTTCGTCAGGGGCTTGAAGGTCGGTACCTCATCGAAGGAGGTGCGAGACATTTTCGAGGACTTTTCTATTCGCGACGTCAACATCCTACCAGGCGGCAAGACGTTCTGCTTCGTCACCGTCCAGCAAGTGCACGCCGACTCGATCCTCACGCGGTTCAAGAACGGTGTCAAGTGGCAAGGTCGCACCATCAAGGTGGACTTGTCGGACAAGGACAAGCGAAAGCAGAAGGCTGAGTTTGGATTTACCGGCGCCACGCCCATTGCTGCGCCAGCTCCTCTACCACCTACGGATGTCACAGACTTAAAACTGAGCAACCTACCATACGACGTCACAGACCTCAAAATCCGTACCCTGTTCGAGGGCTTCGCCGTATACAAGGTCGTCATCATGCAGGGCTATGCCTTTGTGTGTATTCCGACGGGGGAAGTCGGCCGCGCGCTCGACAAGCTGAACGAAACCATGATCGGGGCTCAATATATCAAGGCCAAGGTCGCTGATCCCCGGAAGAAGTAGGGCTGCAGGTCTGGTTCCGTGCTGTGAAGGCGTCAAAGGGGTTCACGAGACCACAGAAGCGGGTTGTTGCGTGTCTTGTATTTATCAGCTGGTACGTTGATGAGTACTCTAGAAAGTTTGGATGGCTTGTAGGCGCTAGGGTGTGGTAATGACTCTAAGGATTGCGTTCTCTCTTATTTAATGAGGAGTACCTTTGCGTATGTGGTGGTTATGTATTTCGGGAGTCATGAGTGGCTCGTCTCGCTCTGCGTCATCGCAGTACCATGGATGGGATGGAAGGGAACCAGAGTGTGGTAATGAAATACTTGCAAATGTATTCACTGCTATGTTGCCCTCGTGATGGGGGTTGCCTAAAGTTACACTGACCGTTCCTTGTATGAGCATGTTCGAGCTTCTATAATTCTAGCGTATTGCGTCCCAAAAACAATTGCTGCTGAGCTAAACACTCGATCAAGCCTAACGTTCAAAAGCTCAACCATGACAGACTACACCTACTACAGTTCATCCGCGTCCAAAGGCTTCACCTTTCTGATACCATACCATGTCCAAGCCATCTTTGTCGCTACTACAAGGAAGCTACCTTCCGCCGCCCGCCCCGTGTACCGCGAATATTTTGGCGACATCATGGCATGTCGAGATCGAGCTCGAGACTCCGCCGAGGCGATGCAAGCGTTCGTGAACAAGGACTTTCCGGAGATTTCGAGGGACCATAATCGACTAGCGAATCTGATGAATGCGGAAATCGACAAGCAGAGGAAGGAGGTGTCGGTCAAAATACCAATTACTGGGGACGGAACGATGGCTGGGGAGGATGAGGACGATAAACCGTTGGCGGAGTTGGGCAGGAAGAAGCAGAGTCCCGCCGAGTCAGGCAAGAAAGCGACATTGAAAGCTGTGTCAGAGGCCGCCGCCGAGGCGACAGTGCGCGAAGAGCCCTCTAAAACAGCTTCTCCTCCGACTGTGGCAAATACAGAGCTTGTTCGACCAACTCTGGGCCAAGGTCCAGGCCCTGCGACATCTCCGAGGCGTCCAACAGGCGGAGACCGTGAATATTCCGAAGTAGACGAAGAAGACAGCGAGCTGAGCGTTATAGTGCTCGACACGTCAGAGCCCTGGAAAGATTCGCTCTGGCCACACGGCGCCTGGATCGATGGCCTAGAGGTTGTCGACGCGCTTCCATGGGCGCACCCAAGCCGACCTGAACGTATCGCCCCGGACGGCCGATTAGCCCACGACAAGCCACAACGTGCCGCAGCTAATCCTCATTCCTCTTAATCCCTGCTTTTATGTCCCAGAAACAAGTAACCTGCAGCTTTCCGCGGCCGACGCACTCAGGGTTGTCGCAGTGGAAGCGCGAACATCGTTCTCGGTAGCGGAAGTCGATGTTTTCGAGGCAGTACATGCACGGCCATAAGTCAACGTAGGGGAAGGTGGCCTTGATCTCGTACGTAGCGTTCCTGCGTTGAGTCAGATTAGAAAGCGTTTAGAAATGACACGTTAGCACTCACCTCCACTTTTGGATGTCTTCTCGCGTCAGGTTGTGCGATGCCGGAGGGTCTTCCTGTCTAAGGGTCGGGGTATCGCTTCGCTTCGCTGTTGAAGCCTCTGCCTTCGTGGGTGCTGGAGCGCTTTGCTCATCGGATGGCCGAAGCTCACTGCTTCTCCGACGATTCTCGCGTCTCAGTCGTTGGGCGTCCATGTCTTGTGGTTGTTGGGTTTCCTGAGCGCTCGGTTTTGGGGTGTTTCCGTATCCGAACAGCGGCATGGTCACCTTCGTGCGATGAACGCGATAGAAAATAAAAAAGTGGAGGTTGGGGAAGTCAAAGAGAGTGTTAGCTGTCCACCGAACGGAATTTTGTGTAACGATATTCACTCGCGTAGCGCGTGGCCTTCAACCACGTAACGGTGAACTCTGGATTGTGAATATGTTTGGTCGTCGCACGGTTCCGGAAAGACATGATGAAGCATACAGTACCAAATCTTCCCCAGGAAGCTGAGCACCACCTGATCCAGTAGTGACTTATCAAAGCGTCGTTATCACGAGGCGTATCTATTATTTGCTGGTCTTGTGAATCAACAAATGCCGTTTTGCTGGGTATCGTTCGCATCTCCGTGATGGTGAGTGGCTCTCTAGTACAGGCTTTAGTATAGCATGCTAGAATCTGGCTGACAGAAACTCGAAGTCTTGCAGTTGCATTTCGAGCTGGTAAAAGAGCTTCTGCACTTGAGGCAAGGCATCTCATCTACTGTGAGCGTGATCTTCACATAGGCGACCCCTGTGTCGCCAGCGACCATCGCGGTGCGCCTGGCTGCATCCGTGAGTTCCAGGGCTGAGATTTGAGTCACGTTCTCCGATACGCGCAGATGCGATTGAGCTCGAAGTGATCGCGATGGCAAGTTGATGTCTTTTGTTGGATAGGTGGAAGATTGAGAAATTGCTGTTGTCGCGTAAGATCAAGCCGCACCAAGACGCCATGACCACCGCGTCGGCCGAGAATTCCCCGACCGCCGACGCCGACGGAACTTCAACCACCCGCAGGCAAACCTCCATCCTCCGACATCAACTATAAGAGCGCTGTACACCCTTGCGTATCACCCTTCCTCGATGCGTAGACGCTCACTAGGTCCTATCCGTCCGACGCCTTCAGCTCGTTGTCCACGCTCTATCCCTCCCCCACCAGCCTGAGCATCCTCGTGAAGACCACCGGCGCGGTTGAGAGGTCGCATCAAGGAGTCGGAAAGCTGTTCTCGCACCCGACGCACATGTCGCAGACTATGGAAGTAAATTAGTCATTTGAAGAGCAGCTCATGGTTCAAAATGATGCGCAGGCAGGTGCGATCGATGTCTCAATTCAGCCCATTGGTGTAGCTACGCCCAACGATCTGGCCGCCGAATTCGACTTTGTAAAGAGTATGTATCCCAATTTGGAAGCCGTGTGATGTGTTTGCATTGCAGCCATGGTACTGGCACGTGCCGGTCTTCCGGACTGTCGATGTGCGACGACGAGCGAGCGCACGCATGGGCGATGAGTAAAGCAACGAGGAGGAGTCGGGTTACGGAGGCGGGCTGCGTCATGTACAGGAACCTCATTCTGGTTTCTGTTTGATCGCGCGCACCTCGCATACCGATGCGAGAGATACCTATATGGATATGAACTATTGCGGGAACATCGCGCACGGGCTGGTCGATGGTGCTGAGTATACACGTTCGACTCATTCGGATCATCATCTATTTGCGAAGAGCGGGGAGTCAGGCAATTCGCATGGCATTATATGGGTTGCTTTCAGGTTATCATTCTGGGCGATACGGCAGCCTTGCGTCAATCAGAGATCTCTGTGGCGTCGCTATTGTACAGCGGTCACCATATTCAGAAACGCCTCAAGTTCTTGATTTCCGGTATCGCGCTTCTTCATTTCACTATTGTGATATGGTTGGATGATCTCACAATAGGAAGCAGGATTCACGGTTGATGCTGGGCACGTTTAGCGCCGCATGTGTTTCTTTACCTTCTTGTGCCCCGGGTCCTCAGGCTCCAATTTTACCTCTTCACCCATTCCAAAATGGCCAACTTGACACGCCGCCAACAGCGAAAGACCACAGCGACGGCTAAGCTAGGGAACCTGGACCTTCTCCTCTTCGCTCTACGAGCAGAGCTCGGCCCCGACTGGGGATGCTACAAGGAACTCATAGAGGGAGCCGCAGCCGCGAAGGCAAGCGGCGAGAATGTTTCCGCCTGGATCGACCAGACCGAGCCGTTGGTACGAAGCACCGCTTCGCAATTCGCGCATCAGGGAGTGCTCTTTCTGTTAGGCATCAAGGTGGGTAGTGAAGGTGAGTTGTCTTTTCCCATCTGGCACCTTCACGTCGAAACTAAATACTCTCAGCTTCTTCTGTCACCAAGGCCACCGACGCGACCAACGACATGTCTGCTCCACCTCCTGACACCGGACGCCCATCGCAATCAGTACAGCCCCCAGTCAACATCCAGTCCGCTCCACCTCCTCACACCCGACGCCCACCACAAGCAGTGCAGCCCTCAGCCAACATGCAGAACAACTTCACACCCAGCTGGACGCCCATACCGTCCCCCAGCCCATGCAGCTACATACCACCGACACCCACCTCCGTCGCGTCCAAAAAACGCTCGGCGGCCAACGTCGCCTTCCAGGGTCAGAAGCAGGCTACCGCGACACAGCCTCTCAAATCCGACTGGTTCGGCGGTTACGTCCTTCACCAAGATCCAGCCTTTCGGCGCGACGTATTCGAGTTCTTTGGACACGCAGTACCCGACAAGCCCGATCCCAAGCACCACGATCAATCCGATGTTTCATCCGTCTACAAGGCTGCGGATGACGACCTGGCGGTTTGGAGGGCGGGCTCTGGAGCTGAGGGCGAGGTGAAGGATGGCGGTCAGCAGGGTCAAGAAGATAGAATCAAGACTGTGGAGGATGCGAAGCGGGAGCGTGTGCGAGACGGCTTGCGCTACAAGCTTTTTGACAAGCTGGAGTGATGTTGGCTAGTGGTGAGGTGGGCGCTTTTGAAGTCAGGCGTCTGCGCGGGCTGACCTGGTGCGGAGACGAGCGACGTACGATCTTGGGGAAGGGCAAATGAAGTGCTTTTGGAGAGCGCGATAGATGGTTGGGCTGGTAGGGAAGGCGTTTGGCGTCGCTAAAGGACGAATGATACCCCCGGAAGACTTGTGAATGATACTTCAGAAAAAACACACCTCTCCTCCCCCATTCATCTATGCAACCAACGCACATCCACCCTTCACTCATCCAAAGTCTACTACCACGTCAACCAAGAAAAAAACCCGAACAGGCCTGCAGCTTACATTAACATGGAAGTATGGAAGATAGATGGCGTGGCGTCGATGTAGGCTCCAGACCTGTCCAGGTTTTTTTCTTGTATGAGGTGCTACAACTTCTCCGCCAACCCCCCTCTCTTCGCCTCAAAAGGCACCGCCAAATTCTTCTCCGCCCACTCCTTCTCCGCCTCCGTCCCCGGCATCGGCGGCACCATACCATTCACCTTCCACAAATCCCTATCCACGTCCTCACAACTATACTCCCAATCATACCCTTTATCCGCAATAAACGGCTTCAACGCCTTGTCCACAGCATCCATAAAGCGGTGTTTGTGCTCGATTGAAGTACTATTCTCATGCGTCAGCATAAACTTCCATGGGAGATGAACATAGGGATGTAAATACAATTGTCGAGCAAGATGCTCCATCTTGATTCGTATCATGGGGACTGAGCTATCACGCCCGGGCTTGTTGGCCTCGGTGTTGGCAGAGGGACGGGGTACGCCGCCGATGAAGAAGGATTCTGGGTGGATGGGCTGGAAGAGGACGTTTACGTAGAATTTGGGGAGGCCGACGATGGTGTAGTTTTTTGTGATTTCGTTTGCGAGGGCGGTTTTTTCGGCGAGGGAGGTGAAGGTGTTGGGGGGGTGGTATATTATCCAGAGAGGCATTGCGATGGTTGTTGAGAGGTTATGAGCGAGGGGAATGGGATGATAGACGACTGTGTTGGTCTTCTGGATAGGGGGTTTACTACGAAGCTTATATAATATCCATATACATTCATACCGAAGATGTAGGTTTACCTAGGCACTATACACGTGATTTGGAATAGTAATCACGACCGAGTGGTTACTAAGGATAACGCTAATCATGCACCGTATTGGGACTAAGAAGAGGACGTAGATCTTGGTATACCGCGCAATGACGACTAATCATGAACTTTCGCAGTCTTCTGGGCTTCGCTCTTGGATCTGAACTCTTTGAGCGATTAACTTTGGGTAAAACCATCATGGTGATTCATCGTTGCGCGTGAACGTGATTTTGTGGGAGTTTATTCCCCCGCATATTGTTACTAGACGGGTATCACTAGTACTGGATAGCAGTTTCGCGACTAGCGTGATTGGTAGACTACTATTACGTCCGTGACAATCGTTGGCTTGCCCGCGTTGAGGTATGCGGCTCTATTCTACAACGGACCCGCGTTCACAACTCCGCCACAACCCTTCGTACGACTTCATCGAGATCTTCCTCTTGCAGCCCTAGCAGATCATTCGCAAAGCCTTCCTTCTCTTTCCAGTCCGCAGCGACCACTCCCCACACTGCGACGACCTCTTCCCTTGCCTCACCGTCTCCACTCAACATCTTCGGCCGAGAAACGTCCAGCTCTTCCTTGCTACTCTGATCGATGCGCTCAAACTTATCGCCTGTAGCCTTCTCCAACGCATCAAGAACCTCGAGTTGCGTGACATGGTGGCTGTAGACGTAAAGCAGCTTGTTCGCCGTCTCATCTGGCTTCTCCAGGATCTTGATGACCGCCTTGCCGATGAAGTCCAGGTTTGAGGCGGAGAACTTGATTTTGCCGCCGTCGAGAATGTATGCTTTGCGAGCCTTGACGTCGAACTTGAGTAAACCGCAGGTCATGCCCCAGTCGAAGAAATGGCCTGTGACGAGGCTAGTCCAGGTAAGCTTTCCCATGCCGTCTTCACGCTCCTTGCCCTCCAATGTCAAGAGGTAGTCCCGAACGTCTTTCTTGCCCTTCATTAACGGCAGGATCTCATTTGTTTTGTCATCCGCAGAGTCACAGCTGCCGAATTCAGCGGGCATGATACGCTTCACGCCGCCTTTGAACGCCGCATCGATGAGCTTCTTTTGCGATTCGACATGGCTTCCTGCGATGGTGATAACGAGGGCGTCAATTTTATTCTCGCGTAGTACTTCGGCTACTCCATCAACGTTGAGATCATCGGGGATGGTGATGACTTTTGTTTTGGGGTAGACGGATTTGGATGTTTGGCGGTTGAGGACGAAGATGTCGAACTCGGAGGTTTTGAGCGCGTTGAGGACGGGTGCGCCGAGTGTGCCTGTGCCACCAATGAGGGCGACGTTGGTGATGGCCATTGTGTGGTGTGGTGTTGATATATGTGATGGTTGCGGGGTGAGTTGGATGCAGCTTCATGGGGAAGGGGCGATCGGCTATGGGCGCCTAGCCACGGTCTCACCTGATGATGGAGGCTTCCATCACGTCTTTCGAACGCAGGTTCGTGCACTGCGCGAATTTCATCTCTATACGTGCGCGACAAGGTAATGCCAGCAATCGCGAGGACATACGGCGTTCGCGTGTGTTGATGTCGATGATGCCATAGCATTCTCCGACGGCTACATCGGCGGCTATCGCTCTGCTATGAAGCTGGCAGCACTCACGATGTCGCTGCCAACCCATCGCTTTGTAGCCCGCAGTCGCTGTGCTACATTCGCGTACACGCCCAATGACTGAACATCATATCCCGGTCCATGGGTGTGTCGACTGCGCCGCATGCCCTCATCCTGGATTCGCGGGTGCGGGGTTGGTGCGACTTGACATGAAAACCTGTAGAGTCGGCTGGGTAATCTATACGACTTTTGCGCTCCTTCTTCTTGTCTCGTGTTCTGTTGGCAACTCGGACGATCTCTGCAGCGTGCCACAAAGCTGATGTTGCTCGCTGCGCATACCTGACATCTCGATTGCCTTGGACCCAGACCCCGCCCGTCGTACATCCATGCCAGATCTGAAGATCATAATGGAGGGCCATGAAGCGGATTACCAGTATGATCCAATAACCGCTAGCCAAGAGATCCGTGTTCTTCGTCTGGAGCCAGGTGCATTTGCTGAACCTCTCATCGGTAGCCTTGCGGTGCAGAAGATCGCAGATGATGAGACAAGCCCGCCAGCCTACGACTGCGTTTCCTACTGTTGGGGACCACAAGAGCAGTTTACAACCTTCACATGCGACGGCAGAAGCCTCCGCATCACGGTTGCGGTAGATGAGATGTTGCGATATCTGCGCAATCCCAGGAAGCCACGTCAGTTATGGATCGATGCCAGTATGTGTCGACGTAAGCTCGATCGCACTGACTGTGCTAATTGGAGGAACAGTCTGCATCAACCAATCTGAGAATCAAGAGAAGAGCCAGCAAGTACACACTATGGACAGAATCTATTCTCAAGCACGGAAAGTGCGCATATGGCTGGGGCCGGCAACGGACGAAGGTTTCAATACTACAGGTCCATCATTCGGCTTCAGCAGATGGAACTATAAGGATGCGCGTCAAGTCCATGGCATTGACAGAACTCATATCGGATACCTTGCTGCTAACACGACCTCATTCCGTCAGTCGGTGGAAGATCTTCTCTCCCGAGCTTGGTTCACACGACGTTGGGTGCTACAAGAGGTAGCCTTTGCACGTGTGCCGATTGTTCATTGCGGACATCACGAAGCTCCATGGAAACAATTCTACCAAGGCGCGGCTGGATACCTGTGCTACCATGCTACTGGGAAGCTTGAGCATGCTGACTCTCGTATGAGTGGAACGGTGATGCGCGCCCTTGGCCTTATTAGTCACTTGTCGGATACTAGAGAGTACACAAACCCAGGCCTTAGTGGAACCGTATACAGCGACAGCGTAGCCTTTGCGAATATGCTGGGTCTGCTCAAAAGGTACCATAGAGCGAATTGTACAGATGACCGCGACCGACTGTATGCGCTGTACGGGATGTCACTAGGGACCAGAATACACAGAAAACATCAGACCAAACTAATTATATCATGTCCCGTGGACTACAGCACGCATTACGCAGACGCATACACCAATTTCGCTGCCGCCGCGATAGAATCTGGTTATATCGACAAAGTCCTGCAGCACGTGTTCGAATTCGGGAGCCTCAACCGAGAGAGAGATAGCTGGCCTTCATGGGTGCCAAGCTGGAACAAGAAGAAGACCTGGTATGATGCTAAAGATGTTTTCACGTATCGAGTTCGAAGGCCCAAGTTGTTGTCTATCATTCTAGACTACCACATCGTTGATCAATGTGTGGGGAGAGAGCTATTCACAACTGATGATGTGCGTACCATAAACTTGTACGGTACCAAAGCACTTCACCTCCGTGGTTGTATCAATCGCATCGGCGATGTTCAACTTAGCGCTGACGATATGGACGCAATAACGCATCTTCAAATCACGTTAAGCCGCCGTTGTATCGACCAGCAGTCTCTGATTTGCAGGTACAAGGTGGCTTGGCTAGTCACGAATGCGCTCCTAAGAATGCCAGGCGTGTTAGCACGGAAGAGGCTCAAACAAAACGACTTCTTCACATTAAGAACATCCAAGACTTGTAATTCCGGGTTATGGATAGCTGTAAAGAAGATTCTTGGGTTACCATGGGACGAGTTGACAGAAGACGAATTCGACCTGAAAGAAGATGTGTTTCTCCGCGAAGCCAGACGAATTTTAAAAGACCTGTATGTGTTCTCTTACGAATACGACGGATCACCCGAGTTCGGCATCGCCATGGCGGAGGTGAGAGCTGGCGACTTTGTGTTACGCACTACTGGAGCAATTACTCTGGACACAGAAGTTGGTTCTTTAACCCCTTCGCTCTCTGGATTGATAATTCGTCCCTGTCATCAATCGACCTCGACAGGCCATGGCACATTCCGTCTCGTCGGCTGGTGCATCGATTATTATCCCGATGTCACAGAACCGGAGATCGTCGACGTTGTTCTAGTGTAAGAGACGCAGTGTATGCTAGAACAGGAATGAAGATAATGCCAGGAGTAATCCAGGGGTTCAAGACCACATGTACATCGCTTCGGGTGGTAACATTGAAGCATACATGTATCCAGCAGGCCTGCACACAGCTCGGGAAAAACTTCGTTATCGTCTTTCAGGCCCAAAGATACCAAAGAAAGACATCGTTTTAAAAGACACAACGATAGGTCGCACCTGGGAGACGCGCAGCATCGGGCTCATTATACATTGGAACACATGAATACCTAGGTAGGTGCGCTGTCGTCTAAAGTGATGTACGAGACAAAAGCTGACAGTATCCCAAAGCAATGTAGACTCCAGGCCAAACCATGTCCCGTGGAAGCTGCGGCGGTGTTGTAGGATTCTTGTGCATTCAGGAACCTACTGACGAAGTTGGATACATTGAGAAAGGCGATCAAGCGGAAACACGCCGAACACTCCAGCAACCCACCTCAAAGCTATCACGAAACTCCCGTATGCCAAAGTACAACTTTCGTGACCAGCTGATTGGGGCCCCGGCCCCAGTCTGAGTCAAAGGGGCGTTCTCTACCTCGTTGCGACGAGTTGTGGGAACAAGTCAACAATCGCGATGGCAACCGCAATGGCGATTGCGACAGCAACAAAGATGAAGCGAGCGCCGCAGATGCGCCGGTATTGACATCACCAGGCGTGAGAATCTTTCTTCACGATGCGATTCCACAGGCAGTGAGTACCAGCGCGTGATGCCCAGAAACAGAATTGCGATAGGCGTTAGTTCTTCTTTTCGATACGTGTATCTGGTGTTCTCGATGCCTGGGAGCGTTTTGGCGGGGTTTGATGAGGAGTGGGCATCGGCCGCACCCACGTGCCGAAGCCAACGCGCATCGAAGGCACGGGTCAAACCGGCGCTAGCGTTTGCATGGACTAACTCGAACGTAGAACAAATTCAGGCGGCGTACTAGATTAGATTGGGCACTTGGGCAGTATACAGAAAGAATGAAGTCCCAATTTAGCGTCATCATAGAGCTAGATAACATTCGAATGACTTTCTACACTACCTAGTTACCAGTAATCCTTTTTTCCAGTAGGTCGTCGTTGGGAAGCTGCAACCGTATGCATCCTTGTCATTGCTTTTGTAGTCGCTCAGCTAAGAATATAGTGCGCTTCAAACTCGGACTAGAGTCTGATCTTAACTTAGGCTATTCATTCATGTGCGTAGACACTCAGCGTCTTCCTGCCTCCACACTTCGTGCTTGGGTCGCCAACACATTCGTCAGTGCACTCTGAATCGGAAACCTTCTGTGTACTACGTTGAAAAGCATGGTCGCAATAGCAAGCGTTAGCGCGTAACCCGAAGAACTTCCATCCATAGCATATATTAGCACATATGCCAATGGTCATGTACTTGTGGGAAGCGCGGATTGTCAAAAGCGTCCAGTCGAGATCGGTATAGCATCCTTGGTACTGGAACTTAAACATCTGGAATCTCTGCAACTCCGTCTTTAATTCTTGCTCGCGAAGAAGATGTTCCTGCTGTTGCTTGTCCAACTGAGCTCTCAGTTCATCTTGTTGAGTAAGACATTCGGTTTTGTCTTCCTGGCATTCGTCGATGGAAGGGCCGCTGATCGTATCGGTTGGGAAGGTCGAAGAGAGAGTTTGGTTGAAGGTGATTCCGTTTGTGCAA
>Ga0265780_10007942_pt1 | contig 12960 bp, 13 predicted proteins | sample P1T30metagenome_FD_192432 | JGI IMG/M metagenome (GOLD analysis project Ga0265780, IMG submission 192432) | Plant litter microbial communities from East Loma Ridge, Irvine, California - P1 T30 | ecosystem: Environmental > Terrestrial > Plant litter > Unclassified | place: USA: California...
AGATCGCGATGCTGCCGATCCGCGGCAAGATCGTGCGCCTGGCGCTGGGCAGCGGCGACATCCTGTCGACCACCACGGTCGACGCCAACCTGCTGCTGATCGCCGAGCAGGTCGGCACCACCAGCCTCCTGGTATGGACCAGGGACGAAGTGCATTCCTACCGCGTGCACGTGGTGCCGAAGGACCTGGCCGAGACGCGCGCCAAGGTCGACCTGCTCACGCGCGACCTGAAGGGCGTGAAGGTCGAGACGCTCGGCAACGAGATCGTGCTGACCGGCGTGGCCCACCGTGACGCGCTGGCCCGGCTGGGCGCCGGCCTGCGCGGGGTTCCCGGCGTGGTGCTCAATGTGAAGGAAGACCAGGGCAGCGCCTTCACCCGCTCGGTGCTGTTCCGCCTGCACTTCGTGGAAGTCAGGCGCTCGCTGCTCGAATCGATCGGCATCAACTGGGCCAAGAGCGCCAATGGCCCCACCGCCGGCTATATCGGCATCGCCACCGACAAGGGGGTGTATGACCCGCCGCGCGCCTACACGCCCGAGGACGACCTGCTGTCGCCGATGCCGCCCTTCGTCACCCGCAACGGCAGCAAGGGCGGCCATTTCCTGGGGCTGGCGACCTCGCTCACGTCGCGCCTCAACCTGGGCGTGTCGAGCGGCGACGTGCAGGTGCTGGCGTCGCCCGAACTGACCGCCAGGAGCGGTGGCAAGGCGCGTCTGCAGGTGGGCGGCGAAGTGCCGATCCCGCTCGCCGGCGCCTTCGGCTCGACCAGCGTGGAGTTCAAGCCCTACGGGATCATCCTGCAGATCGAACCACAGATCGACGCCGACGGCATCATCACCGCCAAGGTCTCGACCGAGCTGTCGCAGATAGATCCGTCGGTGACGGTGGCCGGCGTTCCGGGCTTCCTGACCCGCAATACCAACACCGAAGTGAGCATCAAGGAAGGCGAGATGGTGGCGCTGTCGGGCCTCGTCAACAGCGAAATGGCGAACGCGGTCGATCGCGTGCCCGGCATCAGCCGCATCCCGATCCTGGGCCGGCTGTTCCGCTCGGACGACTTCCGCAACAGCAAATCCGAGCTGGTGGTGCTGCTCGAGCCCGAGATCATCGCGCCGGGCGACGGACTGGCGCAGCAGCTGCGCGAACGCGGGGAAGCAAACAAGAAGGGATTCGAGGACCAGGTGCTCGAGCTGCAGCGCAAGGAGACCCAGGCCCCGATCCCCGACCCGTCCCTCGACTTCTATCGGAATTAACATGATTCGTATCCAGGTATTTCGGCGCGCCCAGCTGGTGGCGGAAGCGACCAGCAAGGGAGCGAGCTGCTTTCTTGGCAAGGACGCCGGCAGTCTCATCGTGCTGCAGGGCTGGCGCGTGGGCCGCCGCCAGCTCGAGTTCGCGCTGGGCGAGGAAGGGCTGTTCGTCCGCGACTGCGGCGGCATGGCGCCGCTCAAGGTCAACGGCAACGAGATCAATCAATACGGGCCGCTGGCCAGCAATGACACGATCGAGCTGGCCGACTACCGGATCATGGCGCATGCGCTCGAGGATGCGCCGACCCGTCCGGCGGCGGCGCCACTGGCTGAGCTGCCGCATGCGGCGCCGCCGACGCGCCAGCCGCAGGCCCCGCAGCCGCAACTGAGCGCGAACCCGCTGGAACGTCCGGAAGGCATCGCCATGCGCGGCCAGCTGCACCGCATGCTGATCGCCGCAATGGACCTGCGCCGCGTCAACGTGGCGCGCATGGCCGACGCCGAGCTGCGCTCCACGGTGCAGAAGCTGATCGAGGAATTGATCGACACCGATAGCGCTTTCGAGTCGATGCGCGAGCAGCGCGCGGCGCTGTGCGACGTCGTGCTCAATGAAGTGGTGGGCCTGGGCCCGCTGGAGTCGCTGCTGGCGGACGACGAGGTGAGCGAGGTGATGGTCAACCGCCACAACGACGTGTTCGTCGAACGGGCAGGGCGCCTGGAGCGCTCGAATATCTCGTTCTCCAACGACGCAGCGGTGATCTCGGCGATCGAACGCATCGTCTCGCCCCTCGGGCGCCGCATCGACGAGAGTTCGCCGATGGTCGATGCGCGCCTGAAGGACGGCTCGCGCGTCAACGCCATCATCCCGCCGCTGGCGATCCGCGGGCCGAGCATCACCATCCGCAAGTTCGCGCGTAACAAGCTGGTGGGCGAGGACCTGATCCGCTTCGGCGCCATCAGCGCCGAGATGGTCGCCTTCCTGCAGGTGGCGGTGAAGCTGCGCGCCAATATCGTGGTGTCGGGCGGCACCGGCTCGGGCAAGACGACCTTGCTCAACGTGCTGTCGAACTTCATCCCCGACGACGAGCGCATCGTGACCGTGGAAGATGCCGCCGAGCTGCAGCTGAACCAGCCGAACCTGGTCTCGCTCGAAGCGCGGCCCGCCAATATCGAGGGCCGCGGCGCGGTCACCATCCGTGACCTGGTGAAGAACTGCCTGCGTATGCGCCCCGACCGCATCATCGTGGGCGAGTGCCGCGGCGGCGAAGCGCTCGACATGCTGCAGGCGATGAACACTGGCCACGATGGCTCGCTGACCACGGCCCACGCCAACAGCCCGCGCGACTGCCTGTCGCGGCTGGAGGTAATGACCCTGATGAGCGGCCTGGAGATCCCGATGCAGGCGATCCGCGAGCAGGTGGCGTCGGCGGTGGACCTGATCGTGCAGCAGACCCGCTTTTCCTGCGGCAGCCGCAAGGTGACCTATATCAGCGAGGTGACCGGCATCGAGGGCAACCTGATCCAGTTGCAGGACATCTTCCAGTTCGAGCAGGATGGGTTCGACGCCAATGGCAAGGTGTGCGGGCGCCTGGTGCCCACCGGGCACATACCGGATTTTTATCAAGACCTGATGCGGCGCGGGATGCCGGTCGACGTCTCGATCTTCCGGCGCGACAGCGCGCCAATGAAACGGGTGCATCCGGCATGAACGAACGCACCGTCATCATCGCCGCGGTCTTCGTCGCCATGCTGGCGCTGGCCTGGCTCGCGCTGCACTTCGGCAGCCGCTGGTTCCGCACCCGCCAGACCGCGGTGGCGGTCAGTGCCAAGGCCGACCTGGAGAGCATGTTCATCTTTACCGACGAGCGCCGCATCATGGTGATCAACCTGTCGGTGCTGATCGTGCTGCCGCTGGCGGCCTGGGTCGTGAGCGGCAACCTGGTGTTCGTGCTGATGTGCGCGGCGCTGGCCTTCGTTGCGCCGCGCCTGGTGGTGGCCCATATCGCGCGGCGCCGGCTGCACCAGTTCGAACAGCAGCTGCCGGACGCCCTGATGATGATCACCGGCGCCCTGCGCGCAGGCGCCAGCCTGCCGCTCGCCCTCGACAGCGTGGCCAGCGAAGGCAAGCCGCCGATCTCGCAGGAGTTCGCGCTGCTGCTGCGCGAGATGCGCCTGGGCGTCGATTTCGCGGTAGCCCTGGAATCGATGGAAAAGCGGGTGCCGTTGGAAGACCTGGCGCTCGTCACCGCCGGGATGGCGCTGTCGCGCGAGGTCGGGGCCAACCTGGCCGCAACGCTCGAATCGATCGCCAAGACCATCCGCGCCAAGCTGCAAATGGAGGGCAAGATCAGGAGCCTGACCGCGCAGGGCAAGATGCAGGGCTTGGTCATGGCGGGCCTGCCGGTGCTGCTGGTGGCGGTGCTCAATGTGATGGAACCCGAGGCCATGGCGCCGCTGTTCAACGCCTGGTATGGATGGGTGACGCTGGGCGTGATGGTGGTGACCATCCTGGTTGGCTACCACTTCATCCGCCGCATCACCACCATCGACGTCTGAACCGGGAGCCGCGAGCATGAACCAATTCGTCATTGCCCTGCTGGTCGGCGCCGCCTTCGTGCTGCTGGCCTCCGCCCTGATCCACGGCGCGGTGCGCCTGAAGGAAGACGTGCCCGACGAGGACCGCGCCTACCTCGACCCTTTGCCGCGTCCCTTGCGCCTGCTGTGGCCCGTGGTGCGCCTGGTCGACTACTACCTGTGCCGCAACATACCGCAGCCGCTCCTGGCCGGCCCGGGCGAGACGCTGCGCTTGTCCGGCATGCTGTACCTGATGAACCCGACGCAGTTCATTGCGCTGTGCCTGGTCAGCCTGACACTGTTTTCCGGATTCACAGCCCTGGTGCTGTCGATGGCCGGCCTGTTCAACCCGTTCTGGGTCATCGCCGTGGCGGGCCTGGGCTTCGTTTATCCGCGCATCTGGCTCAAGGAAACGCTCAAGCGGCGCCAGAAGCTGATCGTCAAGGCGCTGCCGGCCTACCTGGACTTCCTGACCATGTCGGTGGAGGCGGGCTTGAACATGGCCGGGGCGATCACCCAGGCGGTCGACAAGGGGCCGGCCGGGCCGCTCAAGAACGAATTCGCCTTCGTGCTGCGCGACCTGCGCGCCGGCCTGACCCGCGCTGATGCGCTGCGCCGCATGGATGCGCGCGTGCGCATTCCCCAGGTGTCGAGCTTCATCAGCGCGGTGATCCAGGCCGAGCGCATGGGCGCCAGCCTGGGCGCGACCTTTCGCGCGCAGGCCGAACAGCGCCGCGTCGAGCGCTTCCAGCTGGCCGAGAAGCTGGCGATGGAGGCACCCGTCAAGCTGATCTTCCCGCTGGTCGTCTTCATCTTCCCCGTGACCTTCCTGGTGCTGATGTTCCCGATCGCGATGAAGTTCATGGCCTCGGGTATCAAATTCTGAACGCCATGCTCAAGACCATCCCGATCCAGTTCGAGACCGCCTCCACGCCGCGCCGGCTCGACGTGATGCTGGCCACCAGCGCGCTGGCGCGCATGCGCGGCCTGCTGGCGCGACCGCCGCTGCGCGCCCACGAGGCCCTGTACATCAGCCCCTGCAATATGGTGCATACGCTGGGCATGCGCTACGCCATCGACGTGGTCTTCCTGCGTCGCGACGGCCTCGTGCTGAAGGTCGCCGGTGGCATCCAGCCGCGCCGCATGCGCGGCCACTGGCGCGCCGCCGCAGTGCTGGAACTGGCCGCCGGCGAAGCCGCGCGCTGCGCCATCGCACCGGGCGTGCGCCTGCCGCTGGAGGCCCCATGAATGCGCGCCAGGGCGGTCAAGCCGGCCCCGAGCTGCTGATCGTGCTGCCGGTGCTGGTGATGATGCTGTTCGGGACCATCCAGCTCGGCCTGATGTACCAGGCGCGCGCGACGCTCAACTACGCCACCATGCTGGCCGCGCGCGCCGGCGCGCTGCACAACGGCGACCATGGCGCCATGCGCAATGCGCTCGCGCGCGGCCTGACGCCGCTGTTCGCGCACCAGGCCAGCGCCGCCGGCTATGCCGAAGCGCTGTCCAAGGCGACGCTGGAAACGGCTGCGGCCAGCAATATCACCGACATCGAAGTGCTCAACCCGACCGGCGCCGCGTTCTCCGACTTCGGCCGCGCGCGTCTGGACGGCGAGGATGGACGCGAGCTGCCCAACGACACCCTGCATTACCGCACCACGGCCGCAGGCAGCAGCTCGCAGCTGTCGGTACAGGACGCGAACCTGCTGCACGTGCGCGTGACCTACTGCTTCCGCCTGGTCGTGCCGATGATCGACCGCATGCTGCATTCGGCGGTCAATGCGGTGTCGGCGGCTACTGGCGGGAGCGGCATGCAGAACCCCTTCGGCATTGGCCCGGCGCCGGGGATGGATGCGCCGTGTTCGGCGCCGGGCGTGCGCGGACCGCGGGTCCAGATCCGCAGCGAGGCGATCCTGCGCATGCAGTCGGCGTTCCATGAAGTGAACCTGGGAGGCGGGTCGGGCACGCCGCCCGATACGGGTGTGCCGGGGGAACCGGACGAGCCGGGCGGGCCTACTGAGCCGATTGATCCTGCCGACCCCACCGACCCGGAAGAACCGCCAGGAGGACCTACGTGTTAAGCAAGATGAGATCGGAGTTCGGCAGGTGGGTGCTGCTGTTCGTGGTGGCGCTCATGCTGTGCGTGGCGCCGGTTGGTGCTGCATTGGGGCAGATAGTTTTGCCTGGCAATGGTGGGGGAGGCGGTATGACGCCTGCGCCAGGCTCCGGCGGCGGCATTAAGCTGATTTGCAATATGCCCGGGACCTGCCCGACTAAACAAGCACGTGAAGAGTACGCCAAAAAGAACAATTGCCAGTTCCCCGAGGACGTGTGCGAGAAGCCGACTGCGGACGATGATCACAAAGGCGCCAATGAGCGTGACAAGGGGTTCTGGGGCACGCTGTGGAACAGTGTCAAGGGCTCGGTTACCTACGGCTACGAGTTTGTGAAGGGCGTGGTTGCGGGGCTCAAGGGCCAGATCGCAGACCTGTGGAATATGGTGACCAATCCGGGGGAGGTCATTTCAGGTCTGGTTGAATTGGGCAAGTCCTTCTTCAAAGACCCGAAGGGGACGATGCAGGCGCTCGGCCAGATGCTCGGTCAGGAGGCCGTCGATACCTTCACACGCGCAACCCAGTGTGGCGCCTACGACCTTGGGAAGGTGATTGGAAGTTATGTAAGTCCGGCGTTTGGACTCAAAATGGCGACGAATTTGACCAAATTCTCGGGCAAGCTCGACGATGCGGCAAAGGCTCTACGTAGGGAGTATGGCTGTGCCAGTTTTGCTACGGGTACGCTTGTCCTCACTGCCGACGGTTTGAAGCCGATTGAATCGGTTGCTGTTGGCCAACGAGTTGGGTCGCGTAATGAGAATAGCTTTGCTGATCGGTCGCAACGAGTTACCGATGTGTTCAGCCGTCACGCGCCGAGTTACCGCCGCCTAGTTACGGAGTTAGACCAGTTTCAGGTCACTGAAGAACACCCGCTATGGCTTCAAGGGAAGGGCTGGACAGAGGCGCGCGAACTGGTGCCGGGTGATGTCATCGCCGGCAGTCAGGGGGACGCAATGGTGCTTGCCAATGATCTCATTAGGCAATCGTTACGTGTCTATAACTTCAGCGTTGAACATACACCGAATTACTTTGTTGGGTCGGGGCAGGTGTGGGCACATAATGCAAAACCTTGCGATATTTCGATCAAGACAAAAAATTTCTCGTTGCTGACACCTCACGAGAAGGGATTCCGCGCAGAATGGGAGTTATCGCAAACCATGAGGAAGGCTGGCTACCAACCGGTCGGCGATACGAGAAAATTTGACGGCAACCCGCAGGCAGATTATCAGGCTTGGAATGGACAGACCGGTATTGATGCGATCTACTATAAGGACGGAAAATACTACATCCTTGAATCAAAGGCCATGGGAGGACAAAGGTCATCTGACCCAAATGAGGCGAAGCTGGGACTGTCTACTCTACGGAATGGGGACCGGCAGATGAGTGATTCATGGATTGAAGGTCGGCTCGAAAAGATGCTGCCGGATCCAGGTGGAACTGCAGAACGAGAAAAAATTCTCAGTCAGCTTCGTGAGGGAAAGGTAACAAAAATCTATGCACAGCGCGACCCGAGCGGCCAGTCCTTTCACAAGATTGGCAAGGATGCGAACGGAAAGCCTGTCGTTACCAGAACAAAATGGGAACCATAAATGAAAATTGAATGCATGCGCGACCCTGCGGGAGACGTCAGTCGCTACGCCAAAGTCCTAGAAAGTGTTGCCCGTAGCGAAAAAGCCATGAAGGGCGGGCTGGTCAAGGCACCATTGGAAGTGCGGCTTCTTTATTACTTCCGTGTTTTTGAATTCTCGATAAAAAATTTGATTCATCAATATGGGGCAGGCGTGTCCTTGGAAGTCATTCGTGAAGAAGCCATTTCCCGAACCGCTACTATGATCGAAAGCTCTGAATTTCTAGAGGAACATGCCGATCATCCACGAAGCTTTCACCCTTATCCGTTAGATGGCGTGCAACGTGGAAGCATCGGATTCATCGCGCTTGCGTTGCTGCTTGTTGAGCAGGATTATTATCTGGAGCAGGTGTTGGAGCTCGTTGCCACTGAGCCGGAAAAACGATCCTATTTGGTAGATAATTTGCTCAAGGCTTTCATCCCCCAATACCAACTGGCGCAGAGCTATAAGATGGACAAATACGCAGCAGTATGGATGACCCCCACTTTGCACGCGCTTGCGGGCCCGAGGGAACAGCGGGCGCGAGCAATGGCGGATAACTTGAAAAGTTGGTGCCGCATCATGCGCCCATGGGGATGGAAACCAGATCTGGATACGTCAGGCGATGATAATCTGTTCTGCGATTTCGCATTCGAAGTTGCACTGGCGGTCTGCGCCTATGATATCGATGATAGTTCGTTCAGGGAGCATCCTTATTACCCTCGCGACTTGGTTGAGTATTACCGGGCCAACATTCGCCATACCCGTGATGCATGGCGTCAGGACGGTGTCGGTTCTGGGGTGCTGGTCACCGCCCCGCCGCTCCCCGCAAAAACAGATTTAATGAAGTCGAAACGTAAAGGCATCGGACGTTGGATCGAACTGGCTTGCGATGGCAATGTAGATGCAACCGAATCGGTTCTGGAAGTGATAGGGAAACCTCGCAGGTTCGACAATATCCACGAGCTGATGGAAGCGCTAAGCGGTGCTGGTGAAGCCATTCACGCCGATATCAAGGACGACGAAACAACCCTGATTCAAGCTGGCCAGTTGGCCGAAGAGCGGGGGCTAGGCGAGTTCGACAGCCCAGCCGGTCCACCTTTCGGACCGGCCCGCTGCAGTGCGTCCTTGCTTGCCTTCTCGGCATGGCTGGAAGCGCGGGGCTACCGCCTGGTCGACCTCGACAACGACGACGACGCCTGGCACGCCGTCGTCGTCAAGGCCGACTACTACGCGGAATTGATCGATCTGAGCAACACCCTGAAAATCCGCACCCGCACACCCGAAGCCGTCTACAACGATTAACCACCACGAGGACTTGCCATGTTTGGACTGTTCAAGAAGAAAGCACCCGCCCAACCCGCACTGCCGGGCTTGCGCGCCGACCAGCTACAGCCCCGCGTCAAGCACATCAATTTCCTGAGGGCCCTGCAGGCCGCCGGCGTGCCGCCTGACCAGCAGCCGAGCCATGCACCGCTGTGCGGCGAGCTGATCGTCACCTATGCTTTCGATCTTCCCGACAGTTTCATGATGGCTACCCCGAAGCTGGTCGAAGGTACTGGCGTTTCCTCGGCCGAGCTTCCCGGGATCGCACGCGCCAACCTCGAGCGCGCACTGCCGGAGCCGCAATTCTTCGCCAAGGACGGCTGCAACGTCGCCGTGACCGGCGACGACCTCGAAGCGACCCTGCTGCTCGTGGACGGCCTGTGGGATGGCATGGCCGCGCAGGTGCGTGGCGACATCCTGGTCAGCGCGCCGCGCCGCGACCGCATCCTGATGTGCGACAGCGCCGACCCGAACGCGGTCGCGACCCTGCGCGAGCAGGCGCAGCAATTCTTCAATGAGCACAATGATGCGCACCGGCTGTCGACCCAGCTGATGGTGCGTCGCGACGGCGCGTGGGCGCTGTTCGATGGTCAATAACAAGGAGCCCGGATGTCATTGAGCTTTGTCCTTGGAAATCTGCTTGGCCGGGCGCTGGTCAGCTATGTGCTGGTGTGGGTCGCATGCTTCCTGGCGAGCCGCTTCGACTGGCGGCTCGCGTTCACGCGCAGCCGGCGCTGGTACAGCATACTCGCGGTCATCGTCCTGACCTTGCTGGGCATGGGCGGCGCGATCGTGCGATCGGGGGGAGGGCAATGAGGCCGAGCCGCCGTCTCGCGCTCGCAGGCAGTCATGCGCTTCTACTGGGCTGGTTCCTGCCATTCTCCGGGGCCCGCGCCCAGACCGGCGGCCCTAATGGGAGGAAGCCGGAACAGCGCCACATGCAGATTTTTCACGTCGAGGAGCTCGGACTCGAGGTCTGGGTAGAGAATCAACCGCCGTGGGAAACACGCCTGTCGAACGAGACCGGTCGCCCTACCTTCGTGGCAGAGAGTCCGCCCAACTATCACCCGCCAACCATCATCACCTATGCAAGCTGGCCGGACGAGAAGGTGCCAACGGATGGACTGCACCAGATGGCGGGAGCCGCGATCCGGCGCGCCAGCGAGAACTTCGGCGTGAGCCGCGAGCGCAGCCTTGCGATCCCGGTCAGGAACGCCCAGTACGGCGACATCCAGGGTTACGAGGGGTGGTTCACGGGCAAGGCCGACGGCGTGGCGATGGACGTGTCGGTGTTCGTCGGACAGGCGCCGGGCAAGTTCCCGGTCGTCTTCAATGTCTACACCACCCGGGGCAAGCTGCCCAACCTGACCGAGGTCCTGCGTCGCGCCTGGAGCAACGTCAAATATCTACCGGCCGGCCGAACCAAATGAAAAACAGAACCCCATGCAGTCTTGGCCGGATGGCGATGGCGTGCGCGACGCTGTTGTGCATTTCGCCAGCCGTCCTGCATGCGCAGGCGATCGATGCGTCGCGCTACATCAACGCCCAGGGCGTCGAGGTGATCCAGGGACGGCGTGCTGCGAAGCCGGCGCCGTCGCCAGGTACCGGCAGCGACGTTGGCGACGCGTCAGGGCCGGCAAGTGGCGCTCAGGCGATCCCGAAGAGCACTTTGCCGGCTCGGCCCATGGCTGCGGGCTACCAGATTGCGGCAGGCGAGCAGCAGCAGCGCGACCGTGACCGGCTAAGTATTCTCGAGGAAGAGATGCACGCCGAAAATGTGGCGCTCGAGTCGAAGATCCGCGTTCTGCAACATCCCGCCATGCGCGCAAAGCTCGATGCAGAGCAGCTCAAGCGTTTGCAAGAGACAACGCTGGCGCACGAGAAGAATATTCGCGCTTTGCATTCCGAAATCGCGCGGGCGAAAAAGAACCGTTGAGCTAACGAGTCACTGTGTCGCGTCTGCCTGGGTAATCGCAGGCAGCGAGCCAAGACTATTTGCCATTTTCAGGCAGTCCGCGGCTTCCGGTGTCTTTTTGGGCAAGATGCCCAGGTCCCCGGTCACCCAAGCCTGAAGCTTGCTGTTCTCTTCGTCCGCGAGAGAGAGCGTCAGCTTCGCATCCTCGTGGTTGCTGCGTGCCAGCATGACGATGGCGGCGCGGTCCAGGTCCTTTTCCTGCGATTGCACCCAGTCGTGGTGCGCCTTCCGCACCTTGCTGCGCACTGCCGGGAAGCGCTGCTCACAGATCGACAGGAATTCACTCAGCAAATCTTTGCGCGCCATGATTCGCACGAGCCGGTCTTCGTGTGCCGACATCGGCTTCGCCGGCTCCTGGGCCGCGAGCATGTATGCCCGCTGGCGGTCCGTCGTGTTCATCGGATTATCGCGGGCCCGCTGCACCTTTGCCAAAAAGACCCTCGCATCGCCGGGTTTGCCGTTGACGCTGCCGATGACTTCGCCCTTCAAATAGATCAGCTGCTCCGGCAGCCCGAACGGTTTCTCGATCTTTCCGAAATCGGGAAATTTATGCCAGACAGGCCACTGGACGCGGGCAAACTTCACACTCGGATCCTTGGCAGGCGCCACCGCGCGCGCGTACGCCTCCGCAGCGCCAGGGCAGTATTTGCATTTCCGATCGGGGGAGGTGAACTGGACCACCACGGTCTCATGCGCCGCCAGGTAGGCGGCCAGTTCCTGTGGTTTCAGATCCTTCACTTGGGCTGCCTGGATGGCATGGGGTGTGAGCAGAACAGTCAGGAATAATGCAGCTTTGAAAGCGCACATAGGAATTTGGCGGGCATCATGGACATCCAGATTGTCTGGCATTGCACATGATTTCGCAAACCGCTGTGCATAGACAGGCAAGGCCAGCCGTGATGGCCGACGCGCTGGGCCGGGCTCACGACGACGCTTGTCCAAGCTGTCCTCGCCGATCATTCCTGCCGACTCACGGCTGCGGATAGGCCGGCAGCGTACCCAGCTTGTTCGCGAGCTTAAGACAATCGTCCGCCTTCGGCCGCGCATCGCTCCGAATGCCCAGATCGTTCTCCGCCCATTTCTTCAGCTTTTGATGCTCCTCGCTTCCCAGCTTGGTCGCCAGCTTGGCGTCCTCACGGGTGGTGTGCGTCACCATGACGATGGCCGCCTTGTCCAGGTCGGGCTTCTGCGCTTGAACCCACGCGGCAAGCGGCTTCTGCATCTTGTCCCGCGTCTCTGGAAACATCTCGCCGCAAGATGAGATAAGGCTACTTACCACATCCTTGCGCGCCATGATCCTGATCAGGCGCTCATCCTGCGCGGATAGTTGGGCAGCTGGCGCTTGCGTCCCGGACGGCTGCATTGGCGCGGCTTGCGCACCGTGGCAGCTCAGTAAAACAGCCAGGAAAAATCCGTACTTGAATGCATTCATGAGAACTCGGCGGTGTGAAGAATAATCTGCATTGTTCAACATCGAACATGCTGATGCAAATCGTCCTGCATAAGCACGCGAACTACACCGCTGTCCGCCGCTCAGAAGCTGTACGACACGCTGGCGCGCAGCACCGGGAAGAAGTTGTAGTCCGACAGTTCGTCGGCCAGGCGCGCTTCTTCGCGCTCGACGTCGGTTGCCAGCACGGTGCAGGTCACGCGCGAGCTGGTGCAGCCGCGGCTGACCAGGTTCACGTGCGCCTTGCCCTGGTAGAAGGCGCCGAGATCGGCGCTGAAGTTCCAGCGCTTGTTCGGCGTGAGGGCATTGCCCCAGCCGACGCCGATATACGGCGCGGCCTTGCGGAAGTCGACCTTCGCATCGAGGGTGCCGACGTCGGTCGCCGCGTAACCGCGGCCATTGATCAGGTACTGGCCGTTGGCATTCGGATGGCCGCGGCCCTTGATCTCGTTCCCGTTATAGACGAGGCCACCGGTCAGGCGGAACGGGCTGTTGGCGATCACGTACCAGTCGAACAGCACGTCGAAGGTCTGCAGCTTGCCCTTGGCGTCGTAGTTGATGCCGCCGGTGCGCTTGTCGAAATCGTGCTGGAAGTAGTTGATGCCGAAACGGCCGTTGAGATTGCTCTCCATCGGCACGACCAGGTGCACGCCGTCGCCGGTGGTGC
>Ga0265780_10007943_pt1 | contig 12960 bp, 15 predicted proteins | sample P1T30metagenome_FD_192432 | JGI IMG/M metagenome (GOLD analysis project Ga0265780, IMG submission 192432) | Plant litter microbial communities from East Loma Ridge, Irvine, California - P1 T30 | ecosystem: Environmental > Terrestrial > Plant litter > Unclassified | place: USA: California...
TTCCTCAAATGATGTTGGCTGCGCGCGTACCCCTCGGTACGCGAAGTGCGAAAGGAAGAACTATAGCAAGGATGAGGATTCCTCGGACAGCACCCTCTCACGCCCCGCAGCACATGTAGAGCGCCACCGGCGGGTAGGTCGCCAGCGCCATGCGCGCTTCTTCGCCGCTGCACTCGGCTGTGCGGAAGCCCAAGCGCTCCCAGAAGGCCTGCGAGGACTGCACCGAAACCAGCGCGCAGTTGGCCAGCCCGAGCGCTCGCGCCAGCGCCTGCAGCTGCGCCACCAGCAAGCGCGCCAGGCCGCGTCCCGTTGCAGCGGGCGATACCGACAGGTCATGGATGTACAAGGTGTCGCCGTCCTGCACGACATCGAAGCCGGCATCCAGCGGCGTCACCGCGCCGCGCATGCTGCGGTAGGCGAACACATAGGCGCAAACCTCGCCCTCGCATTCGGCGACGAAGGAGCTGTCGCCGGCAGCGCGGATACGCGAGTGCACGACCTGCGCCGCCTCCTGCATCGCGGGCGGATAGCATGCGGCCTGCACGCGCAGCGCGGCGTCGAGATCGGTTTCGCGGATGGCGCGCAGGATTACGGGAGGATGGTGCGGGGTCATGGAATCGTGCGAGGTCATGCAGGGTCGAGCCGGACAAAGTCGCCATCCTAGCGCCCCGCCTCGCATTTGCCCAGCCGTGGCGCAGTTGCCACGCAGAATTTTGTTTCCGCACGGTTTGACACCACTGGGCAGCGCCTGCGCTGCTTCCGGCATACTGGCGTTTCGTTTGCCCGCCCTGGACGAAAGGTGATCATGACGACCACGCCGGAACCACAGCGCCCTCCATCGACGGCTGCACAGCAGATCGATGAGCTGCCCTTCCGTACCCTGCTCTACCGCTTCATCTTCTTCGACTGGCTGTTCAAGGACGTCGGCGGCGCCCGCACGGCCATCGAGCGCCATGCCGCCTTCCAGCACAACCGGCGCATGAGCAAGTACCTGCCGGTCTACCTGCGGCGCTGGTCCTTTCTCACCGCCTTCGACTTCGCGCTCGGCTTCCTGCTCGAGCGCGCATTGCAGGCGACGCTGCTGTCGGCCTGGTTTTTTACCTGGAGCTGCGTCACGGCCACCGGCATGGTCGTGATCGCGGTCGCCTGGCTTTTCCTGACCCAGCCGCCGCAGCCCTAGATTCACGTTCGCGCAACACCTGTTCAAAATCGAGGGTTGACACCGAACTATATTCGGCCTACAGTCATATCCATGTCTACCCAATTGCATCTGCTAACTGTCCTACCGCACGCCGGCGCGCTATTGCCAGCGTCGCTACTACTACGCGCTTGATTGCCGCGTTCGAATCCGGCCACGGTCGCCGGAATCCCAAAAGTAGTTACAGGAAAGTTGTACGATGCCAGTCTTCCCAAATTCCTCGCTCTTCCTCGCCTTCCAAGGCTTGACCTTGCTGGCCGGCGCATGCGCCGCGCTAAAGCTACCGATCGGTTGCCGGGCCTAGCGTTTCGTGGCCCGTCCGGCAGCCTTCGCCACTCCCCGCCGCCTCCCTTACCGATCACGCGGCACCGTTCATCGAAAACCAGGAGTACCGATCATGTTGACCAACCCATCCGCCAAATACCGCCCGTTCGCCGCCGTCCCATTGGAAAACCGCCAGTGGCCGGGCAAGACCATCACCCAGCCGCCGATCTGGATGAGCACCGACCTGCGCGACGGTAACCAGGCCCTCATCGAGCCGATGAGCGTCGATAAAAAACTGCGCTTCTTTCAGACCCTGGTCCAGATCGGCCTGAAGGAAATCGAAGTCGGCTTCCCCTCTGCCTCGCAGACCGACTTCGATTTCGTGCGCATGCTGGTCGAGGATGGCCATATCCCCGACGACGTCACCATCATCGTGCTGACCCAGGCACGCGACGAACTGATTCGCCGCACCGTGGACTCGGCCGTCGGCGCCAAACGGGCCATTGTCCACATCTACAACTCGGTGGCCCCGGTGTTCCGCCGCGTGGTGTTCGGCATGGAGCGCGAGGAGATCGTGCAGATCGCCGTCAACGGCACCCGCCTGATCAAGGAACTGGTTGCCCAGCACCCGCAAACCCAGTGGGGTCTGGAATATTCGCCGGAATCCTTCTCCACCACCGAGCTCGATTTCTCGAAGCAGATCACCGATGCCGTCAGCGCCGTCTGGCAGCCGACGCCCGAGAACAAAATGATCGTCAACTTGCCGTCGACCGTGGAAGCGAGCACGCCCAACGTCTACGCCGACCAGATCGAATGGATGTGCCGGAACCTGAACAACCGCGAGTCGCTGGTCATCAGCGTCCACCCGCACAACGACCGCGGCACCGCCGTGGCGGCGGCGGAACTCGCCGTGATGGCCGGCGCCGACCGCGTGGAAGGCTGCCTGTTCGGGAACGGCGAACGCACCGGCAACGTCGACCTGGTCACCCTGGCCATGAACCTGTACACGCAGGGCGTGCATCCGGGCCTGGACTTCTCCGACATCGACGCCGTGCGCCAGCTGGTCGAGGAATGCAACCAGCTCCCGGTGCACCCGCGCCACCCGTATGCCGGCGACCTGGTCTTCACCGCCTTCTCCGGTTCGCACCAGGATGCGATCAAGAAGGGCTTCGCCAAGCAGCAGCCGGACGCGATCTGGGAAGTGCCGTATTTGCCTATCGACCCGGCCGACCTGGGCCGCAGCTACGACGCCGTGATCCGCGTGAACAGCCAGTCGGGCAAGGGCGGCATGGCCTACCTGCTGGAACAGGAGTACGGCCTGCAACTGCCGCGCCGCCTGCAGATCGAGTTCTCGCGCGTGGTGCAGCAGCTGGCCGACAGCAGCGGGCGCGAGATCGCGGCCGGCGACATCCACGCTCTCTTCCAGCGCGAGTACCTGGAGCATGAAGCGCCCTACCGCTACATCTCGCACCGCATGAGCGAAGACAGCACGGGCGAGCAGCCGGTGCAGATCGAAGTGACGGCGATGCAGGAGCGCGTGCAGTCGGTGCGCCGCGGCTTTGGTAACGGCCCGATCGACGCCTTCGTGAATGCGCTCGGCCTCGACATCCGCCTGATGGACTACCACGAGCACTCGATCGGCTCGGGCGCGAATGCGCGCGCGGCCTGCTATGTGGAGCTGCGCGTGGGGAACGGCCCGACCCTGTTCGGCGCCGGCATCGACAGCAACATCGTCACCGCCTCGTTCCGCGCCGTGCTGTCGGCGGTGAACCGCCACATGGCGGCACAGGGCGAGACGCGCGCGCAGATCGCCGCCTGATCGGCTGCGCGGGTTCCAGCGAGGCGACGGGCAGCATCGGTTCCAGCCAAGCGATGCCGCCCGCAGGGCTCCCGGTATCGATATAATTGGACTCAGCCGTGCACGTGGCGCGGCGCGTTCATCTACCGGAAAGCCCATGAAGAAAGTCCTGTACCTGCCTTTGTTCCTGCTCGCGTCCAGCGCCGCCCTTGCGGACGACGCAGCTGTCCTGAAATGCCGTACCCTGCCCGATACCGCCCAGCGCCTGGCCTGCTATGACGCCATGCCGGTCGGCGCCACGCCGCTTGCATCTGCGCCTGTGGGTACTGCACCTGCATCGGCCGCACCCGCCGCGGCGCCTGCCAGCGCCGCCAACGCCCGTACGGCCGAGCAAGCCTTCGGGCTGGAAAAGCCCAGGAAGACGAAGAAGGAAGAAGCGGACGCCATCGAAAGCACCATCGTCGGCGATTTCGACGGCTGGGAAAGCAACACCACGATCAGGCTGGCCAATGGCCAGGTTTGGCGCATCGCCGATGGCAGCAGCGCCTACCTACGCAAGCAAACCAACCCGGCCGTACGCATCCAGCGCGGCCTGTTGGGCGCCTTCTACTTCCAGGTCGTCGGCCAGAACAATACGGCGGGCGTGCGCCGGGTCGAGTAAGCCATCCACGAGCCGGCATCCGCCGGCTTCACAAGCGAGCCCATGACGAAAAGCGAAGCCCGGCGCGAGGCCATCCTGCGCACAGCCACCGAGGTGTTCCACGAGACCGGCTTCGACCGCGCCTCGATGTCCGACATCTGCACCCGCGTCGCGTATTCGAAGGCGACCGTGTACGCCTACTTCAAGTCGAAGGAAGAACTGCTGGTGGCGATTGCGCTGGAAGCGGCCGAGGCGGAGTCCGACACCGTGCGCGCGGCGCTGGGCGAGGCGCCGGCGGGATTGCAGGCGGCGCTCGAACACGCCGGCCGCCGCTACCTGGCGTTCGCCTGCGCGCCCGCCTCGCTGGCCACGCGGCGCTTGATGCTGGCTGCAGCCGCGCGCGCCGGACTGGGACAGCAATGCTACGATCTCGGCCCGGCACGCGTGATCGCGGCCCTGGCCGACCGGCTGCACGCGGCCATGGACGAGGGCGCCCTGGTTGAAGCCGGCAGCGAACTGGCGGCGCGCCAGCTCAAAAGCCTGTTCGACGCCGAATGGGGCGAACGCCTGCTGCTCCAGGCGGCCGATGCGCCAGGCCCGGAGCAGATCGAGGCTGCGGCGGCACGCGCGGTGGCGGTCTTCCTGGCAGCCTATACGCACGCCGCCGCATCCGCGCCTGTATCATGAACCTGCTCCACCGATGAAGAAACCCAGACTCACCCTTGGCCTCTGGCTTGGCCTGCATCTCTGCCTGCCCGCGAGCGCCCACGCCGCTGACCTGGATAACGGCCAGCGCCTGTTCGGCGCACGCTGCTCCTCCTGCCATGCCGTCGGCCCCTCGGCCAGCAACGGCTTCGGTCCGCAGCTCAACGGCCTGTTCGGCCGCCGCGCCGGCAGCGTCCCAGGCTATGCCTTCTCGCCGGCCATGAAGCGCGCGAACATCGTTTGGTCCGACAAGACCTTGAGCGCCTTCCTCGACGACCCGGGCGACATGGTCCCGGGCACCAAGATGCGCTTCTGGGGCATGAGCAACCAGAAGCAGGTCGGCGACCTGCTGGCCTACCTGCGCAGCCAGCAGCCGGCGCCGAAGCGCTGATTACCTGCCTGCAGGGCGTCCGATCCGGTACAGCACGTGGTGCGACAACGGGTGCTCCGGCGGCAAGGCCGGGTGCGCAAAGTCGCCGGCCGGATCATGGCGCATGCCGAGGCGCTCCATCACGGCGCGCGAACGCAGGTTCGCCGGCACGGTGAACGACACGATCTCCTCCAGACCGAGCGCGTCGAAGCCGTGCGCGATGCAGGCGCGCGCGCCTTCGCTGGCATAACCCTGCCCCCAATACGCCGTCCCCAAACACCAGCCCAGCTCGAAACATGGCGCGAAAGGCTGGTCGAAGTCCTGGTATTTCAAGCCGACGAAGCCGAGCAGCGTGCCGGTCTCGCGCAAGGTGGCGGCAAAGTAGCAGGTGCCGTGGCGCGCGTACCCGGCGTTCTGGGCAGCGACGAGCGCGCCGACCTTCTCGCGGGTCCATGGACCGGGCAGGAAATCGTAGACTGCGGGGTCGGCCGCCACCTGCACAAACGCGTCGATGTCTTCTTCGCGCCAGGTGCGCAGCGCGAGCCGGGGAGTATGGAGGATGGTCACGGTTTTCCTGTTGTCGGGGTATGGCCGGCATTCTAAGCCTGACATCGGACAGTTGCCAGCCGGGTCGCATGCTGCACGAATCCGCACCGCATCTTGCCGGAAAGTGCGTTTACTTGCCTGTTCGTGCAAGCCCCGTTACTATCCAGGCTCATCCCTGGAGAACCCATGCAACTACCCGAAGAGCGGCGCCGCCTCATCCTCGACGCCGTCGAACGCGAAGGCAAGGTGCTGGCGGCCGAACTGGCCATCCGCCTGAAAGCCTCGGAAGACACGGTACGGCGCGACTTGCGCGACCTCGACAACGCGGGCCTGCTGCGCCGCGTGCACGGCGGCGCCCTGCGCCGCACCACCGGCGAAGCGCCGCTCGGCCAGCGCACCGGGCGCGACGGCCCGCGCAAGGCAGCCCTCGGCCTGGCCTTGCGCAGCCTGATCCAGCCGCACGATACCGTCATGATCGACGCCGGCTCGACGAATCTCGCCCTGGCGCGCCAGCTCGACGATGGCTGCGCCGCCGCCATCGTCACCAACAATCCGCAGGTGGCGCTGGCCCTGCAGGGCTTCCTGCGCACGCGCATCGTGCTGATCGGCGGCGTGTATTCGCCCGATTGCGGCGCCGCGCTTGGCGCCCAGGCGGTGGCCGAGATCCAGCGCATCCATGCGGACCTGTGCATCGTCGGCGTGTGCGCGGTGCATGCGCAGAAAGGCCTGTACGCGGCCGATCCGGAAGAAGCCCTGTTCAAGCGCGCGATGCTGGCGGCCTCCAGCCGGCGTGCCGCCGCCGTCCTCAACGAACGCCTGCTCGACGCCGCGCCGTTTGCCGTCGCCGGCCTGGCCGAACTCGATCACCTGGTGCTCGAGGCCGATGCACCGCCCGAGATCCTGACACGCCTGCGCGACACCGACGGCGGCCCCGACATCCTTCTCGCCAACAAGGTCAACTGATGCCCGCAACCACCCCTGCCCTCGATACCGTGCGCCGCGCGCGCCGCGCCATCTCCACCATCTTCCTGCTCAACGGCGCCGGCATCGGTGCCTGGGCCGTGCACGTGCCGACGGTGCAGGCGCGCGCCGGTTTCGACACCGCCACCCTCGGCCTGCTGCTGCTGACGATCGCCGGCGGCGCGATGGCGGCGATGCCGCTGTGCGGCGCGCTGATCGCGCGCTACGGCAGCCGGCGCCTGACGCTGGCGTCCGGCCTGCTGTTCCCGCTCATGATGGCGGCGCTGATCGCGGCGCCGACGCCGGCCCTGCTGTTCGTGCTGGCGTTCTGCTTCGGCGCCGCCAACGGCACGCTGGATGTGGCGATGAACGCCAATGCCACCGAAGTCGAAAAGGCGCGCGGCGTGCCGACCATGTCCTCGTTCCACGGCTTCTTCAGCCTGGGCGGCCTGTTCGGCGCGGCGCTGGGCGGCCTGATGCTCAAGCTCGGCATGGGCAACGGCGGCGGTGCGGCCCTGCTGGCGGCGGCGATCGTGCTGGCGCTGCTGCTGGTGGCGCGCAACGTGCTGGCGGTGGCGCCGACGCCCGGCGAGCACGGACCGGGCATGCGCCTGCCGCGCGGGCCGTCGCTGTACCTCGGCCTGCTGGCTCTGCTGTGCATGGCGGTCGAAGGCGCGCTGGTCGACTGGAGCGCACTGGTGCTCAGGGAGCAGACCGGCGCCTCGGCGGCGCAGGCGGCGCTCGGCTTCTCACTGTTCTCGATCACGATGGCGGCCTGCCGCTTTGCCGGCGACGGGCTGGTGCTGCGCTTCGGCGCGCGCGGCGTGATGGTGGCCGGCGGGCTGGCGATGGCGGCGGGCGTGTTGCTGGCGGTCGTGACGGACAATTACGTGGTGTCGGCGCTGGGCTTCGGGCTGGTCGGGCTGGGTGCGGCGAACGTGGTGCCGGTGATTTTCACCGCGGCGGCGCGGACACCGGGCATGGCCCCGGGCGTGGGGCTGGCGACGGCGGCGACGGTCGGGTACAGCGGTTTACTGCTGGGGCCGCCGGTGATCGGGTGGATCGCGGCGCATGCGGGGCTGGCGGTGGGGGTCGGGTCGCTGGCGATTGCGGGGGCGGTGATTGCGGCGAGTGCGAATATCGTGCGCGGTGCCGCGTCGGAAACGGTTGCGGCGAAATCGGATAGCGGGGTGGTGCAGGAATAGCGTGCCGCCGGGCTTGCATCATCGGCGGGCGGGTGCTTCGTTTCGACTATGGGCTGTTCCAGACCGGTGGGTTCGAGAACCCACCCTACGGAGATGTATCGATCGCTCAACTGTGCCATACCGCGTGGACTCGCGAGTCCACCCTACCAAACCGGGGTCGTAGGGTGGACACCTGTGTCCACGCTGTCTCATCGCCCGACACCACGCAACGCCACGTAGGGTTCGAGAACCCACCCTACGGGAACGTATCGACCGCTCAACTGTTCCATACCGCGTGGACTCGGGAGTCCACCCTACCAAACCGGGGTCGTAGGGTGGACACCTGTGTCCACGCTGTCTCATGGGCCGACACCACGCGGCGCCGCGTAGGGTGGGTTCTCGAACCCACCATCCCTCACGTCTCCGAACCCGACGCCAGGTTCGCCCGCACCCGCTGCAGCAAGGCATACAACTGCTCCCGCTCCGCCTCGCTGATCCCATCCAGCGCCACGCCCGACAACTCCGTTCCTATCCGATGCAGGCGCCCATGCAGCGCCAGCCCCGCCTCGCTCAACTGCAGCCGCGTGCTGCGCCGGTCCGCCTCGTCGGCGCTGGCATCGAGCAGGCCGCGGTCGCGCAGGCCCTTGATCAGGCGCGTCAGCTGCGCCTTGTCACGCCCCGAATGCGCCACCAGATCGCTCAGTGTCGCCCCCGGCTGGCGCGCAAAGAAGCGCAGCACCTTGCTTTCCATGTGGGTCAGCTCGTGCTCGCCGCCGGCAAAGGCACGGAACTGCTGCGACCGGTACAGGTGCATGATCGAGTGAATGGCATCGAACACATCCCCCACTGTACCGGAGGCCGGATTTTGGTTGACTTTATCAACTTGTTTTCGCATAATAGGTGACATTATCAACCAATCTCAGTGAAAGTGCGAATCATCATGGAACAGCAACAACGCAAGACCGTCCAACGCGTGCGCCATGAATTGCGCATGCGCGACGTCACCGTCCTCCGTATCACCCCGGTCGGCGAACACTTTGCCAGCATCACCTTCGGCGGCGAGTCCCTGGCCGATTTCGTGTCCCTCTCCTTCGACGACCACGTGAAGTTCATGTTCGACGGCGGCGCCGGCAACCAGGTGCGGCGCGACTATACGCCGCGCCGCTTCAACGCGCAATCGCGCGAACTGACGATCGAGTTCGCCCTGCATGGCGACGGCGCCGCGTCGAACTGGGCGCGCCATGCGCAGCCGGGCGACCGGGCGATCATTGGCGGCCCGCGCGGTTCGATGATCGTGCCGCTTGATTTCGACTGGCACCTGCTGGCCGGCGACAGCACGGCGCTGCCGGCCATGCGCCGCCGCCTGGAAGAACTGCCGGCCAACGTGCACGTCACCGTGGTCGTGCTGGCCGACGCGGGCGACCGCCTGCCCTTCGCGGGCGCCGCGCAGGCCGCCGTGCACTGGGTCGATAGCGAAGACGCTCTGCTCGAGCGCGTGCGCGCATTCACGGTCCCGGCAGGCGAAGGCTTTGCCTGGGGCGCCGGCGAAGCGGCCACGATGCGCCGCCTGCGCACGGTGCTGGCCGAGGAAAAAGGCATCGCCAAGGACGCGATGCGCGTCTCGGCCTACTGGAAACAGGGCGTGGCCGACCACCACGAGAACCTGGAGTAAGCGGCGGGCCGGGCAGCCTCAGGCCTTGCGGCCGTGCAGCGCCTGGCGCGAGCGCTTGCGCTCCTCGGCCTTCTGGTAGCGTCGGAGCTGGTCCTCGCCCTCGGGCACCAGCTTCGGCACCGCCTGCGGCTTGCGGTTCTCGTCCACCGCCACCATCGTGAAATAGCAGCTGTTCGCATGGCGCACCGTGCGCTGCTGGATGTTTTCGGTCACCACGCGGATGCCGACTTCCATCGAGCTGTTGCCGGTGTAGTTAACCGAGGCCAGGAAGGTCACCAGTTCGCCCACGTGGATCGGTTCCAGGAACATCACCTGGTCCACCGACAGCGTCACCACATACGAACCCGAGTAGCGGCTGGCGCAGGCATAGGCCACGCTGTCGAGGAATTTCAGGATGGTGCCGCCGTGGACGTTGCCCGAGAAGTTCGCCATGTCGGGCGTCATCAGGACCGTCATGGTCAGTTCGTGGATCGGGCGTCCGTGTTGGTCGTTCATGGTGAGTGCCTGCAAAACGATGGGTCAAAAAACCATTGTAGCGGCAATCCGTCAGACTTTCCCAGTCGCAATGCTCGAGGCCGCCGCGAAGCTCGCATCTCCCTCGACCGCCACCCGTCCCGCGCATACCAGCACGAATGCACCTGAACCCGGCGTCCGCAGCATCCGGACGGTCGATCCCAGCGGCACCGTCGAGCGAAAGCGCACCGACACTGCGTTCACGCGCTCGCCATCCGCTTCCAGCAGGGCCACTGCCTTGGCCACCGAATGCATGCCGTGGATGATGGGCGCGCACAAGCCGAACAGCCGCGCCGCCGGCTGCGCCAGGTGGATCGGATTCCAGTCGCCGGACACGCGCGCATAGGCCCGGCCGTCGCCATGGCCCAGCTGCCAGCTTCCGCATTCCGGCAGCGCCGGCAAGCTTGGCTGCCCGGTCCGCGCGCCATCCTTGCGCCCGGCCACGGCCAGGTACTTGCTCACACAGCCGAACACGGGCATGGCGCCAGCCCAGGCCGTCGTCTCCAGTACGCAGAAGCGCGCGCCGGAGCGGGTCGGCGCTTCGACCTCCACGCTGGTTGCCAGCCGAAGCAGCGTGCCGGGCGCCACCGGCGCATGCTCGACGATGCTGTTCTCGACATGCACCATGCCCAGCAGCCGGAACGGAAAGCGCTTTGATAGCATGGTGGCCAGGTGGGCGCGCTGCACCAGCAGGTAATGCGCGCTTACCGGCCGCGCATCCGGCGCCAGGCCGAACAAGGCGTTGTAGCGCGCCAGTGCCGCCGCGCCAGGCGCAGTGCAGGCGAACAGGGTCGGCGGCACCTCCCGCCCGTCCACGACCTGCGCGCCGCGCTTGAAGAGCGTGCGCAACAACAGCCCTGGACTGGCGGGCAAGCGTGGCGGATCAGGCGTCGGCGATGGCGCGTTCTGGAACAAGGAGGGTCTCCTGCGAGGCGGAACCAAATTATACGAGGCCAAAGCGGCCATTCCGGCAATGTTGACGCTTTCAAAACCACGACTGCAACAAATACCGCGAATTGACCGATAATAGTGGTTTTGCGGGGCAGCACCATGCCACCCGCCGTTTCTGGAGACTGTATGAACAAAGAAGGCCAATCGACGCTGTCGATCGAAAAATGCTTGATTCCCCTGCCGCCTGCCGAGCGCTCGGCGCTGCTGCAAAACCCGGGCTTCGGCCGCGCGTTCAGCGACCACATGGTCACGATCCGCTACACCGAAGGCAAGGGCTGGCATGACGGCAAGGTCGTGGCGCGCGCCAACCTGCCGCTCGATCCGTCGACCATGGTCCTGCACTATGCGCAGGAAATCTTCGAAGGCCTGAAGGCCTACCGCCTGCCGCAAGGCGGCGCCGCCCTGTTCCGTCCGGACGCCAACGCGCGCCGCTTCGCCAACTCGGCCCGCCGCCTGGCCATGGCGCCGCTGCCGGACGAGCTGTTCCTGGAATCGGTGCACGCCCTGGTCAGCGAAGACCGCGACTGGATTCCCGAAGCCGAAGGCTCGGCCCTGTACCTGCGCCCGTTCATGATCGCCACCGAAGCGGCCCTGGGCGTGAAGCCGGCCAACGAATACCTGTACTGCGTGATCGCCTCGCCGGTCGGCGCCTACTTCAAGGGCGGCGCTGCGGGCGTGACGCTGTGGGTCTCGGAAAACTACATCCGCGCCGCGCCGGGCGGCACCGGTGACGCCAAGTGCGGCGGCAACTACGCCGCCAGCCTGGCCGCGCAGGCCGAGGCAATCCGCCAGGGCTGCGACCAGGTCGTCTTCCTCGACGCCGTCGAGCGCAAGTATGTGGAAGAGCTGGGCGGCATGAACGTGTTCTTCGTGTTCGAAGACGGTTCGATCCAGACCCCGCCGCTGACCGGCACCATCCTGCCGGGCATCACCCGCGACTCGCTGATCACGCTGGCGCGCGACTTGGGGCTGACCGTGCGCGAAGAAGCCTATTCCATCGACCAGTGGCGCGCGGACGCCGCCAGCGGCCGCCTGACCGAAGCCTTTGCCTGCGGCACCGCGGCAGTGGTCACCCCGATCGGCAAGGTCAAGGGCAGCAGCTTCGAAGCCACCATCGGCAACGGCGGCGCCGGCGAAGTCACGACCAAGCTCAAGGCAGCCCTGCTGGACATCCAGAACGGCCGTGCCGAAGACAAGCACGGCTGGCTGCAGCGCGTCTTCTAAGCCGCAGCAACCGGCATCAGTCGGCATCAGCATGACTTGCGCGGCTACCCGGCCGTGCAAGTTCCCCGCAGCGGCGTCCTGCCGCTGCAACACTTCCGTTCTCGCCACGCCGATCTTCGAAAGAAATTGCAAATAAGCAATGGCATCTTTACAATACTGGTCCACGGAAATGCGCAAGCCCGCGCACTGCCGTCATTACAATAACGACAACGACCAATGAAAAAACCTGCATTCGCACTCTCCCTGGCCCTGGCTGCCTTTGGCGCCCAGGCACAAACCACTGAGCAGGCGCCAGCGCCTGTCGCGGCCCCGGCTGTCCAGTACGAAGCGGTCGGCGCCAAGCCGCTGCGCTTTGTCCTCGGCATCGGCGCGACTTTCGGCGGCGACAAGCTGGCCACCGCGTATTATGACGATGGCGACGAAATCAACCTGCGCGCCGGCGAGTCGGTCGCCCTGCTGGCGGGCGTGGACTACCGCATCAGCCAGGACTTCTCGGTCCAGGGCACCGTCGCCTACCACGTCGACCGCGCCAGCGCCCGCAATGGCGACATGCGCTTCGAGCGCATTCCCTTCGAGCTGCTGGGCTACTACCACGTGAACGACAAGGTGCGCGTCGGCGGCGGCCTGCGCTACGTGACCGGCACCAGGTTCCGCAGCAGCGGCGCGGGCGACATCGGCGACTACAAGTTCAAGGACACCACCAGCCCGGTCGCCGAGATCGAATACCTGTTCAGCCCGCGCCTGGGCCTGAAGCTGCGCTACGTGAACGACGAGTTCAAGGAAAAATCCTTCGGCGGCAAGGTCAAGGGCGACCACGTCGGCCTCTTCGCCAACTTCTATCTGTAAGACTGTCGCGCCGCCTCGTGCGGCGCTGTCGATACCGCCATGTTGAAACTCAGCCTCGACGCCCTGCTGACCGTCGACACCATCGCACG
>Ga0265780_10007944_pt1 | contig 12959 bp, 11 predicted proteins | sample P1T30metagenome_FD_192432 | JGI IMG/M metagenome (GOLD analysis project Ga0265780, IMG submission 192432) | Plant litter microbial communities from East Loma Ridge, Irvine, California - P1 T30 | ecosystem: Environmental > Terrestrial > Plant litter > Unclassified | place: USA: California...
GTGGGGAGGAAGTTGATGGATTGGGCGATTGGGCAGGCTGATGCGGAAGTTCCGACGACGCACGTTTTCCTGGAGAGTGCGCCGACGGCGAGGGGGGTGTATTTGCATCTGGGGTTTGAGGCGGTTGGGGAGAAGATTATGGTTAGGAGGGGGTCGCTCGGGAGTTGAGTAGGGGTGAGTGTGTGAATATGAATGCTGTGCTGGGCACATTTCTGTGAGATTGCATGTTGTTGCACTAGAATCTCGCATGTGCTGAGATGAACTGTTGTGGTGAAGACTGGGTGGCTTGTAAGAAGGGATAAGCGAGGGGGCGAAGGCGCAACTGCATCTCTCAACACCATCATGACATGCTACTTACACCCACACCGCCTCCAGACCAACTTCGCATGCCAACTGTAAGATTCGATACTTCAAGTATCAATGAGATTGCTTCTGATGCGTAATGCACTCGGGACCGACTAGGCTGTTCGAATGCTTCGTGTCTGGGTTCAGTCGTGCCACATCGACAACATCCCACTTCCCAACAAGCAGCTCGGACGTCGTATCTCGAGCCAACAAATCTTTGGCCTAAAAAGCATCGTCGGATCGACGCACCAGTCACCTGCCATCTCGCAGAGGCGTTCATATCAGTATGCGCCTCTTCGAACCGGAGAAATCCGACTGCTCGAACTGAAAGCTGGCCGATGTGGAAATGCGGTACATTGTACGCTCCGCAATGTTGCTCTCAATGACAAGCCAACTTATGAATCACTTTCATACTGCTGGGGGAAGGAAAGGGGAGATGACGCCGTGTATTGTGGCAACGAATCGATACCCGTAACTCGCAATCTGCTCGGCGCTTTACAGCATCTAAGGCGCGAGGACAGATCCCGTACTTTATGGGCGGACGCTCTGTCCATCGATCAACGAAACGTCAAAGAGCGAGGACAGCAAGTCGGCATGATGAGAGACATATTTCGGTACGGCGAGCGTACTGTTGTATGGCTCGGACCAGCAGGGCAAGATAGTCCCCGCGCAGTGCAGCTCATACGCCAGCTTGCGGACGCATCACAGGGACAGGAAACGAGTGCTTTACCAGCAAAGCTAGCAGCCAGCCATCCTCCGCTGTACGATCCGGCCTGGGGCGCTCTCGCCTCGTTACTCAAGCGGCCATGGTGGCATCGTGCATGGATTGTGCAGGAAGCCACCGTCTCAAGCCGCGTCGTATTTCGCTGTGGTGGCGAAACATTCTCCTGGGACGATATCGAGCGGGCTGTTCGTCATGCAGTGAATCTGGGCTTTTTTGTAGCCTCTGGCGGCAGCGCAACGTTCCAAGCTCTGAGTTTGTTCCAAACACGAAAAAGCTTTCAGAACGCGCAGAGGCCTCCTCTTCACGATGTTTTGCTCCAGCATCGGTCATCGCTGGCAACGGATGCAAGGGACAAAGTCTTTGGGCTGCTATCGCTGGCTGATGAGGAGGACGTTGCTGCTATGAACATTCAAGCTGATTACAATCGAAGCTCTGTTGAGCTGTTCACTTCCATCAGCAGGTCTCTTCTAGCGTCTGGAAACCTCGGCGCTTTCAAAGCTGCCGGTGTACGCATCAAGCCGTCAGGCCTGATCCTGCCTTCCTGGGTGTCAGACTGGAGCGTCTCCGACTCTACAGTGGCCCTAGACACGCCAGTTTCTCTGGACTATGACGAGAAACCCTCACACAATACTGGCATGACTCCACACTTCGACGCTTCGAGTTCGACTACCTGCCAACCAGTCTTCACCAAGAACGACACCCTCAAGCTCCAAGGCATCCCAATCGACCAAATCGAAGCAGTAGGCGTCCTATCGCGCACACGCTACCTGCGCCACGTATCACACATGTTCGAGCTCTTCGTCCAATGCCACGACATCCTCGAACAGCTCGACAACTGGGAAGAAATCGCCCGCATCCGCACTAACAAACTGTACCCCACCGGCGAACGACTGCGCGACGCATACTGGTCGACGCTATATGCAGGTCGCGTACCGCCATATCTGCGATCAGAGCACCATGACTCACGGTATAAGTACTACATCCTAGTGCGCATGCTACGCGCTATCGTGCGCGGGACGATTCCATGGTTCCCGCGCTCAACAGGCAAGACGTGGTACAACCGCTTCTTCTTCGCGTCTCTACAAATCGCATGGCGCGTCCTGGGCCTCACGCCGAGTAAAATCCAGGGCATTGGGTTTCCGCCGGAGAGCCGCTTGCCGAATGGGCGGCGCATGGTGCGCACGAAGAAAGGGTATATTGGTCTTGCGCCGCGGGGTACGAGGGAGGGGGATTGGGTTGTGGTGTGTGAGGGTGGGAGGGTGCCGCTTGTTGTTAGGAGGGAGGGGAAGGGGTGGGTGCTGGTGGGTGAGGGGTATGTGCATGGGATTATGGGTGGGGAGGCGGGGTTGGGGGAGAGGTGTGAGGATTTGTGGTTTAAGTGAGGATTTGTGGTGGGGTGATTGGAAGAGAAGTGGGGAATGTCGGTGGGGAGAAAGCAAGTAACGATTTAGCACGATCATCACACAAGGTAAGAAGGAGAAGTCACCCAAGGCAAGAAAGAGACGAAGTCACACACAAGGCAAGAAAGAGAAGACATCAAATGTTTGAGCAATTTGGTTTTGATTGACTGCTGACCAAGTGCTCACCGACCAATCCTGACCACCACCAACCAATCTTCAACTCCAACCAACCACTCAACCAACTATCTAACGCGCTGCAGTGGAACTTAAGCTCTTCACTGAGATCACGATGAGTCGAGCAAAAGCTCTTGACCAGGAACCTTGAACGAAATCCTAGCAATAGGACGGTCTTTGCCTTGCTCGTTCGCGAGCGTCCTTGCCTATCTAGAGGTAGGATGGTGGATGTCCACCAGGCCGGACGTGCCGTCTTCACCTGTGTCGAAAGAAGTCGTGTTGATGTTGATGATGGATGATGCTTGTTGGTGTGAGAGCGAAAGAAGCTGCTGGTGTGCGAAGGCGTGTTGAGAGTGATTTGTTGAAGGTTGGTGTGACTTGTGAGCTGTTGTTGCGATTGCGATGTTGGATGCCGATGCGAGAAGCAGTGAGGGTGTTGGATCGAGCTTGTGTGCTGAGCCTGTTCACAGTCAGTAAGCCCGAGAGGGAAAGGAAAGGAGGAAGGTACTTGAAGTTGTTGGAAGCCGCGATGATGCGAGGCGCCGTTACGACAAAGCCACGATGGAGTGTGTTGAAGTTGCTCAAGGCATGTTGATGGATGGTTGTCGACTTTGAAGTGTCGATGTGATATCATACATCGCGAGTACTTGGCGTGATGTTGAAGGTCACTCTGGCAGACCGAGAATGTAGGTGATGTGTGTTGAGAGTGACTCGAGAATTGGAAGAAGGAGTGCCATGGTGGAAGAAGGCAGATGAAAGGCGTTGCTCAGTGGTAGAGTGGAAAGTTGAGCGTGGAGGGAAGAAGACTTAAAAGCGGCGGGCGGCGGGGTACTCATGGTGACAAGCCTCCTCCGCGCTAGTGAGCTGGATCAACCGGCAGATCAACGGGCGCGCTCGAGAGCGAGCCGATAGGTGCTCCGTGCTCCCCGTCTGCCTGCGTGAAGTCAAGGTGAAGGCGGCGAGTTTGCGTGAGTGGCCTTACGTGAGAGCTTGGGCCACGACGCGCTCTCAACGAGAAGCTGTGATAGGCTCTCAAGATCACAAAAGTGACGAGAGGCTGCCGAGAAGCTTCTGAGACGCGGGTTTTCAAGGTCCAAGCGTTTGGCAAAGTCGAGGTGAAGGCGGCAACGCATGGGTTAGCACGCTGTCAATGACGCCGTGTGTGATAAGCAGCTGCGGTGACAGAGGCTTCGTGAGCAAAGGAATATGGGACCGCGTGTGATGAGGTGTTTGTGACTGTGTTGTCAGTGTTCAGTCTTCGATGCGGAGTTGACGCTAGTGAGGAATCCAGAGGAAGATTGGGTTTGAGATAGTCTTGACTGATCTATGCAATTACCGTGACTCTCCTTCTGCGAGCGTGATGCATGATGGGCAAGTGGCGGCATGGCTACCATGTCTGCTGTGACGATGTGACATGACTGATCATTCCGCTGGCTGAATAACGAGTTCAAAAGCTTTGCCACGTACTTGAGCTGCACTCCATCTCCACACACAGGCTGCAGCACTGGCCACTCAATTCTGGGAGCTGCCATCATCTTTGGTCGCAGCCTGACTCTGCCTCACCATCTCGTTCTTCAACCGTGGGAAGAAGTCTCGTAGGACACCCTGGAGAGTTCACTCGTTGTCAGCATTCATGCTGTCATTCAAGGACATGTACGGTGAACTACTCACCACGTCAACGTACTCAGACCACTCGTTCACCCTTTCTCCGCTCTCCTCGAAGCCCAACTTCCACACGTACTCGTTGTTGTATTTGCCGATGGCTGTATCACCTCGCGCAGTTATGTACATCACGATCTTCTTGTTCCCTGACTCTTGCGACGTACCTTCGATGACGTCCGTAACAGTGACATCGAAAGAAGTGAACACGCTCTTCATGCTTATAAGGTTGGCGCGATATGCATCATTGAGCTGACCAGGGTACTTGAGTGATGACGGTAGGAAGACGCGGCGACACTCGGGAGTACGCAGAGCGATGATGGTGTCGACGTCCATGGTGTTGAAGGCTGAAACGATGGCATCGGCGGTCTGGCGCTCCTTGGACGGCATGGCTAGACAACAGGAGATGTGTAGAGATTGAGTCTGTCAGAGGATGCGGATATATAGGTACGGTGGATCCGTCGACACTCATGCAAGCGTGCAGGTGTGACAGCTGGGCATGCAGCAGCGTCAAGCCACAATCTCACGCCGTAGACAAGATAGAGGAAAGCTTAGCGAGGGAAATGGTGGCGTCATGATTAAGATAGCATGCGGCTCACGACCGATCAAGCTTCAGCGGAAGTATGTTGGTGCTGTCGCTTTCGCGATCATCCACGCCTCGTCCAATGCCTTCACCACCTCCTCGGGCAGAGGCCCTTTCTCCAAGTCGGCCAGATTGCTCTCAAGCTGCGAGAACGAGCTCACACCAATAATGACACCATCGTTTCCACCCTTGACTCGAGTCTTGAGCTCTGAGTGGTGGATGCACCATCTGAGGCCCATCTCCAGCAGGGTGAGATTGTGTTTCTGGGATACATCCTCAAGCAGGCGAAGCGCTTCGAACGTCGAGTTCTTGAAGTAGCGATTGCGGTACATGTCGCCTATCTTCGAGCCGACCGTGAAGCGGCCTTCTGTAGGTTCAATGTCTGCGGACTTGACCTTGCCGCTGAACAAACCGCCTGCCAGAGGATTGTAGACGACGATGTCGATCTTGTACTTCCGACAGCAAGGGATGAGCTCAGGCTCAATGGCGCGAGCTGTCGCCACCTGTCAGCCTGCCATCTGTAAACAATGCATGTATCATGATGGACTTACTGATGGCGTTGTACATCGCTTGATAGATCGTTGGCTTCACATATCCACGCTCATGGCAGATATTATACACCTCAGAAACTTCCCATGCGGCAAAATTTGACAATCCCAGTTGAACGAATTTGCCCTGCTTGTGCAGTTCATTGACAGCGCCGAGCGTTTCCTCGAATGGCACGGAGTGATCAGGCGCATGAAGATAGAAAATGTCCACAGTATCCGTGTCGAGCTCTTTCAAAGACGTCGAGAAAAGTTCCTTGAGCTTCTCAGGCTTGTGAGTGCCAGGCTCAGTCGGGTACACCTTCGTGGCAAGAGTGAGACCGCGGTCTTTCCATTTCGCATCGCGGGTCCACGCCTCTTGCTTGCCGCCGACGTAAAGGCGCGCTGTATCAATCTCGTTGTACCCTTTCGACTGGAAGTGATCGAGATGTTTGGTGTACTCGTCCAAAGAAGTTATCCGCGCTCCCGCAGACTCATCGGGGCCTGGCGATGAATCAACTGCGGTCCACTCTCAGTCAGCGTGAGTACGTACCGAACGTCATGCATCCGAGGATGACACGGTCGGTCGGGTTCTGTGAGATGAGAGGCATATTGTATCAATCGTATCCGAGCTCAGTTGATGAGAAAGGGAAGTTCAATGCAGATTTGAAGAATAGGAAAGGGCATGAAGTCTGAACTGCGACTTCCAGATATCGATGCGATATGACGACATCGGAAACCCCGCGCCTCGGAACAACTGCGACATCTCCCCCTTTGTTGCTGTCCAGATACTACGCGATATACAGATTGCTAGCTACAGTCGAATCAGTGAGTGCTGTAACGCCCAGACGAATCCAAAGCATACTGAAGTAGTACCAAGGATTACAGACATGATGGTGTGAAGCTTCGAACCAATCGCCCTGGCGTGTCCGCAGCTTTAGTGCCCACCTACTTACAACAACTCTACAAGGTCGAGATGAGACTGATGTGCAGCTGTCGAATCGGCAACAGCGACCTGACCACGGCAATCAAGCTTCATCGCACCACCTGGGACGAACACTCGGTCGCCGGCACTCCCGCGCTCGTCCCGCTGATCTATACATATAATACAAGGTTTTCAGCTCCCGCGCAGCGGGGTTGGAAACCTTGTGTCCTATATTAAAATACTCTCCTAGCCTGCCTCTACACTCTCCTCTTGCTCTTATAAAAAGAATTGCTTGTAGCCCTCGCAGTCGTCGTCGTAAATATTGTTAGTTTTCTGTCTGTGCCCGTAATTCCAACGCTCTCGGAACGTAAGCACGTCCCCTCTGTGGTTGAAGAAGAGTCGTAGCGGATAAATAACGGGCTGTAAAATCCTTTATACACCCCCTTCTCCGTTTCTTCGTGTTTCTCTCTTTACGCTAGCTTTACGTACGATGTATGCAACGTATGCAACGTAGGCAATGTAGGCAATGTAGGCAACGTAGGTAACCACGCAACGCAACGCAGGTGACGCTGGCGATATATAGGTAACACTAGGTGATATATGTAGCTCTCCCTCCGCTGGCCTTTATCACCTGGCATCTTACTATCTAGATTGGCTCGAAATAAAGATCCAAATCAATACTGCGGAACCGCCGATATCGTCGTTGCACTGAGCCTTCATACGACAATGAAGCCTGTTAACTTCCGCCAGTTTTAGTAGATGCGCCACGAAATGTAGCACAAAAGGCGACTTCTGCACGCTCATTGGCTGCTGTCTTTCGCCCTACTAAGCCTCCACCAAATCCATCCGGCCACACTCAAGCAGCGAGGCGTGAGCTCGGCGAACGCATTCTTGCGCAAGAACCGAGAATCAGGAACATGCAGCGTGCAACATTATGAACGACCTTGGAGAGAAAGGCTGAAACTTTCAGGGGCCAGTTCAAGTCAATTGCTTCCACCATTCACACATTGCTTGTCGCTGTGGGGCCAAAACGAGCCAATGAAGTCGCGGTGGGCCTCGATAGCGATAAGGACCCCAGCGATGAGCAGCTGACGTCCTCCATCCTGACGTCCGACCTGCAGCTAAGATACGAATCACATCAGAACACCCCACTAGATCCCTTCAAGCCTCGTCTTGAGCTGCGCCTAAAGCAATGATCCCGTACGGCCCGCTCCAGCTCTGTACAGCACAGGTGCCACGTAGCAGCGACGCAGGTACGGACACACGTCTTGCATATGGGCATGAATAGCCTCGAAGCAAACGCATTCGCCATATAAGATGGCTTTCCCGCCCGGCAGGACGCTTCCAGCGTCCTACATGTACATTTCACGACAGTTGACGGCTGCAGTGCGCCAGAAGATGAGTCGATCAGCTGGAGCCAAAGGTGTCATGTGGCCCAATAAGCCACCCCTCCGCAACGACACGAATCAGTCATTTTCTCCCACACCCACAACTAGGCCGGCCTCTGATTGGAGCGCAAACCACTGATACCAGGTACCTTGACTGAGGCCCATTCTTGATTTAGCTCCAGGCCATGCAGTCGCATCGCGTTATTGGGACTCGGCTTTGCGATGCACTTGCTCCCTTGCCTGGCCGTTCGCGTTTACATGAGATCATAGCGCCCAAGCCTCTTTCCTTCCTTCAAGTCCATCACCAAGTGAACCTTGCCTGAAACGCGCAAGTCCTTGTCAAAGTCTCTGCCTTGTCGTGCGCATCTTTAAGTAGCGTCTCTCATCTCTCGTTGTTGAAGTATTGGCATCAGCGACCATTCCGAACTTCGGCCTTCGCATGCGGAACACATACCACATACTTATCGGCAGCAAAACTTGGGCGCATAGCGATCCAAGATTTGACTCTTGGTCGCTATGTGCTGGTGTTTCAGCTTTGGCTCGTCAAGCAAGAAAAAACAGCAGACCTCGTCGTCCAGCGAGAAAAAGAGAAGGGATGCGCCAGAAGAGCCACTTCGTGGCAAAGGCAGACCAGTCAGCGCGGAAGTATCGGAGAAGCGCAGGTCATCCTCAACCCACAGGCGCAGAAAGTCGGGAGATTCTGGGACGACGCGGTCGTCGAAGCGCGAGAAGGAAGATCACCGTCCAAGATCGCAGCAGTACTACGAAGATGCGTACCAGAGTCGAGAAAAGTACAGACCAGATCTGAACGTTGAAGTCCCCGACATGTGGCATCGGACTGTAGACACTGGCAGTAACAACTCATCGCAAGAAGCGCTGCTCAATCCACGGCCGCATCGAAGTCAGCATCAGCGACAACGACACCCAAAGCGCACGTCGCAGACCACTCTTCGGGGCCGGGGAGCCAAGCGTGACCCTCCGCGAAAGTCGAAGTCCAAAAAGAGTCTCCGTCCTGAGCCTTCAAGAGGCTGGTCACTGTTTGCGCCTTCACCACCCAAGACTCCAAGGCGCGAGCACCGCAGCTACCAAACTCTGGATTCTTCGCCACGCAGCCAACGCTCCTCGCGGCAGCACCGCTCTCCCCAAACGGCTTCCGAGTTGCCCAGGTCTCAAAACCGCCATAGAAGTTCACGTCAGCACGAGCGCGAAGCTTCCAGCTCGCGCCAAGGACGTTCTCGAACACCTAATACGGCCGCCCGTCGCGTGCCAGACCGCCGCTTTGCCGTCCTCGCTGCAACGAACCAGGCGCTCGAAACTGTCCGGCGAGAAGCATTTGCGCAGCCGTCTCCACCGCCACGGAGAGAACGACTAAGACGCTACGAGGGTGTGACCATTCCGTCCAGTCAGATTCCTTTCTCGTGGGATTGCGTGAGCAGTTCGCAGACCTCTGCTGGCTATGGGACTACAGCTGGCGAGCCTAGTAGTCGGCAACGGCGGTCGCGGCGTTGACACGTTTGGTTTTGTCCGTTCGGAGCATTTTCTTTTCCTGCTTACACAGGGCGTACGCTTTGCCCTGGCGCTGAGCGGTAGGGCTGATGGTAGTACGCACCGTGTCGCGAATCGGATGGCTTCGCTTCATTTCTCTTATTTCTTCTGGTTTCTTGTTTCACTACTTGTTGGAGATTCTTCGCATTACCGGCACTTTCCATGCACTTTTGTAGTAGCTTCGGCTTCGTTCGCATATGTATACCCCAGCATCGTCAATTTTCCTCGCGCATACTCGTCTTTCGAACATACATACCAGTACATGGGGTCATCGGCATTATATCTATCCGTCCTTTATGCAGCAGCCTCGTGTTAATCAATTTGGCTCCACGTTACATACGCTCTACCGATTCGCTTCACGTGCATGGGTCATCTCGTCATGTTTAACGCACGCCATAACGCGCTCATTACTTGCCGGCATAGTGGCTTCACCAGCGTGACTCGTTGACACTGCAAGGAGCATAGCAAGTTACTGCAACGGGCAGGTTTGAGCACACTGTCGATGACTGACGGAGAGCGTCCGTGACGAGTTGAGAACGGGCGTGGGGGGTTGGACGCCTTGGATCGTTGTGGTTAGAGCGGCTTTTGGAGTGGGGGTGTTTTTCTTTCGCTCGTGTGCTGCAGAATTTATGGATACTGAGATTGAAATGTAGCTTTGACATGCTGTGGGCCCTGATGTTCTGAACGTCCGTTTCTCATTATTATGAACATTTACTTTCATCGTCCGCGTAATGTTTCAACTCTCCTCAACTCTTTACATACAAGCGATACTCGAAATCGGAGGGCTGCAGTACCCACACAGACCGAAATTGTAGCCACCATGCACTGCTATCATGTAACGGAGACTTGGATCCTTGTGCTTCTGGGTGGACAGAAGACAGCACTGAATAACGAGATGATCAGCACTTACTGCGCTTCTGAAGCCGCATAAGATAGGACCCCGATGAATGACACGCTCAATTTCGCCCATAATGCTAATCCTAACTATACATAAAATGCCCACCAGCAACCCAACCCTGCCCTGTACCCCAACCAAATCAAGTCCAACCTCACGAATCCCTCCTCCGCGTCGGCGGACTCCTCGACCGCGACCCATCACTACTATACCTCCTCTTCCTCGGCTCCGGACTCACACTCACACTCGCACTAGCCGCCCTCTCTTTCCCCTTGCTCTTCCTCGGTGGTGAACGCTCCGGCGACGTAGAATACCTGCGTTTCCGGGGCGCCGGCGAGCGCGAGACAGATGCAGACGGGCTCCGTCCACGACGCTTGGGCGGCGGCGAGCGCGATACGGATGCAGACGGGCTGCGACCGCGGCGTTCTGGAGCTGGTGAGCGGGACCGCGAGAGAGAGGAAGTGTACGAGCGCTTTGATTTAAGTTTGCGGGGCGCGGGGGAGCGGGAGCGTGAGCGCGAGGAGGAGCTATATGATGTGCTGCGGCCGCGGGTTTTGCGGGGTGGAGATGCGCTGCGTGTGTAGGAGCGGCCTCGTGAGCTGGAACGGGAGTCTCGTCGGCGGCGGACGGGCGAGCGTGATGGGGAGCGCGAGTAGCTGGACGAAGTGTAAGATGAAACGCTCCTTGAGTCATCGGAGTCGGACTCGCTGTCGGCCTCAGGCAGTGCCTTTGGTTTCGGCGCGTTCTTGGTGCGCCAGTCGCGCATGCTGTCTGTGAGGACGCCCATGCCGATTGCAGTGAAGAAGTTGATGGAGAAGACGGTTTTGGACTGGTCGTCGGCGTCGGTGGGGAAGATGTTGACGAGGCTTTCCTGCAGCATGGGGTCCTTGAAGCGCTCGACGACAGTCTTCTGGCCGAGCGAGGCGAGCAGCTCTTCGAAGAGGATCTTGACGAAGATACGCGAGCTGGAGGTGGTGTCTTCCTCGTTCATCTTGACGACCAAGAAGACGTGCCAGCCAATTGCGTCGGAAGCTAGGAGGTGGGCAAAGAACTGTGCGATGATGCGGAGACGGTTGGTCTCGAAGCGGTGGATGGTCTCGTAGTAGTGTGCGAACCCCTCTTCGAACAGGTCGGTCCACATGCGGTTGAGCTTGCAGAAGCGCTCGCCGATCATGCCGTAGAACTTCTCGTACGTGCGCTCCTGGCTCGCGCACTCGACGATCATGGTGGTGAGTTCGTTCTCGAGGCCGTGGGGCAGGTTGATGCGCATGAGTTTGTGCACGCACTCCTCGAAGCCACCGCTGCTCTTAATGGTGAGGTAGATGGACCGGCGCAGGTTGACGAGGTCGGCGTTGGTCTGATCCTTGATGTCCAGCTGCTTCTGCTCCTCGTCTTCCTCGTCGTCTGAGGAGGCGTCCGTGTAGCCGTCCTCGTCGCTGCCCTCCTCTTCTCCCAAAATCTCAGCCTTAATCTTCTGGTACTCTGCCTCGTGCTCCTCGTACTCTGCGTCGAGCTTGAAGATGTTGAGACCGTCCTCGACCTTCATCTCGTCCTCCAGCTCGTGGTTGTGCGTGACCTGATCCTGCTCCTCCACCAGGTCCAGCTCCTCCCGGATCACCGGATGCTCCTTGTATTTGACCTTCCTGACCTCGAACAGCACCTCGATCATGTACTGCGTCCGCTTGTCGATGTCGGCCTCGTGCAGGATGTTGCGCAGCTGGTCGAAGATGGCGTTGGCAATGGCAGGGCTCATCTCGTCAAGGAAGGCGCCGACCTCCTTCATGATGCCGACAGCGATCTCGACCGAGTCGTCGGAGGGCTTGTTGAGCAGCAGCAGCAGGATCTGGGCGATCAGGGCTTCATGGACGACCTGCGTGTTGACTAGATGCGACAGGAACATAGTGCTCGACAGGCAGACTGCCTTGTCGTTGCGCCGGAAGCTCTTCCGGAACTGTATGATCAGGCGGCGCACCAGCAGATCGCCCACCTGCGGCAGCTTCGTGTTGACAATGGCCACCATGGCGCCGTAGATGGGGGTGAAGGGCAGACTAGCCGCCTGTGCCTTCATGATGGCCCTGCAGAACAGCCCGCGCCCGCGTACCAAATTCTCGCTGAACAGTTCGGGCACGATCATCTTGATGTTGGCCGTGTTCGTCTTGTTGATGAGGCCCTGGATCGACTTCTTGAGCGCCTCCCAAGCCATGCGCTGGAACTCTGCCGACTTCTTGTCCGTAATCGACTTCTGCAGCTCCCGCAGGCGTGCGGGCGGAATGTAGGCGCCGCCCGCGCGCGTCTTGGAGTCGTCGATGGGCAGCTTGCGGTTCGCGCTGAAGGCGTTCTGGAAGGCCTTGAGCCGGGCGTCGTCGTCGGGCACGTCGTCGGTCGCGTGGTGTCGGTGGCCGTTCGCGTGGGACCGCCCATTCTCGCGCCTTCCCCGGGGCCGCTCTTCTCTTTCTCGCGGTAGCTCATCGTCGCGCTCGTCCTCCCTACGCGACCGCTTCGATGGCCCAGCGTCATACGGCGAGCGGTCGCGCTTGCGCACGTGTTCCGAGGCCTCGGGCTCTGGCGACAGCGAGGGCAGCCGGACGGCGGATGCGACCTCCATCATGGGTGTATGGGACGTTGGTGTTGGAGGGAGTCGTCGAAGTCGAAGTGTCGCAAGAAAGTTTAGCTTCAGAACATCGGAGGCAGCCGCCGGCGGCCCATGACTTTTCGCCGACCCCTGCTTGGCACTACTGGGGAAAGTGCCAGTTGCTGTCAACACCACCACAAGTGAAGGTCATTGCAGTCACTCCTT
>Ga0265780_10007945_pt1 | contig 12959 bp, 9 predicted proteins | sample P1T30metagenome_FD_192432 | JGI IMG/M metagenome (GOLD analysis project Ga0265780, IMG submission 192432) | Plant litter microbial communities from East Loma Ridge, Irvine, California - P1 T30 | ecosystem: Environmental > Terrestrial > Plant litter > Unclassified | place: USA: California...
AAAACGTAAATCTGTATCACCAATTAAATCCGTATGCACATCAGAAATTAAATTTCCTGCGTTACTGGTACTGTTAACGAAAGCAATTTCAACATTGGGATGATTGACCAAAATGCGTAGCATTTCGCCACCTGTATATCCTGCACCACCAATTATTCCTGCTTTTAACCCCAAACCCCTAAAGGGGCTTTCCTTTCCATCGTTTATATTTTCTTGCATAACAAATACTTTTTGGGTTTTTAAATTGGGTTTTAAGCTCCCCCTTCAGGGGGCTGGGGGGTATTAACTTTATGCCAAATCATTACCTGGTTACCGAAAATTTTGGAGAAACCCTTAACATCTTCGCCACTCCAGGCATTGTTCATTTCGCCGTAGCTGCCAAATTTATTACTCATTAAATCGTGATTAGATTCAATACCAATAATCTGGAAACGATACGGCAATAATTCTACAAACACTTTCCCACTTACTACTTTTTGCGTATCAGCTAAGAAAGCCTCAATATTTCGCATAATCGGATCGTGGAATTGACCTTCGTGCAGCCAGTTGCCATAGAAAGAAGATAATTGCTCTTTCCAGCTTAACTGCCATTTCGTTAACGTATGTTTTTCTAAAGTATGGTGTGCTTTAATAATTAAAACAGGTGCCGCAGCTTCGAAACCCACACGACCTTTAATACCGATAATCGTATCGCCAACGTGAATATCACGGCCAATTCCGAATGGTTGTGCAATGGCTTGTAATTTTTGAATCGCCCTAACTGGTGCTAAAGTTTCTCCATCAATGGCAACTAACTCTCCTTTTTCGAAAGTTAATTCTAGCTTACGCGATTCCGTTTCTGAAACCTGAGTTGGCCAAGCGCTTTCTGGCAAGGTTTCGTTTGATGTTAAAGTTTCTTTACCACCAACTGAAGTTCCCCATAAACCCTTGTTAATTGAATATCTTGCTTTTTCCGCACTATATTCAACACCATGTTCAGCTAAATATTCTATTTCCGCTTCGCGGGATAATTTCAAATCTCTAATCGGTGTGATGATTTCAACTTCGGGAATAATGATATTGAAAATCATATCAAAACGCACCTGGTCGTTACCAGCACCAGTACTTCCGTGAGCAACATAATCAGCACCAATTTTTTTAACGTAGTTCGCAATTGCCGTTGCCTGACTAACGCGTTCTGCACTAACAGAAAGTGGATAAGTTGCATTTTTTAATACATTTCCGAAGATTAAGTATTTGATACAACCATCATAATAACTATCGGTTTCATCTACCACAGCGTGAGATTTTACACCTAAAGCATAGGCTCTTTTCTCTATTTCTTGTAATTCTTCGTCAGAAAAACCACCAGTATTTACAATAACCGAATGAACTTCTAAGCCACGGTCTTGAGCAAGATAAATACAGCAAAATGAGGTATCAAGACCTCCGCTAAAAGCTAAAACAACTTTCTTCTTCATTATTTATGAAATAATAGGGTAAATAAAACTATGATTGATTTTAATCCAGATTTTGGCTTAACCACTAATCTAGATTTTATGCGCATAAAACGCTCGTATAATCCAGGTTTCTTCTGCAACTCTTCGGCAAAAACCTTTGCGGCTTCGTGTTTCTTTTCGGCAGGATCGTAAAGCATTGCGGTACACATGCAATTTTTACGCTCTTTCATCTTCAAAATCTCGAAGTTTACGCAGCTTTGGCAGCCTTTCCAAAAATCCTCATCTTGTGTCAATTCAGAATAAGTTACAGGCTCGTAACCTAAATCAGAATTGATTTTCATTACGGCTAAACCTGTAGTTAAACCGAATATTTTTGCCTTTGGATATAATTTTCTCGAAAGTTCGAAAATTGCTTCTTTAATCGCATGCGCTAATCCTGCTTTTCTATATTGCGGACTAACGATTAACCCAGAATTGGCTACAAACTGGCCATGACTCCAGGTTTCGATATAGCAAAAGCCAGCCCAGGTGCCATCTTTATGAAAAGCAATTACGGCTTTGCCTTCCTGCATTTTACCTGAAATATATTCTGGCGAACGCTTAGCAATACCTGTACCTCTGGCTTTTGCTGATTCAGCCATTTCGGTTACAATCTCTTCTGCAAACACATGGTGTTCTGGGATAGCGACTTGTACTATAAATTCATTAATATTCATTCGTTTTCTAACGAAAAATTAAGGTATTCTTGTTAATTGGGTTTTTAGAGAGGATCAATTCCTCATAGTATTAGTAAGGTGTACTAAATACGCGGCGTAAAATTTTGCCGACTTAGGGGATAATAGAATACAGGTTGAAAACGATTAATAAATAAACTCTCACCAGCTACCAAATGGGCTGTGAAACTTGAAAGTTTATGTAAAAATTGTTTAATCATTTCTTGCGTATTAAAACGGCTTTAACTCTATTGAGGTGCAAAGGTTTAAATAATAATTGAGTTCCACAATATTTTTTAACTTTTTTACATTTTTTTACTAATCAGTGCAAATAAAAAATCCCGAAGATTCGGGATTTTTTATTTTTATTCTTTCATGATACCTACTGAAACTCTTGTTCCATCTAAGAAGAAGTTGAGCTTTGAGGGATTCGCATTTGCGGGCACCTGAAACTTCCATACCGCTTCGCTAGATGCTTCTGCATCTGGTTCTGTGCTTCCACTTTCTTTACTTCCCGGAATCGATGTACCGTTATCCAGTTGTAATCTAGCATCAGATGCTGAAATTGAAAAATACTTTTTGGCATCAAGTGTACTTTTATTGGTTACCAATAACTTAACAGTAAGCTCAGCTCCTGTCGATTTTCCTTCCGCATCCTGCAGATTAACAGCAGTTGCTTCAACTACTTTCACCATCGCTTCTTTCGCTTTGCCTAAAACAGCAGTATCTGGTGAAACGGTGTATGCAATCGTTTCAGGACCATTTTCTGCTGGCGCACCACGTTTAATAACCGTTTCACTTTTGGTAATTGTGGTATCTGCATCAGCAGTTTTATCTTTAGAAGATCCGCCACAAGACGAAAGCGCAATTGCCCCCAGGGAGATTAACGCTAATTTTGAGATGTTTTTAATCATTTTTTTTGGATTTGATGGTTAGGCGAAATTATAATCGCAATAAGTATTTAGTGTTAAGATTACTAAATGGTTAGGTAAACCTTAAGTGAACAACAACTTTGATTTTTTGTTTTCGCTGGCACTGCCATACCAATAGCGATTTCACAAAAATTAACATTGTTAAAAATTCTGGTCAAACTTTAACATGCACTTAACATCATTTAACAAGCGACTAAGGCTTTTTAAATCAATATTTGTAGCGCTGTAGCGAATCTAAATTCAATCGCGTTTTAAAAGTATCAGCTTACAATTATTAAAAATTTAAAATTTGATGAAAAAAATTTCTTTGATCCAACCCAGAACAGGCGCCATTATCCCTTTTGTTTTTCTCCTTCTCCTAACCGTTTTAAACGCCTGCAAAAAGGAAGAAACTGAGAGTAGTGTAAGTTATATTAGAGTAGTAAATACAGCACCAACATTAGCCACCTATTACCCGTTTTTAAATAGCGCTGCGTTAACTACAGCTGCTTTACCTTATGCCGGATCTACCGCTTTTGGCCCGGTATCAGCTGGTGTTAGTAATCTAAAATTTACAACTGAAAATAATGCGGCAAGCCTACTTACCAAAAGCTTCTCGCTTAATGTAAGTACCTATAATAGTTTTTACCTGATTAATAAACCTGATCAATTAGACGGACTGATGCTAAATGATGATTTGAGTTTACCTGCTGCAGATAAAGCTTACATCCGCTACATTAACCTAGCGCCAGATGCGCCAGCACTTGATTTAATCAAAACTGGAGAAACTGCAGTGCTGGTTGCCAATAAAGCATACAAAACAGCCAGCGGTTTTATAGCCGTAGCACCTGGAACCTATACCTTTGAGGCTAAAGAAACTTTAAGCGGAAGTATAAAAGCGAGCTCTGCCAGTGCTATGCTAATTGCAGGCTACCACTACGATATCATTTGTGGCGGTTTGATAAATCCGGCCAATGATATCGAACGACCAATAAATTTATTCGTACTAACAATTAAATAAAAACTTTACCCAAAAAATCATCGTTCGGAGGATTGTCATTAAAGTGGCAATCCTTTTTTTATAATTGAAGGTTTCTTGTATTTGGCAAGTAAATGCCATTGCATGGATGTGTTAAATCTTTAAATACTATTTAGAATTGTTCAAAATAATTTGGATAATAAAAATTTGTGCCGTTATTTTGCGGCTGTTTAGAATTAATCCAAATAAATTTAACATGCGCACAATTAAACTTTTCTGTTTAACGTTTTTACTTACAGCACTCTCACTAATATCCTTTGCACAACAATCTGGTACCATTAAAGGTATTGTAACCACGTCGAATGGCAAACCAGCGTCCTATATATCAGTTGGGCTAAAGGGTAAAGGACAGGGAACAGTAACAGATGAGAGTGGAAAATATACCATTAATCGTGTTAAGGCTGGAAGCTACACCATTAAAGCATCTGCGATAGGAATTAACCCATCAGAGAAAACCATAGATGTTGTGGCTGGTGAAACTATTTCAGTTGATTTCGTTTTGCAGGAAAACGATCAGGATTTGGAAGAAGTAACCATCGCCGGAATCAATGAGAAATATAAGATCAGTTTGCCATCAGCAACGCTACGGTTAAACGAACCTTTGTTAGAGGCACCTCAAAACATACAGGTGGTAAGTAATCAAGCTATTAAAGACCAACAATTAATTAGTATGAGCGATGGTATTTTAAGAAATGTAAGTGGAGCAGTTCGTTTGGAACATTGGGGCGATTTATACACCAACATCACCATGCGTGGTTCACAAATTCAGGCAATGCGTAACGGTTTCAACATCGTTACCTCCTATTGGGGCCCGTTAACTGAAGATATGAGTTTTGTAGATCATATCGAGTTTGTTAAAGGCCCAGCTGGTTTTATGCTTGGCAATGGAGACCCAAGTGGGTTGTATAATGTAGTAACCAAAAAGCCTACTGGTTTAAACCAGGGCGAGGTTTCATTTACCGCCGGCAGTTACGATTTGTTTAGAACAACAATCGATCTGGACCATAAGCTTACTTCGGATGGAAAGTTTTTATTTAGGTTAAATGCGGCTGCACAAAGCAAAGGTTCATTTAGGCCATACGAAGAAAACAACCGCTACAGTTTTGCCCCGGTTTTAAGCTATCAATTAACACCAAGCACTAAAATAACGGCAGAATATACTTTGCAAAACGCAAAAATGACTGAGGTAGGTTCTTACTATTTGTTCAGCACAGCCGGTTATGCTACATTGCCAAGAGATTTTACCCTTACACAACCTGGGGTACAGCCTACCCGTATTAATGACCATAGCTTAACCTTAAATTTACAGCAACAACTTGGTCAAAATTGGAAATTAACCGCACAGGCAGCATATTATAAATATTTACAGCTTGGCTCAAGTTCTTGGCCATCTGCAGTATATCCCAACGGAACCTTGATTAGAAATATTGGGATTTGGGATGCAGCGAGTTCAATGAAGTTAGGACAGGTATTTGTAAACGGAACAGTAAAAACCGGAGGAATTGTACATCGTATTCTAGCTGGCTTTGATGGAGGTAAAAAAGATTACATGGCAGATTTTGGTCAGTCGCATGATTTGGATCTTCCAGGTTCACCATTCAGTTTGGCTAATCCTAACTATGGATTTCCATCAAATGGGTATCCAAATTTCGACAGGAATACCAGCCTTGAGCAAAGAGCAATAGCTGGCGGAGGCTTAATTGATCAAAAATATTTGAGCGGTTATTTGCAAGATGAGTTGGGTTTCTGGGAAAATAGAATTCGTTTAACGCTTGCTGGTCGTTACACATATGTAAGTCAATCGGCTTGGGGTGCTGCACCAGATAAAGCCAAACATGTTACGCCAAGAGTGGGTTTAAGTGTTTCAGTTGATAAAAATACATCTGTTTATGCCGTTTACGATGAGGCCTTCACCCCTCAATCTGGCCTGTTGCGTGATGCATCTACACCAAAACCCATCACTGGAAATAATAAAGAAATCGGTATTAAAAAAGATTGGTTAGGTGGCCGTTGGAACACAACGCTATCTGCATATCGAATTACCAAACAAAATGAACTTGCTGCTGACCCATTTAATCAGGCAGGTGAAAACTATAGTATTGTAGTCGGCGAAAAGCAAGCGCAAGGAATTGAATTTGACGTTCGTGGAGAACTAGCAAAGGGATTGAACCTGATTGCCAATTATGCTTATACCGATGGTAAAGTAACCGAGGTAGCTGAAGGTGCGGTTACTGATGTATTATTTGTTGGGCAAGTAGTTCCTGGTTTTGCAAAACATACTACTAATGCCTGGTTAACCTACACCTTGCAAAATGGCGCATTAAAAGGATTTGGGATATCTGGAGGTTTCACTTATTTGGCAGATCGTGCTACGGCGAATTTCAGTCCGACTAACCCTGAACAAAATTTACCCGATTATTTTAAATTGGATGGCGGGTTATTCTGGGGGAACAAAAAGCTGAAAATCAATGCTAATGTTTTCAATATTCTTGATAAATATCTATACAGCGGCTCTTATTATACAGGTTACTGGAATGCGCCAGACTATAATCAGCCAGCCTACTCTTGGCAAGCAGAAGCGCCTAGAAACTTTAGAGTTAGTGTAGCCTATAAATTTTAATCAGCATACATGTCTGAAAAGAAAAAAAATAAAACCTTTAAATATTGGGTGGGAAGAATACACTTATGGCTTGGATTAATTTCCGGGCTGTTTGTTTGTTTCCTTGGAATAACCGGCTGCATTCTGGCTTTTGAGAAAGAAATTGAAAATGTTACTCAACCCTACCGCAATCTTGAAGTTCAAAACAAACCCTTACTTCCGCCTACCGCATTAAAAAAGATTGCAGATCAGGCCTTGCCCAATAAGCATGCTCATAGCATTACTTATCAGCCAGGCAAAACTGCACAGGTTGTTTACTATAATTTTGAGCCAGAATACTACTACATCGTATTTGTAAATCAGTACAGTGGAGAAGTAATCAAAGTTAAAAACATGGACGACGATTTTTTCCGAATCGTGATCATGGGCCATTATTATCTATGGCTTCCACCAACAATCGGTCAGCCGGTGCTTACCACAGCTACTTTACTTTTTGTGGTGTTATTGTTTTCAGGCTTGATTTTATGGTGGCCGAAAAATAAAGCGGCATCAAAACAACGTTTTACCATAAAATGGAATGCAAAATGGAGACGTGTAAATTATGATTTTCATAACGTACTGGGCTTCTATATCACCTGGATTATTATTTTTATTGCCCTTTCGGGGATGATAATGGGTTTCCAATGGTTTGCTAAATCAGTTTATTTTGTGAGTTCTGGCGGAAAAACGCTTAACCAGTTCGAAGAAACATACTCTGATACCACTGCTCAAGTTAAGCTGCAGGTAAATGCTTCCGCAGCAGATCAACTTTGGAAATCGTATGTAGATGCCGACCCAAAGTTTACCGGAAGCCTGGATGTTCATGTTCCTGAAAATGAAAAAGCATCAATTGAAATAGCTAAAAATCCTGATCCTGAAACCTATTGGAAAGCAGATTACAGTTATTTTGATCAGCATACTTTAAAAGAAATTGAAGTGAAGCATGTTTTCGGAAAGTTGAAAAACGCATCGGTCGCCGATAAAATTATGCGGATGAATTATGACATCCACGTGGGATCAATAGCAGGATTACCAGGAAAAATCATTGCATTCCTGGCCAGTTTAATTGCCGCAAGTATGCCCATTACTGGTGTTCTTATTTGGATTGGCAGAAATAAGAAAAAGAAAAAATCTGTGCCAGCAGCCTAACAACTTAACCACAATAACCTAATACAATGAAAATTTTAAACTTTATTTTAGTGATAACTGCATTTTTTACGGTTAGCGCTAATGCTCAAGATAAATTGGAGCAAGATAGGAAAGCCATCAAATCGCTGGCAGGATTTTACAAGGTAAATTTCAATTATGGCGAAGTAACCTCGCCTGATCCGAATTATACTTTTAGCAAACCCTACAGAAGCCATGGAAATGAATGGGCAGAAGTTATTGTTGATGAGCCTAAAAAAATTGTAATTCAGCACATGCTGGCGATTAACGACTCTACTGTTATTAAACACTGGCGCCAAGACTGGACTTACGAGGACCCGGAAATTATGCTTTACACTCAAGATAATGCATGGAAAAAAGTAACATTAAATGCTGCAGATGTTAAAGGAAAATGGACACAAAAAGTTTATCAGGTTGATGATAGTCCGCGTTACCAGGGCTACGGCACCTGGAGCCACGTTGGTGGCCGTGATGCTTGGCAAAGTGAAACAGATTCGCCGCTTCCGAGAAGAGAATCTACCGTACGTAAAGATTATAACGTGTTAAATCGCGGCAGCAGAATTACCATTACCAAAGAGGGTTGGATGTTTGAGCAAGACAATAAAAAAGTGATTCGCACAGCACAAGGTGATAAGTTAATTGCAGTAGAAAAAGGTTACGAAGAATTTACAAAAATTGATGCGTCGAAATTTGCTTATGCTCAAAAGTGGTGGGATAGCCAAAAAACTTATTGGGCAGATGTAAGAGATGTTTGGGCAGACCTTACCAAAGCTTCTGCAGCTAATTTTAAAGTTCAAACCAATGCCAATGGTAAATTACTTTATGAAACATTGTTCAGTCTTGGAGATCAGTCTATTAAAGAGAAATGGACAGCTACTCAAAACAAAGAAAAAATAAAAACTGCTCTTCAACCTTATTTAATTAAATAGGTTAAGGCAAATCATATTTAGGGTCAGTTGATGTTTCAACTGACCTTTTTTGTGTGTTTATTTTTCACCGTATGCCTGTTCCCTGGAATGCTGACGATTAATTGTATCCTATAAAATCAATCTTTCGCTGAAAAGCTGAATCAACATTGGTAAATTACAAGCATGAAAAACTTGTTGATTCTAATTGCCATATTTTCTGTTTCGCTATGCGCTGCTCAAGATTCTGTTTACACCAGAAAAATGGTAAACACCCTAACGGCAAAAGAATTTTGGGGACGTGGGTATACGAATAACGGGATGAAAAAAGCAGCAGACTTTATAGCCGCTGAATATAATAAACTAGGCTTAATTCCTTTTAATACCTCCTACAAGCAGGATTTTAATTTTCCGGTTAACACTTTTCCTAACCGGATGATGGTTGAAGTTAACGGCAAAAAGCTCGTTCCCGGAAAGGATTTCATCGTTACTAATGAAAGTCCGGGTATTCAGTTCAAAGGTAATCTTACTCAAAAAGACAGCTTGAATTTCGAGGCAAGTTCAAAATTGAAAATATCGTTAAAAGATAAACTTACCTGGTCGGTGGCTACTGAAGTTGGCGAAATTACACAAGTTCAGATTAATAGAAAATCAATTCGAGGTATTCCAAATAAGATCAATATAGCTATCGAAAATAAGTTTATTCAAAACTTTCAGGCATCTAATGTTTGCGGCTTAGTTAAAGGCACCAAATATCCGGATTCTCTGTTGGTGATTACGGCTCATTACGATCATTTGGGTGGCATGGGCAAAGAAACTTACTTTCCGGGCGCCAATGATAATGCTGCAGGAGTGGCCACTCTATTAAGTTTAGCCAAATATTACTCGTCAAATCCACAGCCCTACTCTATCGGTTTTATTTGTTTTGCAGCAGAAGAAGCGGGTTTACTGGGATCTAAATTTTATACAGAAAACCCCATATTGCCGCTCAGCAACATTAAATTCCTGATTAACTTAGATCTGGTTGGTACAGGAGAAGCAGGAATGACGGTTGTTAACGCTTCTGTTTATCCTGCAGCGTTTTCATTATTAAAAGAAATTAATAACAAGCACCAATATATTAGTAAAATAAATTCAAGGGGTAAAGCAGCAAACAGCGATCATTTTTTCTTTAGCGAAAAAGGTGTTCCTGCGTTTTTCATTTACACACAAGGTGGTCCGGCTGCTTACCATGATGTGTTTGATAAAGCCGAAACACTGCCACTTAATGAGTACAATGATCTCTTTAAATTGCTGATCAAATTTAACGAAAAACTGATGTTTTAATCCGCTTTGCGGGATAAAGCAAAACATTCTTTATATCAAAGCCCCGTTTTAGCTGATGAACGCCCCGTACTTGTTATTCAGCGATACGGATAAAATTTAATGCCATTGGGATAATTAAATATACCAGGCAGGCACTTCTCCTCATATTTGAATCAACAAAAACGAAAAAGATTCATTATGAAAACCATCCTAAACTTCAACTTTACAATCTTATTATTAATTGCGTCGATTTGCAGCAATGCTCAGAGTCAAATGGAAATTGTAATTGTAGGCTCATCTCACGATAACGCTAAATCGACTCAAAATTTTCAGGCAATTATCGATAAACTTAAAAATTTTAAGCCTGATATGGTATTTGGCGAATATCTTCCTGCAACTGATTATGCGACGCTAAATGATGACCATTGGGCGAAAAAAGCTTTTACAAAAAGCCGTAATTATCTTACCACCTTAAACCCCGGAGAAGTTAAAAACCTATCATCCAAAATTGATAAGGATAAAAAAGCGCTTGCTTCTTTTGCTTTTTACCATAGAACAAGGATGAATTTAGCAATAAACTATGCTAAAAACTGGGATAGAGGGAACGCAGACTATCAGATTTTCGTTTTAGAAAACTACATGAAACCTAAATTTGGAAAGGAAGAATTAGCCAGCTACAATAAAATGTTTGGCTCGGTTGATTCTCTGAAAAAAACAGGATTATTTAAGGCGGGCAGTGAGTATCAAAAGATATTTTTCCCATTAATTTATCAAATGAAACAAGATCGTATTTACAATATGGACTGTCAGACGTTTGATAAACCGTGGGGTATTGCATGGGCCAAAATGGATTCTGCATATAAAGTAATGTTGAAAAAAGCCAATTCAGATAGCACGTCTGATGAAGCAGCAACGGTAAGAGCGATTGATAAATATTGGGCATTTAGCGATGAGGACTCAAAAGCCTTTAACGCTGATCCGTATGCAGGAATGAACAGTGATAAGTATGGAAAAGTAGATGAAGCCTGGAACTTATATGGTGGTCGCCACTTCTATGGCTACGCTGGTTTCCCTACTGAAACACTAAAAGAAATGGTTGGACAATGGTATTTAAGAAACGAAGGGATGTGCAAAAACATTATTGATCAGGCAAAAGCTAAAAATGCCAAAAGGATAGTTGTAGGTGTTGGAGCTTCTCACCGGGTATTTATGGAAGAAATTTTAGCCAGGTACAAGGATATAAAAATCATCAACTACAACGACTTGAAATAAATTTTTCACTTCAGCTTCCAAATCCTCTTGATTAATTTCTTGAGGATTTTTGTTTTGCTAATAGCAGTCTTTTGTCGAAACAGACTCCTGTCCATTTAAAAAGATAAGATATTCATCTGTTATTGTAATTTTTTCGATTGTAATTGTAAATGCTCATGAACACAGCTATATTTAACTAAATATTTAGTTAATAAATTTTTATTGCAACACTTTCGATTAGTTGGCGTCTTGGATTAAACAAACATGTTCGTCACATTTTTACACTTGCTCATCACATTTTTAAAAACCAAACTTTAACCAACTATAAATTAGCAATTCCATTATTACGATATATATGAAGAAACTATTACTATCAATCGCTTTTTGCCTTGCCTTTTTAAATATTTTTGCTCAAAAAAATGGAAGTATTATCGGTGTTTTAGCCGATAGCGCCAACCACAAAACCACATTAAATTATTCAACAGTTTCGGTTTATAAAGTTGGCGACAGCGTTCTCAATAGCTACAAGCTATCTGATGACAAAGGAACTTTTAAAATTAACAACTTACAGATTGGCATCAAATACCGTTTAGTTATTACTGCGTGGCAATATAGAACCTACCGAAAAGAAGTATCCATCACCGCTGAAAATTCAAATATTAACCTGGGCACACTTTATCTATCAACACAGGCAAATGATTTGAATGAAATAAATATTGTGGCAGAAAGGCCACCGGTAATTGTAAGAAAAGACACCATTGAATTTAATGCTGAATCGTTTAAGACCTTGCCTTCGGCTGTGGTAGAAGATTTATTAAAGAAACTACCTGGTGTACAAATCGCCTCAGATGGATCGATTATGGTGAATGGCAAGGCTGTTAGCAAAATTTTGGTCGATGGAAAAGAATTCTTTGGGGGAGACCAACAAATTGCCACTAAAAACCTACCGGCAAACATTATTGATAAAGTTCAGGTGGTTGATGATAAACAAGCCAAAAGAAGAGACCCGGATTTAACGGCGGCAAATATCCCTCAAATCATTAATCTAAAGCTTAAAAAAGCGATCAAAAAAGGTGCTTTCGGAAAGTTATATGCTGGTGGTGGCTCCAGAGAACTTTATCAGACTGGTGGATTGATGAACTTTTTTAGAGATACTACTCAGGTAAGTGTGCTTGCTTATGGAAACAATATTAATCAGCCTGGCTTTAACCCTAACGATGTACAAAGAATTGGTGGTTTTGCCCGAAGTGGTGTAAACTCCATGATGATGAACTCGGGTGGTTATTTCGAATTCAATGGAATTAGTTTTGGCGGAAGTCTTAGCGGTATCCAGACCTCATCCGGCGGCGGCTTCAATTTCAATACGCTAACGAAAAAAGGGATTAAACTGAATACTCAATACTTCTTCGGGCGTAACGATAATTTGCTTGAAAAACTGACCAATACCAACCAAACCTTAGGTAATGATCGGTTAATTACAAATTCAAATGAGAACACAAGTACTTTAACACTTAAACATAATATTGCAGGAAAGTTGGATTGGCAAATAGACTCGCTCACACAATTAACCATTGAGCCTTTTATAGTTTTA
>Ga0265780_10007946_pt1 | contig 12954 bp, 14 predicted proteins | sample P1T30metagenome_FD_192432 | JGI IMG/M metagenome (GOLD analysis project Ga0265780, IMG submission 192432) | Plant litter microbial communities from East Loma Ridge, Irvine, California - P1 T30 | ecosystem: Environmental > Terrestrial > Plant litter > Unclassified | place: USA: California...
CATTTCGTATGGCGCGCGCGCCATCACCGCGGGCGGCCTGCAATCCTTGCCGAAGACCGTCTTCCCGGGCGGTGTTCTCATCGGCTGCGACGCCGGCTTCCTGAACACCAGCCGCATCAAGGGCAGCCACGCCGCCCTCAAGACCGGCATGCTGGCAGCCGAAGCCGCCTTCGCGGCGCTTGGCGAAGGCCGTTCGGCCGACGAGCTCGTCGCCTTCCCGGCAGCGTTCGAGAAATCGTGGCTGCACGAAGAGCTGCACCTCGCGCGCAACTTCAAGCCATGGATGAGCAAGGGCCTGGTGCTGGGCACGATCATGACCGGCATCGACCAGATCGTGTTCCGCGGCAAGGCGCCCTGGACCCTGCACCATCAGCATGCGGACCACGAATGCCTCAAGCCCGCCTCGCACTACAAGCCGATCGCCTATCCGAAGCCGGACGGCAAGCTGACCTTCGACAAGCTGTCGTCGGTGTTCATCTCGAACACCAACCACCGCGAGGACGAGCCGATCCACCTGACGCTCAAGAACCCGAGCGTGCCGGTCGACGTTAACCTGGCCAAGTATGCCGGCCCGGAACAGCGTTACTGTCCGGCCGGGGTGTACGAGTTCGTCAAGCGCGAGGATGGCGGCGACCGCCTGCAGATCAATGCCCAGAACTGCGTGCATTGCAAGACCTGCGACATCAAGGATCCGACCCAGAACATTGTCTGGGTCACGCCGGAAGGCGGCGGCGGCCCCAACTATCCGAACATGTAAGGAGCGCCCATGGCGACCATCACGCTGCACCATCGATTGCATGCCGTGAGGGCCGCCTGCCTGCTGGCCGCGGCTGTTACTTGCGCGTCCAGCCTGGCGCAGGACGGCGCGGCGCCGGATCGCGCTGCGCAAGATTCCGCCGCACAAGATTCATTACGCACCGCCGTCCAGCTCAGCCATGAGATGTCGGTCGAGCCGAACATCACCTACCTGCGCGCGAGCGGGCAGGAGCTCAAGCTGGATGTCTACCGCCCCCGGCGAGACAGCACTGCCCGCCTGCCGGTGGTGTTGAACTTCCACGGCGGCGGCTGGGTGGCGGGCAACCGCGAAAGCCGCGCGCTGACCGCCCTGCCCTATCTGCAGATGGGCTTTGCCGTCGTCAACGTGCAGTACCGCCTGGCCAATGTGGCGCTGGCCCCGGCCGCCGTCGAAGACACGCTGTGCGCGCTGCAATGGGTGGGCCGCAATGCCGAGCGTTACCGCTTCGACCTGGAGCGGGTGGTCACCACCGGCGATTCGGCCGGCGCCCACCTGGCGCTGGCCACAGCCATGATTCCCGCCGATTCTCCGTTCACCAACGGGTGCGCCTTCACCGAGGGAAGCTGGAGCGGGGCGTACCAGAACGCCGCGCCGAAGGTGAAGGCGGTCGTCAACTGGTACGGCATCACCGATGTGGCCGACATGTTGCAGGGTCCGAATATCCGCTCGTATGCGGTGGGCTGGTTCGGCAGCCTGCCGGGGCGCACCGCGCTGGCCAGGGAATTGTCGCCGCTGAGCCATGTGCGCGCCGGCGGGCCGGCCGTGTTCACGGTCCACGGCGATGCCGACAAGCTGGTGCCGTATGCCCACGGGGTGCGCCTGAAAAGCGCGCTCGACAAGGCGGGCGTGAGCAATGTCCTGCATACGGTCAAGGGCGGCGGCCATGGCGGATTCAGCCTCGAGCAGCAAGTGGTCATCTTTGGCGAGATCCGGTCTTTCCTTCGCCAGCAAGGCGTCATTCCAACGGCCCGCTGACTTCCCGATTTACTGCTGACTTTGTCTGATAATTCCTACGGAGTCTCCACCAATCCTCTGATTGGCGAGGTCCGCCATCGGCGTAGCATGGATCTTCCAGACACCAGTGCCAGGAGCCGAACATGGGTGAAAACAAAGGACATAGCGATAAAGCGCCGAACTACCCTGAGCTGGACGAGATGGGATCGGCAGCAAGCCGCGCCGGGCAGAATGCCGGCAATCGGCAAAGCGCCGGCGGACAACGGCAGAACCAGCAAAAAGGCGGCCAGCATGCCTCGGGCGGAACCCCGGCACTGGATGATCTGAACGCCGACCTCGACAGTCGGAACCGTGGGTCGCTGGGCAACGCGTCCCAGCAGATGGACCAGACGAGCGGCTGGGACGGCAAGCAGGACAAGAACCGTTGACGTGGCATCGACCACGCATGGCGCGGCCCCAGACGGGCCGCGCCTGTTATCGTGTGCGTCGTTCCGACTAGCGCGTGGCGCTGCTGGCGTCGATGCCGAACCACTTGAGGGACAGCCGGCGCAGCGTGCCGTCGGCGCGCGCCTGGTTGAGTATCCTGTCGACCGCCGCCTTCAATTGCGGATTGCCCTTGCGAAGGGCGACGCCGATGCGCGCATCCCTGCCGACCCGGGGCCCGGCCTTGATCGGCAGTTCCGAATGCTTCAGCAGGTAGCTCACCATCAGGCTGTCGTCGAGCGAGGCGTCGATGCGGCCGAAGGCGAGGTCCTGCAGGTTCTCGGGCACCGCGGGGTAACTCCTGACCTCGATCCCCTTCACCTCTTTCGCCTGCTGCTCGAACACGCTGCCCTGGCGCACGCCCAGCTTGCGGCCCTTGAGGTCGTCCAGGTTGCGGTAGGTGGTGCGCTCGTTCTTGCGCACGATGAGCTGGAAGTTCGAATAGGTGTAGGGCACAGAAAAATCGAAGGCCTGCTCGCGCTCGGGCGTGATGATCACCTGGCTGATGGCGGCATCGACCTTGCTGGACGCCACGGCCGGCAGGATGGCGCTCCATTCGGTGAGAACGAACTGCGGCTTGAGTTTCAGCCCCGTGGCCACCAGGCGCGCGACCTCGACGTCGTAGCCGGTCAGGTGGCCGCTCTTCGGATCCTTGAAATTAAAGGGCGGATAGGTACCCTCGACGGCGATGCGCAGGACGCCGCGGGCCCTGGCCTGGCTCATCAGGTCGGCGCCGTGCGCAACCGGCAACAGCATGGCGACCAAGGCCGCCGCCGCTCCCGCAGCCATGTATCGACGCCACCGCCCTTTGGTCACTACCTCATGCATCGACTTTTACCTTGCACCGCGGTCAATGGCACTTTATAACCGAAAAACGGCATCGGTGCCTAGCTGCGCAGGACGATTCGTTTCTGTTCTCGCGCCGACCGGTAAACAGCCTCGATGATGCGGATGTCGCGCAAGCCTTCTTCGCCCGGCACGATGGTCTCGCGGTTATCCTTCACGCATTGCGCCATATGGTCGAGCTGGCCGACCCACTGGTTCGCATACGGCCCAGGTGGCGGCGTGACCAGGGTCTTGTCGCTGCGCTCGCCGCCGACCCACATGCGCTGGCCGCTGTAGGCCGTGGCCGGCTCCAGCTCAATCCGCCCCTTGTCACCCATCAGCACGAACTGGTTGCGGTTGGCGCTGTACATCGACATGCACGAACCGATGACGCCGGACGGGAATTCGAGCTGGAAGTCGATCATGTCCTCGACTTCGCGGAAGCGCGGATCGCTGCGGTCGGTGGTTTCCTTGGCAAACACCGCAACCGGCTCCTCGCCCGTCATATAGCGCGCCGCCTGCAGCGCGTAGATGCCGATGTCCATCAGCGAGCCGCCGCCCGATTGCGCCTTCTTCATGCGCCAGGTATTCGGGTCGCGCGCGGTAAAACCATGTTCGGAGCGGAAGTAGCGTAGCTTGCCGATGGCCCCGCTGCGCGCCAGGCGGATCGCCTCGACATTGTGCGGCTCGAAGCGCGAGCGATAACCCAGCATCAGCTTCTTGCCAGCCTTGCGGCAGGCGGCGATCATCTGTTCGCATTCCGCGACGCTGACCGCCATCGGCTTTTCGCACATCACGTGCTTGCCGGCCTGGGCGGCGCGGATCGTGTATTCGGCATGCATGAAGACGGGCAGGCAGATGTAGACGATGTCGATGTCGGGATTGTCGCGGATGCCGTCGTAGTTCTGGTAGTTATAGATGCCGCGTTCGGGCACGCCATACTCAGCGGCCACTTTCTTCGCCTTGGCCGGATCGCCGCTGACCAGCGCCACCAGGCGGCTGTGCTGGCATTCCTTGAACTGGGGGATGATGCGGCCCAGTCCATAACCGCCCAGCCCGACGATCGCATAGCCCAGCTTGCGTTCAGGATTGGCCCAGGCCGGCATGCCCACCGCGCCGGCCGCCAGCACACCACCCGCGGCCATGACCAGGCCGCGCCGATTCAGGTCGATCATTCAGGTCTCCTTGCAGAATGTTTTCGTTCGAGTACCGTGCCGGTCCGTCGGCGCGGGTTACCATGCTTAATAAGGATACAATTGATTCGATTGAAATGGTAGCGTTAACACAGACCGCCATCCCCAGCATTCACAAGGAGACTACATTGATGACCCGACCCCGTCCATTCCGTTACGCCCACCTCGTCCGCGCCCTGCTCGCGACCGGATTGGCCGTCGCCTTGCCTGCCGCAGCCATGGCCGCCAGCTGCGGCGGCAAGCCGCCATCGGGCGAACTCAAGGCCGAACGGATCGCCGCGATCAAGCCATCGCGCAGCGAGCCGGGCCTGTACGAGGGACCGGTCTGGATCAGGGATGCGCTGTACTTCTCGGACTTCAGCTTCAGCGCGGGGTTTCCTTCGCGCGTGCGCAAGTTCTCGCCCGACGGTACGGTGAGCACGGCGCTCGAGGACGCCGGCAGCAATGGCCTGGCGGTCGATGCCAACGGCGCGCTGGTCGCCGCGACCCACAAGTACAAGGCCATGTCACGCTATGACATCGCCACCGGCCTACGGGCGGATGTCGCCACGCGCTATCAGGGACAGGTCTTCAATTCGCCGAACGACATCGCGATCGCAGCCGACGGCGCCATCTACTTCACCGATCCGGATTACCAGAAGGCCGCGGCGCCCGGCGGCCAGCCGGTAACCGGCATCTACCGCATCGCGCCCGACGGCGCCGTGACACTGGTGGACGGCACACGCAAGAATCCGAACGGGATCGCGCTCTCGCTCAATGGCGACACCCTGTACGTGAACGCGAGCGACGGCGCGGTGCGCGCCTATCCGATCAGGGACGGCGTGCCGCAGGCGGGCCGCGATGTCATCCGCGGCATCGAGAATGGCGACGGCATGACGCTCGACTGCCACGGCAACCTGTACGTGACCGAACATGCACCGAAGCGCGTGCGCGTGTTCACCCCGCAGGGCCGCGAGCTGGCGACGATCCGGACCGACGCCAACGTGACCAACGTGGCCTTCGGCGGCGCCGACGGCAAGACCCTGTACATCACCGGCGCCGGCGCCGTGTGGCAGGTGCGGCTGGACGTGACCGGCCTGCCCTACTAAGCCGCCCTGCTTACCAGGTGCGACGGCCGGCCGCGCCGAAGTTGTGGCCCGTCACCAGCATCGTGCTCTCCACCAGCATCGACAGGCCCAGGATCAGCTGCACCAGCCTGTCGTCCGGCAGCAGCCAGTAGTGGCCGCGCGGCTGCTCGGCGCCGGTGGCGGCCATGACCAGGGGCGCGATCCAGGCGGCGTCGTCGTCGACGTCGAGCACGATCGCATCTTCCGTCGTCTGCATGTGCACCGTGCCGCCCTCGGCCAGCGTGAAGCAGATGCCGACGCCGGTCTCTTGCGGCCGGATCAGTTCCTGCATCGCGGCGTTGTGTTCGTCGATCCAGAGTTCGACGTCCTGCGGCGTCTCGAGGGGCGTCCAGGGGCGGGGTTTGAAGCGGGGTTGGTCGGACGGGAGGGTCATCTGCTGCATGATTGATGAAACGGCCCCTATCTTAAGGGATTTCGGCCGCCCGCGCCCGGCCCTGGCAGCGCTTTCCTGCCACAACGCGCTGTGTGACAATGCTTGCACGACAACAACAAAGGTCTTCGCGTGAAAGCAATCCTTGCCGCCTGTGTGTTTTCTCTCTCGACGCTCGCTGCCGCCGCTCCCGCCGCCCCACAGCCCTACGTCCTGGCCAATACCGAAGTACGCGACGTCCGCGCCACGACCCTGGGGCGCGACTACCAGGTCTTCGTCGCCCTGCCGGATTCCTATGCCACGAGCAAGCGCGCCTACCCGGTCGTGTTCGTGGTCGACGCCGACTACGCCTTCCCGGTGGTGCGCAATATCGCGTCGCGCCTGAATCGGCATGCGGGCATGGAAGAAGCCATCGTCGTCGGCCTGTCGTATGCGAAAGGCGACGCCGGCGTCTTCAGCCGCCGCCGCGACTATACGCCAACTACCCCGCGCAAGCATGCCTACCGCTCCGACATGCCGGGACGGGCGCCCGCCTTCGGCGAAGCGTCCGCCTATGGCCGCTACCTGACCGGCGAAGTCTTCCCCCTCATCGCCCGCCACTACCGCGCCGACATGAACCGCAAGATCTTTGTCGGCCATTCCTACGGCAGCCTGCTGGGCCTGCAGATGATGTTCGATGCGCCGCGCAGCTTCGAACACTACATCCTAGGCAGCCCCTCACTGTGGTTCGACGCCGGCATCATGTTCGAGCGCGAACATGCCTATGCCGCGCGCAACAAGGACTTGCCGGCGAGCGCCTTCTTCGGCATTGGCAGCCTGGAGACCCTGGCGCCCGGCAAGAAGCGCTCGCGTGCGGAAGAAGATGCCGACATGGTGGCCGACCTGCGCGAATTCGATGCGGCGCTCAAGGGCCGCGGCTACAAGCACCTGCGTACCCGCCTGAAGGTGTTCGCCGACGAAGACCATGCCAGCGTGTTGCCGATGGTCGTTACCCACGGCTTGCGGGCCTACCTGGCAACGCAGAAGAAATGAAACCGCGCCCGCTTACGGCACGTCGAGCGTGATCAGCCGCACGTCTACCCGTCCATCGTCGACCAGCAGTTCGCCGACCGCCACCGGCAAGGTAAAACGGCGCCGTCCAGCGGCGCCCGGATTGACGTAGAGCACGCCAGCACGTTCTTCGCAGGCAGGCTTGTGCGAATGGCCGGTCACGACCACGCGCACGCCTTGCGCGGCTGGATCGATGGCCAGTTCCTTGAGATCGTGGAGCATGTGGATGACGATGCCGCCCAGGGTCAGGGTGACGCTCTCGGGCAAGTCTTGCGCCCAGTCACCGTGGTCGTTATTGCCGCGCACGGCAGTCAATGGCGCCAGCCCGGCGAGCTGGTCGAGGATGGCCGCGCCGACGACGTCGCCGGCGTGGAGGATGTGGTCGCTGCCGCGCAGGAAGTCGAGCGCCTGCGGGCGCAGCAGCCCGTGCGTGTCGGAAATCAAGCCAATGCGCACGGGCTCGACAATCAGTGCCGCTTGCTGCTGGCCATCTTGGCCATGGTATAGATCGAGTACAACGCTGCCAGGCCCACCACTACATAGACGATGCGGGTCGGCGCGGTCTCCGGGCCGAACAGCGTGGCGACCATGTCGACGTCGAACAGGCCGACCATCGCCCAGTTGAGGCCACCGATGATCAGGAGCGCCATCGCGATATAGTCGACCGCGGACATGGCCGCGCGCTCGCGCGCGTGGACGTTGACGCGACGGTCGGGCATGGACCGGCGGTCCATGGTTGGTGCATTGATTGTTGCCATCACAGCCTCCTTGGAAAGACGTGGGACAGCCAGGGCGTCCTGCCCCGGCACTTGACAACAATATTATCCCAAGTTACCGGACACCTTCGCACGCATCGGCGCGGTCACGCCTCCCCCTGCGGTTCACCCCTTCCAAGTACGCTCGAGACCGGTATCCGCGTGGATCCAGCCACCACGCGGGCCGGAGCGGTAGTAGTAGCCCACCCCGCCGCCGCGGAAGCTCTTGATCAGGCCGCCGAGCACTTCTTCGTTCAGGCCGGCGATGCGGATGTCGGCCGCCTTGCCTACCATATGCAGCGACTGGCGCGCGGCCGGGATGCCCGCTTCGCGCAGGCGCGCGTTCGATGCCGGCGAGCGGTAGCCGGACAGGATTTCGAGCGGCTGCAGCAGGCCGTAGCGGGCGATGAAGGCCTGGGTGCTCCACAGCATCTCCAGCAGCTTGGGGTCGATCCTGGCGGAGGCCTTGCCGTTCACGTCGCGCAGCAGGTGGCATAGCTGCTCGTAGGCTGAGTCGATGACTTCGCCATCCTTCCAGTACAGCACGCTGGCGCGTTCGCCGCTGGCCGGACGGGTCACGGACAGGGTGCGCGGCTTGACCCAGAAATCAAGGTCCAGCGCTTGCGAGTCGAACAGGTCGGGAGGCGGTTGGAGGTCGGTGGCAGCGGCGGCCAGCGGCGCGCCGAGTGCGCCCAGCGCGGCCAGGCGGGCGCTATGGTGAAGAAAATCTCTGCGTGAAGCCATGGGTGCGGATCCGTTACTCGACAATTGCGATAGTGCGTACTATAGCGCATCCGATAAGCATGCAGAAGTGTTCACGAAGCGTGCAAATGTTATCGCTTTGTTGCGCGTTGACGCCAGGCTCAGGTATTTACTCGCCGCAGTTGCAGAAGCGCTTGCGCGCCGCCGGATCGCAGGCGCCGTCCAGGCGCTTCCACAGCAGATCGCATTCGAGGCCGAAGCAGGCTTTTTCTTTGCCGGCATTGATATAGCCATGGCGCTCGAAGAACATGCTCGCGCCCGCCGGGCTGTGCAGGTGCAGCTTGCTGATATTCCACTCTCGCGCCTGCTGCTCCACCGCATCCAGCAGTGCACGCCCGACGCCGCAGCGCAAGGCGTCCGGCATCACGTAGCACAGCGCCACCTTGCCCGCCTGCGTCAACAGGGTCAGGCCGACCAGCTCGCCTTCGCTCTCGGCGACCACCGCATAATTGGTGGACGAGGCAAACCAGCTGACAACGTTGGCCGGCGTCTTGTTGCCGAGCCAGGCGCCGAGCACGCCCGGCTGGTCCTGGTGGTCGGCGCGGCAGCCCTCTTCGATCGAACGGCGCAGCAGATTGCAGGCAGCCGTTGCATCGTCAGGGACAGCCCTGCGGATTTCAATACGCGTGGACATCAATCATCTACTTGGAAACGGACATGAACGAACGATGACCCGGCATCGCACGGCCTCGACTATACACCGAAAGGTAGAGACCCTGCTGGCGGCACGGTCAAACGCGTTCCCCATATAAAGATATGACGAAACTATTGTTCCGTTTGTCGCGAGAATTAGGGAACATGCACTCTGTCACTAATACTTCCTTAAGCGAGAACACATAATGCGCGACACCATTCCGAACACGCTGCGCCGCTCGATCCTGGCGCTGGTCCTGGCCGCTGGCAGCGCACTGCCCCTGCACGCCAGCGCGGCCGATGCCGAACTGCTGAACGTGTCCTACGACGTCGCCCGCGAGCTGTACAAGGAAGTCAATCCAGCCTTCATCGCCTCGTATAAACAGCAGACCGGCCAGACACTCACCATCAAGCAGTCGCATGGCGGCTCGAGCAAGCAGGCGCGCGCCGTGGCCGACGGCCTCGAGGCGTCGGTGGTGACCATGAACCAGGCCAACGACATCGACCTGCTGGTCGGCCGCGGCCTGGTGGCAAAGGACTGGGCCAAGAAGTTCCCGAACAACGCGACGCCCTACTACTCGACCATGGTGTTCCTGGTGCGCAAGGGCAATCCAAAGCAGGTGCGCGACTGGGCCGACCTGGCCCGTCCAGGCGTGGCCAGCATCATCCCGAATCCGAAGACCTCGGGCAATGGGCGCTATACTTACCTGGCGGCGTGGGGCTCGGTGATCAAGAAAGGCGGCAGCGAAGCGCAGGCGCGCGACCTGGTCGCCAAGATCTTCAAGAACGTGCCGATCCTGGACGGCGGCGGCCGCGCGGCGACCACCACCTTCACCCAGCGCCAGATCGGCGACGTGCTGGTGACCTTCGAGAACGAGGTCAGCATGGTGCGCCAGGAATTCGGCAACGATTTCGAAGTCATCTATCCGACCAGCTCGATCCTGGCCGAATCCCCGGTGGCCGTGGTCGACAAGGTGGTCGATCGGCTCAAGGTGCGCCAGCCGGCCACCGCCTACCTGAACTTCCTGTACTCGCCGGCGGGCCAGGAAATCGGCGCCAAGCACTTCATGCGCGTGCGCTCGGAAACAGTCATGAAGAAGTATGCGGCCAACTACAAGCCGATCAGCCTGTTCACCGTGGACGAGGTGTTCGGCGGCTGGACCGCGGCCCAGAAGCGCCACTTCAACGATGGCGGCGAGTTCGACAAGATCTACCAGGCCAAATAAAAACCGCTTGATTTTGACAGCCCTGCCGCTTGCAGGGCTGTTTTGTTTGATATGCACATAAATTGGTCACTCGACATTTCTATGTGACATGAGTTGTTAATCTTGCGAATCGCTAGCGTCACATTTCCGACAAAAAATGGCTTCCCATAGGGGAATTTGCTTGTGCGCCATAGACATGCAGCTGGGATGGATGATATTGTCCTTACTCTAGTTGCTCTAGAGATAGATGTTGATCTGCGCCGCCCGGCGCCCCGACGTTCAACCTCAACCCCAGATTCAAGATAAAGAATGATCAAGAAACTGTTCGCAACGGTCCTGATGACCTTTTCGGCTGCGGCATTCGCCGTGCCGTTCGGTTCGCAATCGGTGCTCGTCGTGGAAGACGACACCGGCAAGATCCTGCTCGAGAAAAATGCCGATGCGGTCGTCCCGATTGCCTCGCTGACCAAGCTGATGACGGCGATGGTCGTGCTCGACGCCAAGCTCGACATGGACGAGATGATCGAGATCGACCGCGAAGACGTCGACCGCGTCAAGTTCAGCAGCTCGCGGGTGCCGGTCGGCGCCAGCATCGCGCGCCGCGACGTGCTGCACCTGGCCCTGATGTCCTCGGATAACCGCGCCGCCGCCGCCCTCGCCCGCACCTTCCCGGGCGGGAAAGAAGGCTTCAAGGCCGCCGTGCGCCGCAAGATCCGCGCGCTGGGCATGAGCCAGACCGAGATCGAAGAACCGACCGGCCTGTCGCCGCACAACCGCTCGAACGCGGCCGACCTGGTCAAGATGGCGTCGGCCTCGACCCGCTATCCGGAAATCGTGCGCATGACGACCGAGACCCGCGAGATCATCGACATCAACGGCCGCGGCGTCGAATACCGCAATACCAACCGCCTGGTCGGCGCCAAGGGCTGGGACGTCGGCCTGTCCAAGACCGGCTTCACCAACGAGGCCGGCCGCTGCCTGATCATGAACATCACCGCCGCCGGCAAGAAGGCGACGCTGGTGCTGCTCAACGCCAACGCCTCGTCGGCGCGCATCATGGACGCGCTGAACATCCGCCGCTTCATCACGGGCGACGAGCCGGTGGCCCGGGTTGCACGCGCCGCGGGTGGACCACGCATCAAGGCCAGCGCCGGCAGCTCCAAGGCCAAGGCCCGCGCCAAGTCGAAGGGTTCGAAGGCCAAGGCGACCAAGAAACGTACTTCGGCCAAGGTCAAGGCGACGCGCAAGCGCCGCGACTAACGTCGCACCGTCCGAATGAGAAAGAGGCCGCAAGGCCTCTTTCTCATTCGGACGGCCTTACTTGCGACCCTGGCGGCCAGACGGTCTTCGCCAAACACTCCGTCCTGAAGTTGTTCCTGTCGGCCCCACCTGCGGCCCAGTCACGCAAGTCGAACAGCAGTTCCCGGCCCGCCACCAGCGGCCTGCCGTCGCCCGCGTAGCTGTCGACCCAGCCATACACGCGGCCTTGCGCATCATACTCATCGGTCAGGGTATAACGCACCCTGGCGCCGTCGCGCAGCCGCAGGTAGACGAGATTGCGCAGGTGGTTCGGAAATCCGTCGCCCTCCGGACCGTCCGTCAGGCGCCGGTTCAGGATGCCGGCTAGCGCCACGTGCCGGGCGGCGTCCCCTGCCGTCGTGAAAGTGCAGCCTTGCAGCGCCAATAGCGCCTCGGTCAGTGGCGCGCGCGTATCTATCCCGGAAGGAAACAGGACGACCGTCGCAGAGACGATCTCCTCGCCATCGAGCGGCGTGCGCGAGGAAGCCTGGGCTGCCGGCGCGTCGACCGAGCCAAGGCACAGCAACAGCAAGGATGCAGCAAGACGCATGGCGTTTTCCTAGGCGACCAGCTCGCGCAAGCCGCTGGTGCGGTGGGTGCGGCTGGCGATCGCCTCGCGCAGCACATCGCCGCTCGGCGTCACCAGCGTGAATTCGCGGCTGGCGCGTGTGATCCCCGTATACACCAGCTCGCGCGTCAGGATGGCATTGCTCTCGCGCGGCAGCGCCAACACCGTGTGGCGGAATTCCGAGCCCTGCGATTTATGCACCGTCATCGCGAACGCCGTCTCCACATTGCGCAGGCGCGTGGCCAGCACGCTGCGCACCTGCTCGCCTTCCAGAAAATAGACCCGCTGCGCGCCGGGGCGCGCCGGGTCGGCCAGGGTCACGCCGATGTCGCCGTTGTACACGCCGGTCGAATAGTCGTTGCGGGTCACCATCACCGGCCGGCCCACATACCACTCGGCGCCGCGGCGCAGCAGGTTGCCGGCTTCCAGGCGCTTCTCGATCGCCTCGTTCAGGCCCGCCACGCCCCACTCGCCATCGCGCACCGCGCACAGGATGCGGAAGGTCTCGAAGCTCTGCAGCACCTGGCGTACCCAGTCCTCGTCGCCCGCCGTGCCGCCCTTGAGCAGCGCGAGATAAGGGGCGTAGCCGGCATAGGCAAGTTGCAGCAACTGGGATGGCTGCGCATGCTCGATCCAGCGCACGCCATCGAGGCTGGAGCGCAAGACCTCCCCGGCGCGCGCCATGTCTCCGGCATTGACCGCCAGCGCCAGCTGGCCGATCGGACCGCCGAAGCGGCGGCTGTGGCGCAGCATCACGGTCTGCTGGGCCAGCGGCCCGCCCTCGCCCGCATACTCTGCGGGAATCTCCTCACCACTGGCCGCCTCCACGTAACCGATCGTGTCCGCGTCGTAGTTGCCGGCCTGGGCGTCGTGGCACAGGTCGCCCAGCACCGCGCCCGCTTCCACCGAGGCCAACTGGTCCTTGTCGCCCAGC
>Ga0265780_10007947_pt1 | contig 12953 bp, 5 predicted proteins | sample P1T30metagenome_FD_192432 | JGI IMG/M metagenome (GOLD analysis project Ga0265780, IMG submission 192432) | Plant litter microbial communities from East Loma Ridge, Irvine, California - P1 T30 | ecosystem: Environmental > Terrestrial > Plant litter > Unclassified | place: USA: California...
GGAGCGAGTGACTTACCTCTCATGATGTTGTAACCGTAAGTGATGAAGCCGAAACAGATAGTCAGAGCGATGACAGCGATCTGCCACAGGGGGACAGGGGCCTTGGAGCCGACAGTCTCACCAGTGGACCAAGCCGAGTACATGGCAGCCCAGACACCGACGGCGTTACCGACATCGTTAGCACCGTGTGCGAAGGATGCGGTGCAGGCGGTGATGATCTGAACGAACGAGTAGAGGTACTCGACCTCATTCGGGTACTTGGGTGCATGTGCGTACACGCGTTCCATACGGCGACCTTCGGGGGTTCCAAGGACACCGACTTGCGCGCGGTGGATATCGTAAGACATGCCGTACAAAGCGCCGACGACAACCTGGGCGGGCAGGCGGACGAGGGTGGCCTTCATGTTGTGAAGCTCGTAGATGGATCCAGCGCCGAGTTGGTTGTTGTGCAGAGTGCGCATGGCCCAGCCCAAGGGAGTCTTCTTCTCTCTCAGCTCGGCGTGGTGTTCCTCGCGGGCGTTGGCAAGCAGGATACGGTAGGCTTCGCGAGGGTTCTCGTGCTCCTGAACAGGCGCAGGCCTCTCCTCGGAAGAGGTCTCGACGTCCATGGCGGAGATCTCCTTGGTGTCGGCATCGAACATCGAGGCGTCGGTCTTGACGTCGGCAGTCGGGCGCTTGATGTCGCTGGTGTGCTGGACAACAGCGTAGTTGGGCACCTGAGCGAATTCGGCATCCGCGGGGGCAGCTCTGCTGAAGAGCGCCGGACCCTTAATGATGTCCCAAATCTTGAGGGTGTAGTCCTTTTTGATGACCTTGCCGTGGACGAAGGGGACGAAGAACAAGGCGGAGAGAACAAACAGACCGAAGCCGACTCCGAGAGTGACACCAGCAATATACCAACCAGGCTTGTCAGCCAGACCAAGTCTCGGCGATCCCTTGTAGACGACAGACAGGGTGCAGACGGAGCCAGCAATGAGGAAGAAGATGGGGGAGGTCCAGACAGCCCAACGTACGGGATCCTTGCGGATGTGCACGGAATACTTGATGAGGGAGAAGATGATGGAGCCGAAGATGCCCGATGCAACAGGTGCCATGCAGAGACCGGCAAAGATGGCTCCCAAGCCGGAGCCGCCATTCCATCCCCACTCCACCTTGCTGGCGCCGACCGCGGCAACGCCAACACCTGCGATGGAAGACACGAGAGAGTATGTCGAGGAGACGTGGGCGGAGTTGCGCGTGCACCACATAACCCATATGGCAGCACCGGCAGACGCGCAGGTGAATGCGAGAAGCTGTACACCAGCGTTGCCGTTGAATGCAGCGATGGGAATGATTCCGTTCTTGATGGTAGAGGCTGTCCTGGCTCCGACTGTGAGGGCACCAGTGACTTCAAAGATCAAACAGAGGACCATGGCTTGCTGGTAAGTGACGGAGCGGGAGGAAACACTGGTTGCCCAGGCGTTGGCGACATCGTCTGTGAGAGTTGGTCAGTTGATGTTGCAAGTTATTGGAGCATGCATGTAGCACATACTGGCACCGTTGTTGTATGCCTCGAGCAAGGCGAAGAAGGTGCCGATAGCGAAGACGTAGGTGTATTCGGTAAGCATCTTGACGACGTCGACACGCTGGAGCGCTGTGCGAGTAGATGCAGGACGGTATCAGGGAATCTTGTGTCCACGCGGGAAGAAGTGGAAGAACATGCAAGGAAGATTGCGAGATATATACCTCCCGAGGTCGAATCGAGGCAGTGCGGTACGCCACATGGATGTGAAGGAAGCGCTGGAATCGCTCAGATCCGCCTCTCGCAGCATTCAAGACGACCACGTTCTCGGTAGTGGTTCTTGGCCATGGTCGAGAAGGTCTTCGCAGCGAGGTGTTTGGCCCAACAGGTGCATTAATCCGAGTCTTGGGACTTGGCTTCGAGTATTGCCAAGCACACTCCAGGCCTGGTACGCGAGCTTATCCTGCAGTCTTGTCGTCCTTTGCGTTGTCTTTTAATTGCTTGTCAGGGCTGAGGGTCGGCTGTATTGCTTGGACCGACCTGTCTTTATGCCAGAAAGGAAGCCGGTCCTTTGGCAGCAAGCACATATGGTTGTGGTGATGGCGACCGTGTTGCAACAAATGTTACTTCGCATGCAAGCACAATCAGCATGTCAGGTCGTCTGTATATAGTTCAGCCAGGCGATGTCAAATGCTGGCCTCGGTCGAGGCTGAGGCGGAGGTTGGCGGCGGCTTGCTATCCCGCTGAGTTGACTTTGGGATGCCGCCCCCAGAAAATCCAGCAGCCGATCGAAAGTTTGTAGGTGAAAGACGCGGATTTAAGCGCGGAAAGTATTCAAACCTTTGGATGGGCGATGTTTCTTGGCGACGATACCACGTTTTTCATTCTCGGCTTTCAATTGGACGGCTGGACGACATCTCGCATGCGTCTTTTGAGACACCTGCAAGCCAGAAGGCTGATGATGGATCAGCAAGCGAAAGCTAATTCCATGGCCAGCCTTCTTGAGCCAGCTTGAAGAAGTCTTGAATTTCCTCGAAGAAAATGGGCACGTGGTCAGCGTTGTCGCAAGCCAACGGTCGCTTGCGTCTTTCCATCGCCAAGTTTTGTAGGGAAGATATTTGCATTTAGGATGCACGTTTGTTCACGCTTTAGCTAAAGTGTAGCCAAATCAAGGGTGCCGAGGAAATGACAGAAAGTCAGGCAAAGATATTGGTCGCTCAAGGCAATCCACCGGACCGGCGTCTCCAGCCGAGGTCTACTCATGAACGATAAGTGAGGTGACTTCCCTGACAGAACTTTGGGCAGACAGAACCATTCTTGAAAATCATGTTCTGATTCTTTGACTACTCCGTGCTGAAGTAAAACTCTTGAGCGTTGAATGGCTAAGCTAACAACCTGACCAGCGCCAAACTTGTTAGTCAACCCTGCCGACCCTGACATACACCCATCACTCGGCATCGTTGCACTGCATTCGGCAAAAGCGTTCCCATGATGCTTTCGATCAAGCAATTCAGTCGGCCCAAAACACAAAGTCTCCCAAAAGCGAAAGTTGAGCAGACAACAGACTCGGTTCTTGAAGAAGACCCACTTGACAACCAAGGCAGAGCGATGCTAGGTCTTGTCTAAGGCACCGATCGGGCAGTGCCCGTTCTTGCATCCTTCGCACAACCACCGCTTGTGAGGAAATGGATCTCCTGGGAAGTAGTCTATCGTTTCATGGGGCTTGCCAAACCAGACTTTGAGACGATAAGCAATCCTCTCCGCGTAACTCTCTTCCAAGGTTGGCTGCCCGAAAGTCTGACACTTCTTGCATCTTTGGTGCCAGACAACGGCATTGTATCTTTTGCCACTGTAAAGCCGTATGGTGAGGGCAATCATCCTGCTCGACCAGTTGTCTTTGCGACACGCCTTATTGGTACAAGTGAAGTAGCCCATGATGTGTGTATCGTGGTGTTTGGTACAATCATCGAAGCCACTAGCTTCGAAGAACTCCACGGAAAGCACTGGGTGGATCAACTCCGCAACCTCTTCGTGCCTAGCAGGCTGTAGCGACCACGGACTTGATAGAGCATGAGCCGGCAAGTGATGCTCAGAAAACGAGCGGTCGGAGGTGATCGGACTGGCGGGCAAGCTATGCTCGGTAGAGGTTGACTGGTGACTTGTCTTGCGGTCGGATGTCGTGCCGTACGTGGGCGGCTCACACCTGTGTTGATGGAGAGTCACCGTGGTAGGAAATAAGCGCTCGCAATATTTGCAAGCAAAAGTGGCTATGCTGGCTGTAGCATGCGTACTGGCGGGCGAAGCGATCTCGCTAAGGGCTGACGGGTGACTCGTCTCGCGCTCGGGAGCGGTCTCAGGCGTAGGCGAGTCACATCTGTGCTGGTGGAGAGCTGTTGTGGTGGGGAATGAGCGAGGACAGTACTTGCAATCATTCTTGGCTTGGTGGTTCGGGAGAGTACGCTCAAGCAGGCGCAAGACTACCTCGAAGTCGGCTTGTGGATTGTCGCGCTTCTTCTGGCGCTGCAACTCGATGAGATGGGTGTCTTGCGCGTGCAGGGGCGAGGCTTCATCACTGGGGATTGTTTGTCGGCACACTTCGTCGCCACTCGTAGTCGCAGGCGACATGCATTCGTGCTGTTCCAGGGCTAGCTGATTGTTAGAAGACTCATCGCATATTCCGCAGTTGTATGTCCTACCCATGTGCTGCACATTCTTTTGAGGCTGTAGGGAGCTCTCCTTGCTGCTGTGTGACGAACCGATCGTCTCATAGCTGTACGTCATATTGCTGGTTCCAGTAGAGACTCCACTGATCGGGAAGTTTGTGTTGCTGTGCGTTGGTTGTGGTAGAGATTGATGGGTGGCAATCTGCTCGAGTGAAGAGTGAAGTTTGCAGATGAAGAGCGAAGCCTGCTGCTGCCTGGAGTGGTGCGTGCGGCAAATCAGCGGCGAGGTGGACGCGTTGGACGCGATGGTCAACCAAACACCAAATGTGACGACGCTTGAAATCGGATTCACCGTCTTGGAAAGTGAAGTGAAGCGCTCCATGACTTCTTTCCTTCACAGACCAACGCTCTCAGCACCATCACACAGATCATCGGAAGGGCCAGACTATACCGCAACATCTTCCTCGCCATGGGCGGTCAAACCACAAAGCCCATTCGGCTGCGTACCCGATTGCGTCCTTCATCGCCGAGCCAGGCCTCTTGCTCTCCTCTAGCCGTCACTGAAGTCGCTTTCTTGATCAACCGGACAAGCGTCGGACTGAGTCCTCCAAGCGATGTCTCTGATCTTCTTCGGCGGTTCTCTGGCAACCATCATCGCCTTCAGACCTAGAGCTGGTCGTCATCCCAGTTGCAACAGTGGACTGGCGAACACCAGACCAATTGGATGCCCAAAAGATCTTGATACCTCCACCATCCGGATGCACGTGCCATAACCTCGCATTCTACGCAGATCGTGCAATCCACACTGTTCTTGCAAACTGTAAGGTTCCTGCAGTCGACACGGCACTTGCAACCTTCGAACTCCATGTAATGCACACAGCCTCTACAGAATGTGCAGTGTCTGCAAGGTTGAAGAGCACCGCAATTCTTGCTCGTCTTGCGGATCCCACAGTCCTGGCAACTCCAGCAGGACACACTTCGTAGCGATTTGTGCAGTGTTGGCAGATGATCGATCTCGAGCCGACTGCAAATTCATCTTCGTTCTGAGAAGCTCGGTGGTAGCAACTCTACCGCATCCTTGCTCGTCGACGTCGGCTACCTTCGCCTTGGGAGGTGAAACTCAGATCATCACTTTCTCGTCCTCGCGGTTTTCCTCTGCCTGGGCGGCTGGAGCACTCGGTGTATTCACGCAGACGTTGACAGTGTCGGACTGGGCATGTAGAATCGCTGCCTGGTTGCTGGTGGCCTTTTGCACGTTGCCCAACAGAACCTGGAGTTCGTCACCACGACCTTTCGCCAAGTCTACCATGCGCAGAGCGTTGTCCAGATTGAGAAGCTCAACAAAGGTTTCCAGCTCCCCGATGCAATAGCCCCAGCCAGTCCTTTGATGGTCGAACTCTTCAAGGACTGCAATCTGGCGAAGAACTCTGCCGCTGTTAACGGGCTGGATCCTTCACTTGAGCACCTAGCTTTTCGCACCAGGTTTGGGTCCAGTGTTGGTATTGCGATGTCTTCTCGACGACTTGAAGCACCTTGTTGAGCCACGAAAGCTCGTCGCGAACCTCGGCCACGTCGTTGGAGCACTCTTTCCCATCAATAGTTGAGGCTCTTTCGCCAGCATTTACGCTGATGCGACTGTATCGAAAACTTCCATAGCTCTGAAAAGATGATACGTATGACGTGACAGTAGAGCTCAACAAGATTAAGTAGAGCCCAAGTCCACAGGGCTAGTTGGAACGGAATGGTCTGACATACATACTGTAGTACATGCAACCAGACGTCCTCATGATGCCTGCCTCCAATGAGTTATGACCAAAGATAACTGAACAGACTGTGGCAAGTATCTTTTACCACGGCTTCGCCCCTCTTGCGAGAACGAGCATCGTGATTCATGGTTTCGTACTAAAGTGTTCGCATTTGATAGCAATGCTTTGAGTACTACATCAGGCAAATCAAAGTACCAGGTTCAATCTGCATGAAGAGGAAAAGCAAGAGAAGAGTGAGCTCTCGCGTTCGCGTTTCTTCTCTAGCCGAGCCGATCGCAAGGTTCACGATTTAGGGTTGGACCCTTCATTTGGGGAGCGGTAAAGTGTCCATCACATTGCAAAAGGAGACCGAGACAACTACAACCGTGATCGGTCCTTCCTTGCGGCATAACAATGAATTGAACCTCCCAACTGCCTCGCGGCAGAATCACATCAACAATGCTCAAGACACCGCCTCTCCAAACGGCCACGGCCACGATTGACACCCTCTGTGGCCGCCTACAGTCAGCTACACTTCTCGAAGATCGACGCGCAGCTATCCTGGGTCTTCGGAGCTTCGCGAAACAGTACCCTGCCTCAGTGGCCAGCGGTTCGCTAAGAGAACTCATTAACACATTACGACGCGACGGTGTGGGCGAAGTAGCCAGCAGCAAAGACAAAGATGCCGACTCGAACGGTGTCGAAGAAGGCGGCGATGTGGACACGATCAGGCTGGTCATGGAAACACTGCTCATGCTGTTCAACCCGGACAGCAACAGCCCCGAAGCCGGCGACGAGATAGCCTTCTTCATGGCCGACGAATTCTCCATGGTATGTATCCCCAGCATCAAACCCGCATTGCCATTGGAGGACTGTCAGAGCTAAGCTAATGCCAGCGCCAAGACAACATATCCCTACTCCTGAGCCTCCTCGATCCTACATCGCCCTTTGCCGACTACTACTCGAGACTGTACAGCGTGCAGATCTTGACCGCCATCTGCGCCGCGCGACCGGACCGATTACAAGAATGCGTGCTCAACGCTCCTCTGGGAACAAGCCGAGTCGTCGGAGTGCTGGACGATGCAAGAGACGCTGTGAGGAACGCGGGCCTGCTTCTACTGGTGGACTTGACAGGCGGCGCGAATGAGGACTTGCGCAAGATCGTCGCATTCGAGGATGTCTTTGGGAAAGTGTTCGCCCTCATGCGCATGGAAGGCGGCCTAGCAGATGCAGGAATCGCCGGACAGGACTGCCTCAGCTTGCTTGCGAACCTCATCCATGGGTCTGCTAGCAACCAGACCATGTTCCGCGAATCTGGATGCGTCGGACACTTTGCAAAGCTTCTACAAGAGGTCTTCCCTCCTGAGGTGCCTGAAGCGCAGTTCATTGCTGAGAGCAGGGAAAAGGCAGGTTGGGGAGTTCTTCAGCTCTTGCGACTGTTCCTTGCTAGGGGCGAGAGCAGCACTGTACAGAATCAGGCAGCATTTTTCAGAGCGGGAGTTGCGCAAACACTCTTGGACATGAGCTTCCATCCCGGACTTCCAGTCCCTATTCGGGTCGCGGCTTTGAAGTCAACATCAGATCTCATTGCCAACAACCCGCCTATTCAGGAACAGTTCGCAGCGCTCCAGCTTGCGCTCCCCACGGAAAACGACACGACTTCCCAGACTGGCTCACAGACGAACGGATCACGATCAAATGCAACATCAGCACGCAACAGTGCCCGGCCAAGTATCGAAAAGCCACGCGCCTATGTCATCGAGGCCCTCCTGGACTTGACGCTTGATCAGCCACGGAGCGAGGCTCCACTTCGCGCGGCTGCTTGTTCTCTCATTCAGGCGTATCTTGCCAAACACGATCGTATTAAGAATCACTTCCTGCAGCGGGCGATCAGCGGATACACACAAGGCGAAGAAGCAGCGAATGTGCTCACCGCGCTGTTACAGCAGGGCACCGATACACTTGGTGTGCTGTTTGCTAGCTGGATCGTGCAGGATCTGCTTATCGATGTGTTTGATGCCAAGGTAGCACTTGCGGCGGTCAAGGAGGGCAATGAAAGCGAAGGCGAAGAGGTTCTCACCTCGGTGCAGGCTCTCGCCAGCCAACTTGAGACGGCAATGCAGGCAGGCGCCGAGGAGAGGGTGATAGCCGCATACGCGAGCACTCTGGTCGTGTTCCTATGGGAGTTTGCGGACGGCGTCAACGATCTGCTTGCTGAAGGCTCAGGGCTTGTGCAAGCTTTGGTTGCCAGCGTGTCGTCTGCTGCGACTGCGCCAACTACTGCAGGCCTGGCTGCATCACTTCTGGGCACTGTCTACGAGTTCAGCACCAAGGACTCGCCGATTTCTCGCCGTACCCTTGCTCCTTTACTGACGCAAAAGCTCGGCCGGGGCAAGTACCTCGATGCGCTGCTTGCCTTTAGACGCGATCCTGTCATTCGGGATTTCGGCATCGATGAGCCCAACGGTGATTCCGACATCGTCAACGAAACATTCGTCGATCTCTTCCAGACCGAGTACACCCGCCTACGAAAGGCAATCGACAAGGATCCTGGTGTTGAGGTCTTACCTTTCGCCGACATCGAAACTGGCGTCGACCGAGACGTTCTGGACGACCTGCGACAACAGCTACAGACTGTCAAGGATTCGCTTTCGCAAACCTCGAAAGAAGCACAGGACTTGCGACAACAAGCCGAGCATGACAGGACGACGCTTCAAAGGGAGGGCCAGTCTGCGAGTGCAGAGGTGAATCGTCTACGGAAGATCAACGACGCGATGCAAAAGGGTCACGAAGACGAGTTCAACAAGCTCCAAGCACAACACCAACGCGAAAAGGAAGGCTTGAACATTGAACACTCTCGCGTCATGGCGAACGCTCGTCAGGAAGCCGACCGTCAAGCTCGTCAGACTCATCAGCAACAGGAGCAGGGCTTCGCTGGTCGCGTGCAAGAATACGAACGCAAGCTTGCGGAACTGAGCAACGCACACAGGACTGAACAGGCCGGGCACAATAATTTGAAGCAGCAACATGAGGGGCTTCGCAAGCAGCATTCAGAGATCATCACACGCGAGCAAAACTCCTCACGCCAACTTCAAGACTTGAGCAAGACACATCAAGACCTCGAACGCGCGCATCAGCACTTGCAATCTCGCTTCGATCAGGCAGAAGCTGAACTTCAAAAGTCGCGCAAGGATCTCTCCGAGCGCGATGCTGAAGTCGCGGCGTTGCAAAGTCAGCTCAAGGAACTCAAGGATGATCTCGCAGGGAAAGAGCAAGAGCTTGCCACCGAGCGAGCTGGCTACACTACTCTGGAGAAGGAAGTCGAAACAACCAAAGCACACTTTGAGGCCAAGGCTGCCAGTGAAAGTAAGGCCATCGTCAAAATTGAGGCACTTGAGAAGGAGCTCGAGACGGCCAAGGCTGCCGCCGACGCCAAAGCTGCTAGTGAGAGCGAGGCCACCGCGAAGATCGAAGTCCTCGAGAGAGAGCTTGCAGCAGCCAAGTCAGCTTCCGAGGAGTCCCAGGCTGCCAGTGAGAGTGAGCACGCCGCTAAGATCAAGGCACTCGAGGATGATCTTGAGAAAGCCAAGTCAGCGACGGAGGCGAAGTCCGCCAGTGAAGGCAAGGCCGCTACCAAGATCAAGACGCTCGAGAAAGAGCTTGAATCGAACAAGTCAGCTTCCAGCGACAATGCTACCAAGATCAAGACTCTTGAAACCCAGCTGGAGAAGGCCAAATCAGCTTCCAAGGCCAAGTCAGCCAGCGAAGGCGAGGCCACCGATAAAATTAAGACCCTCGAGGAAGAGCTCAAGCATACAAAAGCAGCTTCCGACGAGAAAGCTGCCAAAATCAAGACACTCGAAACTGAGTTCGAGAAGGCCAAGTCAGCAGGCGAAGGCGAGGCCGCCGCCAAAATCCAGACGCTTGAAAAGAAGCTCGAGTCTGCCAAGACTGCGTCCGATGACAAGACTGCCGAGATCAAGGCACTTGAGACGGAGCTTGAGAAGTTCAAGTCATCCTCGAAAGCCAAGTCGGCCGGTGAAGGTGAAACTGCAGCCAAGATCAAGGCCCTCGAAAAGGAGCTCGAGTCCACCAAGACAGCATCCAAAGCCAAAGCTACAGGTGATAGCGAGGTTGCCGGCAAAGTCGAGAAACTGGAGAAACTCTCCAAGAGTCTCACCAGCAAAGTCAAAGAGCTGCAAGACGAGCTCAAAGCCGCGAACGCAGCGAAAGAGACCGCCAATCAGAAGGCGAAGGATGCTGAAAAGAAGACTTCAGAAGCAGTCGCCAAGGCCACTCAAAGCGTGAAGGAGGCGGAGAAGAAGGCCAAGGAAGCAGCCGACAAGAGCTTGAAAGAAGCCGAGAAGAAGGTGCAGGATGCCGAGAAGCGAGCCAAGGACGCGGCCGACAAGGCGAAGAAAGCTGCTGAAGAGAGCAACAGCGCCGCCAGCAAGAAGAAGAGCGCTCAGCAAGCGGCTTCGTCCAAGAAGGAAGCGGACGAAGCGGCTAAGAATGCCGAGGCTGCGAAGAAGGAGGTCGACGCGGCTAGGCAAGAAGCCGAGGCGGCGAAGAAGGAGGTCGTGACGGCCAAGACGGCTGCGGAGGCTGCGAAGAAGGCTGCTGATGCGGCTTCGGCTGCGGAGAAGGAGGCTAGGGAGGAGTTGGAGAGTATGGTGCTTGTGATTGAGGATATTGAGAAGAAGCGGGATGAGTACAAGGATAAGGTCAGAGAGTTGGGCGGCGAGGTCAGCGAGGAGGAAGATGACAGCGATGACAGCGAGGATGATGAGGATGACGACGAGGATGGCGATGTTACTCTGGATTAGGTAGTAGGGAGTTGATGTGGTGAGATACTACCTTATCAAGCTGTCTTGTTGGATGTTTGCTTGACACGCTGTTTTCCGTAGGTGACGATGCCGGTGAGGACAAGTCAGTATCGCAAGCCCCCGGTAAGAGTTGCAGACATGCATGCATCCATGCACGCACACGCTTGTATACATGTATATCGCGCGTGCCGGAATACAGTACAGTACGAGGTACGGAAGGGAGATTGTTAGGGCTCTCAACCAACAATATTAGTGATTACTCGAACGGACAACGGCCAAATGTCGCCGGCTGACCAGTTTGGGTAAGTACGAGATGGTGCTAAGCATGCCTGAACGTCATACTGCTTTCCTAGACAACTAGACTAAACACACTCCACCTAACACTAGGCCAGCTAATAACGATCGATAGTTCCCGTCTTTTCCTCTCAACTTCAACAAAACCCCCCATCCGTTCTGTTTCTGTTTCTGCCTCTGTTTCTGTTTCCTCCCTCTCAAGCCCACGTGCATGGTAGCACCAACGAACCCCAGTCGTCGATCACAGTTATACCCAGGATTAACAAAACCGCAAACATGGACAATCTCCCCCACCTCTCCCAAATCGCCTTCGCCCTAACAGCAGTCTACATCCTCTACGCCCTCGCCCAAAAACTGCACCTCCACCGCACCCGCCGCGCGTTCGCAGCCTCCAAGGGCGCCCTCCCCGCCCCCCTCTACCCGCAATGGGACCACGTCTTCGGCCTGGACCAGTTCCGCGAGAGCCTGGCGGCTTTCCGCGAACATCGGATGCTCGAGTACAGCCAGCAGCGCTTCAGGACGATGGGCACCACGACTTTTTCCCACCTGGTGCTGGGCCGGAAGACGATCATGACGGTCGAGCCGGCGAATTTGAAGGTCATCCAGGCGCTGGAGCATAAGAAGTGGGGGTTGGGGGGGAGGAGGAAGAGGGCTTTTGAGCCGCTTTTGGGGGATGGTGAGTTGGTTGTTTCTTTTTTTTTTTTTGCCTGTCTTGCATTGAATTTTGAAGTCGTTTCGTTTTCGTTGCAAGATGGTGGCGAATTCGAGCGACCACTTCATTCCATCTTCCGGAAGACTAAACCAGACAGTCGATGCCCCTCAAACAAACCACCCCAACTAACTAACCATTCGCGGCAGGCATCTTCACCAACGACGGCCTCGCCTGGTCTCACTCGCGCGAAATGCTGCGCCCCAACTTCGTCCGCAGCCAAGTCGGCGACGTCCTGACCTTCGAGCGCCACGTCTCGCACCTGATCTCCAAACTGCCCCGCGACGGCAAAACCCCCATCAACCTAGCCGACTACTTCTTCCGCCTGACCCTCGACTCGGCCACCGAGTTCCTCTTCGGCGAAAGCACAAACTCCCTCAGCCAGCAGAGCGAGGAGAGTTTCGGCGCAGCCTTCGATCGCGGACAGATCAACATTGGCATGCGCGCGAGGTTCGGCCCGCTGGTGAAGTTGATGCCGTTCCTGTTCGACGTCGGGAGCATGGAGAAAGACCAGAAGTTCGTGCACGACTTTGTGGATTACTACGTCAACAAAGGCTGCGCAGAGCGCGACGCACAACAAAAACAGCACCCCAGCAGCGACGCCCAAAACAAGCCCAACGAGAACAGCGAGCGCTACATCTTCATCGACGCCCTCGTGCGCCAAACCCCCGACCGCACCCGCATCCGCAGCGAACTGCTCAACATCCTGCTCGCCGGCCGCGACACCACCGCCTCGCTGCTGACAAACGTCTGGTGGCTCCTCTCCAAGCACCCGGCCGCGTGGTCCGCGCTGCAAACCGAAATCGCCACCCTCGACAACGCCCACCCGACCTTCGAGCAGCTCAAAGACCTCAAATACCTGCGCGCCCTCCTAAACGAAACCCTGCGCCTCTACCCCGTCGTGCCGCAGAACTCGCGCGAAGCGCAAGAAGACACCGTCCTGCCCCTGGGCGGCGGCGCAGACGGCAAAGCCCCGCTCTTCGTAGCAAAGGGCCAAGTAGTAGGCTGGAGCGTGTACACCATGCAGCGGCGGCCCGAGTACTACGGCACAGACGCCGAGGAGTTCCGGCCGGAGCGCTGGCTGGACGATGCCGCGACGGGGGCCAAAGGCTTGCGGCCCGGGTGGGAGTACCTGCCGTTCAACGGCGGGGCGAGGATTTGTTTGGGGCAGCAGTTTGCGCTGACGGAGGCGAGTTATACTACTGTGCGGCTTTG
>Ga0265780_10007948_pt1 | contig 12952 bp, 11 predicted proteins | sample P1T30metagenome_FD_192432 | JGI IMG/M metagenome (GOLD analysis project Ga0265780, IMG submission 192432) | Plant litter microbial communities from East Loma Ridge, Irvine, California - P1 T30 | ecosystem: Environmental > Terrestrial > Plant litter > Unclassified | place: USA: California...
CCGACCATGCCAGCCGTCCGGCAAGCCATCCTCAACCTCTTCGCTAGACCACCGCCAACACGCTGCCCGCATTGCCATGAACCGCTCGATCCGTCTTCAACACGCAACCTGCCAAAGTAGTGCTAGGTTCGGTGGTCCGATAATACCACGAAGCGACGGTTGCCACCCGACGACCGTGCACCTGACTGGTGGCTAGCATCCGTCCGCTGCCGACGCGCTGCAAAGAACGACCGGTAGGTCACGTCGTCGGGCGGAAGCGAGTAGCCTATCAGGATGACGTGGTTGGCGCGCATAACGAGCGCGCGGAGATCCCGTTGTATCTCGTCAATGAAGGATGGGGGCGCCGGCTTAAACGAGCTCTGCATGACGGTCTGGGTGTGTTCGGTGGTTGTCATAGTGCCGCAGTGCAGGCAGCTTCGGGCGTCCACAACGCCCTCCTCCCAGAGCCGTTTCTCCGGCATCCTGGCGGCCCGGTCCGCATCATTGAGATCCGCCACGTCGGGGTAGGAGCGACGCGTCTCGATCCCGGTGCTGGTGACGCCGCTCACCCGCCGCAGTTTCAAGAACGGTTCGCTACAGGACGATCTCGCCGCCTGGGCGGAGGTGACCAAGCGCGTCGCGGCGGAGATGCACGTGCCGTTGGTCGATCTCTACGCCACCTCGGTCGCGGCGGTGCAGGCGATCGGGCCGGGCGCCGCGCTCGATCTCGCCGAGACGCCGCCGCCGCCCGAAGTCTCCACTGCTGCCGAGACCGGCACGACCATCGCAGCCCCGGCCACGCCAAAGCCGGCGCCGCTGGCGACGGAGGTCGCAGAGACGCCGCAAGGCCGCCCGACGGTGGTGTTCGACTATACGCACCTCGGGCCAGGGGGCGCGGCCGTGTTCTCGCGGCAGGTGGCCTTCGAACTCGCGCGGGCGGTGCCGGACTTGCGGCCGATGCTGGTGCCGTAAGCAGCCAGCTTTTCTGGCAATTCGTGCCGAGCGAAGTCGAGGCTTTGCCGGGCACAAAGAGAATGGATGTGCGCCCTTCCTATAGCGCGGTGAACCGGAAGTCGCGGAATACCGCCTCGCCCGCGCCGGCGGAGTAAAGGCCTGGCCGCAGCATCAGAAAGCCGCCACGGACATTGTGGTGGTAGCCAGACACTTCCATGCCACGATCGAAGCGGTGCCAGGTCTTCCCGCCGTCGCCGCTGGTGTGGAAAGCGACGATATGATGCTTGTTCGCGACACGCAGGCGCATCTGGCGGCCGTGTGGGTTCTTGGGGCGACCGCGTTCTATGCCGTATTGGTGGGTCACAAAATTGTGCTCGTCAAAGCCTAAGCCGCAGTAGAGCTTCTCGTCGTAGAACAGGATCAGCCCGGCGGTGCCGCCCGGTGCGATCTGAACATCGCACTCGAACTGATAGCCGAGATCGCCCGCCGTCAGCAGAAGCGGCGAGGAGTCGATCGGCGCCTTGCCGGTGCCCTTTAGGATCAGTGCGCCGCCCTGAGTGCGGGCGCGGGCGCTCTCGTTCGGCGCGGGTTTGAAAAAACTCCATTTGCGGCCCAACGCCAGCGTCTCGAACGTGTCCGACATTGGCTGGCCGTGTGGCCCCGCCTGTCCGACCTTGGGCTTGGCGATCGGTCGCGAAAGATCGCCGCCGGTCATGCGGAACCAGCCGTCCGGCGTCCATTCGATCGGGTCCATCAGCGCCTGCCGCCCGAGCGTCCAGAAACCGTTCTCATAGCCGTGATAGATCGACCACCAACTCCCGTCGGGTGCCTCGACCAGCGATGCGTGACCGCGGCACCACCATTTCTCGTCGTTGCTGGTCGTGCGAACCACCGGATTGTGCTCGTAATTAACCCATGGCCCGTGGATCGAGCGCGAGCGTGCGACGATCACCATATGCCCGGTTGGTGGGCCGGCGGTGCCGCCGACCGCGGTGATCATGTAGAACCATTCGCGGTGGCGCTGGATCTTGGGGCCTTCGGGCGCGAAACCCTCGACGTCCCAGTCCTCCGGGTAATGCCATGGATCATAGACATGCTCGGGCGTTCCGACCGTCGACAAGCCGTCATCCGACAGGCGGATGCGGTCGCCACCCGACAGGAACAGCCAGCGCGAGCCATCTTCGCCGACCGCGTGGCACGGATCGATATGATGCGGCAGCTTGAGATCGACCGGATCGCTCCACGGCCCGTCGATATGGTCGGCCGAGATCACCCAGATCGTCGTAGGGTTCTTGGTGGGAATGTAGAGAAAATACCGGTTGTTGTGCTTGGCGAGGCTCACCGCCCAGACCGAGCCGATATTGCGACTGAGAGCGGCGGTGCGCGGCTGCCAGTTCACCAGATCGCGCGAGTGCCAGATCGTCAGGCCGGGGTAGGAGTCGAAGCTGGAGAAGGTCATGTAATAATCCGCGCCGTCCTTGAGGATGGCGGGATCGGGATGGTCGCCGGCGATCAACGGGTTGAGGAAACGCCCGTCGCCGAGATCTGCGATGCGCTGCCGATCGAAGCCGCGGCGCCAGTTTTCGCTGAACGCGGGCGTGCAAGCGCCGGGCGCTAAGGGTCGGGCTTGAGCCTCTCCGGCAAGTCCGATCGCGCTTCCAGCCAGCGCAAATCCGAAAGCGTCGCGTCGCGTTACGTCCACAGTCATGTCCCTTTCCTTACGGCGGCACGCGGGCCGGAGAAAATATCGAAGTCTCACCTCAAAGCTTAGGCGGGCTCCACATTTATGATGACGCGCCTGTAGCGCGTCAGGCGCGGCGTTCCGTGATCGGTAACGGCGAGGATCACGTGGATCGTGCCTGTGCCCGGCGGCACGACGCGACCGGTCTTGACGCGCAGCCAGGCGCGGGGCTGGTCGGCATCGTTCACCTCCAGCTTCACGCCCGAGATGTTGTTGGACATGCTGCGCGTGCCGGCTTCCTCATAGACGAACCACTGGTAGGACAGCGCGTCGCCATCCGGATCGGAGGAACCCACCGCGCTGAGATCGACCCGGTCGCCGGGATGCACGGTGATGTGCGCAGGGCTGGCGAGATGCGCGACCGGCGGATGGTTGGCCGCGGCATAGGGTTTTGTCGTCCAGTCCATCCGCGCGGCAAAATCGTTCTGGAACGCCGAGCGCCAGCGCCATACGGTCGCATATTGATCGTCGTGCCAGCGTCCGTCGTGCCCGAGCACCTCGTCGCTGGCATCGCTCCACACCGGGCGCGTCTCGGGCGCGAGAAACCACTTTTGCAGGCGCGGCGTGTAGAGTTCGTAGCGCCCGCCCCAACTCCCCCAATCGGGATGATCGGGATCGCCGAGGCCATTGTCGATCAGGTATAGGAACGAGGGCGTGTCGCCCTCCATCTGAAATTTCCAGTTGGGGTATTCCTCCGACAGCGGTCCCTTGCCGCGAATGTTGCGGTTGATCCATTCGTTGGTGACAAGCGCATAGTCGCCACCGGCGAAGCGCCCGTGGAACATGTCGCCGCTGATGCCGATCCAGGTCGATTTGTGGAATGTGTCGCCGGGGCTAACGATGTAGAACAGCCCCGGGAACGCACGGCGTATCCACGGGCCGCTGTCGTCCTGATCGGAAATGGCATAGACCCGCAGTTTGGCGACGAACCGGGCGAGCGCGGCCTTGGAGCGCGTTGTCCGAACTTTCCACAGCGCCTGCGCCAATACGCTTGGCCCACCCCACACGGTGATCCACAACGGCCGGGCATCGGCGCGGTCCGCTGCGCGGATCAGCAGGTCCGATCCTAGCGAATCCATGCCGCGCCCGATCCCAGCCTGCCCATCGACCGCCGGACCCTCCGCGATCACGCCGAGCAGCGCGTCGGCACTCGGAAAGCCGGGCTCGTGCGTTTCGAGCCGGTCGCGTACCTTGCCGTACGCGCGTACGACCCGCGCGATGGCATCGGGAAATAGGCCGTCGCTGTTCTTCGTCGCGACCAACCCCTCGATATCGAACTGATTGGCGTAGGTCATAAGGCGCACCATCGACATCTTGTCGTCGGGATCGCCGCCGATGTCGGTGAGGACGAACAACCGCTTCTTGGCGATAGCGGGGGCGGCCCCGGCAGCCGGTGCCGGTGACCATGCCACGCCTGCCGTCACCGCCAGCCCCAACGCGACAACCAACGCGATCCCGCGCAATACCGATATAGTCATTCCGTTCCTCCCTGCGCCAGCGCGAAGCGATCGAGCCGGCCGGCATTCGCGCGGGTGACAAGCACGCATTCCATCAACTGCTTCTCGCGTTCGCCGGTGCGCCCCGTCCTCAGGTAGCGGTCGGCGAGCCGCACGACATATTGCGCCTGACGGTGCGCGGGCTGGAGCACGGTCGCATAGAGGCTGCCGTTCAGGATCGCGTCGCGGGCGTCGTTCGATCCGTCGAAGCCGACCACCACCACGTCCTGTCGCCCTGCCCCCGCCAGCGCCGCTACCGCGCCGAGCGCCATCGTATCGTTGCCAGCGATGATGCCCTTCACCTCGGGGTGCGCCTGAAGGATCGACTGCGTAACGGCGAAAGCCTGCGCCTGATCCCAGTTCGCACTCTGCCGCGACACCATGCGCAGCCCCGCATAGCGATCGAGCACGGCGTGATAGCCCTTCGAGCGGATGCCGGCATTGGTATCGGACTCGCGGCCGACCAACTCCGCATAGGCGCCCCGCCCACGCAGCGCCTCGGCGAACGCCGCCCCGCCCAAGGTCGCGCCCTGGAAATTGTTCGAAACGACCTGCGCGACGGCGCCGCCCCGGCTGGTGATCTCCCGGTCGAGCAGGAAGGCCGGGACGCCAGCCGCCTTCGCCTTCATCACCGCCGCCGCCGTGGCGTCCGCGCCGGCATTGTCGAGCACGATCGCGGAGGCGTCGCGGGCGATGGCGCTGTCGATCAGCTGGCTTTGCCGGAACGCGTCGTCGCCGTGCGAATAGGTTTGCGTGCGATAGCCGAGCGCCTGCGCCGCCTGCGCGGCGGCGATCGCCTCCTGCGCGAAGAACGGGTTCTCGAGCGAAGGCGTGATGATGACCATCAGCCGGCCGTCGCGTTTGCCGCCGGTGAGAAGTGCGAACCACAGCAACGCCGCGAGCACCGCGAGGCCTGCTCCGGCGATCGCGATGCGGAGCGGAGTGAGGCGAAACGGCCTCACGCCGCCGAACCCTGCTGCTGCACGCGATCGAGCATCACCGCCGCGACGATGACGACGCCCTTGATGACCATCTGCCAGAACTCGCTCACGCCCATCATCACCATGCCGTCGCCGAGGATGCCGATCACGCACGCGCCGATCATCGTGCCGCCGATCGTGCCGCGCCCGCCCGCCAGCGAGGCGCCGCCCAGCACCACGGCAGCGATCGCGCTCAGCTCGAAGGTCTCGCCCGAGGCCGGATGCGCGGAGACGAGATCGGATGCGACGATCAGCCCGACCAGCGCCGCGCATGCGCCCGAGATGATATAGACCGCGGTCTTGATGCGGCCGACCCGCACTCCGGAAAGCGTCGCGGCGCGCTCACTGCCGCCGACCGCATAGACGCGACGGCCGAACGGCGTGTGCGCCGCCACCGTCGCCGCGCCGATCGCGATGGCGGCGAGCAGCAGCACCGGAACCGGCACGCCGAGCAGGTGCCCGGTGCCGAGCAGTTCGAACCCGCGATTGCCGAAATCCGCGCTGCCGGTGAGATTGGGGAAGGTCGCCCCGCCCGACATCAGCAGCGCCGACCCGCGCGCGACGTAGAGCATGCCGAGCGTCGCGATGAACGGCGCCACGCCGAACCGCGCGACAAGCGTGCCGTTCACCCACCCGACCACTGCGCCGGCGAGGACGACCAGTACCGTCACCAGCGGCACCGAGGGAAACACGACCACACCGAGCGGGGCGAGTTCGATCCCGTTGAGGATCAGCGCGCCCGCGATCATGCCAGACAGGCCCGCGATCGAGCCGACCGACAGGTCGATCCCGCCGGTCAGCACCACATAGGTCATGCCGATGCCCAGAATGGCGATGGTAGCGATGTGTTTCGCCATGATGGCGGCGTTGGCAAGGGACAGGAAGTTGGGCGCCATCGTCGCGAAGACCGTGATGACGATCAGCAGCGCGATCACCGCGCGTAGCCGGATCAGGATGGCGAGCGCGGCGGTCATGCGGCATGCCCGGTACGAGCGCGGAGGTCGTTCGCCGCCTGCACCAGCGCCGCCTCGTCGATCGCCGCGCCCGTGAAATCGCCGGTGATGCGGCCTGCGGCCATCACCACCACGCGATCGGCCGCGGTGGTCGCCTCGATCAGGTCCGACGTGGCGAACAGGATCGCCGCACCGCCCGCAGCGAGGCCACGCAGCACTTCGAAGATTTCCGCGCGCGCGGCGATATCGACGCCGCGACCGGGTTCGTCGAGCATCAGCAGACGTGGCCGGTCGAGCAGCGCACGGGCGATCAGCACCTTCTGCTGGTTTCCGCCCGACAGCACGCCGATCGCGGCGTGCGGCGACGGCGTCTTGACGCGCATCGTCGCCAGCATCGGATCGACCGCCGCGCGTTCGGCGCGTGCGGAGAGCAACAGCATCCGCCGCAACCGATCGAGGACCGGCATCGAGACGTTGCGCCTCACGTCGAGATTGGCGAACACGCCCTCCTGTTGCCGATCCTCGGTGACGAAGCCGACACCGTGCCCGGCGCGGCGACGCAGCGGCAGCCCCGCCAGATCGCGCCCTTCCAAGCGGATTTCACCCTCGGCGGCACGCACGCCGTACACCGCTTCAAGCAATTCGGTGCGGCCGGCGCCGAGCAGGCCGTACAGCGCGGTCACTTCGCCGGCGCGCACGCTCAGGTCCAGGCGATCCACCGCAGCGGTGCCGTTGCGCCGCCGCACGATGACGCCGGTCAGCGCGAGGATCTCCGCGCCGGTGGTACGTCCCGTGCGCACCGTCGGCACCAGATACCGGCCGACCATCTGCCGTACCACCCAAGGGATCGTGAACGCCCCGCGTGGCGCGTGCGCGACGCTGCGCCCGTCGCGCAGTACGGTGACATGATCGGCGATGCGGGCGATCTCCTGCATGCGATGCGAGATGTAGATGATGCCAACGCCGCTCGCGCGCAGGTCGTCCAGCACCGCGAACAAGCGGTCGGTTTCGGCGGTGCTGAGCGCGGAGGTGGGCTCGTCTAGGATCAGCACCGACACGTCGCGCGAGAGCGCGCGGGCGATCTCGACGATCTGACGGTCGCCCATCGCCAACGCCGCCACGCGCGCATCCGGGTCGATCTGCGCGCCGAGCCGCGCCAGCAACTGCGCGGTGCGATCGCGTTCGCGCTTGTGATCGATCAGCGGCCGGCCCGCGACGCTGCGATCGAGGAAGACGTTCTCGGCCACGGTCAGGTTCGGGCAGAGGCTCAGTTCCTGATGCACGATGCCGACGCCGCGCGCCGACGCATCCTGCACGGAGCGGAACGTCACCGGCGCTCCGTCGAGCAACACCTGCCCGCCATCGTGGCGCTCGACGCCTGCGATGATCTTCATCAACGTCGATTTGCCGGCGCCATTCTCACCGAGCAGCGCGTTGACCGCGCCGGCATGAACCGCGAAATCGACCTCGCGCAGCACCGAGACCGTGCCGTAGCGTTTGGTTATGCCCCGTGCCTCCAGCCGGATCATCGCGTGATCTCCACCGGCGTGACGAGCACCGGCGCGCGCGTGTCGGCGATGCTCGCCGCGCCGACGAAGGCGATGCTGTCGCCGGGCCGGAGCCGCGCCAGTAGCGGGCGCAGCGGCACCATCGCGCGGTCGGTCAGCGCCATGCCGGTTTCGGCGAAGGCGATCTGGTCGGGAAAATCGTCGAACGCGATCGCGGGGATAGCATCGCGGATCGCAGTGCCGGCGATGACCAGGCCGGTCTGAAGCACCACCGGCCCCTGCCCGGTTTCGAGCGTGATCCGCCCCGCCGGGTTCTGCATCTCGACCGCGCTCACGACGCCGCGTCCGCGCACCACGAACGCCCACGGCGATCCTTCGCCAGCGCGGTGCCCTTTGCTGCGTCCGATCGTGTCGAGCGCGCCTGCGCGAATATCCGCCAGCGGCACCGCACGCGCAAAAAACCCGTCGCGCGCACGGCCCGGCCAGACCGTCGCCACATAGCGCCGTGCGTCGAAATGCCCCTGCTGCCGCTCGCGCAGCGCGCGCGCCTCCTTGATCGGCAGCACGGTACAGCCGGCGAGGCACAGCATGGCAGCGGCAGATGACATCATGGGCCGCATCACAGCATCTCCAGCACCAGCAGATTCCAGTCCATGAAGCCCTTGTGGCTGAGCGGCTTGCCGGTATCAGGGTGGTAATATTCGTTGAGGCTGCCGTCCGACTTCAGCGACGCGGCGAGCAGCGCCACGGTCTTGTCGGCCAGTTCGTCCGCCTCGCGCCGGAAGCCGTAGGCGGACAGCGCCTTCCACACGAAATAGTTAGCGATGATCCACACCGGACCGAGCCAGTTGCTCGGGTTGCTCGAGAACGCCATCGTGTACATCCGCTCCCGACTGGAAAGCGTGCGGACCCCGTAAGCGGCGCGCAACCGGTCGTCCGCGCGGTAGTTGCGGGCGACCAGCGCCTCTGCCTGCGCCGGCGTGGCGAGCCCGCACCACATCGGCAGGAAACCGGTGAACTGCTGGATGCGCAGGGGCACGGTCGACCACGACATCGCCATGCCGCGCTCGACATTGGTGATGAGTTCTGCACGCCGGTCGGCGCATTGCACGTCGACCGAGTAAAAGAACGCATCGCGCGCATCCCAGCACTGGGTGAGGATCGCGGTGCCGAGCTTCTCGGTGCGTCCGGCCAGTGCCTCGCGTTCGGCGGCGGGCCGCCCGAGCCGTTTGGACAGATCGCCGAGCGCGCGCAGATCCTGATACAGCAGACAGTTGAGCAGCAGATTGGCCGAGGAGAACGGCGGACGACCGAACGTGGTCGGATCGTTGTCGTTACCGATCGCGACGTCATTGCTCCACACTAGCAGGCCGGTGTGACTCTCGTTATGAGCATACCAGCTATCGTCAAAGCGGGCGATCCTGTCGATCAGCGGGGCGCACCATGCCGAGTCGCCGCCATGTTCGACCGCGAGCAGCGCAAGTTGCGCCATCACCGGCTTGGCCTGGTTGCGCGCGGGGTCGTCGAATGGAAAGCGGTTGGCGTCCTTGTCGGTCGAGGCCATCACGATCGGCAACCTGCCCTGTGCGGACTGATTATCGAGGAAGTTGATCAGGCTGCCCCTGGCATGCTCGGCAACACGCTGGCGGAAGGCGGCATCGCCCCTCACATCGGCGAGCGCGAACAGGCCACGCGCCGTCCACAGCGTATCCCAATCCCACAGTTCCGCCGAATATTGCTGCTTGGGCAGGGTCGGTGCGATCGACGGTTCGCGGAACAGCCCCTGTGCCGGGCGCAACAAGGTTTCGCCATACGCCTTGAAATAGTCGATCAGCGGGCGGGCGACGGCGCGCCGGTCGCCACCCGTTGCCACCGCCCCAATCGCCGCCGCCGGCGCCACGCCAGCAACCAACGCCGCGGCGATGGCATCCCGTCTCGAAAGGTGCCGCATCACCCGGTCCCCTATCAGAAGCGTGCCCGCACGCCGGCATAATATTGCCGGCCGTTCAGACGATAATTCACCCAGCGATCCGCCGACGAGTCCGAATATTGCACGTCGGGCTGGTTGGTGATGTTGATCGCATCGAAGCTGATCGTGATCGACTTGGTGATGTCGTAGGAGATCGACGCATCGACGTAGGTCGCGGCGCGCGTGCCCGCGACATCCTGATTGAAGGCGGCGGGTACGCTGGTGAGGTATTTGTCGCGGTAATTGGCCGAGACCCGCGCCTGAAAGCCTTCCTTCTCGTAATAGAGCGTGCCGTTGAGTGAGTTCTTGGACAGGTTGAGCAACGTCGCCGTGACGAAGATTGGGCTGCCGTCGGGGTTCCTGCCGGTCACGTAATTGATGTTCGAATCGACATAGGTGTAGTTGGCCAGCACGCCGAAGCCGTCGAACGGCGCGGGCAGGAAGGTGAATTGTTGCTGGATGTTCAGTTCGACGCCCTTGAGCGGGCCGCCCGGCGTGTTGGTGACGTTGGTGATGACGAAATCGGTGTCCGGTGTCACGTTGGTGCCGGCGAGCAACTCGGTCGGCAATCCGGTGGTCGAATAGGGCGCGGTGACGGTATTTGACTGGATGTAGGTGCTGATGTCCTTGTAGAACCCGCCGACCGAGATGATCGAGCCGCGTGCGGGATACCATTCGATCGATAGATCGAGATTGTTCGACTTGAACGGATCGAGATAGGGATTGCCGGTCGACACGGTGCGCGATCCGCCCGAGACGCTGACGGTGGTTGCGCCGGCAAGGCTGGCGAGCGGCGGGCGCGAGATCGTCTTGGCGGCGGCGAAGCGCACCACCAGATCCTTGGTCGGCTCGATCACGAGGTTCAGCGAGGGCAGGAAGTTGCGATAGGTGCGATCCACCTCGGTCGGCACCACCCCGCTTGCGGAGACGCTGGCGGGCACGGTGGTGAGGAAGTTCGATTGCTGGTTGGTGATGGTGAACCGCCCGCCGACATTGCCGCGCACGCGCATTCCGCCAAGGTCGGTATCCCACGCCGCCATGCCGAAGAACGACCAGTCCTTCTCCGCGACCGAACGGTTGTCACCCCGCGCCGCAGACACGGTATCTGACAATGCGGTGCGACCGGTGTTGCCGAAGATGTTGTAGGCCGAATCGAACGCGCCGATGTTGGGCGTCGCCCAGCATTTGGTGGTGCCCGAGGGTACGTCAAGCCTGCCCAGCCCGCAGAAGCTCTGCGTCAGCGACTGGATGCTCGATCCGGCCGGAATTGCCGGGAAGTCCGCTTCGCCCAGCGCATAGCGCAGCGCTTGCGATGCGAATTCGTAGCGCTTGAACTCCGCGCCGCCAGTCAGCTTGATCGCATCGCTCACCTCGAAGGTCGCATCGGCGCGCGCGGTGGTGTTGCGGTTCTGGATGTAGTTGGGGCGCAGGCGGATTTCCGGGCCGGTCGCGCCGGTGCCGCCGGGCTGGGTCACGCGCGGGCCGAAATACCAGCTTGCCGGATTGGTGACGTCGGTGCCCCAGTTGATCGCGGGGAGGTTCTGCCCCTTGGGCCGCAGATCGAACGAGAAATTATCGACATTGAACGCGTCGATCTGGGTCGACAGGTCCACGAAATTGTCGAAGTCGGACCGCGAATGGCCGACCAGCCCGCGCAACGTCAGTCGTTCGCCGATCTTCTGCTCGCCGCTCAGCGTGGCCTGGAAGAATTTGGTCGTGAAATTGTCGCGATTGTGCTCGGAGCGCAGATCGACATTGTCGAACACGCCGTAAACCAGCGAGGTGCCGTCGATCACGCCGTCGCGCACGATCGTCTCCGGCTTGCCGCCCTGCGAGGCGGCGCGGCTGAAGCCGATCGGCTCCAGCGCCCAGTCGTCGCGGCGCACGTCGAACTTCGAATAGAGCAGGTCGAGCGACAGGTTGGTGCGGTCGCTCGGCTTCCATTGCAGGCTGCCGGTCAGGCCGAGCCGCTCGGTCTCGCCGACGCCTTGCACGTAGCGGGGGAAGCGCGGGTTGTAGACTTTCGGATCTTGCAGAGCGTTGTAAACTGCGGTGTTGGTGCCCGCGCACGCCGCCGGTCGCGCGACGGGGTTGCAGAAGCCACCGTCACCGCTGCCCTGGTTCCAGTCGCCCGAGTTGCTCTGCTGGAAATTGCCCGACTGTTTGGAATAGGCGCCCGACACGAGGAAACCGAACGTACCGTCTCTGGTCTGCGTCGCGAACACCGCAGCGAGGCGCGGATCGACCTTCTTCGCCTGATCGTTGTAGCCGCCCTGCGCCGACAGCGTCAGCACCGTGCCCTTGAAGTTGAGCGGGCGCGAGGTGGTGAGATCGACCGTCGCACCGAGCGACCCCTCGGGAAGATCGGCCGACGCGGTCTTGCGCACGTCGATCTGGCTGAACAGTTCGGACGCGAACACATTGAAATCGAACCCGCGCGAGCGGTTGGCGCCGTTATATCCGTCTGTGGTCGCCTGACTTTCCATGCCGTTGATGCGCGTGGCGGTGAAATCGCCGCCGAGCCCGCGCACCGAGATCGAGCGCCCCTGCCCCTGATCGCGCGAGATGGCGATGCCGGGCACGCGCTGGATCGACTCCGCGAGGTTGTTGTCGGGAAATTTGGCGATGTCTTCCGCGACGATCGTGTCGACCACCCCGGCGCTCTGCCGCTTGATGTCGAGCGCGCGTTCCAGGCTGCCGCGAAAGCCGGTGACGACGATATCGTCGACCGGCTGCGCATCACTCGTCGGCGGCGCGGGCATATCCTGCGCGAAGGCGGGGCAGATCAGCGCGACCGGTACGGAGGCCAGCAGCGCGAAGCGAACGATCGACCGACGAGGCGTTAGGACTTCCAGCATCATTCTCTCCCTCAGATTTACGTTTGTGGTTTGCAGGTCACAAGCTTGTGTTGCCGGGCAGATCAGGCCGCGGGAGACCCGGCGCGACACGCCACGATCACCCGCGGCCGGCTACATCTTGTAGCGCGCGCCAAACAGGACGGTCCGGCCGAAGTGGTTGTTTTCATAAGCCCGGTCGGTCGCCTGATCGGATCCACCCTGCAATGCTTGGCGTGGCTCCGGTGACGCCTGCGACATTAGGAAAAAGCGACGCGCTCGCGGCAGCTATGGCCAGTGTACTCGCCACCGCCATCAGGTTCGATTTGCAATGCGATGCACAGGTCTTCGACATAAATGCCCCCTCCCGCTGAGCCCGCTAGGCGCGAGCGCTTCGATTCAGGGAAGCTCCACAGCGTCCCCTCTCCCATTACGTCGATCCCATGACGGATCGTTCATGAACCATTGCTACCGGTATCATTCACCAAGATCAATGAAAATCGAAGCAATGCGAAGCGACCCGAAAGGGCATCGGGGC
>Ga0265780_10007949_pt1 | contig 12951 bp, 9 predicted proteins | sample P1T30metagenome_FD_192432 | JGI IMG/M metagenome (GOLD analysis project Ga0265780, IMG submission 192432) | Plant litter microbial communities from East Loma Ridge, Irvine, California - P1 T30 | ecosystem: Environmental > Terrestrial > Plant litter > Unclassified | place: USA: California...
CAACCAGCGACCAACCCCCTGAAAACGAGGAGAAGAGTTGGAAAGAGGAGAGGATGACAACTTACTCATATTAGGAAACCCACTTGTCGGCAACCCCATAGCCCCACTAGCCATCAGCACAGCGCCCATGACCAGAAGATTCGGATGTGGCTCCGGCATCTGCTGCCCCACAGTCTTGACCAGCGGTAAAACAATAAGTGCCGCAACGGTATGACTGATAAATGTGGCCACTACCAGAATCAAGGCACAAAAGACAATCAGTACACCATACAAGCTCATGCCTTCCACACCCGCGGTAATAGATTCGGCAATCGTATGTAGTAAGCCCGATGAATTGACCGATTTACCAAGACTGAGACCACCGGCGGCGAGGATGATGATTGTCCAGAGGAAATTATTGAAATCTTCCTTTGTAAGGATGCCGGTGCCGAAGAAGAGGACGATGGGGATGATGGCTACGACGCCCATGTCACCAAAGGCAAATTCAAGCTGGTGACTCACGCACCACAGCACAATCGTTGCAACAGTAACTATGCTGATGAACCACTGTACGCCTGTGAACTTGTCTTTGAGGGGGCGGATCGGCACGATACTGGTGCCACGGCCGGGCTGGAAGGTGACGAGGAGCAGGATCCAGATTAGCAGGATAGAAATTATGCAGACGGGCAAGGCGACGAAGAACCATACGCCCCAGGAAGGTTCCGGTGCCATGTTTTGGAGCGCAATGAGGTTTTGGGGGGAGGCAATGGGGGAAGCGGCACCGCCGATGTTGGAAGAGAGAGCGATGCCTAGGAGGAGGGCTTTGGTCATGTCGGAGTCGGCGGGGAGATTGCGGAGGATGGGCTAGAAAGGTGGTTAGAAGTCAAACTTGATGCTTGTTTGTGAGGGGGTAGATTACCTGAATGATTGAAAAGCAAAGAACGGGCGCAGCCACATTGCTGATCCACATGCTCGCAAACATGGCGACAAACATGTTGACGAGGAGAACGGTTCTGGGCTTCGTTCCTGCCTTGCTGAGAACGAGCGTGGCCATCATTTTGGCAATGTTGTATTTGGATAGCGCGGCGGCGATTGTGAAGCCGCCTAGCAGTAGCATGATGACCGGCGTCCACATGGCCGAGAAGACGTACGAGGCCGCCGCCTTTGATTCTAGTCGTCGATGGGGCTCTACATCGCTTCTGACCACTTTTAATGTGACTGCGAGGAATGGAACCAGCAATGAAGTGACGAAAAGCGGGATTGCCTGTGATGATTAGCTTTGAGCGCAGACGAGACCCGTCCTTTACATACCTCTGTGGCCCACAACAAACTAACAAACACCACCATGGCCAGGCAATTCTGCTGCTCCGGCACCTCCATAATCGGCACCACGAGCAAGACAATGAAAACGGCTATGCAGGCAATCAGAATCCAGAATGTCCGACTGATCAACCACTGCGGACACCGATATCTCCCAATCGGCGTGTCCACCTCCTTCATGTCCGATTCGACCTCGTCGCCCTGGCGGCGCACCTTGCCGCCAGTAGTATCGCGACCTAGCAATGTTTGTGTAATGCCAATGTTGGCTGCCTGGGCCTTGCGCTCGATACCAATCATCTCACGCCAAACGGTGTTCCGCTCCCAAACGACATGTTCTCGGAGATGTAGCCTGAGCTCGCGCTTTGCTTCAGCAATATCGCCCTTTGTGCCAATCTGCGCATACGCAGCCTCGATGCGCTCAAGATTTCGCGTGAGCTCGTCCATTGTGGATTGCTGAAAGGGATAGGCCGGGTAGACATGCTTGTTGAGGTATGTCTTCTTGAGCTTGCGGTCCATGATCTTGTCGTACTTTTTCAACACCTTTTCAAACCCAGTCTTGTTCAGCTGGATAAAGGATCGTAGCTCGCAAAGCAAAACATATACGCTGACGGCCCTCTTCTTCAATGACAGGCCTTCGTCGTATAGGGCAGAAAAGGCCATGTCGTTGTAGTCCTCAAACACGGTGCTGGCCTTTCGTCTCGACGAGGCGTGTGAAGCGGCCATGTCCTCTTCGGTATGTCGGCGTCGTCGGCGGCCATCCGGGCTCTTCTTACGCAGCCGCGTTGTCTCATCCAGATCCTCGTCTGATTCGTCGTCGTCTTCGCCGTGGTCGGTTGACCGTCCACTGGCTCCGCTGAGGGCTCGCGGCCTATTGAATCCAATGGCTTTGAAGACGCTCCCGCTGCGCATCTTCTTCCCTGGCGGCGCATTCTCATTCTCTTCATTGTAATCGTCCTGGTGCTCCTCGAACAGCTCCTCGTCCTTTAGCAGCGCATTCATCTCGCCGTAGATTTCATTCTCCTTGAGGGCGTAGAAGGAGGTGACGCGTTCGAGTTCGGCATCGAGCGTATTCGTAAAGACTTTGTCGGGGTCGTCGGCGTCTCCGTTGAGGAGTGGTGACGACTCGGCGTCGACATGCGCATTCTTCTGGTGGAGCTGGGTCTCGAGGCTATATATTCTATAGACGTCACATGTCAGCAGGCGTCGGGCGGGACGATGGGCGGGAAGGGGGTTGGGTGCATACTGCTTCTTGAGGTTGCTGTATGCTATGTAGTGGTTGCTCCAGTCCGGTACTGCATTAAACTGCAGGCTATGCGAGAACTTCATCTCGTCGGCCTCACGCAGCTGCTCGAGCTTGTCGCGCCGCTTCTTTGCTCTTCTTGCTTCGTGCGCCCGTGATGGGGGCTTGTTTGTAGAAAGTCCAAGTTCCTGGAGCTCAAAGGCTTGGTCAGGCGCAGCGTCACGGTAGGCAGGGAAGACGTCCAGGGTGGGCGGCGGGTTGAGTGTGGACTTCACTCAAACGGCGACAGCACGCTATGACGGACAAGCTAGGGCATGTATTCTCCCAGGGCGGTCACTGGGCAGGTGGCGGCAGAATAGGCGAGGCGGCATAGATCAAGTCAAGTCCCAGCATGTGTGCGATTAGCGCGGGATGGCGGGATGGCGGGATGTTTCGTGGGACGACCTCGTGCTTTTGCCCGTCGAGTTGTGGATGTGCATTCGTCACCCCAGGCCCAAGACGTAGCCAAGCAGCCCTGCGCCCACCACCACATGGACAGCCCATTGGCCCTGCATCCATCCCCCTTCACCACCATACCCTAGCTCACCCATGGCACCTAGGGGAGAAGCATTATCCTGTGCTCTCATCATGTGTCTGCAGCCCATTTCGCGTACCATGGTTGTGGTGGTAGCGGTGCTTGTGGCTGTGGCTGTGGCTGTGTGGCACAGCGTCACCTCCAGTCTCTGGTAACCAAGTTGCCCGCAGCCATCCTTGCCAAAACACTTTGCCCTGCATCACTGTCGCACAGCCTGGCCAAGATTGTCAATTAAAACGTGTCGGGGCAATTTGAACCTCACGTTGCTATTGCGATTTAACCTCTCACTTCTTGATTCACAACTGGGCGAGCATAAACAGTCGCTTGGCATTTTCATGTCCCACTACATACAACCATCTACATCATACCGACTTGAGACATCATTACTTGGGCTTAGACTGGCAAGAGGGTTAGCAACGGCAGTTTGCAGTTTCAGAAGCATCAGATGGACTTACACCTCAGGTCCCAGCCAATCTTGGGTCCCAGCTTAGGCAGCTCCTCAGCTACGCTCTGCACGTCCTTGTCTCCGCGACCAGAGACACAAATGACAATGTCCTGCTCCTTTTCCATTGTCTTGGCCAGCTCAATCGCACCAAAGACAGCGTGCGAAGTTTCAAGCGCGGGGATAATGCCCTCGAGTTGGGACATCAGACGGAAGCCGATAAAGGCTTCAGCATCTGTGCACGCGATGAATTTGGCCCGCTCGCTGTCCTTCCAGCTAGATAGCTCAGGCCCAACACCGGGATAGTCCAGCCCCGCAGAGACCGAGTGAGTCTCGTTAATCTGTCCGTGCTTGTTCTGGAGAACGTAGGTGCGCACACCGTGGAGCACACCCTTGGTGCCGGCCGAGAGTGTTGCACTGTGCCGATCCGTGTCAATGCCGTCTCCGCCCGCTTCAATGCCGAGAAGCTTCACAGACGGGTCCTTGGAGAAGGGGTAGAACATGCCCACGGCGTTGCTGCCGCCACCAACACACGCAACCACTGCGTCGGGGAGCTTACCGCGCTTCTCCTGCATCTGTTGCTTGGTCTCGTTTCCAATGATGGACTGGAAAGTACGGACAATGGTAGGGAAGGGATGGGGGCCAATCGCAGATCCGATGATGTAATGAGTCGTATCGAGGTGGACGACCCAAGACCGCATAGCTTCGTTGACCGCATCACGCAGCGTCTTTGCACCAGCCTCGACGGCCACTACCTGCGCACCGAGCAACTTGATGCGGAAGACGTTCAAAGCCTGGCGTCTCACATCTTCCGCGCCCATGTAGATGGTGCATTTCATGTTGAACTTTGCGCAAACCGTAGCAGTTGCAACACCGTGCTGCCCAGCTCCCGTCTCGGCGATAATCTCAGTCTTTCCCAGTCTTCTAGCCACAAGCACCTGCCCGAGAGCATTGTTGATCTTGTGACTTCCAGTGTGATTCAGATCCTCTCGCTTCAACCAAATGTTCGCGCCTCCAGCATGCTCCGTCAGGCGCTCGGCAAGGTGCAAGTGCCCGGGTCGACCCATCCAGTCATAGTAGGAGCGGTACTCTTCCCAGAACTTGGGGTCTTCAATCGCCGAATTGAAGCCTTCCTCAAGCTCAGAAAGACAATCCATCAGTGACTCAGGGACGTATTGCCCTCCGAACTCGCCAAACCGGGCGGGGAACTTGTGCTTTTCGTCGAGCCCGTTCTGCTCGTGTGTGCCGTTGCCATCATCCGTATTCAACATCTCTAATTGATCAGCCAGACCAGGACCGTCGGGTGTGTCGGCGTCCGTAATAACCTTGTCGACGTGCACGCCAGTCGGCTCCTTGGCCTCACTCAAAGTCTCGACAATGCCGACCTCGCGCGTCGTCTCCCTGCTGCTCTTACCGCAGATCTCGTCGCAGTACTTCTCAACTGCCTTTGCGCCCTCACCAGGCGCAGCCTTGATGAGCGTGTTGATGATTTGACTGCCAATGACAACACCTTCGGCAATCTTTCCTACGCTGACAAAATGATCGCGCGTGCTGACACCGAAACCGACGGCTGCGGGGACATTGCCAGAGTATTTGTGAACGCGGTCAAGCAGTTGGGGCAGAGCAGCGTTCATTGTTCCTGTGGCGCCGGTGACGCCCATGCGGGACACGACGTAGATGAACGAGTCGGCAATCTTGCAGAGGACACGCATGCGGTGCTCAGAGGTCGCAGGTGCAATCAGTGGGACGTACGAGAGACTACACAGGCTGTTAACATTGTGCCAAATGTGAAGAAACGACAAACTCACCCGTAGCTGCGGCAGAAGTTCCTGAAGCGCAGAGCCTCCTCTGGGGGCAGGTCAACCATAATGAAGCCGTTAGCACCTGCCTCCTTTGCATCCTGAAGCATCTTCTCCTCGCCATAGCTCAGCAGAGGGTTGTAGTATCCCATAAGTAAGACAGGCGCCTTGAGGCCCCGTTTCCTTGCATCGCGGATCATTTGGAGGACATCGGTAATGGTAACGCCATTCTTGAGCGCTTGCTATACACACATGCTGTCAGATTCGCTTGCAGGTCAAGTGTGGTGAGTGAGTCAACGTACAGTGTTCGCCGTCTGGATGACTGGGCCGTCGGCAATGGGGTCGGTAAAGGGCATGCCGAGTTCAATAATGTCTGTCCATGTCAGCTGTCTGTCCCGTCTGTCCTAATACATATGAGCGACAACTGCGCCCTGTGCCTACCTGCACCGCCCGCCTCCATGGCCATCATGATGTCGGGCGTCTCCTGTATCGTGGGAAACCCCGCAGTCACATATGTGACCAGAGCAGACTATCCATAAAGTCAGCCCTGACTCTGTCCGAAGAGAGTGTGACAGCCTACCCTGCCCTCCTTCTTGCATTGCGCAAACGTCTTCTTAATGCCATCCATGATGCTGAATAGACAACTTTTCCTATCGAGTGTGTGAGGAAAGAAAAAGAAAGGAAAATGTCAAGAACTGGTGTCCTTATCAGTCCAAGTCCCCAAGTGAGTCACAGGTTATTCCGGCCGTAACAAGGGTTGCGGAGAAATTGAGGTGTTGCCGTATGAGTCGTGTTCACAATTTATTGAGGCCGATGCGGCGGTCCGGCGAGGGGTACGCTTGAAGTAAGCCTAGACTGTTTGGGCAAGGCGCCGGAACATCATTCCTTCTAGAAGCTGGGCTGCGGGCTTAACAAAGTATTCATATTTTTTTACACTACGTCACCATTCGTGTGACTCAGTTGGCGATTAGTATCTGTTCAGTTTGTATTACCCATTAATTGGGAATTTATCTTGTCATGCCCAAGAGGTTTGTAGAGTGTCTAGGTATGTTTGGATTCTACCAAACTGAGAACTAGGTATCACGCAACGCTAGGCAATGCACTTCACATGACTGTGTACACACATACTCGAAGTTGAGTCGATTGACATTGCATGGTATCGTAGAGAATCATTGTGAAAACGCCCAACTTCGAGCTCTAACAATTCTATGATTCAACATCTTCTGCCAGATTGCGATACGCATTGGAAACGCGATTGAATACTTGATCACTGTTACATCCATGTCATGTTACCACCAAAGAAATGTAAGTCCCTTCAAAGTGCTCTTAGCTGCTAGCAGTCAGAAGGAGCTTTCTTTGCCGATCTTGGCCAAAGTGATCATCGATAACGTCTCTCTCCCATTCCTTGCTCCTGTAATAAGCGTAGCAACTCCGGCAAATCGAACCCTCAACACATACGCGCTCACAAAGACCAAACTGAGCCTTTCCCCGTGGCACGCTACCCGATCCCCAGCCGTTCATCGGTGCATCGATGCTTAGGCCGGTGTATATGTTCTCGGGTGTCAATATCTCCTCGAATCGTCCCTCCTCCCATACTAAAGCGAGTTGAAAATCCGATACCTAGTCGGGTCTGGTTTGCATAGCGCATTCGAACGTCAGAAGTCCGTCGTATGTAAATGGTTTCGTCTGTCGGATAGAGCTTTGATTCTCGATCATTTCAGGAGCTGAATCATGCAAGGCCGAGAAGCATGGGGTGCAGAGAAGCTCTCCTTTTGCTACGTTCAAGCATGTGATGTGGCTACTGCGGAAATCGCCGCGCCCATCACTAGTTATTCTCGCCACCATCAGCTTGTTGAGCCACCCCGGTAACTGTTCATGACGGACGTCATATCGAGAGTTGCGTGAGAGACAGATGTATTTATCGGTCATGACAGTCTGGTGTTGATGCTTGATGATGGTGAGGATGCACGCGTTTGTTGTGTTATCCCAACCATGTATCATTCGCAAAATGCGAGGATGTGTTGTGTAACAGAGCATACATGGCTCGTCGTTTGTGCTCCTACATGTCGCGGCCCCAATGCATTTGCCTGCGTAAACAAATGCAGAATGACAGGAAGTAGTCTTCAATTTCGATTGTAAAGACATCCTGATATCGACCGTAGGTTTATTGTGGTGAATTGTGGTTAAGGCTGTCGTAGAAAAGATGAGATCGAGCTGAGAGAGTTGGTTGTTTTGGAGAAGATCGCCAACAGTAAGTGTCTGGCGGTAGAAGCAGCTGCATACATAATATGGAAGGACCGTATGTCGATATTCTAGTTTATTAGTCATTACGGCAGGTACGGCCAGCTCATGGTGAGACTTCGCACCTGCTCAGTACTCCCAAAGTATGCTCTTGTAGCATCCTCGGGGCGTGTCTTTCAGACTACTGAAACGTATTACAATTATCGAATTCCACCAGAGCTCTCTTGGTCTTCAATCTAGCGCACTCTCCCTCTCTTTCGGCGACCATCTCCGTAAGTGAGTACCTGTCGCTCTTGGACATTGTCCAAGTATTTTGTTCTCTTTTCCCAGTCTATCACCGTGCTCGAACAGAATAGGATATAGTTAGTGTATAGCTCCGCTCTGCCCTCAACATCCTCGCACGGGATGTAATTCCGTTGTCGTAGACCTCGCTACCAACCACGCATTTGGATTGTGTAGGTGTCCGCATTGTACAAGCAAGACTCTGCGATTTCTTTGAGCGGCTCGTCTTCGATTCGGTGCTAGGTCATACGATAATAGAAATATAATTGGTACCTAATCGTTTATGAAAGCCGTAAAATGACATTGGTATGATAGTTAACTCGAAACGGTCCATCTCCTAAAGCCTGATTGTGGTTGTGCGAGCAAAGTTACGAGGCTACGCAAATCTATGCAGACTGTAGCCTTTGTGCTCTTGATTGGAATGTTAGACACGCAGATAACTGCCATTCAGTGGGTGCCATGTAACTCACCGAACGATCAGATCGGCAAGTGGCACTTTCGGTGTATCTCTTCTCACCCAAAGTCTCTCCCCCATCAACAGGTCAATTTCATGCTACTTCTTGCTTCACTCCTTTGCTTCGTGGATGTAGTGATGACTGTGCATGGATAAGGACACTGGTAAGCATATCCTTGCGATTATATTTGACCATGTAGTGTCCCTCATTCCTGACTTGATACTCTCCATGGAGCATCGGCTATAAGCTGATCCGTGTTGCTTTCCAAGGCGATGCGTTGGAGACGGGTATACGGGCGGAGTGGTAGCTTTTTGACGTGCAGATGTTCCAGGACCAATCTACCAGAGCTCCAACAGGTGTGTTGCAGCAGGAGATATTCTAGACACCAACATGTTGGTGTCTCAGTCCTACTTCTCGTATATCCAACCAAGTCGGGGCCACATCGGGTTGTCGACAAGACTGTTGCCGGTTAAACGCCGTAACCTGCACGCAATATGCCCCACTCTGTATCGAAGTACCTCCCAAAGCCACGTATCTCGCACATGCGGTTGAAACACTTCTGACAAAGCTGTTGCTTAAACCTTGCTCTTTCACACCGCCCATCTCTTCTAGGATCCTTCTCCCAGCTGGGATCAGGCCGCCGTCCTGAATCCAATGGGCCCATCTTCCAGTTTGTGTCGACCGGTCTTCTCAATCGCGGGTCTTCGAATGCGCAGGGGAAACCAAAGCGATCACCATCGAACTGCTCAAGCCATGAGCATTCCTGATCTTGTGCTTTGCGAAAACATCGCGCGCAGAGTTGGCCACGGTGGCGCACAGTGCCACAGATACGGGAGTCCTTGGGGTTGAAATCGGTGCGCCAGGCTTGAGAGCGGTACTCCGGGTCTTTGCAGGCGCACAAAAACGACCAACCTTTCCTGACACGCTCAGTGTGCTCTCGCTCGAGTTGCCGCATGTACTCGTTGATGAGACGCTCCAGCGACCGATTGTCCGAAAGCGTCTCGGCCTGCTTGTACAGCGCCTCAAAGCTCATGTTCTTACACCATGAACATATCTCTGGTCCTTGTTCTTGTCCCTCGGGACGTGAATCACAAGCAGGACCAAAGGCGCAGTGAGGTTTTGGAGGGGGTGCTAGCATGGCAACTAAGTCGTGCATGAGTTAAGCTATTGGTGTCAGCAGGAACGCTGACCCGAAAGCAGCCACTTACTGGGTCAACCTTCCTAGGTTTGTTCGAATTCGGCTTCAACCTAGTAACACGTTGTAACCCTCCACGTCATCATCCGACCCTTCACTGCCCTCCTCCGAACCTTCCAACCTAGTCACTACCCTGTCTGCTTCTTCATGGCAGAGCCCGGCCGGCGTAAAGTGCTGTACGATTCCAATCTTCCTCAGACGTCTCCTCCAACACTTGGAGCAAGCAGCACCCTTTTTGCGGACGGAAGGGCAGTCCAGTCGGGTACCACGAAGGCTCAGATCAAGTAATCGCCACCGAGAAAGCTGGAAATCTGGATCTTCGAAAGCGCAGAGATAGCGGCCGCGGGCTTCGATATTCCTCTTCAGAACTTGCTTGCGTGTAGTTTCTTCGTTAATAAGCAGTAGAGCAGCAATGTTGGAATCTGCCCAGATACGAAGTTGCTGTGGGTCGTGTCGTTGAAGACAGTCGGAGCAGACCCGATATGGGACGTGGATCTTCTTGCCGATGCCGAGACAGTGAGTTCCAGAAACGCATTCGACGATCGGTGGGGGCTTAAACGGCGACTCGGAGGATGAAGACATGGAACAGTGGCCGGTAGTACAATAGTGTGGACTCCCACGATGCTGCTTTGCGTTTAGTTCAACGTCCTTGCATCTCGGCTTCGGCTTATGTGACGTGCTATTTCCGGTACGGGATGGTATGACGTCGAATTCTGGTTTCTTGCGGGCTGTGAGACATGATGAGAAGACTTGTGGCAGGAATACTTGTGTGTGGTTTGGGGTTACATTTGCATGCAACGAAAAAAGTATGGGGGACGAAAACGGGTTCGCCGTGTCCGGGACAGCAGCAGCCAATGCAATGGAGCGAAGGCTTTACGACAAGGGAAAGCTATGGTCACTTCCATGGAAGCTTTTTGTGGCGTAGAATGTCTCCGACATGTTGGTTCATGACTACTGGCTAAGCGGTGAAGACAGGATCAGCTCGCTTGGCGAACATCATCACCCATGAAGCCGCGCCATGAAGCCGCGCCTATTGGGTACCATTCGTGACGAGATGCTCATGTATCAGATGTTCCTGTGGATTCCGCTATGATCACTCGGAGGCGTTAGGCCCGACAGAGTGGTGAGGCCAAAGCGGAAGCTAAAATGCCGGTTGTCTCCTAGATTTATGTCACTGGATCGGATCTCGCAAATCACTCGTCGGAAACGAAATGACAGCGGTCTTATTCGTCAGCGCTTGAGTAGACGTAGTGGCGTTTGTGAAAACTCACCACTCCGACTACTGGACATTCGAGGTCTGAAACTCGTCACGATTCGATGGTGCGGTGATAAAGTTTCGCTTGCAGCATCCCAAACGTTGTTGGAGATCATCGTGCACGGCCTAGAGGTCCATGCTAATGAGGCCCAATACCCTGACTCGTTCCGGTTCATCCGCCTAAACAATGCCCACAAGCTGTCTTTCTTTGACTCTTACCAACGTTGTACGACCGTATCCATGTTGTCCATTCGGCCAGCTAGCATGACTCGAGCACACAGAGAGGGTCTTTGTGGCGCCATGTCGCGATCATCTCACCCTCCCCCCTCCCAAAAAAAAAACTTCCTATCTCTGCAGGTAACTCCGAACTACGTGTGTGCATATATGCGCCCCCCGGATGTGATTCTCTTTGATACAAGGTCTCAAATGCCGTGTTCACAATGCTCCGGCAGCTGGGGCATGGGGTCAAAGTATGATAACGTTCAGTCTTGCTTATACCAGGTTCTGCCGATGGGATTGTGAAGCTGTCTTGGAACAGAGTCGCGTCAACGTAGGGTTGCATGGTCGCATGCCGGCCAGGACATGTTGAAATGATTCATTTTAACGCCACTCTACGCAGCACCACTGAACACTTGAGTGCGAGTGAATTGACCCCCAACATTTGGTTTGTGCAATTCGCACTGATCGTGTCCATCACATGCTCAGTTTCGATTGGGCTCGGTGACCTTTCCCAAAATCAGCATTCGCTTTACTTCGGCAACGCCATACTGGGGAGGGCCTGTCCATAATCAAAACTATAGCAAAGGACGCATCACCTGAGCGAGTCTTTGGTACAAGGGGTGCCGTGGATAAGCGCTTCGCACATGACCAAGGCTGTCTATGTGTTGCATGTACCTGTGGGAAGCGGGTCGCATGCATGCACACGTGTTGCAGATGAGCCATCATAGACGGTATCCGCTCCAGGGCTTGTAAAAGCGATATCCCGTGGCTACGGAGAAGGCCGCCCGCGGGGTTATCTGTCGAGGGCGACGTCGATCGCACATGGAGGTTGAGTTGGGGTACATGTCGCTAGCTAATCCTACTTGGGACCTGTTCACAACGCCAGGAGCTGTTCCAGTACAGGGGTTAAGGATGCTGTGGCGCTGACGTTTCGCACTTCAAAACTTGGTACCAGACCTGTTGTACCATGTGCGAGCTCCCGAGAGTCGCACACAATACAAATGTCGTACACTCGGCATCAATACTGTGTGCTGCTGTCCGGCTTGGGCGTGGAGATTAGCCTTGCTGTGAGAGTCCCGGAGTGCGGCCAGGACTCGGCGAGCCTCATGTTACAGAGTGGGTAGGCCCTCTACCGGTACACTGTCATGGTTGCCTCAGGAATTGGCACTGCGCAGAGATGGGCACTGCAGTGTTTTGGTGGCGGTGGACCGAATACGCAGACAACGCTCTGATTATTCTCTGCGCTCAAAAAACAAGATGCCGACCTTTCCTGCTAGGGCCTTAGCGCGTGCACGTGTTCTAGCACGGACCACCAACCCCTGGCTAACACAGCGTGCCGCACTCGCACTGCGTTCAAGCCACACAAGCGGACATTTCACGCTGGGCGCCCTAGCACGCTCCCCGCTGCTTTCATTTTGCTAGATTGACGCCAGGACGGGCGAGCCTCGTGGCTTCAGCTTGCTTTTTGGGAGTGACCCTGTGATTCCAAGGATATCGATGCAGCCACGGACGTCAATCCCCCAACCCACCTGCAACTTCTGTAAAGTACAGCGTGGCAGGCGAAGATACGGTGAAGGATGCAGGAAAAGCACAAGTAGCCACAGCTCCGGAAAGCCATCAGGCCGACGCTGGAGACCCGCAGCGGGCCATCACCCCCAACAACAGCGGAGATGCCCTTTTGATGCTCGGAACGGGTGCGGGCATCCAGGTAGTCCGGGTGTCAAAGATAGCCATGACTCTTGCTAGCCCGGTCTGGAAAGCAATGTTCAGACGGCATTAGAAAGTGAACAAGGCCACCAAGATACCGTTTCCAGATGATGACGTAGGCGTGATGCTCATAGTACTTTGTGTTCCTCACTTACGCTTCCATGAGCTGCCAAAGAAGAATGGCCTCACTAGAGATGCCCTTCTTGCACTTGCAGTAGTGTGTGATCAGTACAACATTGTTCC
>Ga0265780_10007950_pt1 | contig 12950 bp, 8 predicted proteins | sample P1T30metagenome_FD_192432 | JGI IMG/M metagenome (GOLD analysis project Ga0265780, IMG submission 192432) | Plant litter microbial communities from East Loma Ridge, Irvine, California - P1 T30 | ecosystem: Environmental > Terrestrial > Plant litter > Unclassified | place: USA: California...
GCATGGTCGTCGACGTGGTCGGCACGATGGGCAGGATCGACGCCTCGTCGCAGCGCATCGTCGACATCATCGGCGTGATCGATGGCATCGCCTTCCAGGCCAATATCCTGGCGCTGAACGCGGCTGTTGAAGCGGCCCGCGCCGGCGAGCAGGGACGCGGTTTCGCGGTCGTCGCCAGCGAAGTGCGCAACCCGGCCCAGCGCTCGGCCAGCGCTGCCAAGGAAATCAAGACCCTGATCGCCGACTCGGTCGAGCAGGTCCAGGCCGGCACGCAGCAGGTCGACCGCGCTGGCGCAACCATGCAACAGATCGTCGACAGCATCCAGCAGGTGACGGTAATCGTGAGCGAAATCGCCGCTGCCAGCGAAGAGCAAAGCGCCGGCATCGAGCAGGTCAATACCGCGATTGTCGAGATGGACCACGTGACCCAGCAGAACGCGGCGCTGGTCGAACAGGCGGCAGCGGCCGCCGAATCGATGCGCGAACAGGCCCCGCAATTGTCGGAGGTGGTCGGCACATTCCGCCTCGACGCGCGACCACGGGACAACACGCCTGCGGTGCCGCGCGCGGCCCCAGTGCACGCACCAGCACACGCACCAGCACGCGCTGCAGCGCGCCGTCTACCGCGCGCCGCGATCCCGGCCTAAGCACAACTACGCAGCCATGATTGCAACATCCAGTAAATTAGATGTTGCATATTTGCCGCAAAGGAACAATTTCGGATTTACTGGTTCTATACTGGGCGGGTTTGCGAAAGGCGGCTCAGGCGCAGCCTTTCGCCGCATTCATCGACCTCACCGCAGCGGCGCGCAATCGCGATACTGTCGGCAGCCTGGAGCAACGCTTTTGAAAAACCTGAAAATCGGCGCCCGCCTCGGCCTCGGCTTTGCCATTGTCCTTGCGCTCCTGATCGCCATGAGCGCGACCGCCCTGACGCGTATGGAGTCGGCGGGCGATCTCACCTACCGCCTGGTCAATACCAGTGTCAAAAACCAGCGCAATGTGTCCGAATGGCGCCGCAACATCGAAATCAACAGCTCGATCAACGAGACGGTGTACTACGCGGTCGACAGCAGCATCCTCGACGTGATCGCGTCCAAGCGCAGCGCCATCACAGAGCGCTCCAGTGCTCTGCAAAAAGAGATCGAAGCGTCGCTCCGGAACGAAGCGGTGCGCGCGCAGTTCATGGTGGTAAAACAAGAGCGCCTGGCATACATGGCCGCGCGCGACGCCCTGTTCAACGCCAAGCGCGCCGGCGACAAGGCAAAACTGGACGATATCTTCCGTAACAGCCTGAACCCGAGCACCGTCACATACCTCGCCTCCATGGCCAAGCTCGCCGACATGCAGATTGCCGCGGCGGACACGGTTGCCCAGACCATCCTTGGCTCGTATGCCAGCACCCGCATCATCCTGATCGTGCTGGGCGCCTGCGCCCTGCTGTTCGGCGCGGCCTGCGCCTGGTTCATCACACGCTCGATCACCCGTCCGCTGGGTGAAGCGGTGCAAGTGGCCGAGCGCGTCGCCGACGGCGACCTCACCAGCCGCATCCCGAACGACCGGCGCGACGAAGTCGGCCAGCTGATGGCTGCCTTGAAGCGCATGAACACCAGCCTGGCCGGCATCGTCGGCCAGGTGCGCGATGGCACCGGCGCCATCGCGCAGGCATCGAGCGAGATCGCCAGCGGCAACCAGGACCTGTCGAGCCGCACCGAGCAGCAAGCCGGTTCGCTGGAAGAAACCGCGGCGTCGATGGAAGAACTCACTTCCACCGTGCGCCAGAACAGCGAGCACGCCCAGCGCGCCAGCCAGTTGGCCGAGAATGCGGCGATGATCGCCGTCGACGGCGGCGCGATCGTCGACGGCGTGGTCCAGACCATGGGCGCGATCGACGCTTCGTCAAAGCGCATCACCGACATCATCGGGGTCATCGACGGCATCGCCTTCCAGACCAATATCCTGGCCCTGAACGCGGCGGTGGAAGCGGCGCGCGCCGGCGAACAGGGACGCGGCTTCGCGGTCGTGGCCAGCGAAGTGCGCACCCTGGCGCAGCGCTCGGCGGCGGCGGCCAAGGAAATCAAGACCCTGATCGAGGCCTCCAGTGCGCAGGTGGCCGCCGGCACGCGCCAGGTCGACCAGGCCGGCGCCACCATGCGCCAGATCGTCGACAGCGTGCAGCAGGTGACGACCATCATCGGTGAGATCGCTGCCGCCAGCCGCGAGCAAGGCGCCGGCATCGAGCAGGTCAATACCGCGATTGTCGAGATGGACCACGTGACGCAGCAGAACGCGGCGCTGGTCGAGCAAGCGGCAGCGGCGGCGGCCTCGATGCGCGAACAGGCGGCGCAACTGGCGGCGCTGGTCGATACCTTCAAGACCGGCGATTCACCGGCGCCTGTGCCGGGCCAGGGCGCGCAGGCGCGGGCACGGACACGCGCCCTGCTCGCCGCCTGATCCAGGGCAGTTGGCGGCGCCGGCGTGACCGAGCGCGACGCGGTCTTGACGATTGCAACAGCGTGACAGGTCGACGTTGCAAAGACGTCGTTTTTTGTTCATTAACCCATCTGGGTACTATTTCCTGTAGTAATGACCTGCTAGACTTGTCGGCTTTGCATCCTGCTGCGCAACGTAGATTGCCAATAAGAACAAAAAAGCGGGGATGTGTTTCTCAGCACGAGAGACTGCCAGTCGAAAAAACAGGGAGTAGTTCACATGAAAGCAGTACCGACCCGCCCAGCGCGAAAGCTGCTGGTTGCGGCAACCTCGAGTATCGTCTGCAGCCTGGCCCAGGCGCAGCAAATCCCGCCATCGAACGCCACCGTCGACATACCGGAAGTCGTCGTCACTGCCCAGCGCACCGCATCGCTGGCTTCGCGCACCCCGGTTGCGATGAGCGTCGTCAGCGGCGAGCAGCTGCGCGACATCGGCGCCGACAGCGCCGCGACCCTTGGCCCACGGCTGCCGAACGTCCACTTCGACCAGGCCTTCTCGGGCCTGCGCGTCACCATCCGCGGCATCAGCAACAACGACACCACCGACAAGGGCGACCCGTCGGCCGCCTTCATGCTCGACGGCGTGTATATCGCGCGCCCCAACGGCCAGTCGGCCAACTTCCTCGACGTCGACCGCATCGAGGTATTGCGCGGCCCGCAAGGCACCCTGTACGGGCGCAACACTACCGCCGGCCTGGTGAATGTGATCAGCAAAGCCCCGACCGGCCGCCTCGAAGGCGCAGTCGGCGTGGAAATGGGCACGTACAGCAACCGCAAGATCGACGCCGTGATCAACGTACCGGTGAACGACGCGCTGTCGGTGCGCGCCGCCGTCAGCGGGCGCACGCAGGACCCATTCCTGAAGAATAAGCAGGGCACCATGCACCGCCCCGGCATGGACCGCGACGAACGCGACGCGCGCCTCGGCGCCAGGTGGAACATCAATCCGGATGCCACCCTGATGGTGCGCTACGACCATAGCCAGACCAACGGCAACAACGACCGCTTTGTGCCGGATACGAATTTTTACACCGGTGTCGCCAACGGCGCACCGGTGTGGCGCGACAGCTCGACCGACGAGCGCCTGACCAACAGCTTCCGTCCGTTCAACATGACCCCGGTGCAAGGCTGGCACGAGCGCCGCATTCGTGGCCTCACCACTGACCTGAGCTGGAACCTGGGTCCGGCCACCGTGTATTACCTGACCTCGCACCGTCAGATCGACCAGCAGATCCTGCAGAACTACTACTACCGCGTGACGCCGGCAGTAGCGCTGGGTGTGCTGAACAACTATGATGGCCACAACCAGCAGGATTCGCACGAACTGCGCATCGCCACCAACGGCAACGGTCAGCTCAGCGCCCAGGGCGGCCTGTATTACTTCAGCGAAGAATCCGACACCTCGTATTTCTTCCACGGTTTGCAGCCGGTCGGCCTGCCGCCCGTGTACGCCTTCCCGCTGCTGACCAAGGCGCAGAGCAAGGCGATCTTCGGCCAGCTGACCTGGCGCGTGCAGGATGGCCTGCGGCTGAGCGCCGGCGCGCGTCGCACCGAGGACGACAAGCGCCGCCTCGGTTCGACTAATTTTCAGCAGGGTCCCACGTTCAACGCCGCGACCGACCGCGCGCAACTCAATACGGCAGCGCTCGAACATGGGCGCACCACCTGGCGCCTGGGCGTCGAAGCCGACCTGGCTCCGGGCGCGCTGTTGTACGGCAGCCTGTCGACCGGCTACAAGGCGGGCGGCTTCAACGATGGCTGCCTGGCCGGCAGCACGGGCGTGGGCTTGACCTGCCCGGCCGCCAGCGCCGTCACCGAAAGCGCGCTGTACTATCAGCCTGAAGAGCTGCGCGCCTGGGAAGCCGGCCTCAAGAGCCGCCTGTTCGGTGGCCGCGTCACCGCCAACCTCGCCGCTTTCTACTACGACTATACCAATCTGCAGCTCTCTGGTAACGCCATCGTGTCGGGTGCGCCGCGCATCCTGACCCGCAATGCCGGCCAGGCACGCTCGCGCGGCCTCGAGATCGACGGCGAAGTGCGGGTCGGCGCCAACGGCCGCCTGAGCTACAGCGCCACCCTGCTCGACGCCGAGTACGTGCAGTACAGCCCGAATGGCAGCGTGTCGTGGGCCGGCCGGGCACTCGAGCGCGCGCCAAAACATGTGGCCATGCTTGGCTACGACCATCGCTTCGCATTCTTCGGCGGTCAACTCGACGCCGGCGTGTTCGCGCGGCGCAGCGCCGACTACGTGATTGCCGTGCCGAGCCAGCTGCTCGAGTACCGCATCCCGTCGTACACCAGCACCGACGCCACGCTGCGTTATGCGCCCGCTGGCGCCGGCTGGAGCCTGCTGGCGCGTGTGCGCAACATCGAAGACAAGGTGCGCCCATCGATCATCGACAGCTTCGGCATGACCACGCCGACCGCGCCGCGCACGGCGGACCTGCGCCTCGACCTGCGCTTCTGACGCAACTGCAAGCAACCCGGCGCCGGCCAGGCGCGAACCTGGCCGGCGTTGTTCCAGCAGCACCCATCGTCTTCAACCTGGCCTGATTCCAGGAGCGTGCATGAACCGCGTCGATCCCCAACTGATGTCACCCACCATGTGCGCCGTTGCCCGGCCGACGCCGCCATGGCTCCCATGCTCGATGGCGCCACCGGCCCGCACCAGCTGGCCGAGCGCATCGCCGCCGTCAATCGCGAGATCGTGCGCTGGGACTCGAACGACGGCCTGGCGCAGTGGCAGCCGGCGCCCGACCTCGACCCGCGCGCCGCCGCCGCACTCAAGGCTGACCTGGCGCGCAACGCGGCGCTGCCGGCGTGGGCCGACCCGGTAAAAATCGCACGCGCCGAATCGCTGTTCATGGACATGAGCATGCTCGACCTGGGTGGCCGTGATCGACTACCCGCTTCTGGACTGGGTCGACTTCTACCTGGCTGAAGGCGGCCAGGTGCGCGAGCCGCTGTTCGGCTCCTACGCCATGTCAGTCGGCGGCCCGGGCCTGTATTCGGCCTGCTGGTTCGGCCTCACCGAACAGTTCCTTTGGCGCGACAACGATTGGCTCAGCTCGCACGTCACCGGCATCGCCTCGCTCATCGCCGGCGCCTACCTGTTCGTCCAGCAGGTACTCGCGCGCTCCGGCAACGACCGCAAGTTCGCGCTGCCGATGCGCAGCACATCATCGCCAATCTACGCGAGACCGTGGCCGCCCTGGCAATTGCGCATGAAGCCTCGACTGTGGCGCCGATGCTGACCGTGAGCATCGGCGCGGCCACCCTGCACGAGGACAGCGGCGAGCAGCAGGCCGAGTTGTTCGAGGCGGCCGATGCGCAGCTGTACCGGGCCAAGCAGGCCGGGCGCAACCGGATTGCGTGGCGATAAAGGGCGCCGCGCCTTCCGATGCATTACCCACGCCGCGGCGATCCGGCGCTTCGATTGGCTAGGCCTTGCTCAAGGACGCGAGTATCTGCGCGAGCCTGCCGATATCGAGCGGTTTCACCAGATGATGATCAAAGCCGGCCTCGGCGCTGCGTTTTCGGTCGCTGTCCTGGCCGTAGCCGGTCGCAGCGATCAACACAGCGTGCGCAGTTTCTGGTTGGGCCCTCAGCCGCTGCGCCAGTTCGTTGCCGTCGATGTCGGGCAAACCGATATCGAGGACGAAGACGTCGAGCGGCTGGCTTCTGCTATGGGCCAGGGCTTGACGCGCCCCGTGTTCGACGGTCACCTCGTGGCCCGACGCCTGCAGCAGCATCGCCAGCATCGCCGCTGCATCGACGTTGTCGTCCACGACCATGATCCGCAGGCTGCGCGTGTTGTCCATCAGGCCGCCAGAGCTGGATTGCGTTGCCCGATCTGCCGCGTCATCGTCGACGCTGATCAGCGGCAGGCAAATGGTGAATTTGCTGCCCTTGCCGGCACCGGCGCTTTCGCAGACCACGCTGCCCTGGTGCAGTTCGACCAGGCTCTTCACCAGTGCCAGGCCCAGGCCCAGTCCGCCCAGCGAGCGGTCCGAGGAGCGTTCGGCTTGCGCAAACAGATCGAACGCCCGGACCAGCAGTTCGGGCGCCATGCCGATGCCGTTATCGGATACCACGATGTGCACGCGAGCGTCACGTACATCCGTGCGCAGCTGGATGGTGCCGGCTTCGTGCGTGTACTTGGCGGCATTATTGAGAACGTTGGCGAGCACCTGTACCAGCCGTTTGCTGTCCCCCATTACCAGTGTCGCGTCTGGCGTCAGAAACAATTCCAGGCGATGGTGGCGCGCGCGGATCAGGGGTGTGACTTGTTCGACAGCGTCAGCGACGATCCGATTGACATCCAGCGGCGTCTTCTCGAGCTCGACCAGGCCACGGGTGACGCGTGACACGTCCAGCAGGTCGTCGACCAGGCTCGTCATATGGCGCACCTGGCGACCGATAATCTGGCTGGTGCGCAGCACGCGCTCACCGTCGAGCTTGCCAAGCTGAAGCAATTCAGCAGCGGCGCTGATCGGCGCCAGCGGGTTGCGCAACTCGTGGGCCAGCATGGCCAGGAACTCGTCCTTCCTGCGGTCGGCCTGGCGCAGGCGCTCGCCGCTTTCGCGCAGCGTTTCTTCGTCGGCCTTGCGCCTGGTGATATCGATGGCGGTGCCAATGATGCGTGTGCATTCACCGGCTTCATTGAACAGGCCGCGCCCCTTGGCGGCAACCCAGCGGATGACCTGGTCGTCCTTGCCGATCGTCCGGTACTCGGCTTCATATTGAAGACGAAGGTCGGGATTGGCGGTATTGGCAAAAGACGCGAGTGTGCGTTCCCGGTCGTCGGGGTGGACGCCCTCGTAATAGTCCTCCAGTGTGACGGGCGCGTCAGCCGCAATGCCGAACATCGCTTTTACGCGCGCGGGCCAGTACATCGTCCCGGTTGCCATATCGACGTCCCATTCGCCCACGTCCGCGGCATCGATCGCCAATCGCAGCTGTTCCTCGCGCTCGGTCAGCGCCGCCACGGCCAGTTTGCGGTCGTGGATGTCGGTGGACGTACCGAACCACATGACGATCCCGTCCGTCTGCGGGTCGCGATACGACTCTGCGCGTGCCAGAAACCAGCGGTATGCGCCCATAGCCGACCTGATCCGGTGTTCGACACTGAAATTCTGTTCAGTGGTGCGCGCACTTTGCCAGGCCTGTAGGGTGGCGGCCCGATCATCGGGATGGATGAATTCGCTCGCGATATCTTCGGGGCCAGCCGCATCCGCCGCCAGGCCGGTGTAGGCGGTCCATTGCTTGTTGAAATAGACCATGCGGCCGGTCGCGTCGATGATCCAGACCATCTGCGGGATCGAGTCCGCGGTAAGGCGAAAGCGCAGTTCACTGGCACGCAGTTTTTCTTCGGTCAGATATTGCGCTTCGGTGCGGGCCGCAACACGCAGCTCGAGCAAATCGTTCAGTTCACGCAGACGCCGGTTGGCGATTTCGATTTCAAGCGCCTGATCGTCGATCTGGTGCGCCATCAGCGCGTTGCGGTCTTTGGCGCGGGCGAATTCGGTGACGTCTTCGACCCGGTGGATAATATAAGTCATCTCACCACGGGCGTCGAAAACTGGCGTATTGACAGGGCTCCAATAACGCTCTTCAAAACTCATGCCGTCCGGCCCGGAGACGCGGATGTCATACTTCTGGATGGCCATGGTGTCGGCGCACGCGCTTTGCAGGACGCGCTCGAGTGATGCCCGCAATTTCTCGACACCACTGGCGCTTGGATCATCGGGATTGTCGGGGAAGGCGTCGAAAATCCCCTGTCCGAGAATATCGGCTCGGGTAGTCCTGGTCGCTACCAGGTATGCCTGATTGACAGAAACAATACGCAGGTCTGCCGATAGAACCAGGTAAGGCGACGGCGTTGCATCAAACAGGATTCGGAAATCCGGCTCTGCGTAGGTAGAGGACTGCAATGGCGATTTCATCTTTTACGGAACCTGTCATTTGACCTGCGGTGATACGTTGGTCCGGTGCGCGCCGGAAACCAGAATGCACGCGTCTGAACGATCAGCTCGGATGTATGCCTGCTAATAAAGCGTTCAGTTCCTGAATGTCGACAGGTTTGACGAAGTGATGGTCGAAGCCGGCAGAGCGCGTCTGCACGCGATCCTGCTCCTGACCATACCCGGTCACTGCAATCAGTATTGATCTGGCGGTGCCGGGATGGGCGCGCAGTCTCTGCGCAAGCTCGTTGCCATCCATCTCGGGCAGGCCAATGTCGAGCAGGCAGACTTGCGGCTTCACGTCGATCGCCAGGTCCAGCGCGCGGCGTGAGCCATGTGCGACCGTCACCTGATGCCCGGCCACCTCCAGCAACATGGCCAGCAATGATGCCGCATCGGCGTTGTCGTCCACGACCAGTATCCGCAGCGAACCGCTCTCTTCGCGCGCCGGACTGTCGATGGGCTGCGCGTCGTACTGGTTCGGCAGATTATTCAGGCGTGGCAGGCAGACAGCGAATCGACTGCCCTTGCCCAGACCAGCGCTTTCACAGGTGACAGTGCCGCCGTGGAGATCAGTCAGACTCTTGACCAATGCCAGTCCCAGGCCAAGTCCACCGGACGACCGATCAGAGCTGCGCTCGGCCTGTGTGAAAAGGTCGAATGCGCGCGCCGCCAGTTCCGGCGCCATGCCGATCCCGTCATCGGCCACTTCGATCACGACACGCCCGGCATGGACGTCCACCTCGAGCACGATGTTGCCGCCGTCCTGGGTGTACTTGGCCGCATTGTTGAGAATATTCGTAACGACCTGCACCAGGCGCTTCTTGTCGCCCATGACCATGGCGTTTTGAGTTGGCAGATGCAAGGCAAAGTGATGGCGCCTGGAGCGGATCATTGGCGTTACCTGCTCGACCGCCTCGTTCACGATATGCCGGATGTCGAGCGGCGCATTGTCGAGCTCGACCAGGCCGCGGGTGACGCGCGATACGTCCAGCAGGTCGTCCACCAGGCTCGTCATGTGCTTGACCTGGCGCCCGATGATCTGGCTGGTCTGACGCACACGTGCCTCGTCGAGTTTCACCATCTGCAGCAGTTCGGCCGCTGCGCCAATGGGCGCCAGGGGATTCCTGAGTTCATGCGCCAGCATGGCCAGGAACTCGTCCTTGCGGCGGTCTGCTTGCTGCAGTTTTTCCTGGGTTGCCTTGCGCTCGGTGATATCGCGGAAGAAGAATGCCAAACCGCCGTCGAGTGCGGTATAGGCGCGCGATTCGATCCATCCGGATTCACCATTGCGAAACATATACGGCACTTCGATGGTCTGGGATTGACGCGTTTGTTTTACCTTTTCAAGCAAAGCGCCGACGGCCGTGTGCACGAGTTCAGGCCACACCTCCCAATGATTCCTTCCGATCACCCCGTCTGCCGTGCGCTCGGTGATCCGAAGCCCTGCCGCATTCATATAGACGATGGTCCAGTCCCTATCGATCAGACCGAAGCCCTCGGTCATGTTCTCGAAAATATACTGGCTCTGATCGCGCTCGCGGCGCAGTTCACATTGGGCCCGTGCACTTTCCAGGGCAGACCAGGTGCGGTCCAGCATGTCTTTCGCCAGCGTAATTTCATGCCCCGTCCAGTACCTTGGACCGGAATCGTGCAGGTTGAGGATGGCGCGCAGCCTGCCCTCTTTCATCAGCGGAATGGAAACGAAAGACCGTACGCTGCGCTCGGCATACGCTGGCGCATGCGCGGCGGAGCGCGGGTCGATCGTTACATCGGCAATTGCCAGGTCTTTTCCCGCTCTAACCGCTTCGCCCACGAGTGGGCCAAAGTCATCGAGTCGCAACACGGCGCCGGCCAGTGAGCGTGATGTCCCACTGGCCCAGTCTGGCTTCATGGTGAGAATCTCGCCTGATTCGTCGACTGCGGCATAGACCACGCCGCCAACGTCGAGATGCTTGCCAAGCAATTGGCTCGCGGCAGCAGCAATGTCGTCGGAGGTATTCAGGTGACGCACCAGCTCGGTCAATTCGGCCTGGAATGCGTAGCGCCGTTCAACCTGCATCCGCTGGGTTGTTTCGACGGCCGTGATGTAGACGCCGACGACGGTGCCGTCGCCGTCCTTGACTGGGGAAAACGACGAGGTGTACCAGCGTTCGGTGGGGACGCCGGCCGGCGCAACCATGTAAGGGATATCTTCGAAGTAGGAAGGCGTGCCCGCCATGGCATCGTCGATGACAGGTGCAATGTCGGACCATATCTCGGACCAGATCGCGCTGAAGCTGTTGCCCAGCGATTCAGGGTGCTTGGCGCCCAATTGCGCGGCATAGGCATCGTTGTACAAGGTGTTCAGCTCTCGCCCCCATACCACGGCGGCTGGCGAACGCGACTGCAGCACCAGCCCCAGCACGGTGTGAAGCTGTTGCGACCAGGCCGCCGGTGGTCCGATAGGGTTGGCGCTCCAATCGACCCGGCCCAGGCCAGACGCCACTTCACCATCGACGTTGGGCCAGGAAAATCGTTGCGATGAACTGTTCATGCCAACGATTTTCGCATGATTGGCCGACATGGTGATTCTTTCTCAACCCTGCGGATATCCCTGCGCGCGCATTGCGTCCCCGGAATCGGGGTCGAAGCATCCGGATACCGCAGTTAGCAGATCTGGAACCAGATGCCGGTCAGGCCTCTTCGTCGATAGCGGCGGGAAGGATCACCGTGAACCTGCTGCCGGCACCGAATCCGTCACTCGCCGCACTGACCTCGCCACCATGCAATGTCACAATCGTCTTGACCAGCGCCAGGCCGATACCAAGCCCGCCTTGCGAACGGTCCGGGGTACGTGACGCTTGCGTGAACAGGTCGAAGACAAACGGCAGCAAGGCGCTGTCAATGCCGATGCCATTGTCCTTTACGTCCACCACGATGCGACGGCCGTCGTTGTGGACGGTCAGCGCGATGATTCCGCCGTCCGGCGTGTATTTCGCTGCGTTGTTGAGCAGATTCACCAGCACCTGCACCAGGCGGTTTCGATCACCGCTGACGGCTCGATGCCCGCGCTCGTGATGGACGGTGAGCGCATGCTGCTTCGATTCAAGTAACGGCCGCGCCTGCTCGAGCGCACTTTCAACGATGGCGTCCAGGTCGACCACGCCCATCTGCAGCTCGACCAGCCCCCTGGTGACGCGGGAAACGTCGAGCAGATCGTCGACCAGTGCGCTCAGGTGCCGGGACTGACGCGTAATGACATCGGCTGCGCGCAGTACCTTGGCGTCGCCCCGGGCGACCATCTGAAGTACTTCGGCGGCACTGGTGATGGGCGCAAGCGGGTTTCGCAGTTCGTGGGCCAGCATCGCCAGGAATTCGTCCTTGCGGTGATGTGCGGCTTTGAGTTCGGTCTCGCTTGCGCGCAAGGCGTTGAGCGCCCTGACCGATTCGGTCACGTCGCTGCCTTCGACAAATATCCCGCTGATGTTTCCCCAATGGTCGAACGTCGGCTGATAGATAAAGCTGACGAATCGTTCTTCGAGACTGCCATTCGGCTCGCGCTGCAACATGATCGGCAACTGCTCGCCGATATACGGCTTGCCGCTTGTGTAGACCTGATCGAGCAGCTCGTAGAAGCCTTGCCCGTGCAGTTCAGGCAGCGCCTGCCTGACTGTCTTGCCCACGCTGTCATGACGGCCAATGAAGCGGCAATAGCCATCGTTCGCGATATCAAAGATGTGCTCCGGCCCGCGCAGGATGGCAATGATCCCGGGCGCCTGTTGAAACAGGCGCTGCAAGCGGGTGATCTCATCGGCGCGGTGGCGCTGCGCCAGGACTTGTCCGGTCGTTTCCATCACCGTACACAGCAAACCACCGACGGCGCCACTTTCGTCCCGCACCGGCGAGTACGAAAACGTGAACCAGGCCTCCTGGTCGGAGCCCAGACGTCTCACGGTCAGCGGCAGATTCTCGGCGTAGACCGCGTTTCCGTTCATCGCTTGTTCGACGCTCGCCTCGACATCGGGCCAGACTTCGCGCCACGTGTCCTCGAGCCGGCTGCCAAGCGCACAAGGATGCTTGTCGCACAGGATCTCGATATAGGCGTCGTTATACAACAAGCTCAGCTGCGGTCCCCAGGCCAGCAACATTGGGAACTTCGAGTTCAGCAGCATCCCGACCATGGAGCGCAATGACTGCGGCCATGAAGCGGGTGGTCCAAGCGGGGACGAAGACCAGTCTCGAGCGCGCATGAGCGCGCCTGTTTCCCCGCCGTCAGTAAGAAACGCGAGTGGCGGAAGATCGTCTAATACCATTCAGTCAATGCCATCTGGGTTTTTGGAAATTGATCACGGCATAGTGTACAGGACGAGGACGCAAAGAAAGAGATCAGCGCCGGATTTACCGTTTTACGCCGCCTGTTCCATCCCGACAAGAACGGTTCGCAGCGTCCCGACTTGAAGAAAATGCTTTTTCTAAACATGCCACAGAGCATTTTGAACTGCTAGACTGACAG
>Ga0265780_10007951_pt1 | contig 12950 bp, 5 predicted proteins | sample P1T30metagenome_FD_192432 | JGI IMG/M metagenome (GOLD analysis project Ga0265780, IMG submission 192432) | Plant litter microbial communities from East Loma Ridge, Irvine, California - P1 T30 | ecosystem: Environmental > Terrestrial > Plant litter > Unclassified | place: USA: California...
GGGGCAGCGTAGGGGGACTGGTATGTCTGGCCCAGGTAGGGTGGGCCAGAAAAAGGGGGGTACTGTTGCTGCTGTGTCAGGGCAGCGGAGGTAGCCTGGGGCTGGTATACCCCAGTGTTCTGTGGCTGCATATGTGCAGCAAAGGGTACCTGGGTGTATTGTCCCGGGTAGTATTGTTGTTGTGGCAAGGCAGCGAAGGGGTTCTCGCTGCCTTGTGCCTGTTGATATGGCTGCTGCTGCGGTGCAGTGTAGCCAGCCGGGGTGGTTTGTCCCCCGAAACCATTCTGTGCTGACCCGGGATAGATCAGCAGTTGTTGTGCTGGAACCGGGGGGGCCGGCCTCCAGTCATCCTCAAACTGGACCGGAGGCCCAAAGTCAAGCGTCTGCTTGGCTCCCTCGCTCCAGTGTTTAGTGGTGGGAGGGGGTGGTGGTGGCAGCTGCCTTTGGCGTGGCTGCCGCTGTTGGCGAGGTTTGGGGGCCCTCGACGCCCTTGCACCCGCCTCCAAGGGATTTCTTGGAGTGCGCGGCATGGTTGTGTTGGAAGAGAGTTTTTGATGTAGAGGGGTTTTGTGTTTGTATGTGTGTACTTGAGAGTGAAGTAGTATCACGTAGTAAAAGGGCTTTGAAAAGTTGTGCTTGAAGTACGGTGTGTGGGTGATACGAGAGGGAGGGAGGAGAGAAGGAAAAGGAAGGAAGATTTTTATATTCCATTCTGCACGTGGCCAGAAACCGAACTAGTCTCAGCGCCGGACGAGATATCCACTAAAAACACTTGAAAGTGACGACACCATTAGCGATAATGGAATTCCACAGTTGAGGACCATGGTAGGCACCGATATTTAATAGGCTGAATCTTTATGCTAGAGTCCTTGAGACAACACCTTCACTGTTTTCTTTGTCGTTGTTACAACAGTACCGCGTTGTGAAAATCTGCTGTTAAGCATCGATATCAGTTAGAAAATCAAACCGCACTGTGAGAATATGTTGCTAAGCGTCGATACCACTTAGAATTGTATACTTGAGTCATAGCCTAAAGATATCTACATCAAACGGGGAACTATGTTACACTGCTCAACCCCTATAGAAACATGGCCTTAGGCCAGTCGCTTGTGTTGGGGCCAGGTTGAGTGGTATTGCCAGAAACCTCTGGAATCCAACTTCCGACCCAAAGTGCTAGTATTCCGAGGCAAAGCGCGGATGCCCCCCTCTACCATGAGCTCACCCACCCACTCAGCACATTGCTGACCGAGTTGCTGCTCTTCTGCAGTAGACGATTCAGCTGCAGCACTGAAACTCATAATAAGATCCCACCAGTCGTAAACACGCAAGTCAGCTATGATCCATCGTTTGCCCGGAGTGAACTTCCGATGTGTAGCGATGATGGCCCGCGCAACGTCTTCGCCGTGGATGAAATGCACGGCCCCGCGCTTTTGTATGTCTTCCTTTGACTTGACAATACGAGAGAGCCACCTCGCAGGGACCCGCTCGCCCCCATAGAGTCCAGAGAGGTTCAACACGCAGCCGTGCAGGGAGAGCAGTTCGTCTTCTGCAATGGCTCGCTTATCGTGCTTGTCGTAGTGGGAGTCAGAGGTGCTCCATTCATCTACCAGCTGATTGAAGATGCCAGTAGAGCCCAGCTGGATCCAGTTATTCTTCGCACCGTGTGCGGATCGATATAGTCCAACGAGAGCCTTTGATTGGTTGTGACCCACTAGTGGGAACGTGATGAGCACGGTTTGCGCAGCGGGTAAACGTTTATAGGGTTCTGCATCCCCAGATTCAGGATCAAACTTGAAAGGTATCGTGCCATCTCTTCCTGTAGTCGTAGTTGCAGCGTATGCGATGCCGGCGTCCTCGAGTTGTGGAACCAAGAAGTTGGACGTCCAACCAGCGCCTAGGATCAGAAGCTCCACTTCCTTCATTTGCTCACGTAGCATGTCGCTTGATGATGTGCTTGGTTTTATGCCGGAGACCTTTGGTACGTAGTCACCGTCTTTCGACTCAGGGACGGTGTAGGTGACAGAACGTGTAAAAAAGGCCTGACGTTGCGATAAGGGTTCCCCACAGCCGCCGACTTGGCTTTGATTGGCCCTGCACAAACCAAGGGTTCGGCTAATAGGCTATAGGACTGCATTTCTATTTTAAGGTATTATCGAGAGTCGTGCTCTACGGTGCTGCCAGGTCGTATCATCGTGTAAGACTTGTGAATGTATTATATGTAGGCAAACACCACGACAAGCACACCATTCGATACTTGGGAAATTCCGACGAGCGAGCCACTTGTCTTCAAACGAGTGCGCGCGATTGGTGGAAAGGCATCTAGAGAGATGTCAAGCATGCCAGCACGCTCACACTCTACACCCTACACCCGTAATGCTGCAATGTCGAGAGAAGCGAAAACATGGTACGGACAATGGATTCGAGCAGATGTGACATTTCCTAATCGGGCAATTGGCAAGTCTGTTGATTCTAGCGGCCATGATCTTACTGACGATCTTTAGCTGTTCAATCGACGACGTCATGCGCGACGGATCTCGCGTACCTGAGGCTTGCACGTGATGTCGTGATGTTGCGCTAAGCTTCATCTGCACTTGTTGGCCGCTACCTGCAAGCATACGCGTCATCGCTACTGCTGTCGCGCAGCTTCATCTTCGCCAGTTTGTTGCGTCGGGCTTTGTTCACGAACATCAGTCATTTCGGTCCTACAATGCGGACTTCACGCATCTCCCGCGATACAGCTCGAATTCTTGCCGCGAGTAGCACGCGGCGAACCTTACGTCAGCCCCGAACCGCGACGAATGCAGGAAACCCCAGTGCCGGAACAGGCGCAATAAAAGCAGAGACAGCAAATGACGCGACAGATACGTCGGGCTCGGAACTGAGTTCTGTGCCGCCTGACCCGGGCTCAGACAGAGAAGCGCAACCAGCACCCAAGAAGAGGAAAAGGGGGCAAAGCAATCCAGTTGTTGTAAAACACGAAGTAGAGCAGACGTCAATAACTGCTATTGCATCGCCCCAGAAAGCTTCAAAAGTGAAGAAAGCGCGCAGCGCACCTGCGAAGAAGATCAAGACCAGCGATGGAAGTATCAAGATGGAGCCGCCGGCAAACTGGGAGGAGATGTATGCCCTAACCAGGGAGATGCGGAATGAGAATGTTGCTCCGGTGGATACCATGGGATGTGAGAGCTTAGCCGAGAGGGAGAGGACGCCGCGCGACCAAAGATTCCAGACGCTTATCGCCTTGATGCTTAGTAGTCAGACCAAGGATACCGTTTTGGCGCCCGTTATGCGGGGCATGCAGGAGAAGATGCCAGGCGTAGGTCAAGCACAATGAACTATCTACTCACAGCTGACAAAAACAAGGGCTTCAACCTTGAATCAGTCCTTGCACTCGAACCGCCGGCACTCAACGCCTTTATCAACAAAGTGGGATTCCACAACCTCAAGACCAAGTACATTAAGCAGACGGCAGAGATACTCCGAGACAAGTGGAATTCGGACATACCAGATACTATCGAGGGCCTAGTATCGCTACCAGGTGTCGGTCCCAAGATGGGCTATCTTACTCTGAGCGCAGCTTGGGGTCGGACTGAGGGTATAGGTGTTGACGTCCATGTACACCGCATAGTTAATCTTTGGAAATGGCACAAGACGCAGACACCCGAACAGACACGCGCAGCACTAGAATCATGGCTGCCCAAAGAAAAATGGCACGATATCAACAATTTGCTGGTAGGGTTTGGACAGACCATATGTTTGCCCGTGGGGAGGAAGTGTGGAAACTGCAAGCTTGCGGACCGAGGCCTATGTCCATCTGCAGTGGTGTCGAAGAGTACCAAGGTCAAGAAGGAAGAAGTAGCCGTGAAAATCGAAGCGCCTGAGGGCAACGCTGTGGTGCAGGAAAAGACGGTAGCTGCTGATCTTGCCGAAGTCAAAGCCGAGGACGTGGAAGGTGCAATACCGGATATGGAGGATATTGGGAAAGCACCACGCAAAAGGTCAAGGCGGAACAAGTAGTAAATAGCTGTCAGCACAGGCCAGTGTTGCTTTGATCATCCATATCCCATGTTTCCTACCACCTTCTTCACATCCAGAGTGCGACCAAAGTCACGTTTTCCCCGTGTCCATTGCGCATCACTTGCATCAACCTGCAAGAGTGGAACAGTTTCGCAGGGGTCCACGGCCTATTCGTCGACTCACCGACACTAAACTGCGCCTTCCAGACAACAGAGTACTGCTACCAGCTTTCTAGCAAATCAGAAAGCCCAATGCAGCATCAGGATATCGACAGCAGCAAGGTCTTATACGCGCACCAGTGCGCGCGCAGTTCCACATCACAATCTCCTCCCCCGCACACACTCTCACTCACTCACCCATATCACCGTTCACCGCAGCTTTTTTCCCCTTCCAGTGCTGCCTAGCTGGTTCATGTGTTGCTGGCCCCACAGGTCCAACCGTGGTACTTAAATACTCTGCGCACACCAACACCTATATCAACTAACGCACCCGCAGCAACACGACAGTACACGAACCTCGCCCGCTTTCCCTGACTAACCATTTCTGCGAAAACCTCTAACGCACAACATACTGACACAAGAAAGATCATGAGCGTCATCAAAGACGTGGCAGCAGTAGCTGTTCCTAACGCCCCGACAGGTAGCTGTGAATACAGCTCTACCTTGTCCGACGGCGAAATCACCGAGTCAGAGTACGACGACGAGTACAACGACACGAAGGCCGAGAATAAGGGCGGCAAGGGTGACGACGTAGACAGCATAAAGCTCAGTCGCGCATTCCCACGCTTGCTGCTCTTTATCACGTGCCTCACCTTCATCGTCACGGCACTCTCGGGCATTAACCTGGGACTGCTCATGGGCTCCAAGTACATCGAACTCAAGTACAAAACGGCCGCGGACAAAACCAACGCCCACAATACCACGCTGGGCGCGAAGACGATGCTCTACAGCGAACTCGATGCCTTGGTATCCCATCCGCTACCTCGCGTCTTCTTGGAGTCCTACGAGGAGTGCCTTGTCCGCGGTCTCCATGTTGCGAATTATGATCTCTCCGGTCGCTGCTTCGAATACGAAGACATGCGCGAAAAGGTAGTGGAGTGGACTACAGAGGCCTGCCATAGACAAAAGTTCACGCCACAGGTCATCATCAAAGCTCCCACACCCAAGCAGCGTCTCGAGCAGCACTGGGCGGACTTCCAGTACCGATCTATTCACACGGTTGAGACCGTAGTCGGCTGCTTCAAGCATTTCAAGCAGAAAATGCACCGATTCTACATCAGCCTTAACATTGCCAACGTGCTGGAGAAAGGCCTTGGCGGCAGTAAGAAGGATGATGAGCCATCGGCTTTCCAGGAAGACACCGTAGACATCATAACTAACGGTGCCGCTTTCCCAGCTGCGCTTTTTGGTTTCCAACTCGACTGCGAGCCCAGCCAGCCTTGCCGTCTCACATACACCCCGTCATCAAACTCGAGCACTACACATGCAGAGGATACCATCATCTCGCCCACACATCTCGAGCATCTCCACCGCCAAATGGACACTCTTTCCTCCATCCGCGCCAATGTCGAGAAAGTCACATACGTCACCATACCATTGTTCGCCATCTTCTTCGGCCTCCAGCTCATTCTCATTGCCTGGACCACTGCCCCCTCTCTTTTAGACTGTAAGACAATAGCCTGCAATTTACGCAACAATTTCGAGCAAACGACCATCTTCTACCGCACCCTTTTCTGCCAGTACGATATTGTACTCGCTTGGAGAGAATTTATCGGCAACGACAAGACCACCGTCAGTCAAGGTAAGTTTGGTAGCAGTCTCGCCGGGTTCGCCTTTTCCGGCTTGCTTGAATACATTTTCAGACGAACATTTGGACCTTTCGGTTGGATCAAGATACTGTATCGTATTGTTAACGTCGACGATGCAGAGGATACTACCGAGGAGGTTGCACAGGAAGAGGTTGCGGAGAGCGACGGCATCATGGTCACGAAGGAGTTCAGCATCACGGTTGAGACTATACCAGTGCCTGTCGCTCGTACCAAGTCAAAGTCTAGTCAGGTTTCCGACGATGCGGATACGGGCGAGGATGCTGATATTGACACCGATTCTGATGCCGAGTATGAGTATAAGTATGAGGAGGAGGCTTCTGATCCCGAGTCGGATTATGAGCTTGGAACAGACATTGTTGATCTGGCGGGTGGTCTTACCGATGACACGATGATAGATCACAACGAGGAGGGGTCTGAGTGGTCTATGATCTAGAGTAGGCTCCAGGGAATGGAAGGAGAGTAAGGATATTACATTGATGGGGTTTAATGGTAGCGCTACGAGGCGGCATGCAGACGCTTAGATGTCTGGGTGAGGCACATTTGGGCGGAGTAAATGTACTTAGTGCCAAGTTAGTGAATATCCAACAGCAGTCATGATGAAACGATAACAAAATCTCTTTGATTTTTTTTTAAAAAAAAAACATGAACACATTTGCATACATGGTGACAGATAGGCACACACACACACACGATCCCAAACTCCAACGCTATCTTTTCCAAACACTACCACATGCTTACTTCTTTCCACCACCGCCATTCCCCACACCCAAGCATCGACCTGCATCCTCCAACTCCTCCAGTATCCTGGTTTCCAATACACTCAACGCATCCTCTGCATTGCCCACTTTCTTGCTCAACAGATCCAACTCGCGCTCATCAGTCGCTACAATGCGCTCTCTCAACGCACCCTTCCTACCCAACCAACTCTCAACATCCTCCTTGACACTCTCCTTGTCCCAGTCGAGGCCCTCGACCTCATTCGCTTGAATACCCAACTTGGGCCCTTGTCTCCTCACATTCTCCAGAATACTACAGAGCAGACTCAAGCTATGGATTTCGCTCGCGACCGCCGCTGTAATTTTACTCGCGGTGGGGTTGCGCGAGCTTGGGGGGTTGGAATTGATACTCTGGGTGGAGCGCGCGAGTTGCTCGGGGAACTGGTTTAAGAAACTGGATATCTCTGCTGCGATGGGCGGGCCGACGGATAACAAGAGGTTCAGGCAGAGGGGTAGGATGCCTTTTGTCCAGATGCTGTGCATGCGGGGCGGATTGTCAAAGGGCCCTGAGCCACAGGCTCGCCTGAAATATTCCATGATGTTTGCGGTGTTGAGCTGGGCAAGGATGCCTTCTACAGCCATGGTCTCAGCGAGTGCGGGGATGCTGGAGAGGGAGAGCAGGAAAAGGATGCTCAGTTCTCCGTAAATGGGGTCGTCGATGCCGTTGTTGTGATGCAGGGCGAGGCGGTCTGCCCAGGAAAAGAGGCTGGTGGCGTAGCGCACCGTGTTGCTGTTTGCGAACTGGAGCGCGGCTTGTTGTTGCCATTTGCTCATTTCGGGGATGGCGATGATGCGTTGGAGGAGGGCGGTAAGGAGTGCAAAGTCAGAGGGCGACACGGATGTGGGGTCCGCGTGGAGCTGGGTCGCGAGACTGCGGAAACCTTTGGCGACCGTATCTTGTAGTATTTCGAGGAGTTGCGAGGAAATGGGCTCCGTGTAGTTGTTATGGCTTGTGGGCATGGTGCCGCGGAAGCTCGAGCGGAAGGAAGCATCTTCGGATTGATCCGTGTCGTCGATCAGGTGGAAATGCAAGGCGAGGTAGAGGATGCGCAATAGAGACCGGTAGTAATGCACAGAGTCCCCAGAGAAGACATTGTCGAAGTCGGGGGTAGAGAGGCGGATTGCTTTCCACACTGGGGAAAGTAGTTGGCGCGCTTCTGCCGTCCGGACCTTTGCTTCAACAAGCTTCTTCAGCAAAGCAAATGCCAGATCCGCTCTAACAATCATAAGTTGACCAAACAATGCTTCCGGAAGATTCGACTGCGCATTGGCAGCCATGCACTTTGAAATGACGCCAACAAGTACTTTGACTATTCGCTCGTCCTTTGCAACCACCTGACTCAACTCCAGAGCCAACAACTTCCAGCCATGAAGCAGCAGAACTTGCGACTCCACTAGCCCCAAGTTGTAGTTGGCCTTTTCTACTTCAGATGCAAAGCCAGTGCCTTCTCTAGGACCGGCCCACTTGCTGTTGAAGCCTAGGAGTTGCTGGGCGAGGTCAACATCATAGAAAAATGCACGACCAAACGTTTCGGGATACAGAGTGGTTCGCTTGAGGTTAGACAGCGAAACGCCAGGGTACTGCTGCTCCAGGTTCTGCTTCAGGTAGCTGTGCAGCGAGGTACTGTAAGATGGCAGATCCAGAGCAGTGTCCTCTAGATATGTCAGGGCTGGAACAACTTCCTTCAGTACAGTAATGTCGCCAGCTTGCCGCGAACTGTGGAGATACATGGCAATGACTTCGCAGGCCAAAGATGCGAACCTGTTCTCGAATGAGCGTTCCAGGGTTTCATTATTGTTGCTCATCCGCGGTTGCTTGGGTTGCTTCGCCATCCACTTCAGGAACGTGAGTAGTTTCTGGATCAAATCCTTACGCTGTCGCAGGTCGCCCATTGCCCATGACCAGTTGTTTTGCGCAGACGACACAAACTCTAGCATGGCCGTATACAACGGCCAGGGAAGACCACTAGGCTCTTTTTCCGGAAGCGGCATACTGGAAAGTGCGTCAAGAGCTCGTGTAAGCAATGCCTTGTTTCTTGAGTCGTGCGTTGCATCTTTCTTGCTACGGATAAATTCGCGTGGAGTGCTTCCATTAAGCAAGTATAGAGAGAACCACTGTTGCTTACAGGTTACTACGGCCGAAAGCAGGTTCCACACGTTTGTCTGGATATCCACGATTCTCAATGGCTCATCTAGCTGAGAGAGCACACTCAAGAAGTTCTTTGCAGTGCGGGGACCCAGATGACCAAGTAGCGAAGGGGGTTCTCGCTGCTCGACCTTCTTCCGAGTGGACAGCTTCAGGTCCCCTTCTTCCATTTCCGAGTCATCTTGTTCGGTAACACGGACGGCGCCACGCACGAGAGCCTCTAGCAATAGTACAACCTGCGACTTCCACTTGTCACTCGTAGCATACAGACGTGCTAGTAGTGGCGTGGCCTTGAAGAGTTGCTGCTCCAAATGTGTCCAGGGCTTGTTGTGTAATATGGCTACCCGGACAAGTACGTCGGCAAACGCTAGTGTGGCCTGAGTTTGTTGCTTCCATAGTGCACTCGATGTTGTAAGTAATGTGGTATCATTGGGGCTCACTCCGATGAGCAAAGATGTCATTAGTGGGTTTGTCGGGAGGTCGGTGTCAGATCGCGTAAGATATAGCTGAGTGATGTACTCGGCAATGGGCGCGATGGGTTTTGTGAGTTTAGCAGATAGTTGTGGCGAGTCGTCTACGCTGTAGGCAAGGTCCAATATTTTCCTGAAGACTTCGCAGATGGCAATGTTGATCTCTGGGCGGTGGTTGGGTTGGGAGTATTTCCAACTCAGCGAACTCTCATATACGCTGGCCAGCGTTCGACCGAAGGTGAACAGAATAGTACTCATGATTTTGTCCGAAGTACCGCTTTCAGAAGGCGCAAGCGCATTGAATCGGCTCAGCGCCTTGGTAGGGACTTTGCGTGACACCGATCGTCCGACTGCATCCTTTACAAGGCCTTTGTATAGTCGAATGCATCCGATGAGAAAGTCGTATCGTCCAAGAACCATCTCAGTGCCAATCAGGATAGTTGCCAAACTTCCATTTCCATCGCCTTCTAGGAGTTTACTTCTGGCAAGCCAAGGCCAGACTCGTTGCGGGGCGATGATAACCAAGGCCTCCAAGAAGTGTGTGCAATTGACCAACAGCTCAAGCGACACGTCATCGCTTGGTTCCTGGCAGAGGTGCAGCAGCTCTTCTTCGAAGATTGCGAGCACAAGACTAATGGTGTCGTGACTACCCTCGGCGCCAATACCGATTGTCTCGAGGAAGTCAGGCGAGCAGACGCCATCGGATGTATGTAAGGAAGAGTGTATCAGATCGGCAAAGAGTCCAACAATCTCGACGACGCTTTCACGAGATGCCGGCTGCTGCGTTGCGGTCTCCACCTTGGTACTTCCCACAGGGTACGTGGACAGTAATTCCACAAGGTATGACAATGTGGAATGCTGATGGTGCCATACCGCTACATATGGCTGAGAATTGTCATCAACAATGATACCTTCTGTGCCGGCCGGGATCACGGAAAGCCCATTTGGCTGTGCTGAGGCCCCTGAGGCCAGCAGGCGACGTGGGCCGCGGAAGCCAGAAGAAGCCCCCGACGAGAACAGGGGAAGATGTGCGGTAAGCTCGACCCAGTTGGAGTTCTCTTCTTCACGCGTCAGTGCGTAGTCCCTAAAGCCGTCCGGGAGACGTTGCATTAGTCTGTTGTGGTTCGCGAGCTTGTCTACAAATGTAGGCATGCCATTTTGCATTGTCTTGTCTCCACGTGTCAAGGCGCTGCAGAATTTGAGAAACGGCACCATCTCATAGGGGTAGCGCAGGCGGGCTTCGTTTAGTAGTTGTGGCCTGAGGACATATTCATCTTCCAGGAAGTACGCCACAACAGGGTCAGCATGGCGGGAGACTTCGCCATTCTCCCATCTCCGGAAGGTATTGTCGCCGGCCAGGATAGTGTATGTAGTCACAATCAGATCCGGGCTGTATGCGACGATATCACTGCCAACAGCAGCGCGAACAAGGTGAAGGAATAGCAAACGGATACGATCTTGGGTGATTCGGTCGATTGATGTCCCAAACGCAGGAAGACTCATTTCAACGAGTTGGTTGATGATGGCTAAGACGCCTACCGCTGAGCAAGCAGTGGCAAGATCCTCGTATGGCATCTTGCCGTCAAACAATTCATGGCTTTCGAGTCTGCCGACGGTCATGGCAGCTTCTTCAAGCGCCGAAGGCTCTGGCTCAGGGTTGCCCGCGCCGTTTGATGATTCGAGAAGACGCTCACGCTCTTGTTCCTGGTAGCTTGCACGGTTGGTCAGCTTCCAAGTCAAGATGGCCCAGGCAAAGGTAGGTGGTGTAGCTGGACTAGCGCCTAGCAACTTTGCTTCTCCAAAGATGGTGGTGATGCTCTCTACAACAGCAGAGTTGAGAATGTACGACGAGGGGTGCCAAGTGTTACAGTCTTCAGACTCGAGGTCGTCCATGATCTTGTCCACTTTCAAGATGGTGAGAGACATGAGAGAGGTCAAAAGCTGTATCACTGGGATGAGGGGCTCCTGGCGAGGCGTGACTGCTGGGAACTCGCGGAAGAAGCCGCGGAAATTAAACGCTTTGAGCCAGTCTTCGATGGTGGCGGCAGGAAGAAAGTCTTTGACAACCAAGTCGGCGTGGACTAGGGCCAAATGCAGGATATGCAGCAGCTCGGTGGTTTGAGCGACAACCCACTTCTCGGATGCAGCTTCTATTATGGCATCGTCGACTTCCCAGCCGTAACCTGTGTCCAAGGCGTCGCATCTCTTTGAAAATGCTTTCAGGCACTCGTCCAACGCCTTCCCATTGGCCGTCTTATCCTGTGCTGCGGTGATGGCCTGGCCAAGCTCTTCAATCCAGCCCGCGCCGATGCTGAGATAGTCGTTTCCGTAGATTGTTTGGTTGCGCAGGTTGGAGGCACAGCCCCAAGAAACTAGGAGCTGGCTGATACGTATGATGGAAGCGCATGTAGAGTGGTACAGGTCGAGGATATGGAGACGACGCTGGTGCTTTGAATCGAGATGCGCTGTCTTTGAGGCGAGCGGTGTAGCGAGAATGGACGAGTTTGGGACGAAAGTCGAGGCTCCCAGGTTCGCAACGCCTGCCGCTTCCTGCACGCTGAGCGCCTCCTCTTCAGTCAGGCCGCTCAGGAGCTGTGCAGCTGGCCTAGCCTGCCACTCTTGCACAACCAGTTGCAGCGCTGCATACTCGGAGATTTGCGCCTCTTTCGACAGCCACAAACTGTCTTCTTTTATCTCTTCCACATCGTAGTGTTGGCTCTTGGCGGGCGTGACGCTGATGGGCGCCGTCTTTGATTCGAATCTGTTCTTTTCCTGCGACGATGGGTCTGCAAACGGCTTCCACGGTCGGCTAAGGATGTCGGTGTTCTCGCTAGCGGTGAGAAAGGCGCGTAAAGCCTCGCTCTTGGACGCGGTTTCGGGGTCGCAGAGGGCGCGATAGGCGATATCCCATGTTCTGATGGTGTCAGTTGTCTGGCTGCATCAATCAAAGGTAAACACATACACCAGCTGCTGCTCGCCTTTAAGGCACTTGCCCAGGTCAAATTCGGGCAATTGATTGGGGGCCATGTCTGCGCTACAGTGCGCGAGGTGAAGGTCAGCTAGCCAGAGGCCATGAAGGTTTGGTATCGGCGTGGGGTGGAGAGAAGCCGATTGTTTGAGTCCATGTACGAAAGTCGCGAAAGCTCACGCGAAAGTCAAGCTAGGGACGTGCAGGGATCATCACAGGGCATCTTTGTTTAGCGGGCGGCAGCCTGCACCTTGCAACACGACTTGTCCATGGCCACTGTCACATGCATGTACTTGCTGTAACATTTTTGACTCCCAGGGTTTTTTTATTGTTGCAGAATATAGGCTCTCGACAAGGCGCATCATACACTAACAGCTATCCGATATGTCAGTACAGAGACAGGTTGTTGGTGGCAAGGCCATTGCACCTCCGTGTTAACTCCGCAACCTCGATGTATAGCGCATCGCATCTTTGAGTCACCCCGCTACCTTTGTACACATTTGCTGTTATCCCACTACAACCGTGCTCTCTGCATGTCAGCAATCTATTCACAACAACTCAACTGCCGGTAACGGACCGACGAGCCCCTCCTATCAGCTGCCACGAGAAAAAAAGCCCCCCCCATATAAAACTGACGGGACACCAAGGAAGCCATTGACCGACCCAGACCACTCGCTTCCCACCATGCCTTCCCTTGGCCTGACCGACCACTCTCCCCGCGATCCCAACCCCTCTCCGCCGATAC
>Ga0265780_10007953_pt1 | contig 12948 bp, 8 predicted proteins | sample P1T30metagenome_FD_192432 | JGI IMG/M metagenome (GOLD analysis project Ga0265780, IMG submission 192432) | Plant litter microbial communities from East Loma Ridge, Irvine, California - P1 T30 | ecosystem: Environmental > Terrestrial > Plant litter > Unclassified | place: USA: California...
TTTTTTCTAACCCTTAGGGTTAATCTGTATACGAAAACAAACATTTCGACTCGAAATATTTGCCTTCTATTGTTAGCGGCCCTACAAGCCACTCCGCCGTCGACCAAGCGTCGACTGCCGTCCTTCGGAGCGTGTGACGGAGCTCCCCCTTCCATCGGTCGACAGCTTGGTAAGGAGCGGTGCGAGGAGCGGTCTGGAGACCTTCGCACGGCTATACCTCCCACCACACCCGGCACCACTTCACACTCGGCCTTAGCCTGCTCGCCACCTTCCGATCCGGTAGACTTCCTTCTCGACATTCGAGCTAAGATCGATCGGTTCGTCGGCTCCATTCGTGGTCAGGAGGCCGACCGAACGAGGGAGAACAGCCTCTCGCCTGAAGAATACATCGGCATCCACGAAGCCAGAGGCCTCTCCCTGCGCGCGGCCGTCGAGGCTCCCACACTCCGGGATCGGTCATCCCAGCCCGAGCCTCTATCGCCTCGCGTAGAGACTTCCCTCGAGGCCTGTTCCCCGGACGCTGGTCCCCCTTTGCCTGACGTCGAGCGAGATCTGCCACCTCGAGACTTGCCATCACCTCCGCTGGCTAGCACATTAGCGGCCGGTTTCCATTCTGCCGATAGCCCAGGAAAGAAAGCCATCCGTACACAGGCGAAGCAAGGCAAAATCACCGCGGCATTCGAGCGGGAGCTCCGCAGGATCGGCGAACGCTCGAGGGGGCACGCCTAGCGTCAGAGTCGGATACGTCAACGTGAACGGCCTGGACCAGTTGAAGTGGACGGCCTGCCTAAAGCTCCTCCACACCTCCTTCGACTTCCTTTTCCTTACGGAGACATGGTTCGTCGGGCACGAACGGCACGTCCGCGACCGCCGTTTCGTCGCTTCGACACCCCTTCCTCCACTGTCACTCCAGCGCAGTCGCAACGGTGGCGGGATATACCTCTTAGCCTCGGCTTCTGCACGGGGTCGCCTCGTGGGTGACGTTCGGACCACATCTTCGACGATCACCTTCCACACCGACCTCTTCTCCTTCTCTGCCCTCTATCTGCAGCCGAGTATGTCTCGTGAAGATGTGGTTGCCACTCTCGGCTCGGTGGCGGCGTCGCATGTCGTCTTGGGAGATGTCAACGCCCGTCTACCGTGGCCGCGAACCCAGTCCGGCCGACCTGGTCCGCCGGAGAGAGTAGAGGCCTTGGCCGATTTCTCTCGCTCACACAGCTTCACTACCTTTAAAGGTTCGCGGCTCGATGCTCCACCGCGATCTGGCGTCCCTGTAAAGCTGGTACTGAGGCAACTCCTCACCGTGGATCATTATTTCGTCAAGTCTGGGAGCGTCCCCGGCGCAAGACTCCTGTTACTAGACAATCAATCGATCGGTCTGCCCACCGACCACGCCTACACCCTTTGCCTACACCTGACCACTCACCGGTCGATCCCCGTCAACCCCTCGTGCCCGCGTGACGCACCGGCTACCATTCGCTTCCACCTGGGCAAGTTGTCCGATGAAAATATACAAAAGGACATATGCGCCGCCTTTGACCTAGGGACGAGGTCGCTCGGCTTGTTATCTGCGGCGCCCGTCGAAGCCGCCACTCTGGAACGCCGTCTGATCTCTCTGGTCCAATCGATCTGTCGGAGGTTCCTCGGTGAGAAGACATCTTCTGCGGCGGCTGGTATGAGCAGGAAGACTGTTCCCGCCAGCCAGCAAGACCCGCAGGTCAGCACATTACTTTACAAGTCGGCCGCGGCCGAGTCTAGAGAGAACGGCGACATCTTACCCTCGGAGCGTGGACGTTCGGCGGGGCTCTCGGCTTTGCAAGAGATATCCGACTCGCTCGCAGAGCGGTATGCCGGTCGAGCCTTAGCGTCCGACGGATCGGTCGACAGCGTCGGGGTGGGCGAGTGTCACGACGAGCTCTCCGAGAGCGACGTAGTGAGGGAGATCCGCAGGCAGGACGCTAGCAAAGCCTGCGGCTTGGATAGCGTGCACATACGCGTCATCAAGGCACTCCTCTCGTCGTCCTATCCTAAGGTGCTCTGTCGACTGTTCAATCTTTGCCTTTCCGGCGGAAGCACACCCTCGTCGTGGAACTCGACCGATATACATATGGTCACTAAAGACACCGATCGTCCTCGAGACGTCGACAACGTCAGGCCCATCACTCTGATATGTATACACCGCAAATTGTTCGAGAGGCTCTTGCTCGTGCACTTCTTCGATAAATCTGGTTGGGCGAGACTGCATCCCACCCAGGCTGGGTTTCGCGGCGACTACTCGACTCTCACTAACGCTACAGTCGTGCATCACCTGCTCTCGACCGGCTTGATCCGCCACGCTGCATTTATAGATCTCGAGAAAGCCTTCGACATGGTCGATCACACCCGCCTCCATACCCTCCTGGTTCGGCGCGGCTGTCCGAGTAGAATTCGCGACTTGGTAGAAAGCCTCACTTTTCGAGGCCTGCGATCTCGCGTCCTCGTCAATGGCCAATCTTCCGACTAGTTCCCTCGCACCAGAGGCGTCTTGCAAGGTTCGCCTCTCTCGCCTTACCTCTTCAATATCTACATCGACGAGTTGATCGTGCGTTTAAACGACTCTACCGCTGGCATTCCATGTGGTCTTTTCTATGCCGACGACGGCGTCCTCCTCGCACAAGATCTGCCCTCGCTGCGTCACCTTGCCGACCTCTTAACGTGGTGGAGCGCCGAGGCTAGCATAGCCGTGAATATCAAAAAGTATAGGCTCGTCCTCGGGCGCATAGTCGCCCTCGAGCACGCCACCGAACCCGTCCTCATCTGTAGGAAGCCTTTACTGGTCGTCGAGTCATATACCTACCTTAGCTTCCCTATGGGATCGAACGGGATTGATTTCGCCACCCATCTAAGCAAACGCATCTCCCAAGCCAACGGCCGTGCATCTTTCCTGCGTCTCCACTCAGACGGTTAGGGTCCAGCCTATCGTCTGCGCGTATACGGCAGATATCTCGCCCCTATGTTTGAGTATGGTGCTCCTCTGATTTTCGCCTGGTCTTACCAAAGTGAAGCGAACAAGAAAGCCTTCCGACGAGCAACGGTGGGTTAGAGAGACCTCATTAGTTGGATTCTCAATTATAGCCCTGACAGGTACGCCGCCGGTGCCAACCTCTACGGTGTTCTCGAGCCGGACATACGTTTTCGACACCTACACACTTCTTTCCAGCGCCTGCTTAGCCTTACACCTGCCGATAGCCCGCTTAATTCTTGCTTGGCTTCTCGACCTTTCATGCCTCGAGCTCCCGTCGGCCGACCCTTCCTTGATAGCCTTCGAGACGCACCGGCGTGGATATCGATCTCTCTACAGGCTCGCCCCCAGTCTTGCTCGCGTGGTCTTTTGAAACTCTATCTTCGGCGTTCGCGACGATTCGAGGTGATGCTGTCTTGTCGGTCGCGACATCTCACCCGCTTGACTGCACGATCTCGCTCCACCACTTCACTATACGGCGCTGACTATGTCCTTCTCGCTCCCTTATGTTATCAACAAGACTTTGTGAGATACCGGATAGGCTGCTTCCAACTCGGGAAAATGTGTGTCTATGCCTCGAACGTGGTGTTCCGTCGTAGCCATGAAACCTGCAGGCATCTACCGAGGCTACCTCGCCTATCTAGTAACGAGCGCGGCCGGAAAATCGACATAGCCAAACGGCTCGGCGTTAGCATCTCCTCCAGCTTCACCGATCTGGATTTTCTATTGAATATGAGACAGTATCATCGTGCTGGTCGAGCGATGCTTGCTATACGCAGAGCACTCGGTGTCGTCTATTCTGAACGACTCCAGGCGGAAGATGGCCTAGCTGTCGTCGATTCGCTTAAAGGTTCCGAGACACTGGCATCACGTGATTTCACACCATCAGATGGTATAAACTAGATGAGCTATCTCACCTCCATTTCGATTCATCCGATGACGGACTGATTTCATCATGACCTGAGGATGTCGGGGGAGCCATATGTTTAGGGTGGTGGCTTCCCTCGTAGCGTTCCTGGTGGAGTCCAGACGCTGTCTGCTCGAAGGATGGATTGACGACGGTCACCGAAATTGTTGCTAGTGGACTCCAGACGGCTTTGATGGGTAACGGCATTACTAGTGGACTCTAGGTGCTGTGGCTGGGTGCCAGTGGACTCTGGCCTGGTCTCGTCGATCTTCTCTTCTGGGAGACGTTATTGGAAGGCAACGCGTATACCTTCTCGGGGTGGTACCTCGTAGCGTTTAACCTTTGCGGGTCCTTCGCATACCTAGCATGGGTTTGCTATTCTAGGGCAAGGCTCTCTTTTAAGTGGTGTTATGGATTCAATACTTCCGTCTCAGGACCCGCTCGCACTCGGCTAGCTGTGGCCGCGTAGTAGGGTAGGAGAGTCGGCGTGCGTGCTGCGTACGTTCGACCTATCATCACGAGGCGTGCACATTCCCCCGGAAGTGAGGTGTCGACCGGGTTAAGGGAGGCGAACGTACCCTGGATTGGGTGGTATCGGCTCTCGATCGACCCGACGGGAACTCGAGCCTTACACTTGAGATAACCGTGTCGCCTGGCGGCGTTGAATGCAGGTTCCATCGGTTGGGATTGTCTTGCGTGGATTCGTCAAGGCTCTTTGCCGGAAAAGATATCGTTCGTGGCACCGCAGGCGTAGGCAGTCGGCTGCCACTTCGATCGAGCGATGTCTGATCTGGATAAGGGAGTGAAACCTGATGGCAGGATACCGGCCAACGCTGTCTATCCATAGGGCGTGCATCCGGTGGATGTATCGTCAAGAAGGACCATGGGAATCATCGATGGGATCGTCGGGCTCCCGCGAAGGATATATGTGACCGTCCTCTATAGGCATGACGGCACACGAAAGGGAAATGGTTCATCCGGTACCTAACCCGATCCGACTAACTTTAGTCGGTCAGAGAAGATGTGCATGGATTTGCCTCTTCTCTGCAGTCTGACCTTCAATGTATGTAGCTTGCTGTGTTTGCGTCTGCTAGCCTACATAGTATTCTAAATTGAACCCCTAACCCTAAAACCCTAACCCTAACTACGATATACCTAATAGAGTAAGGTACATCTACCTTTTGTTAACCCCACGCCTGTTACTCTAAATAATTGATAGGGTGGCCTAAGGATCTGTTACTATATCACTATATTTACGGGGAACCACCCTTATAAAAGCGACGCCTTTATGCCCCTTCGGCTGAGATATCGTAATTATCTGTCGTATTAATATAGCATATATGTAATTGCGGTTTGGCATACAGAAAGAGTTAGTTTATCGCTAACACTAGTTAAAATCTGAGTAAGCTTAAAGCTCATTAAGGTAAAGGGATCATAGTAAACAGGAGCAAAGGAATTATAGTCGATTAGGTAACCCTTAGGGTTGCTACTCACCTAAATACAAAGGAATCATAGTAATTCCTTTGTCTTCTATAGGTAGGCGTTAAATGTTAGGTAAAGAATAGGGTCTTTACGAATAAACGCTAGGCGTCCTTACCTAGCGGAAAAAGGGCTGTTTAAGAGTAGTAGGAGTAGTAACCCGACTACGCTAAAGTAGTAGTATATAGAGGATATAGCTATAGTACCCGGCGCTATAGGCTAGGCGATTTCACCTACTATTAAGCTCTCGGGTAACGACGGGGTGGACTTAGCTATCGAACCTAGGTTTTCCTTATACCGTAAGGTTTTTTACCTATCGAGGTTAGGGAGTTCACTTTCGGTTAGATATACGAAGACATCTCTAAGTTAATACGGATACACTAGCTAGGTAGCGGGCTTATAGCGGCTTATAAAGAAGTACTATAATAGGCCGCCTTTTTACTACTACCTAGGGTATTTTTATGATTTTAAGGCTACGAGGTGCTTATAGCATAATTTGATATGTAAGGTTACTTAAGGGACGGCTTATACGGTCACCGTGAATAGCCTGATTAAATCAAACAAACAAACAAACGATAGGGGGTAGGTGGATTTCTTTTGTAAGTAAGGTCACTCTCTAGGGACGGCTCATACGGTCACCGTAAATAGCCTGATTGAATCAAACAAACAAACAAACGATAGGGGGTAGGCGGGTTAAGCTGGTGATCGGCTGTCTTCCGCAAAACTGAATTCATTTCCAACCGCAAGATATGATATATGAACTCCTAAAGTGTGGCTCCTTGTTTCTATCAGCGCTGCTTGCCCCACGAGTATATGCCCGCGGTGTCATCTGAATGAGAAGAAGGAAACAGCTCCTGACGCTTGGCCGATAACAAGAAGTGATCCAGACGCGACATGACGCACGCCACGAAACTCATGCGGCAGCCAGAGAAAGTCTGCACCGCGGTATTTGATCCAAGGCGATTCCAGCAGTATGGTAGTCGGAGACTCGGTGATGGATGCTCGAGGTGTGATAGAGCTGATCCCGAGATCGAGCAGCCCGGTGTCCGTCTCTAAGTATCTTCCATCGTTAGAAAAGACGATTCTGTGGGCAACCATAGAGGTTTCATGCTTCTGCCTCTCCTCGCCCGTCGCCGCGTCCCACACCCTAACCGTCTTGTCCCACGACCCTGACGCCACCGTCTTGCCGTCTGGTGAGAAGGCTACTGCTATAACCGGGTCCTCGTGCCCTTCAAGCTTCTGCCTCTCCTTGCCTGTCGCTGCATCCCATAGCCTAACTGTCTTGTCACTAGACCCTGACGCTACCATCTTACCGTCTAGTGAGAAGGCTACTACGTTAACCGAGTTGTCGTGCCCTTCGAGCTTCTGCCTCTTCTCGCCTATTACCGTGTCCCATAGCCTGACTGTCTTGTCCCATGACCCCGACGCTACCGTCTTACCGTCCGGTGAGAAGGCTACCGTCCTGATATAATTATCGTGCCCTTCGAGCTTCTTCCTCTCCTTGCCCGTCGCTGCGTCCCATAGCCTGACTATCTTATCCCACGACCCTGACGCTATTAGCTTGCCGTCCGGCGAGAAGGCCACTGCCCTAACATAGTCGTCGTGCCCTTCGAGCTTCTGCCTCTCCTTGCCCGTCGCCGCGTCCCATAGCCTGACTGTCTTGTCTCCCGACCCTGACGCTACCATCTTGCCGTCCGGCGAGAAGGCCACATCAAAGACCCACTTGTCATGCCCTTCGAGCTTCTTCCTCTCCTTGCCTGTCGCTGTATCCCATAGCCTAATCGTTTTGTCCCCCGACCCTGACGCTACTGTCATACCATCCGGCGAGAAGGCTATACTGCTAACCCAGTCATTGTGCCCTTCAAGCTTCTGTCTCTCCTTGCTCGTTGCTACGTCCCAGAGCCTAACCGTCCTATCTTCCGACCCTGATACTACGGTCTTACCGTCTGGTGAGAAGGCCACTGCCCTGACATAGCGGTCGTGCCCTTCGAGCTTCTGCCTCTCCTTGCCTGTTGCTACGTCCCAAAGTCTGACCGTCTTATCGTCCGACCCCGACACTACTGTCTTACCATCCGGCGAGAAGGCTACTGCCCGGACATAGTCGTCGTGCGCTTCAAGCTTCTGCCTCTCCTCGCCTGTTACTGCGTCCCATAGCCTAACCGTCTTGTCCCATGACCCCGACGCCACCGTCTTGCCATCCGGCGAAAAGGCCACCGCGTTGACTTCCCCGTCATGCCCTTCGAGCTTCTGCCTCTCTGCACCCCAGCGGTCCGGAACCTGAGGCATTGCTTCAAAGTATTTGTGCAAGCCATCGCCAAAGCTTTGACGTACATTGCTTAGTGAAGGTGCAAAAAGCAACGCAGATACATATGTCTGCAATGGCGCTTGGTCGATAACATAGCGATTGTATAGTACGAAACGGCCTGCATCGTCCAGCAGACTAGTTAGTTGCTTGCCTTGGCCTACCTACGTAGTCCAGGTCAGTATAACTCAACGCGAGTAAAGCTAGAGTATCAACTTACTTCGACGGCGGACTGCAAGGACCGCAAATTGTGGATGACGTCAGAGGCTTTGCCAAGCCAGCTTAGTGCTTCTATCCAGTGAAGGAGGTGTTTCTTCAAAAACTGATGAATTTGGCCCTCATCCTTCACATACTCTCGGCTCGCAACGATATGCTCGACCCAGTAGCAGCAAGCGTACGCGACTTCCTTCGACAGATGCTGTGTGACCTCTGCCTTAGTAATCGCCGCCCTCCGCGTTCCTAGTGCATATACGCAGCACACATCTTCGTGGAGCGCACCGTCGCCGAGCAGTCGCAGGCAGTGGTATGCGAGCTTAGCGTGAGCCCGAGCTTCGTCGATCCAGAAGTTTCTGTGTTCTTTGTCTTCTGGTAGATCAGGATCGACCAGAAAGTCTCTGAAAGACAGATGGAACAGTTTGATGGTTCCGAATGGGTCTAGTGTACCATCTGCTCCCTCGGGAACGTTCAGGACGGAACGCAAAGGTGGGATCAATGCGCCAATGTTCTGAATTGATATGTCCAGCAAGTTGCTTAGCGATATAACGGAGAGGGGGTCATAAAGCAGAATGAGACATCCGATTATCGTTCTGAACATGCTCAATTTGTCTTCTGTGCTTCTTCCCCGAGCTTTAGTGACAGCTTGCCGCAAGACAGGCAGGTACACTGACTTAAGCCCGGCGCTCAGTCCAGGTTCATGTGTCTGTGACAGCAGTATACGGAGGTCTTCTTGTGGGTTGTTGGACGAAGATAAGAGTTTGCAGAGGGTGAAAGCCACGATGAAGAGCGGATGCGACTTTTCCACTAGCAGGTCGATGTCGTCCTGGCCAGCCCATCCGGTTGGTAGTGAGCAATATGGGTTCCGCATCGGATAGCTCTTTTCGACCTGAGCAAGTTCGTAGCGGATATAGATGTCGAGGTCTGGCTTGATAGACTTGACCTGTGCTTGCTCCAGCTGTACGTCGTGAAGCAAGTCGTTGGACATGTGGTTGAAGCCCGCGACGAGAGATGGGTCCGGCCTGCTCGTTACCAGCATTCGAACCCTCGCAGTCATGACATCTTCGATCCGCTTGAGGAGCTTCAGCAAGATTTCGATATCCTGCGTGTCTTCACATTCGTCTAAAGCGTCGATGACGAGAAAGCAGTCCTGTGGCAGAGCGGTCCCAGTAAGACCACTTTGCATTGGTTGTAGTAACAACTTTTCGAACTGCTTCGTCATGTGCCTCTCGCAGAGCAAAGAATCTTCCTCAAGCGCAGCCGCAATAGCATGTCCGAGACCCGGGATCTTGTCTGCGAGCTGTAAGGCGATCGTGGGGAAAAACAGCTTTGCGTGGCTTCGGTCAGCACGACCACGCTTGAAGAAAAAAGAAGCCCCAAGTCTTCCCTCTTCGTCGAGGTCCTCCGCAATTGTGCGGGATATAGTTGATTTCCCAATGCCGGCCTTGCCGCACAGCCAGAAAATTCTTCTGCCCTGTGGGTTCGATGTCCAGTCAAAAATCTGGTGGAGTAGGTCGGTTCGAGTCTCTGGCAGACATCTGGGGAGACCACCCTCGGCATACGAGTCGTAAGTTGCTTCCGAAGCAGTAACAAGCTTGGCCAGATCGACTTTGTCCTGTAATCTCGCAAGGCCAGCCTCAAGGTGATGAATCTTGTCCAAGCTTGCTAATCGTGAATCAAGATTTTTCCTCCACTGCTCTCCAGTCTCACTGTCGCAGAGCTTGGCGTCCTCAGTAGCTCTCACACACAACGTGTCGCATCTCTCTTCGAACTGCATTAGGCTGCTCGTATCCCACAGCGCTCCCACGACTCTGGCAACATTTCCCTTTCGCTGAATACAGATGGCCTGTGCAAGAAATCCAAGTATGTGCGCGTATAGGTACACTAGAGCTTCGCGGAAATTGGTCGACGCCTGGGAAGGGGGAAGGCGAGTGTGAATGTCCAGATAGACTTTCAGGCGGTTGCTCACATACAGAGAGAGCTCCATCCCAGTAACCAAGACGGCACGTTGGTGGCTATCGGACAAGGCGACCTAGCGAGATAGCCGTTAGAGTGCAATAAGAAGAACAAAGTCGTTGGGCGGATGCTTACCTCGAGAATAGCCCTGATACCCGCCCAAGGCAGCCCGATATGGACCGGGTCAACATTGGCGACTATGTCTCCCGCAGACTTGAACTTGTCCAAAAAGTGCAATACTTTGTCCACTTGATCGTGTACGTATATCTGGCGTCCCTTGTAGATCCACCCAATCGTCTTACTCGCGCAGCGTTGCTGTAGCTGTGTCGCACACCCATGCACTCCATCGAACGCAGCTTCGACGTCAACCGCTCCTGAAGGCAACAGGGCACGTACGGTCTCTTCTTCCTCGCGACCGATTGCGCGGCCGAGTGCTAAAAGTGCATCTTCCAGCACGCTGCAGCGATGTGCCGGAGACGAGTGGGTTCGTGAGTGTTTTCGGGATAAGGTTGCGCCCGGACGGCTCGGCAAGGGCGAGGTGGGCGTCAACATTAACAAGTTGCGCAGCCGCTCCCGCTTTGAAGGCTTCGAAGTCAAGCTCATCACGGCGCTTGCCTAGCACTCGTCATGTCTTTGTTCGTAATCGTGACGCTGCGTTCATACAAAACGTGAAGAGTCAGGCTATCATGATTGCGTTAGCCGTGAGCCGAGCTTCGCTGCAACAAAGCACGGACGAGGCGTAGATCCACGGCGTTGATTGGACGCCTCTGTCGCGTCACGCAACATGCGGGCAGAGAGGACACCAAAGAAGCTTAGACGGCGCTTCATCATGAGCAAACGATTAATTCAGTGTAGTACCGAACCGTCTAATGACACGAAAATGAAAAGAGGTAACAATCCTGAGACGACAGTGAGAATAAACTCTATCACATTGTACCCTCCATGGACAGCCTCAGAAGCGCAGCACAGCGCAGCACAGCGCAGTACTTTTCTAGCCCCATCACACGTGTGTCAGACTCGGCGACCTGCAACTTCACCCAACTTTCCTCTAACATTACGCTCAGCGTCTACAGATCCGTAGAAACCACCCCAAAGTTTCAAACGCCATATACAGCACGTGATCATCCTATGTCGATCACTGATGAATCTTGCCGTCAATGCACACGCTCGGTCACGACGACGCAGGCCAGTACTCGTGACACTGTCCTCCGCGCTGCCTCACCGCAGCGCTGGGATGGAGGCAGCAAGTGAGGTGCGGAAACGATAAGCTGAGAAGGCAACCATGCAACAGATGACACGTCATGGTGCTTCATGCTGCTTCATGCTGCTTGGGCGGAACATCCTTGCCCCCAACCGTGATAGAAGATGTGTCAGTCTACTCCAGCCATGAACATCATAAGCAACCGCTAGCCGGGCTCCGCAACAATAAACACACGTCGGATTAGTTGATGGAGTAGTCGGCTCGTTCGAGGTCTTAACTGACTGGTTGATTGTGTGATTATCGGTCAACTCAACCTTTGATTTAGCTAACCAACTGCGAGTTGGTTGATATAGTTGATGACTTTGTAAAGTGTGCTTTACAGGTGGTCTCATCTCGTGTGTGAGTAATCCATCGTACCCCAACCCTAACTCTAATTGAGCGGACAAATGAGAGCGCCGAATATCGCCGCAAATCACCTCCGGGATTCTACTGTAACAACTCCCACAATCTCACGCTCTGGAGCACGCATCGGAAGAACGCGTCTTCTAACACTTCTTCCCGACAATCGTACAACCACCGACTTCCAACGAATGTCTGTCGACAGACCCGCAAAAAACACTACACACATAGCGCCAACAACCACAGCCCTCCTAACGAGTGCTCTGACCGACCGGGAAACCGCTTCAACGTACTCTCGGATCTGGATGACCCGCGAACCAACTTACGGGTCAAGTTGCGAGGTAGAGTCACCCTAGTCACAAAAGTCGCGTAAGTACACGATCGCATTCACCATCTACACTAGAGCCTTGATACGCGCTCCACCACCGTCGTCGCCCGTGGTCCCTACATCGCAGGCTTCAACATAGAGGCTCTTGTCGAAGCACCAGATCTGTGCCGCAAAGCGTGTTGGATTTGAGGTAAGTTTACGGAGACTGAACGGCGGTTATCGGCACCGCGTGCGTAACAGGCGAATGGTTTGAGTAGCTGTATCACATGGGGTTATATCGCGGACGGCCAAGCAGCCTTCGGGGCCATAGCAACAGACGACGTCGTCGTAGATATTGCAGGCTTATGAACGCTCCAACTCACGCTCCCACACATGCTTCAGATTGATCTCACAAACCTCATAGATCACGGGCCTGGCGCGCGCACACGACTCCTTGAGTGTCTGCCGCAGCGCACCTTACAACTCCTGCAACTTCGTCCTCATCCTCATACAAAGCGTGCATGCCTGCGAGACGCCACGGCTCACCGCTTCCTCAGTCCGCGCGCTTGATTCGGCATTATCTATAGGGTTTGGCGCGCGCGCACAATACACGACCCTAACCCTCACGACTTCGACATCCCCTCGTAATTTGGACACGGCGGCGGCACTGAAGAGCTGGCACCGACATCTTGCAAGGCGGCGACTACACCCATCCACCTTGCAAAAGATGGCTTGCCTTGTTCACTGTAGAGGCTGCCGAGGTTGCTGACGGTGAGCAGGGTCGACACATCCTTCGCTCCCAGCACCTCCTCGTAACCTTTGAGCGCTTGAATATACATCCCTTTCGCCTCTGGGAGCTTGCCTTAGCTCCTGTAGACGTTGCCGAGATTGTTGAAGGCGAGCAGGGTCGATGTGTGCTTCGCTCCCAGCGCCTCCTTGTACCCTCTTGGCGCTCGCATGAGCATATCCTCCGCCTCGTTGAGCTTGCCCTGTTCACTGTAGAAGATGCCGAGGGCGTTGATGGCACTCAGGCTCGACATGTGCTTCTCTCCCAGCGCCTCCTCATACTCGCTCAACGCTTGCATATACATCTTCTCCGCCTCCAGGAGCTTTTCTTGTTCACTGTATTGTAACGGAGGTGGAATGCCGCTGGGTTTAGCTCGGGTTAAACCAAGGGTGGACT
>Ga0265780_10007954_pt1 | contig 12948 bp, 8 predicted proteins | sample P1T30metagenome_FD_192432 | JGI IMG/M metagenome (GOLD analysis project Ga0265780, IMG submission 192432) | Plant litter microbial communities from East Loma Ridge, Irvine, California - P1 T30 | ecosystem: Environmental > Terrestrial > Plant litter > Unclassified | place: USA: California...
CATTTGTTGTATTTAGAATGGTTTCAGCATATGCTGATGCAAAATAAATATAATATGTAAAACGTTTTAGTAAACCTTGATTTATTTTTATAACATTTTTGATTGAGAGCATTTTTTGGTCAAAACCTAATTTCAAAACATAAAAAAAGCCTGCAAGTTCATGATGAATTTGCAGGCGTTGCAGGCTATTTTCTTTATTAATCGATATCTTTATTTTGAATATATAAAGTCCAGAGTTCATCAACACCTTTTCCTGTAATTTGCTTCCACGAAGCATCGGTATAGGTATTATTTTTAAGTTGTGTATTAAGCTGAGCAATGGTGTTTGGCTTCTGGTATTTATCCACCCATAGTAAGAATCGGGCAGTTACTCTATAGCCCATTCTGTAATGTTGGCGAGGATCAACTGGAGGTAAACTCCAATCTGCTGCAACATTATTAAGTCCATACTGAAAACGGCCACAATCGGCCAGGCCTTCTAAAAGCCACTCTGGCCCCATCGCTTTAAAATCTTGAACAATATGCATCAGCTCATGGGTAACGAGATCGGTATCTTCCTGATGCTGAGATAGCCAGTTGGCACCAATCAATATTTTGCCCTTGCCTGATATAGCCACTTTTTTATAATTCGTATCAATAGAGAGGATAACCGTTTTGGTAGCATCCGGATTAAAAGCCTTAACCATTTTAGGGTAAACCTCGAAGAACGTATTGGCAAGTTTTTGCCCGAATTCTTCTGTAATAACAGCGGAGTTATCTAAAAATTCCAAAGTGTATTCTCCACGTTTGATCTGTTGATCACCCTGTGCCATTACTTTTATATTCCACAATAGGCAGATAAAGGAGAGCGTTAATAAAGATTTTTTCATTTTATTTTGATTTTTTATCACTGTATTTCAAAGTTACCTGATTTGGGTTTTTACTGTAGTCGCTCCACAACTGGTCAATCGTTTTCCCCGTTAAGGTAGCCCACGATTCTGGTTTGTATTGATGATCCCTCAGTTGCTGATCCAGTGCTGCGATTAATCCAGGTTTTACATTTTGTTCCAACCAGGCGAAAAAGCGGGCCGTAATCCGGTAGCTGTTGGTGTAGCTTTGCTTCTCGTTAAAAGCTGGCAAACTCCATTTAGAGCCCACATTGTCTACCCCATATTTGTAACGAACATAATCTGCAATGCCTTCGGTTAACCAAACCGGACCAGCAGAATAACCATATCCCTGTACAATATGCATGGTTTCGTGTGTAACCACATCAATATCTGTTGGATGTGCTTTCATGTAACCTGCACTAAAAAGAATTCTGTTTCCGCTGGCTTCTGCAACCGCTTTGTAAGCCGTATCAACCACAAAAAGCACATCTTTAGTAGATTTGTTATTGAAAGTTTTAACCAAGGTAGGATAAATTTCAAAATAGGTATCAATTAAATTTTGTCTAACCGTTGGATCTAAGTTTGGGTCTTTGCTTATGAAGGTAAGTTTATAACCTTTCTTCTTCTTGGTACTGTAAAAAGACCAGTTTCTGGTCAAAGCTTCCTGCAACTCTTTATTAATCTTTTTTAACGATTTACCCTTAATCCATTCGCTGTTTACTTTAATTTCTCCGGCTTTAGCCTTGATGGTTTCTGTTTCGTTATTGGCTACTTCTAGCGTTACATCGCGTTTAGTTCTGTAACCATCAGCTGATGCGAAATATGGGTACTGCATATTGAAAGCAAAAGTTAAATGGCTTTCGGTTTCAACATCCAATAAATTTGAAGGATCGGCTATCGTGATTGTAAATTCGCGTTTTCTTTGTGCAAAAACACTTACCGAACTACAAATCAAAACGAGAAGTAATATTTTTTTTATCATGATGTACTTTATCTAAGGAAACAAACCTTTTGTTTCCATCTTATTTTATTGTTAATAGGTAATGGCTGGAAAATCTAATTTTGCTTTATTGAACATCGGAATCCAGTCAGCGCCTTTTTCATCTTTAGAACCAAAAGCGGTGATTGCCAATGCTTCTAAATTTGTTTTTGCGGCGCCACTCCAAAAGTGAACGAACTCTCCAAAATTCATTTTTCGAGTATACTGCTGATAGTTTTTACCTTGAACGGTAATTTGCTGTTTTGGAAAATGCTGGGAAAGCAGTGTAAAAAAGCCATTTAACACTTTCGTTTTACCATAGTTTTCGTAAATGGGATGGAACCAGTTTTTAAACCACTGTGTTCCTGCCTTCGGGAAATTATCAGACACACCCATCATTTTGGTATACCATCTTTGCGCATCGGCAGTTCTGTTTAAACCCAGGTATACATCGTACTGATAAATTTCCATCCACTTGCTATCATGCCAAATATCAAATGCCGGCGATTCTTTAACGCCTTTCGCAGCGCCTTCTACAATGTGGCCAATTTCGTGTGTAGATAAATCGATGTCGTTTTCTGTTCCGCTTATCCAGGCATCCAGACTACCGGATCCACAATCGGTAACATTTCTAAAATCATGACCCGCATCCAGGTAAGTACCGGGGTGGCCTCCGCTATATTTCCCAGAGTGATAGATGACAAAAAGACGGCTATCGTCGCCGAATTTTCCGTAATTTTTTTTGGTATAATTCCAGGCTTCTGCCATATAGGTTTTAGGCCATGCGATGGTTGGTTTAACGTCTCCATCGTAGTAAACTACAACACTGGTATCGTAATAAACACGATTAAGGAGCTGATTATGCTCAAACCAATGCTCTTTCCAGGTTCTGGGAGGCGCATCTGGCGGATCAACCGAAACCACTAATGGCGGTGCAGGTATAACCATAGCCAGGGGTTCTTTTTTACCATTACAAGCCAGTAAGGCGAAAAAAGTAATTGCAGTAATTGAGAAAATGTTTTTCATAGTAAACTGTTTTTAAAAAAAACACCGGGCTAAGCCCGGTGTAATTTTGTTACCAACCTGTATTTTGAACAATAACAGGCACTTTTTGAATTTCACCGTTTGGTATAGGCCACAAATAGTGTTTCTTTTGGAAAACCCTGTTTTCTACAACAACAGGCGTAAAAAATGCTGGTGCATTTTGAGAAATATTTAAACCTCTGATTTGCGTATCAGTTGTTTCAGCAATTTTCCACTCTCTGGTGTAAAAATAACGGTCTAATTCAAAAGCTAATTCAACACGTCTTTCTCTGCGAATCGCTTCTCTCATGTTTGCAGGAATAGCAATTGCACCGGCACCACTGCCATAAGGTGCAATTCCAGCTCTGGTACGAATTCTGTTCAGGTAAACTAAAATATCAGGATCTGATGGATTTGTTTCCTGCAAAGCTTCAATATAATCCAGGTAAATTTCGGATAATCTGATTACCGTAAAAATTGGTCTTCCGGATGTCCAGCCTGCAACGGTTAAGTGCTTTCTTGAGGTATAGCCCGTTTTGGTATAATCATTATTTGCAATTGCGCCTTTACCAGCGTTACCACTATTGGTAAAATCGGTAATAATATTCGATTGTGGATTAATCCATTTACGGCCGCTGTAAGTAATGCTCGAATAAAAACGAGGCTCACGGTTTACAAACATGTTGCTTATCGCTCTTGGTGCATTTTGATCATTTGGATCTGGTGCCTGAAAAGTTGATGTTCCATTTGGCGTGTAGGTTGGATCATTTTCTATCGGCAAACCGTTTGCTGTAAAAAAAGCATCTACCAGTTGCTGAGAAGGCGATAAGAATGAACCACCTTTATCGCCACCAGAAGCACCATTATGATTAGGGGCTAAAGAATACTGATAAAATGTAACATCACCACCTCTACCGAAGATAATTTCTGAGTTCCATCCATTTAAAAATACATCTCTTGTAGCGATAAACGCCCTATTGAAAGCTGTGTTCGGTAAACCAGATGGTGTTGCCGACACGTTGTAAAGTGCATAGCTAGAATAATTTGGGTTATCCAAAAATGCTTTTGCAGCAGTAGCTAATCTCGTCCATTTTGCAGCACTGTAAGTCTGATTAATCAATTGTTTTCCATCCGGATTTCTCAAGCCAGCATAATCTGCGTTTCCATTAAATAACGGACGGGCAGCTGTTAATAAAGTTTTGATTTTGTAAGCATCTGCAACTGATGCTGTGATGTGACCAAAATCTTCATTTGCCTGTGGTGTAGCCGGAAGACCGGCAGCCGCAGCGGTTAACTCGCTTACTACATAATCTACACATTCATCCATCGAGTTACGTGGCTTGCTAATTGCCTCAAGTGGTGCATCAGATTGGATTGGATCATTGCCCAACAAAACAACCGGACCATATTGTCTGATTAAATGATAGTAATAGATTGCTCTTAACGCTCTTGCTTCGTTAAAGTAACGGCTAACAATATCAGTACCGCCAATATTACAATCGGTACATCTGGTAACGTTTGCCATAAAAGTACTAGCCGCCTGGATACCGCGATAGTAATTTTGCCAGTGGTAATTTACTTGTCCGCTGGTTGCATCCCAGGCACCTGTATTTACGTTTTCTGTAAAGTTTGGCAACGTATAATCTGCTTCATCAGAAGCGGCAGTCCACGGACCAATATTACCTGCTGCACTTGCCGAACGATCTTGATTCTGTTCTGGCAAGGTAGAATAAACATTGGCTAAAGCCTGATCTACAGTATTTTTTCTTTGATATTGTTGTTCGAACGTTAACCTATCATCGGGTACTTGATTCAAAAATTTCTTACAGCCATAATTGCTCACAAGCAGCAATGCACCAACTGTATATATAAGTGTTTTTTTCATTCTTTTAATTTTAGAAATTAGCTGTTAGACCTAAAGAATAGTTAGAGGTTAATGGATAACGGGTACCATTATTGGTTAATAGCTCAGGATCCCAAAGTTTAAATTTGCTAATGGTAAATACGTTGTAGCCCATTCCATAAATTCTCAGGCGTTTAATACCCAGTTTTTTGATACCTTCTTTCAAAGTATATCCAAAATCAGCATTTTTCAATCTTAAGAAACTAATGTCGCGTAGCCACCAAGTACTTGCCTGATAGTTGTTATTATTTGTACCTCCGTAAGATAGACGCGGATAAACTGCATCCTGACGAGGATTGGTTGGTGTCCAACGATCTGCTGCAACAGCTAACATGTTACCCAAACCACCAGAGTTTGCAAATGAAGGAATACCTAAAATAATATCTGCATTATCTTGACCCTGGAAGAATAATCCAAAATCAAAGTTTTTATAGGTTAATGAGAAACCGAAACCATAAGTTGTGCTTGGAAGATCTCCCCTACCGATAATTGTTCTATCGAAAGAGTCAATTTTTCCATCACCATTTAAGTCCTTATATTTAATATCACCAGGCATTAAAGTACCAAACTGTGTTGGACTTGCATTGATCTCGGCCTGAGTATCAAATAACTTTTCGGCGATATAACCTACACGTGTTGAAGCGAGGATGTTGTACCCACGCTGTTCCATCCAAGGGTAAGCCTGTGGTGCCTGATCGTTTTCAATCACTTTATCTTTATTGAAAGTAACGTTTGCCCTTAAGTTTAGCGACCAATCTTTACCTAATTGCGCATCATACTGAATGGTTCCATCGATACCTTTATTTTCTACCACACCCAAGTTACCAATTGGCGTGTTAGCCAAGCCAATATAATTTGGTACCGTTCCTCTTGAAATAAACTGATTTTTTCTGCGTTCCTGGAAAAAATCGACGATTAACGATAGGTTATTGTTCAATGTTTTTAACTCGAAACCTAAATCCTGTTTACGTGTTTCTGCCCAGGTTACATCTACACCATAAGCTGTTACACCTAAACCACCAGGAGAAATGTTTCCATTTTGACCGAAAGTATAACCACTTGCACTACCTACCTTCGTTAAATAATAAAAACGTTCACTTTCATTTCCTACATAATTACCACCACTACCACCACTACCAACAATACCATCAGAATAACGGAATTTAACCATTTGGATCGCATTTTTTAATGGCTCGAAAAACTTCTCGTTTGATAATAACCATCCCACACCGAATGCAGGGAAAAATCCGTAGCGTTTATCTGGAGCAAAGTTTTCAGACCCATTGTAACCTACGTTTGCCTCAAAGAAGTATCTATCATCATAAGCATAAGTTGCACGACTGGCGATACCTTGTAAACGATAAGGTAGCGAAAGCGTTAAGTTTCCTGCGAATGGCGTAGTGTTATCGTTTTGGTTATACAATAATAAACCTGTTACTGCATGTTTACCGAAAGTACGATTGTAGTTAACAGCAGCTTCCAAGTATATCTTTTTATCGCCACCATTACCAATTCCATAGTTTAAAAATTCCTGACCTTGCAGGATCAATCCGTATTTATAACCCGAAGCTGGGTTTCCCGGCACGATATACGGATCGTTAGGGTTAATTCTGTACAAACTTTCTCTTCTTGTTCTGTTTACCGAACTATTGGTGTTCACATCAAAAGAAAACATAGTTGTGGCAGATAAACCTGGTGTAATTTCTTTCAAATCCTGAGTTAAACGGATGTTCGAATACAGCTGAGTGCTATATCCAACTCTATATCCATTTCTGGTTACATCACCATAAGGGTTACGCTGATCTGCCTGCGGACTGATACCTGGCAAACTTCCATTTGGATATAAAACCGGGAACGAAGTTGGGTTGATCAAGAAAGCCTGATTAAAAATATCTTGTGCCAGTAAGTTACTAGGATAACTGGTTTGTGCTAGAATACCTTTAATACCTAAATCCAATTTGGTAGTACCAGTAATATCCCAGTTTAAATTAGCACTTACATTATAGCGTTCAAAATTTTGTTTAGCAGCATCATTTACGGCTTCGTCGGTTTTAAATAGACCATTTTCACCATAATAACCTAATGAAACATAGTATTTTGCATTACTCACACCACCTGATAAGTTGGCGGTAACCGATCTGTTTCTACCAAAATCCCTGTAAATGGCATCAAACCAATCTACATTAGGGTAAAGGATTGGATCTGTGCCAGCCTGTGTTTTTTGAATAGCGTCAATTGAATATGCTGGAGTAAAAGCACCTGCAGCACCCGCTCTTAAATAGTCAGAATATTTGGCTTCGTTGGCTAAATTCATATAATCTACCCCATCAATCAAATCTGGTTTCTTTGTAAAGCGGCTAATGCCTTCATAATATTCTACGTTGATACGAGGTGCACCAATTTTACCTTGCTTGGTATTGATTAAGATTACTCCGTTTGCACCACGGATACCGTAAACAGCTGTTGCTGCAGCATCTTTTAGTACGGTAAAGTTTTCCACATCATAAACACTGATATCGTTTAAGTTACGGTTTGGAACCCCATCAATAATTACCAGCGGACCTCTATCATTTGCCGTTAAAGAGGATACCCCACGAATAAAAATATCCGATCCGGTAGCACCTGGCTCGCCATTTCTGGATACGTTTACCACACCCGGAATACGACCAGCCAGCAACTGACTCATGCTAGAAACCGGTTGTCTTAATTCTGATGCTTTAACTGATGATTGCGCACCAACTAAACTTTCCTTTTTCTGCGTACCGAAACCAACAATTGCAACCTCTTGCAAATCTGATCCGGTAGTTTCTTTTAAGCGAATATCTAATACTGTCTGGCTTCCTACCGTAATTTCCTGCGTATCGTAACCAACGTAAGTGATAATCAGTACGGTGTTCTGATCTGGAACAGTGATGGTAAAAGCACCATTTACATCGGCAGCTGCACTGATAGATGCGCCTTTTACTTTAACACCAGCGCCTGGTAATGGTAAACCGGCAGCATCTTTAACAATACCACGGATCACGATATCGGCTTTGGCCTGCGATAGCAAAACCGAGCTGTTTATTTTAATAGCAGATGCGTTAGCTGTAGTATAAAAACCGCTGCTCAAAGCCAATGCAACCGCAATAGCCTTCGAAGCACAATTTTTAAACCTGAGCTTACCCTCCGTTAAATTTGTAAGTTTTTTCATCATAATTTTTTGTTAGTATAAATTGTTCAGGTTATTGTTGTTCTTCTGGTACTTCAATTAAACGCCATTCTGATAACTGGAAAAGTGAACCACTTCCAACAGCAGAAATGCTGATGCGGTAGTGATTGTAAAGCACTTTGTTCTTGAAACTGTAAGTTTTAGTGAAATTTCTTCCAGAAAAAGTTTCGCCAGTTCTGGTATCTAAATCAACCCAGGTAGTTCCATCTGTAGAACCACTAAATTTCCAATCTTTCGGATCTCTGCCCGGTGCATCGCCACCAGAGGTTAACGTGTAAGATGCCACTTGCTGAGGTGCTGGAAAAGACAATTGCATGTAGAAGTTAGACTGATAAGGGTTGATTAAAAATTTCGAATTGATATCATTGTCAATCACTTTTGCCGAGCCTTCACCACCCGAAGCTCCGGCCCCATTTTCGATGTTAACCGATAGTGTTGCCTTAGCGGTAACATCTACTTTCGCCTTCCAGGTAAAAAGATCGACAGTTGGATACTCCTCCTTACCGCACCCAAGAAGTAAGGTAAATACTGCAAGAAGGCCGAAAGCTTTCGTAGCATTTTTAATAAAAATCATAGTTGATAAATTAAGGTTGTTAGTTATTCAGTATTGATAATACAGTTGATATTTAACCTTTTTCAGTGTTGTGCAGAGAATTTTACTTAAAGACTTAATCAGATAATGATGTGATTATAGTAGTTTACTTTCAATCGCATCACGCATTGCAGCACTGTTAAAATTCAAAATAAAATTAAATTCGGGATGAAATTAAACTTAAGCCCTTATCTTCTTTTTATCTTAATTTTAGCATGCCTTAATTCAGCTTGGTGCAAATGGTTAATTGAACACTGCTGTTTTATTGCTGCTGAATTTTTGTTGTCTGTTTGGTATTTCTTCTTTTGATAAACCTGAATCAAGTAATTTGAATCATTGTATTTCAAGATGTTAGTTATGCATCTTTAACAATTTCTCTTTCGCCAGAAATTGTATGGTTAATCCCGGTTAGGCAAATTTGTTTAGTTTGGTTTTTGTCATAGAGTTTGGCTTAGGGTTGATTGGTTAAAACTTTTATTGTTGTCAATTAGATAAGACCATACCTAAATATGATCTTAAGCATAGACTAAAACGTTTTAGTTTTTATTTACAAAAAAAAGCCGCGGTAATTGGCGGACACTTTTGAAAACGATAACTGGCTAAAACGTTTTATCAGATCAATAATAGAAACTTTTTGGAGCTAAACAAAGTCAAAAATTTGTTACAATTCACGTAAGTTGCATTTATAGTCTGTTTTTCTGCTAAAACTTTCTGGAGATGTATCATTTTTTGAAATTTTTGTTAAAATTTAAGAAGTAATTGAGTTGAAACGCTCATCGCAGCAGCTTGCAGCACCAATTAACGCGGCATGTTCTTTCAATTCTGAGATCTTTATGCCAGCATATATGCCATTTCCTTTCAAAGTGGCTATTAGTTCTGGCGAAAATTCATCAAAAGCCTGTGCAATGTTACCGCCTACAATCACCGTATCAATCTTATTTTTATTGATAATCGGAATTAAAAACTGTGCAAGATTGTAACCAAATTCCATAAAAACCTGAGTAGCCAGATGATCAGACTTCGCTGCTTCTACCAGTTCCTTTACACCATCAAGGTTAATACCACTTAAATGTCGGTATCGTTTTACAAACCATCTGGTAGACAAATAATCTTCGGCAATGCCGTCTAAAAATTCCGAATTCCACAACTCAGCATCGGTTGCTTTATGGTTGATACAAATAGACGAGCCTAAGCCAGTGCCCAATGTTAAGCCCAGTACGTTCGAATTTCCTTTCGCAGCTCCGGCAAAAACCTCACCTTGCAAAAACCCGGCTGCATCATTAATAAAATGAATATTTTCCATAGAAATGTGTAAACGGGAAGCCAATTCGTTTTTAACGTTTACCAGATATAAGGCCTTAAATTTATCCTGATCTTTGATCAATGAAATTCCACCATCATAATCAAACGGACCTGGCATGGCAATTCCAACAAACCTCGCTTCATTTGAAACACCATCAAAGGCATCATTAATAATATCAACCCAGGCGTTAAGAATAACTTCCTTACTCTCTTGCGAATTAACGGCGCTACGTTTTATGGAGTTTTTAATTAAACTCCTTGTTTCCAAATCAATTAATGCGGCTGTAATGTGCGAGCCGCCAATATCAACACCTAGTGCTACAGGCTTTTCCATTCTTTTCTCTATATTTCTGTAAAAATTTTTCTTTCTATCTCCTGGAAGATCATTTGCTTAAAGAAAATGGCTTATCACTTTCTGCCAAACCCTTATTTAAAGCCGGCTTATCGCTCATTTCCAGCTTTAGCACACCGCCGTTTAGCAAATCCTGATGCGTGATAAAATTGCGGCTATATACTTTACCGTTTAATGTTGCAGATTTGATGTACACATTTGCCGCACTATTTGCCGGTGCATCTATAACGAACTTTTTCCCGTTTTCGAGGTTAATGGTTGTTTTTTTAAACATCGGACTGCCGAAAACATATTCTCCGGTTCCAGGTGTTACGCTGTAGAAACCCAATGCACTTAATACGTACCAGGATGATGTTTGTCCCTGATCTTCATCTCCCGGATAACCGTTTTCAGTAGCATCATACAATTTACTCATTACCTGGCGGGCATGATATTGTGCTTTCCAAGGCTGATTGGCGTAATTATACAAATAAACCATGTGCTGAATAGGCTGATTTCCGTGTGCATACTGGCCCATATTTGCCATTACCATCTCTGTCATTTCGTGAATCATACCTCCGTATGTACCCACTTTTACATTATTCGGCTGCGAAAATACAGAATCTAACTTACCAACAAAATTTTCATTTCCGCCCATCATATTAATCAGGCCTTTTGTATCCTGAAAAACCGACCATTGCCAGTGCCAGGCATTGCCTTCGGTAAATGGCCCACCCCATTCTATTGGGTCAAAATTTGGCGCCCATTTTCCATTCATATCTTTCCCTCTCATAAATCTGCTACCCGGATCATAAACGTTTTTATAATTATACATCTGCCGTTCAAAAATGTCCATGTAAAACTGATTACCCGTCATTTTTGCCAGCTGATAACCACAGTAATCATCGTAAGCATATTCAAGTGTTTTTGCAGTAGCTTCGCGATATTTTGGATAGGGCACATAACCCAGCTGATAGTATTCACGCCAGCCATCACGGCCATTTGCTGGTCCCCAAGGCCCTTTATTGGTTGCCTCGTGTAAATAAGCTTCCAGCGCCTTCTTCGGATCGAAGGTATGCAAACCCTTGGCCCAGGCATCAGTAAATAATGAAATGGCGTGGTTTCCAATCATGCTTCCTGCCTCACTTGGAAAAGACCAGGAAGGCAGCCAGCCACACTGTTCGTACGCATCAATCATCGCTTGCATATAGCGTCCGTGCATCTCCGGCTGGATCAAAGTATTAAGCGGAAACTGTGCTCGGAAGGTATCCCAAAATCCGGTATCAGTATACATAAATCCCGGGTGAACGGTTCCATCATAGGGACTAAAATAATGTGGTTTGCCATTAGAATCTAATTCGTAAAATTTTCGTGAGAAAAGGCTAGCACGAAAAAAACATGAGTAAAATGTTTCCATATCGGCCTTACTTCCACCTTCTACTACAATCTTCCCTAAAGATTTATTCCAAACGGCTGCCGCATTCGCCTTGGTTTGCTCCAGGTTTTTATCAGCACCCAATTCTGTTTTTAAGTTTAATTCTGCTTGCTCCAAACTTATATAAGAGGAAGCTGTTTTTACCTGAATTTTGGCGCCGGCTCTAAATTGGATATAAGCGCCTTTTCCTAGTCCTTCGGCAACTGTAGAATCGGCGTTTACCGTATTCTTTCTATTTTCCCAGGTGCCGTAAGCCAGTATCGGTTGATCAAATTTTAATACGAAATAACTTTTCCAACCCTTTTTAAAACCTTCGCCATTGTTTACATAACCCGTTATTTTGTTTTCCTTCGGATAAATTTGAACACCGCTTAACCTGGTATAGCCATCAAGGATTAAAAAGCTTTTTTTGCCTTTGGGATAAGTAAAACGCAAATGCGCCCCTCGTTCTGACGGCGAAATTTCTGTGGTGATATCATTATCAAGCTTAACTTTATAGTAATTCGGCTTGGCAGTTTCATTGGCATGAGCAAATTTTGTTTCACGCTTATTTTCATCAACTACTAACTGATCTACCATCGGCATCAGCGAAAAAACGGCATAATCCCTACTCCATGAGCTGCATTGATGTGCTTGCTGAAATCCCCTGATTTTATCTTTAAAATATTGATATTTCCATCCATCTCCATTTCTGCCAGTTTGAGGTGTCCAGGTGTGCATGCCGAAAGGCAAGGCGGTGGTTGGATAGGTGTTGCCTCTGGTAAGTTCGTGCTTGGAGTTTGTTCCCTGCAACGTATTTACATAATTAACCAGGTCTTTTTGCTGTGCCAATAACCCTTTGGCAGTAAGACAAATTAAAATGGTTGCTAAAAATTTAAGTTTCATTTGTGTGTGTTTGTATTTTTTTATTTACCAGCTGATGCTGACATTTACGCCTTCGCTAAAATTTTCGAAGCCTAACAAAAGTGTTTTCGAATGCTCATCCCAATCATTTTTAGCAGTTTTTAAAGCTTGCCCGTTGCTGCTTGCCGAAATTTTGATGGGCTTTGCTGGCAGCAAAATCCGCATCATATTATTGGTATTTGATGGACTTTTTGCAACAAACTGGTAAGATTTTTTGGTGATGGATTCATCGGTAATCCGGGAAGCAGCTGCCAGTATTTGCGGCCTGTCTTTATTCTCGGCTTTATTAACATCAAATAAATAAGCTTGTGCATTTGGCTTAATGGTTTTTGTACTTAACACCGGCAGTGCAGGATCGAAAAGATCGATATAAGTTCCTGTTAATGTTAATGGAGATTTG
>Ga0265780_10007955_pt1 | contig 12948 bp, 15 predicted proteins | sample P1T30metagenome_FD_192432 | JGI IMG/M metagenome (GOLD analysis project Ga0265780, IMG submission 192432) | Plant litter microbial communities from East Loma Ridge, Irvine, California - P1 T30 | ecosystem: Environmental > Terrestrial > Plant litter > Unclassified | place: USA: California...
AGTTACCAAATTTTCTGAGCCAAACCAAGACGGTGCTTCTTCCTTGAATACCATAGGTAGACTGAGCTTGCTTATAAGTCATTTCGCCTTTTTCAACCCGTGAGATTACGGCTAATTTAAAAGCCATTTTATAATCTCTCTGAGAGCGTTTAAGCTCATCGTTTCCTTTGTCTTTCATAATAAGTCGATTTAGTGTCAACTTATTTTAGGATGAGACAATATAAATAAAAAAGCCCCTGAAAATATTCAGGGGCTTTTTGTTATATAGTAAAAAAGGATTACTCCTTATCTTTCTTATTTGCTCTCTTCTCTTTAATAAGCTCTATAGCGCCACCGGTAACCCAGTACATTACAAACGGTACTAAAAACATCATTAACCAAAAACCTATTGAGATAATCGTTAAAAAAGCTAAAAAGCCTAAGTATTGAGAAAATTCCATGTCTGTGTGTATTTTTAATGCCCCAAATATAGGATGAATATTTTATTTAAGCAACCATCTGTATACTAAAAATCACATAAATTAATTACGAAATCATTTTCTTAACCCTTCATTTATGCTTATTTTTGGCTGGCTTTATAAAATATGGCACATTGCCAGCCAATTATAAAGTTGTAACCTAAATAAACATTACAACCATAAACATTTTAAAAAATGGAGTACAGGATTGAAAAAGACACCATGGGTGAAGTTAAAGTACCTGCAGAGAAATACTGGGGTGCACAAACCGAGCGTTCCCGCAATAATTTTAAAATTGGCCCTGTAGGCTCTATGCCTAAAGAAATTATAGAGGGCTTTGCATACCTTAAAAAAGCAGCTGCTTATGCTAACCACGACCTAGGTGTGCTTAGCGCAGAAAAGCGTGATGCCATTGCACAGGTGTGCGAAGAGATATTAGAAGGCAAGCTGGATGACCAGTTTCCATTAGTTATCTGGCAAACAGGATCGGGCACGCAAAGTAACATGAATGTTAACGAGGTGGTGGCTAACCGTGCACAGGTAATTGCAGGCTTTAAAATTGGCGAAGGCGAACCGGTTCTTAAAGCTAACGATGATGTTAACAAATCACAATCCTCTAACGATACCTACCCTACCGGCATGCACATTGCTGCTTACAAGGCTGTGGTAGAGGTTACTATACCTGGTGTAGAAAAACTTAGAGATACGCTTAAGGCAAAATCGGAAGAGTTTATGAATGTGGTAAAAATTGGCCGTACCCACCTTATGGATGCTACTCCCCTAACGCTTGGTCAGGAGCTATCCGGTTATGTTGCACAGCTTACTTATGGCATTAAAGCGGTTAAAAATACACTTTCGCACCTGTCTGAACTTGCCCTTGGCGGAACCGCCGTTGGTACAGGACTTAATACCCCGGATGGTTATGATGTTAAGGTAGCCGAATACATTGCTAAATTTACAGGCCACCCATTTGTAACGGCTCCAAATAAATTTGAGGCGCTTGCCTCTCACGATGCTATTGTAGAGGCTCATGGTGCGCTTAAGCAACTTGCGGTTTCTTTAAATAAAATTGCTAACGATGTGCGTATGCTGGCTTCGGGTCCGCGTTCGGGTATTGGAGAGATCATCATTCCTGAAAACGAGCCTGGATCGTCTATCATGCCGGGCAAAGTTAACCCTACGCAATGTGAGGCACTTACTATGGTATGCGCGCAGGTTATGGGTAACGATGTTGCTATTAGCGTTGGCGGTATGCAGGGCCATTACGAGCTTAACGTGTTTAAACCGGTTATGGCGGCTAACTTCTTACAGTCGGCACGTTTACTGGGCGATGCATGTATGTCTTTCGATGAGCATTGCGCACAAGGTATCGAGCCTAACTACACCCGTATTAAAGAATTGGTAGATAACTCTTTAATGCTTGTTACGGCACTTAACACCAAAATTGGTTACTACAAAGCTGCCGAGATTGCACAGACAGCTCACAAAAACGGAACTACCCTTAAAGATGAGGCAGTACGTTTAGGTTATGTAACTCCCGAAGATTTTGATGCGTGGGTTAAACCAGAAGATATGGTGGGTTCTTTAAAATAGTACCTTACCAAGAAATTATAACAGAGGCCTGCACAATTACTTGTGCAGGTTTTTTATTTAAGTTCCGCAGCAGTGGTATATATTTTCTTTTTCTTTGCCACGAATTACACCAAACCCACAAATTTTAAAACCAATTCACTTGGTGAAAATTCGTTTAATTCATGTCAAAAAAAATAATTAATTACCTTTGCCTTATGCAAATTAATATACTACACGCAACTGCCCAACACCTGCCTGCTATTTTAGATATTATGAATTTTAATATTTTAAACAGCACGGCTATTTACGATTACGATGCTAAAACCACCGCCGAAATTAAGCAATGGTTTGCTGATAAACAAGCCGCCAACTGGCCGGTTATTGTGGCTGAACAGGATGGCAAAGTTGTAGGCTACGGCAGTTATGGCACGTTTAGGTTTAAGGAAGGTTTTAAGTATACGGTAGAGCATTCGGTTTACGTGGCCGATGGCAATACCGGCAAAGGTATTGGCAACTTACTACTTACGGAGCTAATTGACCTTGCTAAAGAGCAAGGCCTGCATTGTATGGTGGGCTGTATAGACGCCGATAATGCCGGCAGCATCGCCTTCCATAAAAAGTTTGGCTTTATTGATGGCGGAATCTTAAAGCAATCAGGTTATAAGTTTAACCGTTGGTTAGACTTGAAATTTATGCAGCTTATACTGACGTAAGCTGTGATGGCGCTACGCCGAACATTTTCTTAAAGGCGAACGAAAAATGCGACAGGTTCTCGAAACCTACCTCTAAATAAACATCCGATGGCTTTTTGCCTTTTTCGATAAGGTAACGGGCTTCTTCGAGCCTTTTTTGTTGTAACCATTTACTGGGTGTAGTGCTAAAAATCATTTTAAAATCGCGCTTAAAGGTACTCAGGCTCCTTCCCGTAAGGTAGGCAAACCGGTTTAAATCGACATTAAAATGAAAATTGCGTGACATAAATGTTTTTAAGTCAATTTTACCGGGCTCACTAAAATCAAACAAAACATTGGCCAGTTGCGGGTGTGTTTCTAAAAGTAAAAGAGCAATTTCCTGAACCTTTATATCCAGTAGTTTTTCGCTTGGCTTATCTTCGGTATTTATGTAGGCAATAAGCGATTCGGCATAACTCTTATACATTGGGTTGGCCTCAAGGCTTATAACCGACTTAACATCAGATTTGCTATGCGATTGCTTATAACCGCCTTTTAGCTTTAGCAGCGTTTGCTCATCAAGCATAATCGAAAGCGATTTGTATTCGCTACCCTGCTCTACAGGCTGTTTAGTAAACTTAGCCAGGCGGTTTTTTACATAAAAAGCAAAATCGCCTGCTTTAAGATTGTAAATGGTATGCCCGTCGTTAATTTGCAGGCTGCCCGATTCTATGTAGGTAAAGATATGCTCAGGTATAAAATTTTCGCTCTCCCTGCTTGTCTTGGTGTAGCAGGAATAAATAACGCCGCTGTTTCTAAATGTGTTTCCCATAGTTGTAATAAACACAGGCACCTAAGTGCCTGTGCCATAAATTATCGGTTTAAATAAGACTTTGTAAACTCAGAGTTAAAAAAATCGCCCGCATTATCCTCATGGTCCGTGCTAAGGCTTACCGGCAGCCACTCTTCTTTTTCTTTTGACCTTAAATCATCCATATTCCCAAGCATTTTTATAGCTTCACTACCCAACACAAGATGCACCGGTGGGTTAGGATGTACAGCCAGGTTTACCATTACCTGCGCTGCTTTATCAGGGTCGCCTACAGCTAAAAAAGTACCGCCTTTAAAAAAAGCTGCCCTACTGTTTACCAGGCTATAGCCTTCTATCTCCGGAGCATAAGTCATACTGTCGCCTGCCCAGTCGGTCCTAAAACCACCCGGCTCAACAGATGTTACCATGATGCCCAGCTCTTTAACTTCCTGCGCAAGCGACTCGGTAAAACCGCTAACGCCAAATTTGGCCGCCTGATAAATACTAACTCCCGCAGTTCCCATCCTGCCACCTATAGAGCTTACCTGCAATATCCTACCGCTTTTTTGCTTGCGCATGTAGGGCAAAACGGCGCGGGTAACCTCTATAACGGCATACAGGTTGGTGTCCAGCTGGCTACGCACCTGCTCATCGGTATAAGCCTCTGCGGCTCCGGTTATACCAAAACCGGCATTGTTTACCAGCACGTCTATCCTGCCAAAATGGGCTACGGTCTCGGCAACGGCAGCGTGCACACGAACGTTATCAGTAACGTCAAGTTGTACCGGCAGCAGCCTGTCGCCATATTTTGCTACTAAATCATCCAACTGGCTAATGTTGCGCGCTGTAGCAGCCACTTTATCTCCCGATTCTAACACCGCTACTGTAAGGCTGCGGCCCAATCCTCTTGAACTTCCTGTTATAAACCAAACTTTTTGCATGACATAATTTTTTTTATATTATGATACAAAGTTAGGGCAGTACACAAGCAGCCATTTTGTTGTAAAGTTCAACTTTACTTTGCTGTAAAGTTCATTTTATACTTTTTGGAGACGCGACAGGATATCGTTCATCATCTCTACCTGCACTTTTTGAATTTCGATAAGCGATTGCTCCTGGTGCAGTATAAGGTGGTCTATTTTTTCGTGAAGCATGCGTATTTCCAGCTCCGATTTTAAATTTACCATGTAGTCGTTCTGTGCCTTGTCGCGGTCTTTTTCACCCTGGCGGTTCTGGCTCATCATAATTACCGGTGCCTGCAACGCTGCCACACACGATAGTATGAGGTTAAGAAGTATAAATGGGTAAGGATCCCAGCCTTTATTGGCCAGCAGTACGATGTTTATAGCTATCCAGCCTAATAAAAAAGAAACAAATATTATTATAAACGTCCAGCTACCGCCAAAGGAGGCAACCCTGTCGGCAACGCGCTGCCCAAACGTACCTATTGATACCGCATCTTCATCATCCGGATTATCAGATATTAGCGTCTTCTCCCTAAGCGACTGCATTACCTTAGTTTCCATCTCGTCGAGCTGGCCAAGTTCCTGCTGTAAAAAATCGGCAATGTATTTCTCCCGATATTCGTTAAGTTCGGTCATTGCCATGCTGCAGGTATCATCGAACTCCGGGTGGTCTTTTTTAATAACATCTATAATAGGCTTGCGCACAAGGCTGGCATCAACCTTTTCTCTTTGCGGAAATTCTTTTCCGGAAATATCACTTGTAAATTTCATGTAATTTGTTGTGTTCAAGACTAAAACCAGTCTTTCTTTTTAAAGTAAAATACCATGCAGATAATGGTAACCAGCATAACACCCCAAACCACATAATAGCCATGTTCGGTATGCAGCTCCGGCATATTATCGAAGTTCATGCCATATACCCCCACTATAAACGTAAGCGGCATAAAGATAACCGAAAATATGGTAAGGGTTTTCATGATCTGGTTCATCCTTTGGCTTTGCGCCGAATAATGAAAATTAGATGCGCTATCCAGCGACGTAAGGTCATAATCTATCTGGTCCTGCAGTTCAAGGCATTTTTGATGAAGCCGTGCAAAATAGGTATGTGTGCCCTTGTTTATGTTTTCGTACTCCTCGTCTTCCTTAACACTTTTAAGGTTGTACAGCGCCTCCCTAAGCGGGGTTATAGAGCGCTTTAAAAAGATAAGGTTGTCTTTGGTACGCTCAATTTCTGAAATAAAATCGGGGCGGGTTGTGGTTTTAGAAACATCGTTTAACGATTCTATCCTGCCCTCATACTTTTCTATGGTTATAAAAAAGTTTTCCATAATGGCATCGAGCATAAGGTACAGCAGGTAATCGTTTTTCTTTTTACGCACAATACCTGTACCGGTACGTATGCGGCCGCGAATGTGTTCAAAATAATCGCTCTTTTTTTCCTGAAACGATACAATAACCTTGTCCTTAAGCAAAAAACTAACCTGTTCTGTTTTTACGCTGCCGCCCTGTTCTTCGGGTAAAATAGATTTTACGCTAAAAAACAGCACATCGCCCAATTCTTCAATACGCGTACGGCGTGATACGTTAAGAATATCGCCTACAATAAGGCTGTCAATACTATAAAGGTCGCCAATTTGTTTAATCAGGTCTACATCGTGCAGCCCGTGTACATTAAGCCATTTGGTATCCTGTTCCTGCAACTCGTCTTTACATTCTTTAACCACCCGGTCTAACGATACATTTCTGTATTCCTCATAACCTTCTTCGTTAAAAACAAAAAGCTGCATTTCTACAGGTTCGGTTTTGTATTCTCCGGTATATTCTAAATAATTAGGCTGTACGCGGCGCACTTTTCTGTATTCTATCCTTTTCACTAAAAAGCAAATTTGTATCCTATAAATATAGGCGTTTTTTAAAATGCATTCTTATTTTTACAAAAAGTTTAATTTATGGGCATCCTTATTACTGATATAAAAGAATTACTACAGGTTCGCGAAAGCGGCATAACAAAAATTAGCGGCTCCGATATGGCGCAACTGCCTATATTACAAAATGCCTGGCTGCATTTAGAAGATACTGTTATAGCCGGTTTTGGCACTATGGATACCTGCCCTAACCTGCCCCACGCACAGGTTATTGATGCTACAGGCAAGACCGTTTTACCTGCCTGGTGCGATAGCCATACGCATATTGTATATGCCGGCAACCGCGAACAGGAGTTTGTAGACCGCATTAACGGCCTGAGTTATGAGGAAATTGCCAACCGTGGCGGCGGGATTTTAAACTCATCGCAAAAGCTGAACGAAACTACCGAAGACGACTTATTTGCCCAATCTCGGCTGCGTCTGGAAGAGGTAATGCAGCAAGGCACGGGTGCTGTAGAGATAAAATCAGGATACGGTTTAACGGTGGAGGGCGAACTTAAAATGCTGCGTGTTATTAAGCGCCTGCGCGAGGCTTACCCTATCGCTATTAAGGCTACGTTTTTAGGGGCACATGCATTCCCGAAAGAATATAAAGAAGACCACGCCGGTTATATTGACTTAATTATTAATGAGATGCTTCCGGCAATAGCCGAAGAAAAACTGGCCGACTATATTGATGCCTTTTGCGAAACGGGTTACTTTTCTGTAGCGGAGACCGAACGCATTATGGAAGCCGGTAGAAAGTATGGCCTTCGCGCTAAAATTCATGTTAACCAGTTTACTGCCATAGATGGTATTGCTGCCTGTGTAAAGCACGATGCACTGAGTGTAGACCACCTTGAAATTGTGACCGATGACGATATAAAAGCCTTAAAAAACAGCAACACTATGCCTGTAGCATTGCCTACCTGTTCGTTTTTTATTAGCATACCTTATACCCCTGCCCGCCAAATGCTGGATGCCGGCCTGCCCCTGGCCTTAGCTACCGATTTTAACCCCGGTACTACCCCAAGCGGCAATATGAATCTGGTAGTGGCCACCGCCTGCATTAAAATGAAAATGACCCCCGAAGAGGCCATTAATGCAGCAACTATAAATGGAGCTTATGCTATGGGGCTAAGCGATACCCACGGCAGTATTACCATTGGCAAAAGCGCCACTATAATTATCACCAGGCCACTTACATCATATTATCAGTTACCATATGCTTTTGGCAGCAATTTAATTGATACGGTTATTATTGAGGGGCAGATAATTTAAAGCATATTAAGCTTTACGCAATGCGCTATACCATTCGCGGTGCGTATCAAAACTACCGTCGCGAAGAAATAAATAGGCATGGTCTAATAGTGTGTGGAAATCCTGCGAGGTAAAATCGGTAAAAGTATCCTGTGCCCTTCCACCTCCCTGAAAGTAGGTAAAGGTAACATTGCCATTTACATCGGCTACTATGGTGGCAGGTATGTTGCCAAAGTTTAGCCATACCGTAAGGCCATTGCCATCAGCCCTATAGTTATAAATAAGATCGATGCCCGCTGCATCGCATTTTGCCTGCAGGGCATCTTTATACGCTTCAAAGCCTTTTTGGGTGATGACTGCGCTTAATGTTTCATTTCTCATGGTTTAGTTTTTTGATACAGAGATCTCTACATACACTGGTAGGTGGTCGCTGGGGTACCTGCAATTTTTAGAGTCGCTTAAAACGGCATATTTAACAACCGTTATTGCTTTATTGGCTGTAAAGATATAATCAATACGTTTTGTAACAGGCTTATTAAATTCAAAATTATTAAAAGTGCCTTCAGGCCCAAAAACCTGTTTTGCAATGGCCTTGCTGTCTTTTAATTGCAATGCTATAAACTTAATGCTCTCGCTGTCATCTTCTAAATTAAAATCGCCGGTAAGTACAAAGGGAAGGTTTTGTTTGTTGAGTTCCTTAATTTTAGCGAGGATAAGTTTTGCACTTTCAACACGGGCAACATCGCCTATATGGTCAAAATGAGTGTTAAAAACCAATAGCCTTTGTTTGGTTGCTTTATCTTCAAACAGGCCGTAGGTGCATACGCGGTTATGACCGGCATCCCAGCCTCTGGAGACTTTATCGGGCGTTTGCGACAACCAGAACGTTGACTGCTGTACAACCTTGTACTTTTTATCATTATAAAATATAGCTGAATATTCGCCCTGATTTTTGCCATCATCCCGGCCAACACCTACGTAACTATAATTTGCAAAAGTACTGTCTAAATACTGTACCTGTTGTGGCAGTGCCTCCTGAACGCCCATAAAATCGGGTTCGTAAAACAATACCTGCTGCGCCAGCCATGCCTTGCGGTTGTTCCATTGGTTATCGCCATCGGATGTGGTTTCCAGCCTAAGGTTGTAACTCATTACCTTAATGTTTTGGGTCATTGCCGTTATGCCTGTTGTAAGTGTTAAGGCAAGTATCAGTAATTTTTTCATGTAAATAATCTTAGTAATTGGTTGGTTGTAAGTTAAATTAAAATGGATTTTGCCCTGATTTCTTCCAGTTTATTAAACTATTTATATATTCCGATAAATTTTGGCTAATTAAAGTAATCCAAATAGCTGCATCATGCGAATAATAACCCTCATGCACAGCCGGATCATCATCTTCATCCAAGTAAACAAATAAAAATTGAGTAGCGGCATTGTATACATCTATCACAAAAAAGGGTCGCGCAATCGTTTTATGGTGATCAACCATTTCCTCCCGTACAAATTCCTGTAACTCATGCCTTGTTTCATCAATGCCATAGTCAACAACATAACAACGATGTCCTGCCAAAAGTAGTAACTCTCTTAACGCCGTAGGAAAAGGATTGCCGTGATTCCAAAACTTTTCAAGTTCTACAATTTCAGTTTCAGGCATTGGTTCTATTTTAAGATTGAATGTATTGGAAACAACGGTAGAGTTATCTCTTAGGTCTTTTAAATATTTAATTTCCATATTATGCATTTTGTTAAGCAGGTAAATACCCTAAAGCCGCCAACTCGCTTTCTGTGGTAACAGGTATGAGTTGTGCGTTTTTTAGCAACAGGTTTTTGTTGCTTATAGAGAGCACATCGCGGTAGTAATGGTCGGTTACAATAATACCTTTATTTGCCGACAGCGTTATTAAAAACTCCTTTATCTTTTCTTTAAATAATGGCTCTACCATAGAGAATGGCTCATCGAGCATCAGGAATGGATGATTTAAATTGCCCACAAGTAGTAGCTCTAAGTAGCGTAATTCGCCCATAGAAAGCTTGCCTACTTGGGTATTGGTCATTTTATGGATGCCATCGGCATAGAATATCTTATCCTGCAAATCGCCTTTAAAGTATAGTGGAATGACATCCTTAACCTTTAGCGCTTTGGGGATAAATGGATCCTGCGGCAGGTAACCGATTATTTGCTTTGGTATAATTTGCTTAGCCTCTACATAAACTTCATTAAATTGTATACTGACGCTATCAGCCTTTTCGGTACCAAACAGTATTTTTAATAATGTCGACTTACCCGAACCATTACTGCCGAAAATACCCAGTATATCGCCCGTAGTACATCGCAGGTCGGCGTTATCAAGTACGACCTTCCCTTTAAAAGATTTGGTAAGTTGTGTTATGCTAAGGCTGTTCATTTAAAAGCTCAGGATTAGGATAAGCAACGGCATGGCTATGAATGTGTTAAGAGCAAAAAGCATAAAGGCCAGCCTGGTTTTAGTGTACCCAAGGTTGTAATAAAAATAGTACTGCTGCCTGTAAAATGCGTAATACGCTAAAAGCCCCATGCAGGGGCCAAAAGTACACAACGCGATAGGGAACCAGTGCAGCCCTGATATTGCAAGTACAGCTGATGCAGGTATGCTAACGGCATTAATGGTAAAGTAATAATTCCAGAAAGCTTTAGGAATCACTATTCCTTATCCTTTTTATGAACCAGCAGTTTGTCTACAATTTTACTGGAAGCATTTTCAGGAAAGGCATCGTTACCGGTTACCAGTACACCCTTTACACCCGATGTAGACTCTATGCCGTATACGGTAGCCTCATCATCCGGGTTGCTTTCGCCTTCGTAAAAGTAAAGGTGAGTAATTTCAAACTCGTCGTGGCTAAATTTACCCGAATGGTACGCAAGCCAGTTTTCTTGTATGTTGAAATCTTCGGTGTAGCCTTTTTCCCTAAGTTCGTCAATAGCTTTTATAACAGTAGCGTAGTGGTAAACAATGCTCATTGGTATGGTTTATTTGGTTAAACCCAAATTTAATAAAAAAAACGCCGTTTAGTACCAGCGTTTTTTATTTTGTTTAGAAGCTTCCGACTTCCTTGAATTGTTTTTCTTTTGGTTGCCTCCCTGTCCGGTTTTGGGCTGCTTGTTTCTTAAATCCGGCTTTTGACCTTCTTTCTCGGCATCTTCGCCCATCCCATAAGGGTAAGGATGGCCCTCGATAACCTTTATCTGCATACGGATAAGCTTCTCTATATCTTTAAGATATGGTTTCTCATCTTTAGCGCAAAATGATATGGCTAAACCACTATTACCGGCACGGCCTGTACGGCCAATACGGTGAACGTAGGTTTCAGGAATATTTGGCAAATCGAAGTTAATAACAAATGGCAGGCTCTCAATATCAATACCGCGGGCCGCAATATCGGTAGCAACCAATACAGGAATTTCTTTATTTTTAAAGGCTTCCAGTACGCGTTGCCTCGAATTTTGCGATTTATCGCCATGTATGGCACCGCTTTCTACACCATTCTTCTTAAGGGCTTTAACTACGTTATCGGCGCCGTGTTTGGTACGGGTAAATACCAATACATTATCAAGGCTTTCGTTGCGGATAAGATGGTACAACAGCTTACGCTTATCCCCTTTATCTACAAAATAAACCTGTTGTTTAACTTTCTCAGCCGTAGATGATATTGGTGCAACCGAAACATACTGGGGCTTGGTTAAAAAAGTATCGGCAAGTTCACGAATCGCTACCGGCATAGTAGCTGAGAATAAAAGCGTTTGCCTGTTATCGGGCGTAAGCTTAATAATTTTCTTTACATCATTAATAAAGCCCATATCCAGCATCTGGTCAGCTTCATCAAGCACAAGGGTATGCAGGTGGTCAAACTTAATAAAACCCTGCTTATGAAGATCTAAAAGCCTTCCCGGAGTAGCAATTAGAATGTCGACACCTTTACGTAATTGATCGGTCTGCGAAACCTGGTTTACGCCACCAAAAATAGTAAGCTGGCGGATGTTAGTATATTTTCCGTAGGTATCAAAGCTCTCGCCAATTTGCAGTGCAAGCTCGCGCGTTGGCGTAACTACAAGGGCACGTATGTATTTAACTTTAGTGGCAGAACCCACTATACGGTGCAGGTTATGCAATATTGGTACTGCAAAGGCAGCCGTTTTACCTGTACCTGTCTGCGCGCAGCCTACAAGGTCGGTCCCTTCCATAATTACAGGTATGGCCTGTTCTTGTATCGGGGTAGGATTTTCGTAACCTTCTTCGGTTAAGGCCTGTTGTATATTTCTTAGTAAATTAAGATCTTCAAATTTCATTTAAAACGTATTAAGTGCTTAACAGTTAGTGCTAAGCTGCGGCAAAGATACGCCTTTTTGCGCAGCTTTAGCCACATGTAAGGCTATTGGCGGTATTTACCGGTGCATAACAAACAAAAAGCAGGAATAATTTCCTGCTTTTCAACTTCTATATTTACAAAAAATTAAAGTTTAATTTCTTTAGATTTTATAAAATCGGTAACCAGGCAGGCTATCAGCATGCCGGTAAGCTGTGGGTTATTTTCATTGCCAAAGTTAGGTGCCCCCTCGCAAATATGCAGATAGGCTGCATTGTTGTTTCTACCAAAATAATGAACAAACTGCCTTGCTTTTTCTACACTAAAACCGCTTGGTGTCATAGCGCTGGCAGCAGTGTTTAAAATGGCATCAAGGTCTATCTCAATACCAAAAGGTTCTTCACGAATGAACTCCAGAGCTTTCTCCTTTTCCTCGGCAAAGCCTTTCTCCTTACGGATCGCTATTTGCTCGTAAGTATTGTAGCGTATCCTTTCGGCATGTTTTTTAATACTTTCCATCACACCTTTAGATACATAATTTTCATGCAGTCCAAAAATGAAATAGTTTTTTAAGAAGCCCTCCTCAAAAGCATACGAGAAACCATTACTGCTGTGCCTGCCTTCCAGCATCCTGAAATCGGCATGGGCATCAAAATTTATGGCGTTAACCGGTTTGCCTTTTGCCAGGGCGGTACCTTTAATATTACCGTAGGCATTGTTATGCCCCCCGCCAATAACTACAGGTATCTTACCTGATTTTACGATCTGGCATATTATATGTGAAACGTCTTTATCTATCTTTTCTACCAAAAGCATGAGCTGTTTCCTGCCTTCTTTAGTGCCTGCATCAAGCATTTCGGCTTCTTTTTGGGAAGCAGCAACATCAAGCTGACCTAAAATTAACAGCCGTCCGCCCTTGCAAAATTTGTTATGTTGCAGGTTTACAATACTCTTTATAGCCTGCTC
>Ga0265780_10007957_pt1 | contig 12947 bp, 7 predicted proteins | sample P1T30metagenome_FD_192432 | JGI IMG/M metagenome (GOLD analysis project Ga0265780, IMG submission 192432) | Plant litter microbial communities from East Loma Ridge, Irvine, California - P1 T30 | ecosystem: Environmental > Terrestrial > Plant litter > Unclassified | place: USA: California...
GCTGTGCTTCAAAGCGCTCGCGCTGGTCTATCGGGTCGTTTAACTCGCTGTAGGCATTGGCAATTTCTTTTCCACACACCATAAGTTCAAAACGCTCAGTAAGTTCAGGGTTATCGCGGTGCTCTTTACACAGCGGGCTCATTTCTTTAGGATAGTCGGTAATAAACGTAGGCTGAATAAAATTGCCTTCACATTTTTCGCCAAAAATCTCGTCAATTAGCTTGCCTTTACCCATGGTTTCGTCTACGGCTATGCCCATGCCGCGTGCGGCTGTAAACAGCTCTTCTTCGGTCTTACCGGTAATATCGAAACCGGTAAATTGCTTAATAGCATCGGTCATGGTAACCCGGGCATAAGGCGCTTTAAAGCTCACCCGATGCTCGCCAAAGGTAGCATCGGGCGTACCGTTAACCGCAACGGCGCAATGCTCAAGCAGGGTTTCTGTAAACTCCATCATCCAGTTGTAGTCTTTGTAGGCTACATATATTTCCATAGCCGTAAACTCGGGGTTATGCGTGCGGTCCATTCCCTCGTTACGAAAGTTCTTGCTAAATTCATACACACCATCAAAACCACCCACGATAAGGCGTTTTAGGTACAGCTCGTTAGCTATACGCATGTATAAAGGTATATCAAGGCTGTTGTGGTGCGTTACAAACGGGCGCGCCGCTGCACCACCCGGTATAGGCTGCAGTATAGGGGTTTCTACCTCAAAATAACCTTTGTCATTAAAAAAGCTCCGCATGGCGTTAAACAGTTTTGTTCTTTTAACAAAAACTTCCTTAACGTGCGGGTTAACCACAAGGTCTACATAACGCTGGCGGTAACGCAGCTCTGGGTCGGTAAAGCCGTCAAACGTTTTGCCATCGGCGTCTGTTTTCGGCAGTGGTAGCGGGCGCAGGGTTTTGCTTAAAAGCTGAAAGGTGTTAACACGTATCGATTTTTCGCCAACCTGCGTAGTAAACAGCTCGCCTTCAACGCCAATAAAGTCGCCCAGGTCAATCAATTTTTTAAAAACCTCGTTATAAAGGGTTTTGTCTTCGCCGGGGCAAATCTCGTCGCGGTTTACATATACCTGTATACGGCCATCGCTGTCCTGTACTTCGGCAAAGGCAGCTTTGCCCTGTATGCGCATGCTCATTATGCGTCCGGCTACAATAACCTTCTTACCTTCAGAAAAAGTTTCCTTAACCTGTTTACTGGTGTGGTTTACCGGAAAAAGGTTAGCGGGATATGGATTGATGCCGAGACTTCTCAGCGTATCCAGTTTTTCTCTTCGAATAATTTCTTGTTCTGAAAGCTGCATGATTATTATGTTTTTAAGGGTGCAAAGATAATGAATATTAACAAATAAGCAATTTGAGACGATTTAACAATGCTGCGCTTTTTACTTAAATAAAAGAATTATATTTGGTACAAATAATCAAAAAACGCAATGAAAACAAAATTACTACTTACACTTGGTGCTTTTGTGGCTTTTTTAACCACATCATGCAATATTTCGGAAAACATAACCATCGGCGAAGATGGTAGTGGTGTTATGACCATGGATATTGATGCTTCTCAGCTTATGGGTATGGCCGGTGGCCAAATGGGCAAAGAAGGCAGGATTGACTCAACGTTTACATTTAAAGAGCTTTATAAAGATAAAGCAGACAGTATTGCCAAGCTGCCTGCCGCAGAGCGTGAAAAATTTGCGCAGCTTGAAAAGATTGAAGGCAAGATGCTTATGGATCCTGAAACGGGTGAGTTTATGATAAACTTTACAAATAAGTTTAAAAATGCTAACGAACTGGGCAACATGATGCAGGCCATGAGCGCTGTAAGCAAATCTAAAATGCAGGAGGGCGCGCCTGATATGGAGAGCCAAAACCCGCCTACAAGCTATTTTTATGATGGTAAAAAATTTAAAAAGACGGTAAAGGTTAGCGACAAAGCTAACGAGGTTGAAAATGATTCCCTGCAAATGGTCAAGGCTATGTTTGAAGGTTCTACGTATACGGTAAACTATAAATTTCCAAAAAAGGTAAAATCAGTTTCAAATAAAAATGCGGTTATCAGCGCAGATAAAAAGAGTGTTACTGTAGTGTATGACCTTGTTGATTACATGGATAAGCCAAAAGATATGGATATTGAGGTAATATTTGAATAATATTACAATATTATATAGTAAAGCCGCGCTAATCAGTGCGGCTTTTTGTTTTGTAAAAGCTGGTAATAAGTTTTGTAAATTTGTACTATAATAATAACGAGTAACAGCCATGAACAATTTAGTGCAGCTACAGGATTTGGGTGTGATGGATTATAAGGAAGCCTGGGAGTATCAGGAGTGTCTTTTTCAGGGTATTGTAGACCAGAAAATAGCTAACAGGCGCGAAGGCTTAGATACCGTTACCCCTAATTATTTGCTGCTTGTAGAGCATCCTCATGTATATACATTAGGTAAAAGCGGCGATTTTGAAAACCTGTTACTAAGCGAGGCGCAACTTGCCGCTAAAAATGCTACGTATTATAAAGTGAACAGGGGCGGGGATATTACCTACCATGGCCCCGGCCAAATTGTAGGTTATCCTATACTTGACCTTGAAAATTTTTTTACAGATATACATAAATACCTTCGTTTTCTTGAGGAGGTAATTATACTTACCATGGCCGATTATGGTGTTACAGGCACACGGAGTGAGGGTGAAACCGGTGTTTGGCTTGATGTAGGCACACCTTTTGCTAGAAAAATATGTGCCATGGGTGTAAGGGCGTCGCGCTGGGTAACCATGCATGGCTTCGCGCTTAATGTAAATGCTGACCTGGGCTATTTTGATAATATTATTCCGTGCGGCATACGCGGCAAAGGTGTAACATCACTTAATATAGAGATGGGTTTGCCCCATGTAGACGAGCAGGAGGTTAAGCAAAAAATACTAAAATATTTTACGCAGCTTTTTGAAGCGGAAATTATATTTGAAAAAGCAGAAAAGATACTTCTATAATATATAGGTTACTCCTGATATTCAAATTCTATTTCAAGTTGCTCGGGCAGCAAACGGAACGTCTTGCGGTGGTATGGTGTAATGCCGTACTTGCGTATGGCTTCACGATGCTCTAAAGTAGGATAGCCTTTGTTCTTTTTCCAGTTATACATTGGGTATTCCTCGTGCAATTTGTCCATATAGTCGTCGCGGTACGTTTTTGCCAGCACTGATGCTGCTGCAATACTCAAAAACTTACTGTCGCCTTTTATAACGCAGGTGTGCGGAATATCTGCCACGGGCTTAAATCTGTTTCCGTCTACAATTATATGATGGGGCCGGGGTGATAACTGTTTTATACAGTCCTGCATTGCGCGGATAGAGGCATTAAGTATATTTATTTCATCTATAATCTCAGGCTGAATGTGTACTACATGGTAGCAAAGTGCTTTTTCCTGTATAAGTGGTTGCAACTGCATACGCACTTTTTCTGTAAGCTGTTTTGAGTCATTTAATAACTCCATTTCAAAATCATCGGGTAGTATCACAGCTGCTGCGGTAACGGGGCCAGCAAGACAGCCACGGCCGGCTTCGTCTGTGCCTGTTTCATATTGAAACGATGAATATTTGAGTAAGAGCATACCGAAACCGAATTTTACCGTATATATTTAAAAGACAAAGATATCGGCCTAAAGTTAAAATTAAAAATATTGGCTGTTAATTTGTTATAATTCATATTTTTGCTAATCTATTTTAATGTAATTGGCTATTTTTGCCTAATTGCATTAATTCTCTATTAACTATTAACTATTTTTTACCTACAGTTATGAAAAAAAATACTGTTAAAGTAATGCTCCTAATGTCCTTACTGGGCAGCAGTTTTACTTTATTTGCCCAATCTGCGGAAGCAAAGAAAAAAATTCTTGCAAACTCTTATGTTGAGGCGGGCGCCAAACTAACGCAGCGTTTGGATGCTGAATTTAAAGAAAAACACGCTGAAGCAATTAAACTAGCTGAAATTAATGGCTGGCCCCTTACTATTAAAAACGAAGATGGAAGAGGAGATTTGATGTATGTTTCTGAAGAAGGTGCACCTATATATTATGGTACATTTAATGTGGGTTCTGCCATTACAAGCAGGTCCAACTGGCTGCACCCAGGCGGTGGCCTTGGTCTTAACCTTACAGGTTTCAGTAGTAATGATCTTGTAGGTCAAATGTATGTTGGTATGTGGGACGGTCAGTATCCATTAGTAACACACCTGGATTTTGCTAACAGGATCGATCCTGGGGATACAGGTGTTGTAAGCAATGTACAGCAGCATCCAACCCATGTAATGGGTACTATGATAGGTTCTGGAGCTACAGATGCAGAAGCTAAAGGTATAGCTTATCAGGCTTATGGTATAGCTTCAAATTATGATAATGACCTTGCTGAAATGGGCGACCAAAACGAATTTTTAGGGATGATTATTAGTAATCACTCTTATGGTCTTATAGCTTCTCAGGTTCCATCATATTATTTTGGCGCTTATATAGATAAGTCAAGAAACCTTGATGAGATGCTGTTTGACTATCCTTATTACCAGCCGGTAATCGCAGCGGGTAATGATAATAACGGTACTAGTTATGACTTGCTTACAAGTATGGGTACTTCTAAAAATGCAGTTGTTGTTGCTGCTGTAAATGAAGTTAATACTTTTAATGCAGATGGAACACCAACAAGTGTGAGCCTGGCGAGTTTTAGTAACTGGGGTCCTACAGATGATAACAGGATAAAACCGGACATTTCATCGAAAGGTACTAATGTGTATTCTACATCAAATGGAAGTAATACAGCCCATGCAACCCTTCAGGGTACATCTATGGCAGCACCGGGCATAACAGGTGCTTTTACTTTGATTCAGCAATATTATGCAGAACAGAATGAAGGTACATTTATGAGAAGTGCGACGTTGAGGGCGCTTATGGCACATACGGCAGACGAATGTGGTACAAATCCGGGACCGGACGCCAGGTTTGGCTGGGGGCTTATGAATGCTAAAAAGTGTGTTGAAACTATAACTAATCAAGGTGTTTCTTCTATAATAGAGGAGAATGTTCTTTTGCCGGGTCAAACCTATACTTTTGCGGTTACTGCAATTGGTAATCAGCCGGTTATTGCTACACTTGCCTGGACAGATCCTGCGGGTGTTGCGGTGACAAGTACTACATCAAGCGCAAGGCTTGTAAATAACCTTGATATTAAAGTTACTAAAGGAAGTACGACTTATCGTCCATGGAAACTGGGTACATCAAATAGTGCTGCTGCCGTAAAAGGGGAGAATAATGTTGATAATATTGAGAAGGTAGAGATTGCAGAGGCGTCTGGTGCTTATACAATTACAGTTTCTCATAAAGGTACAACGCTTGTTAATCCTAATGGAACACCGTCTCAGCAATATTCTCTTGTTGTAACAGGTGTTGGAGAGCCTGTTAGTGTAGGTCAGGTTGCTGCTGAAATGTTTAGTATTTGGCCAAATCCAGCTGCAGATGTTCTTAACGTTAGGCTGACTGCAGGTTTTGAGAGCGGCGCTTCGGTAAAAATTTATGATATACAGGGCAGGGTGATGCTGCAACAATCTCTAACAGGTATGGAAACCGTTGTTAATACCCAATCACTATCTTCAGGGGTTTACTTTGTTGATGTGCTTAATGGTGGTAAAAATCAGGTTAAAAAGGTGGTTATTGAATAATTGTAATTTTTTTAATTAAAAAGTTGAGATAATAACGCAACCTTAAATACATATACGCATCTATTATAAACGTCAACACATCTGTTGGCGTTTATTATTAAATTAGAAAAATGCGGAATATGTGGTCAATTATTATCAATCTTTTGTGGTTTTTCCATTTACGTTAAAAATTCTTGAAATATTAATCCTGGTTGCATTGTTAAAAGTTTGTTATTATAAAATAAATTAATAGATTTGCAACTTAACTAACTCAAATTAATTTAATATGAAATCAAAGTTTACTTGGATTTTTACGCTTTTACTTGCGTTTTTTATTCAGTTTGCCTTTGCGCAGGAAAAGACTATTACCGGTGTGGTAAGCGATGTCTCAGGTGGATTGCCTGGGGTTACCGTAATGGTTAAAGGAAATCCTGCGTCTGCGGTTACAACTGATCTTGATGGTAGGTATACCATTACGGCCTCTGTAGGTCAGGTTCTTGTTTTTCAATACGTAAGTATGGGTAACAAGGAATACAAAGTTACCGCTAACCAAAACACAATTGATGTGGAAATGGTTGAAGAAATTGAAGTGGTAATTGTGGATAAGTATAGAACGCAGACCAGGGCAGGTAACCCGAATGCTGTTACTACTATAACTTCTAAAACTATTGAGGGCAGGCCAAACGCATCGTTTATACAAACGTTACAGGGTCAGGTTCCGGGTCTTAACATCTCTACAGGTTCTGGTCAGCCAGGTGCAAATAGTACTGTTATACTTAGGGGTCTTGGGTCTATCAACGGTAATGTTGAGCCACTTTATGTTATTGATGGTGTGCCTTTGAACTCAGATAGCTTCAGGAGTATCAACCCTAATGATATCGAATCAGTATCTGTACTTAAAGATGCCGGTGCAACATCAATTTATGGTAACAGGGGTGCTAACGGTGTAATTGTTGTAAAAACTAAAAGGGGTAGCTTTGATTCTCCGCTAAATGTTTCTTATACGGGTATTACCAGCTTCCAGTCTATGCAGAACAATAAGTATAACAAGATGAATTCAAGGCAATTGCTTACTCTTGAAAATACTATGAGTCGTGGCATGGGTGCTACTATGACGCCGGAGGAAATAGCTGCTTATGATGTTGATACTAACTGGAAAAATGAACTTTTCAGGACTGGTGTTACACAAAATCATGTGCTTAACCTAACAAGCGGTGGAAGTAACCTTTCTTCATTTACATCATTTGGTTATTTTAACCAGGAAGGTATTCTTGAAAGCACAGGCCTTAAAAGGTTTAACTTCAGGAATAATATTACAGGTAAAAGCAACGATGGTAAATTTAATTACTCAACTGCTTTAACTCTTAACTGGTCTCGCAGAAACGAAGCCAGTAACCTTGGTACTGCTAACGTAAACATCAACCCTGTTATTGCTGCTAATAGCGGTGCGCCATATTTGTCGCCAGGTCTGTATACTAATGGTCGTGAATTGCATGATTTGTATCTTACTAATCCTACGCTGGTTTACACCCCGTTATTGTTGCTTGATATGATTAATACATTTACTAATCAAACTGACGAGATCAAGATGATTGGTAACGTACAGGCAAGCTACCAACTTACGGATGATTTTACTGTAGGTACTGCTTTTGGTACTGATTATACACAGGCAATTGGACTTAGGGTACAGGATCCGGGATCTTTTAACTCTTACCTGTTCCAGAATCCTGGAGAAGATTATCTTGGTTTCCAAACGGAAAGCCTTGCTTATGAAGCTGCATTTAACTTTAATACCAGCTTAAACTATAATCATGTTTTTGCAGAAAAGCACACTATTGATGCTACAGCATATACAGAGTATTATAAAGCACATTCTAAAGGTTTTTCTGGTGTGCAAAGTGGTCTAGATCCAAAATTATTTACGCCGGGTAACGGCGATGGTTTCATACCATTTAACCCTGCTACGCCTAACTTCTATGTGCCATCGGTAACATCAAACAAAGCTACTGCAGGTTTGTTTTCATACTTTGCGTCGCTTGACTATGATTATAGCCAGAAATATGGTGTTGCTGCTACAGTGCGTAGAGATGCTTCTTACCGTTTTAATGAGTCTAACCGTTGGGGTACTTTCTACTCGGTTTCTGCAAGGTGGAATATCGATAAAGAAAACTTTATGCAAGGTAGCGCCTTTAATATGTTGAAATTAAGAGCGTCTTATGGTACTGCTGGTAACCAGAATATCCAGGGCCAAAGTATTTTTAGTGCGCCTAACTTAACAAGGACATTGTATGATTCAGGTGTCGCTTATGGTAACCTGCCGGGTTATTTTGTTGACCAGTATGGTAACAATGACCTTAAATGGGAGGTAGTGACACAGGCTAACATAGGTCTTGACTTTGAAGTTTGGAACTCTAAACTAAGGGGTAACCTTGATGTGTACCAAAAAACAACGGATGACTTATTTATGCCAATTCCTATTTCGGGTGTTAATGGTACTTACGAGCTTGACGCTAACTATGGTACCCTACGTAACCGTGGTGTAGAAGCTTTAGTTGGTTATGACGTTATAGACTACAATGACTTTAAGTTAACACTTAACTTTAATGGTTCATACAACCAAAACAGAATTGTGGATATAGCTGCAGAAAATGGTATGGTAGACAATACACTTACTGTTAATGCAGAAGGTCATAGGATTAATGAGTTTTACCTAATAGATTATGCCGGTGTTAACCCAGCTAACGGTAACCTTTTATTTTATGATAAAGAGGGGGTTCTAACAGAAAATCCTAATCCTAATGCTGACAGGAGATACACAGGTAAGTCATCTGTGCCTTCTTATCAGGGTGGTTTTGGTCTTGATGCATCTTACAAAGGGTTCTTCTTAACAGCTAACTTTACATATGTTGCTGATATCTATAGGTTTGATTACGATCTTGGTGATCTTCAGGATCCGGGAGATGTTGGACAGTTTAACAAATCTACTGATTTACTTAGAGCCTGGACGGTTGATAACAGGGTAACTGATATCCCATCTCTTTTCTTAACTAACAGTGGATCTGGTGATAACTCAAGCAGATACCTTAAAGATGCCTCTTATGTAAGGTTAAGGTATGCAAGTGTGGGCTATAACTTCCCTAAAACTTTCCTTCAGGATACACCTTTTAGCAGCATCAAAGCTTATCTACAAGGCGAGAACCTTGTTACATGGACGAAATGGAGAGGATGGGACGCGGAAAGCGACCGCGCTAATGACCAAAACCAGTATCCTACGCCAAGGATAGTGTCAGTAGGTCTTGAAGTTCAATTTTAAAAAAAAACTGAGAAAGAACATGAAAAATTTAAAAGTATTTTTATTCGTCATCACAGGCCTGATCTTTGCGTCGTGTGAGGATGCTATAGACATTAAGCAGCCCAGTGAGCTTGCTCCTGAGGATACGTTTGAAACGGTAACTGATATGCAGTTAGGCTTAAATGCCATATATTCTACATTATCTGGAGAAAGTGCAATTATTTTTACATCAATATTTACTGATGAGGCTGCTATTGGCAAGTCTAACGGTGGTCAGGGTAAAGATGGCTCAATGGCCTTTAACCTTAACTCTAACAGCGGTGAGGCGGCCTCTATATGGGCTAGTAACTATTTTGCAATAAACCTCGCTACAAGGCTTATAGAGGCTGCAGAGTTTGTTGTTGTTGAAGCGGGTTCTGATGAAGAGACCACAAAGAACAATATTCTTGCTCAAGCTTATGCAGTAAGGGCCTACAGCCACTTTGTGCTACTTAGCTATTTTTCGCCAGATATGACCAATGACAGCGCGTTAGGTGTAATTGCAATATCTACAACGCCAAGTATTACAGATAAATTGCCAAGAAACACTAATGGTGAAGTATTTGCCCTTATTGACAGCGATTTAGCGTTTGCTACAGAAAACCTTTCTACTAATGGCACAGGCGCTGAAGCAGTTATTAATAAAGTGTTTTTTACCCAGGAAGCTATCTTAGCCCTTAAAGCCCGTATGGCTCTCTATAGGGGTAAGTATGATCTTGCTAAGCAAATGGTAGATGAGCTTGATGATATATTTAATCCAACTCCTGCTAACCAAGCTGTTAATAACTTATCTAACCCGGCTACTTATGCAGGTATTTTTAATGACGTTTATGCACAGAGCAATGAGCTTATATTTGCGATAGACAGGTCTTTAAGCGGACAGACGGGTAACTGGGCTCAGGCATGGTCTTCGGCTAATGCTACCGTTACAGGTTCTCCATTCTTTGAAGTAAGCAGATCATTATTTAACCTAGTTAATAATGCTACCGATGTTAGAAAGTTTGTTATAGCTGACGAATCGTCGCTTATAATGGGTGATAATTATTCAAGTGTTCCTTACGCTCAATTTATAGCAGAAGATGTATTGCCTGTAGGTAAATATCCTGGTGACTCTCAGCAACTGTTGCTTAACGACATTAAAGTATTCCGTTTTTCTGAAATGGTATTTATCAGGGCAGAGTATTATGCTAACGCCGGTGATTTTGCTAACGCGATAGCTGAAGTTAATAAAGTTAGGACTGCTCGTCTTGCTACAACTCTTAACCCTGCGAGCTTTACAAATTCTCAGGCTGTTTGGGGTGCTATAATGGACGAAAGAAGGGCAGAGCTTGCTTTTGAAGGCCACAGGTATATTGACATTAAACGTTTAGGTGCTAAAGCCGGTAAAGGTGTTGAAAGAGATCCGCAGGACTGTTCATTCAATGGTTTTTGTACACTACCTGGCACAGACTATAGGTTTACACTACCAATTCCACAACCTGAATTGGCAGCTAACCCTAACATAGTTCAAAATCCTGGTTATTAATTTTAAATCGTACAAGTAATGATAAAGAATATTTATAAAATCGGAATTCTTAGCATGCTGGGCTTGTCATTGCTGACCAGTTGTGAAGAAGATAAAGTAGTTTTTGATAACGTTAATGGCCAGACCATGTTATCTTTTGCTACAAGTTCTCAAAGCATAGGCGTTGGTCCTGATGAAGGGGAAAACGTAAGTTATATAACTGTCAATGCAACAACTGTCTCAAGTCAGGACAGGACTTTTACTGTGGATGTAGACGCAACTTCAACTGCTATTGCTGGTACTGAGTACACAATTGATCAGGCTTCGCTTTTTATTCCTGCAGGAGAATATGTTGGAAAAATTAAAATTGTTGGAAACTTTGATGAATTAACCGAAGGAGAAAACAAAATGATTGTGCTTAAAATTACTCCTAATAGTGCGTTTACATTAGATAAAGATGTAAATACAATTTCTATCTTCAGGTCTTGCCCCGTGCCGGTTGGTTACTTTGTAGGCGACTACCTTCTTGAGCAGGTAACTGAGCAAGGTGCTGATGGTCCTGTATTAGAAGATGGTGTTGTGCGTGAGGTAACTGTAGATCCGACTAATCCTAAAGGCAGAGTCTTTACAAGCTACAACTTCCCTAACTTCTGTAGTACTGCAAGAAACCAGTTTAAGTTTTTACTTAACTGTGGTCAGGTAATAGTAGATGGTGCAAATACAAGTAACTGTATCTGTAGTCAGGATGCACCATATACTTTTGGTCCGGCTACTGTAAATGAAACATATGATACTGATAGCGATGCTGTTATGTACATATCATTTACTAATGACGTTACCGCTAACTGTGGACCTGCAAACCAGATAGTTTACAAACTGACAAAACAATAGGAATATATTTCAATTTGTTTAAAACCCGCTTTATAAGCGGGTTTTTTTATGAATAATAATTTTTTAAAATTTATCTTTGCTAACAGTTAGAAGGTATTATGTTAAAGAAAATTGTAATTCTGCTATTTGTTATACTGCCCTGTGTTGTTTTTGGGCAGGTAAGAGGTAAAAGGCAGCAGGCAGATAACCGGCAGGGGACCGCTGCACAAACACCGGCATCAAAAAACACTATTGATACACCCGCAGCGCCTGTACCCACAGATACTGTGGCTACAATAGATATGTACAAGATTATTACCCTTCAGCGGGATACTATTCTTGTAGATACCACCCTTACCATTAAACGTGATTATGCTACAAATTACCTCCGCAAAGATAATTTTGGCTTATTGCAGTTTCCTAATGAGGGGCAAACCTACAATACGCTTTTTTATGGCCTTACTACCTATGACCCCTTTCCTGGGTTTGGTTTCAAGGCAAAGCACTTTGCATATCAGGAAGTAGATGATATTAACTATTATAATGTTGCCACGCCTTTTACAGAGATAATGTACCGCTCTGTTTTGCAGCAGGGGCAGATATTAGATGCGCTTTTTACCGTGAATACTTCGCCTAATCTTAACCTTTTTATAGGGTACAAAGGTTTACGCTCTATTGGTAAATACATCAACTCAATTTCCAGTAACGGTAATTTTAGGGTGGGTGCCAGTTACAATACTACCGATAAGCGCTATTTGCTTAAGCTCCATTTTACCGGCCAGGATTTCAGCAACCAGGAAAATGGCGGTATAACCACAATTACAGATTTTGAGGGTGGCGAAGACCCCTATACCGAGCGTGAAAGGCTTGACGTTTATTTTAGGGATGCCACATCTGTTATGAAGGGTAACCGCTATTTTGTAGACCACTATTTCAGGCTCAACAAAACAAACCCTAACAGCCTGTTGTTTCACCACCAGTTTAACTATGAAAACAAGTTTTTTAATTTTCAGCAGAAAACACTCAGCGACCGTTTTGGCGATGCTTCGAAATCATCGATAGATAAAAAAACACGCTATAACCGCATGTACAATCTTGTTGGTGCGGCCTATGCTAATGAGACGATAGGTACTATTGAATTTTATTTAGAGGACTACACCTATAATTATTTTTATTACAGTGTAATTTTAAACCCTGACGGCAGCGTTAAGGTGCCCAATGCCATCAATGACCGCATAGATACCTATGGTGCAAGATATACCTATCAAAAAGATAAATGGAAGGGTACGGCTTTAGTGAGTAATTCCATAACCAGCCAAAGCCTTACTAATATAGACCTCCAGTTGCGCTATAAGTTTGACGAGCGCAACAGTGTTTCGGCGCGTTTCCAGAAAATGAATAAGCTGCCGGATTTAAACTATCAGCTGTATCAAAGTGATTACGTTTTTTATAACTGGAATAACAACTTTAAAAACGAAAAAATTAACAGCCTTCAGCTGGATGTAAAAACCCAATGGGCCGACCTTTCTGCACAGTATACTGTTCTAAATGACCATTTGTATT
>Ga0265780_10007958_pt1 | contig 12946 bp, 5 predicted proteins | sample P1T30metagenome_FD_192432 | JGI IMG/M metagenome (GOLD analysis project Ga0265780, IMG submission 192432) | Plant litter microbial communities from East Loma Ridge, Irvine, California - P1 T30 | ecosystem: Environmental > Terrestrial > Plant litter > Unclassified | place: USA: California...
TCAAATCTCCAGGAGCGCGAAAGATACCGGTATTCATCAACAATAGGGAGGAGTGCATCACTACCGCTACCCAATTTGTGTCGAGTCGCATATGTCCTATCTTCCAAGTTTCCAATGTCACTGGTCATAACCTGGACCTGGTGCGCATGTTCCTCAACGCACTACCCCATCACGGCAATTACGACGCCTCTGCTCCTCTGGAATTCCACGTCAACGACACATTCTCGGTACCTTTCGTCGGTACTGTGGTTTCAGGTGTTGTCAAGTCTGGTGAAATACATTCTGGCGACACAGTCTTGATCGGTCCCGACAGTCTTGGCCAGTTTCAAACCACAAAGGTGCGTTCCGTCGAGCGCAAACGGATACAAGTTCCAGGATGCTCTGCTGGGCAGTCTGCTAGTCTCGCGCTGCGCAACGTTCGGCGGAAAGATGTGCGAAAAGGCATGGTCGTTTTGCACAAGGCTGAGAAGCCTGATCCAACAACTGGGATATTACCAGCCCCGAAAGTGTACCGCGAGTTCGTTGCCGAAGTCTTGATCTTGTCGCACGCGACGACTATCAAGACCAAGTACCAGGCTATGCTACACGTTGGACCAGTGTCCCAGACCTGCGCCATCATCGACATCGATCGCCAGTACATCCGCACTGGTGACCGAGCACAGGTAGCCTTCCGCTTCGTACAGCGACCAGAGTACTTGACTGTCGGCGATCGGATACTCTTCCGTGAGGGCAGGACGAAAGGATTGGGTATTGTCAAGAGAGTCGGTTATGACTCCAAGCATCCGTTAAACCCGGAGTTGCACAAAGACGACAAGAAGAAGGACAGCCAACCGGACGGGAAGAACGTGGAAGCATCATGACGGGTTAGAACGTAGAAGTTGGCAGAGATCTCATGACCTGCTTGAGCAATCGCATTAGAAGATTGAACGATGTCACGTAATGAATGCTCTAGAGACTAGCTGTCATGAATGTTGAATGATTCAAATTTGCACAAGAAAATCCCAGCTCGAACACAGCTTTGCTGTGTTAGATTTGATGGTACCGTCAGTATTTCACATGATAGCAGCTATTCGCACCCAAGCGTGGCATTTGATACGCTAGGTTCAAGGTGCCGCAACGTGTTGAAGATCGCGGTGCTGACAGCCGCGTATCGATAACAGTATCGCAACGCCACAGCAGAAGCTTCTAAGCGACACAGCAGCGCCTGTCTTAACTCACAAACCTCCTTATTATATTTTCTAATCTCACGTGCGAACTTTCAAGTAATAACTCCATGTTAAGATTGATTAGCCGCGATCAGGAGGATCGCAGTGCAACGCGGGCGGATCCAGCATGGCAACTACAGACCCCGCACAGTCGACGCTGTACCCTAAGATCACGACACACATTCCTGAGATCATCGAGCAGCTGCGGCGCTTGAACCGCGACCCTGCCCATCCAGAAGCAAACATTATTGTGGACCCTATACCTTTCATTGGCACAGTCAAACTTCATGGCACGCACGCAGATATCCTCGTATATCCTGATAACCGCATCGTGTTCCAGTCGCGCAACATAGTTGGTTTATCCGTCGCGAAAGACAACCAAGGATTTGCAGCAGATATGTCAGAGAAGACCGCGGCCGTACTTGGACTGCGAGATGTGTATCTGAAAAGGTGGAAAGAGTTATACCCTAGCAAAACAGTGGGAGAAGACTTGCCCGTCGTGATAGCCGGCGAATGGATAGGCGATAAGATACAAAAAGACGTGGCAATTGCACAACTATCACGTCGCTTCGTCATCGTCTCGGTCAACATCAACGGTACATGGCAGAAAGACGAAGAGTACTCTGACATCTCTCTATCGGATCATGACATCTACAGCGCATCGAGAGCCGGCGTCTTCCACACAACACTCTACCCTGACGACTACGAACGCACAGTATCAGAAGTCGAACGCATGACCGAGGATGTTGCCGCTCAGTGCCCTTTCGCATCATCCTTCGGGATATCCGGTCTGGGCGAAGGCATCGTTTGGAAGCCCGTACCTACCCAGTACAACGGCGACACTTCTCTATGGTTCAAGAGCAAAGGAGGAAAGTTCAAGCCTACTTTCTTCCGCGTTCCGAAACAACATGAAGGCGCCGATATCATGAGAGAGCGAAGAAAAGCAGCCGCAACGGTAGCAGCTGCGTGGTGTTCACAGCAGCGGTTAGAGCAAGGCTGGGATGTGCTGCGCGAGAAGGATGTTGAGCGCGATGTGGGGGCTTTGGGCGACTTTCTGAAATGGATACAATATGATATTCTGGAGGAAGAGAAGGGATATATCAAAGAGCATGGTGTGGATGAGGCGGCGTTGAAGATTGAGATTGCTAGGATTGCCAAACCGTGGTATAGGGCGAAGGTTAGAGAGCCCGATGCCGGCTGATGCCCAAGGTATTGCCAAAATTGTCAAACCGCAATTCCTAGCAAGACCGTGGGAGCGTGATACCTGGCAAACCGCGAAGAGGTCGTGGACAAGAGGTTTGTTCAAGGCTGATTGCCACTGATGATCACGGAAAGACACAGTTTGGGCTCTCGTGACGAAAGTCACAAACTTCTGGAACGGCTTATCAACTGGCGTTACCCCCTCTATTCGATCGCTCTTCACCATTCGTTGAAGTTACTACTCCAGCAGCGACCAAGAATCTCCGTCGCATCTCCGGCATCCTAAAATCCAACAAAACCGATCCATACTCACGCCGAACGACGACATATGCCTTCAGTACTAGACGAACTGAAAAAGGAGCCACCGCACATTCCCGATAAATATGTCTGGCTCCGTAAACTCGGTTGCTCCTACCAGTACGCAGTTAGCCTGTGTCTCCCCAGATCCGCTCTAGAAGATGCACGTTCCAGACTGGTTACAGGTGACGAGGACGCAATTACGGATGCGCTCCTAAAAGAGGTCGTCATACTCAAGATCAACGCCTACGACTCTGGCGCCCCTCCCGAATCTATCGCCAATTACCGTGAGAGGATGAATAAAGAAATACGCACTCTTCAAAAAATACGGGCCGAAGCGTACGCGCGCAGTGGCGGTAAGCAGTGTGCGCAGATACTAGACCACTACGACATGGATACCACGGACGAGGGAGAGTGGGGCTGGCTAACCATGGAAGCTGCACCGCTGTCCTGTGACCTCGATACAATCTCCTTATTCGATTCTCGGGCCAAGCTTCCGGAGGCTCTTCTTTGGCTTGTCATCACGCAGATGTACGATATATTTTGGTTCCTACAACACGGCTGCAACCCATCTATCGCGCATCAAGACCTCGGTGGTAGCAGCATCGTCATCAGCTTTCCTCAGGGACAAGGTCAGAACAGCGGGAGTGCTGCTGCCAAGCGACCAAAAGTCATTCTAGTCGGGTTCGGAAGGAGTGTCATCCAAGACAACAATGAACCGGAGAACAATCACATCTTATCTGGGGACGAAGCACTTTTGGGAGACGTCACGGACCTGGTTCAGGAGATCTGTAATCTCGTGAAGAGGTGCTACGACTACGGCACCAGTATACGGGGTACGGGAAAAATCATTAGGAGCTCAGTGGTCATTCTGGATGAAGATGTGCCAAAAGAGGTGGACACCTTCTTTCGGGGGGCGAACTCTATGACCAGCTTGGAGGAACTGTGGGCTGATATCGGGGAGTTCGCTAAGAAGCAATTGGAGAAGGTCGGCGATGAGGAGTGGGAGGAGTTGAAGGACTTGGTTCTTGAGATTGAGAAATCGGGGGGGAGTTTGAGGGATGTCGTCAAGGACTTTCTGAAGGGTCATCCTGCGGAGGATTAGGTGGCCAGCCCAAGATTATCATGATATTGAGCGACGATTAGATCTTGGTAACGAGCGTTTTCTCATCTGCTACAGATTTTGCACCATATAGTGGTGTGCTCATTGTGTGCTTAGGCGCCTACAACGCTGCCTATTTAGATCTCTCAAAACGGATAAACAAGCTTCACTGTCTATGTTCTGCTCGAAAACTTGCACGTGTTCTCGTCACCATCTATCAAGCTCAATGGCTTGACTTTTGTTTCTCAAACGCCCAAACCCACTCCAGACAACGTCCGTTCCCTTTTGTGTACTCCCTCATATATCCACTACGCTTGCCCCCGGGAACTACCAGCTGGGCCACACGAGAGAGCTCTTTCTTCCAAGCATCCAAGTAATGATCTTCCAGACGCCTAGCTTTATTTGCGCTGTCGGTCTCCCCTCGCAAACTCCAATACCACACAAGCATTTTAGTATCATCAACAACGCCAACGAGGTGCACCTGGAGACGACAAAGCTCGGTATGGCTAGATAAGATTTCGAGGCCAGAGAGGTTAAAGCTAAAGTCTGCCGCGCTGTTGGCAGCTAGTCGTTCATTGTTCGGGCGGTGGATCTTGACGCAAACAGTGTCTAGCGGAGTCGAGGAATTAGCTGTCGCGGCGCTTTTATTGATCTCAGCCCGTGCTACTTCGCTGAGCCGGTAGACCCGCTTCACGTCATCGAAGATCATCGGCCAGTCGCACCGGATGAAGATCTCGTGCGTGTGGCACTCTGATGGCGTGATGGCGTCTAAGACATAGCTTTGGGGATATGTATCTGACAGTCGATTATCCAGGTGCCACGTTGACTTCTGGTGTAGCTGCCGGATGCCTTCGCGCATCATCTGCTTATTGGTAAGAAGCCATGGGGCTTTACCGTAAGCGGCTGGTGCTTCGACCGAGTCGTGCCTTCTATCATAGGCTACTTTGTAGTCTTTGGTATCGTACCGCTGGATAAAGCACTTCGTATCGCTCCAGAGGTAGTCGTAGATGATATCGCGCACTTCGGTCGGTAAGGTATTGAAAAATGGAGAGTTCGACATTGGAGCGGTCGATAATTTCGATCGTCGATATGCTGTCGAAGTGCCTAGTTAACTTTTGCTTCGGTTTTTGAAGGCGTTGAGAGATTGAAGCGGGGACTTAGGCGAACTATGATCGTGAGATCTGATGCGGCTAGGCATTGTATATATCGGTAAAGGGAGCACTATGAATGCACTGTCCAACAGCGTGGACCAGCAACACAGCGTGAATTGCGCATTGATGGCCGTGCACATAAAGGTAGCGCAGATATTGGTCGTGTGAATTAATGGTACCGGGTAGTCGAATTGTCAGGGTGGCGGCTTCAATGCCGTACTCATGGCGAATCTGACGCTTGGTGATGATTGAAGCCATTGGATGGATGTAGCTTACTCCAACTGCAGAACAGACGGATGGCGCAGCCTAGAGAGTAGCTGCCTACATTCGTAGGTGATGCTAACCCTTGATTCGCGTTAGGGTCTGCATCCCGGTGCCTTCGAAGCCCCCAGGCGGGTACGATCAACTTCAGAGTCTCGAGACATTCCCGCGAACCCTTGGGCCCAGTAGTTGGCGTAGCGAAATCTCCATGGTGATCTGAGGAGCTTGCGCGTTTACAATCCAAGACGCATGGTCGCTGTCGTACTCGTTGTCGACTCCAAAGTCAGACGCAAGTGTCTACCAAACCAGAGAACTGAAAGCTAGTAGAGGAGGTAGCTGTTAGTAACGCAAGATGAAGACGAAGGCGCAGTATCCGGGTGTGTCGACATCACCTTCCGCTACGGAGGGGATGGTAGGAAGAAGATGCGGAAGTCGCGACTTCGAGCTAGCAATGCTGGGTGCCGCAATGACGTTTCCCACGCGCACCGACCAGCCCCGCCAAACGCGAACCTGTCGCGTCCTCACGTCGCGTCAGCTACGCCACGCAGCCCTGTCCCCGCACGGAGAAGACATGGGTAAAACTGTTCGCGACTTCACGAACAAGGTTCATTATTGAGAACAACCACATTCCTCCCACACAGTGCAACATCTCAGAAGACACGAAGATAGGATTGTAATCTTTATTTGACTTGATACTAGGACTCCACGACAGAGTTTACAGGAAACTATCTACTTCAACACCTCCAGGACACCAGTTCTCGCAACGCTATGATACAAAACAAAACCTCGACAAGAAGGATCCTTCCTGCCACACCGTCTAAAACCCAGTATTTACAAATGAAACAAAGGAACGCCAAATAATGCTAATGAGGATGATGCAGAACAAAAAAGGAAAACAGTGATGTTGGGGAAGCTTCTAGTTCCCCCTACCAAGCAACTTCTTGCCCAGAGCCTTCGCCTTCTTCGTCTTCGGACCATCGGTGTCTTCTTCCATGACGCTGCCTTCCCGTCCGCTCATACCACTGACGCCACTAATGCCAGTGGCTACACTCGCAGCCCTCATGCTGGCTGCACCGCTACCCGCTCTGCCTCTCATATGTCCGGCGAAAGGTGCGCTGACACCGGCGATGTGTTTACTCAGGCTATGAATGAGGTTTGCGTGGACTGGTTCCGTGTTGTCTACCCTTGACAGTTCATCAGCAAAGGCGCGTCCGTCATCCACATCTTCGGGGCCTAGTCCGTTGCTGTGATGATTCAGGCCACCCATGATGGAACCGTGTGTCGAGCGCGCTTGGTTGGACGTCGAAGGTGGTTTTGACGACTGGAGAGACGAGCCTTCTTCCGAGACGGTGCTGATGAGACTACCTTGGCGGCCGGAAGCGAAAGAACGACGGGGCATACGGTCTTCGGCTGAGAGGTCGGAGCCACCGGGTGAGTGGTCGCGCATGGAATTCGAATCGGTGCCTGAAAGATCGGGAGAGGTGTTGAGCATCGTGCTGCTGTTGGCGAGCTGTCGGAGACGTGATTGTGCTTTGGCTGAAGGCCGGTGGTGCGAGATCTTGTTGCCGACGATTGTACCGGCGTGCGAGAGGAGCGCTCTCAAGACGTCTTTCTTGAGTTGCGTGACGAGGTCTAGGTTAGACCATGTCTTGTTGCGGTACTCTATTGTGGGCATCCTGAAGACCAGGTCATGGACATCTTCAAAGTTGCGTGTGCTCTTGCCCTTGTAGGAAAGACATAGTACCATGGACGGAATCTTGAAGTAAGCGACTGTCATGTACTCGCTCGCACGACTCATCATCTCAGTCAGATCATCACTTCTGGCTTCCTTCTTATTCGTTTTCTTCTCCGCCAGATTGGTGCCGGTGCGGTAGAGTGCAAAGCGTTTTGCAGTTCGATCAGACTCGTTCAGAGTCTGGCTTGAGTTGGTAGTACTTGACCGGACGGAGCTTGGTCTTGTGGAGGTATTGGAGCTGTTTCCCAATGTAGGCACCACCAATGCGGAGCTCGGGTGAAGAGTGCGACGAAGCTCTGTACCACTACGAGAAGGGTTGTTGTCTTTGAAGAAACGGAAATAGTGAGCGCTTGGGCGCTTAACCAAGCTCTTCCTCTTTGCGTCAGACTTCTGTACTGGATCGGGCAGCTGAAGTGTAGGCGTAAGTCGTTGTTTGAGCGCCTCCACAGCGGCGTCATCAGCTGAAAGCGAGGCGCTCATACTTGTCGCTCCAGAAATGATGCTATCAGTCTCCGCGTCTTCCTCCTCCTGAGTCGGCAGAGTATGCTTGAGTAAGAAGGGCGACGAATTCGCAGTCTTGCTGTCACCGTACGTAGGGAAGACATATTGCAACAGCTTCTTGCCAATCTGGTACTCCAACTGCACCTTTAGCGGATAGAGCTCAACTTCAAAGTGCTCCACTACAGGAATACCTGCGATCGATTCAAGTGCCACGAAGTAGACCTTGAGACATTTGGCGTTTTCAGGCAGAGTCTGATCTTGCTCTAGGAAAGGCGATATCATCTCTGGGTACAGGGCGTTAGGTAGCAAGTTCAGACCTCGCACTTGCTCAATCTCCAAAGAGTTCGAGTTGGATCCATCGTTGTTGTCTGTGCGGTCGAATGCGACGTTCTTGAGTTGGAACTCTGCTAGTGACTCTGCGCCCTCGCGAAGCAGATGCCAAACGATGTCAGATGCAGAGACATACATGCGCAAAAGTCCAGTTGAATCTCTTGCTTGAGCACGATCATCTTGCTTGCGTTGTGCGGTCGTGATTGCCTTCATGACGAAGAAGAGCTCGTCCTCGTAGACAGCCAAGTCTTTCTCAACTTCAATTCTGTCTTCCCAACCTTGCTTGTCCAGGTATTTCTCGTTGATCTGGAAGACAGTCTTGATCTCTTCTAATTGCTGGATACGCTCTTGAAGACCCATGACTAGCTTTGGAGCTCCTGCGAGATCGGTGAAGTCGGAAGCAAGCATGATCTTCTCAAGTCGCTCATTACGCGTCTTCTCCAAAGGCTCATGGTACAGCAAAAGATCCAATACGATGACGTACATCGCATAGTACTGCCTGGAATCGCACAGGGCCCGCACGTGTGGGAAGTCCACCCATAGATGGTCAATGCGGCTCTCCATATTGTCAGCAGATGTGGCCGAGTCGGCAGCCGAGACATCGTCGTTGTACTTCAGGCGCAGCGCGTTGTGCTTGTCGTAGCGCATACTGGCTGAAGTTCGCTGTACCACCCGCTGGAAGCCGAACGGATTGCTGTGGAACTCAAACATGACCTCGAAAGGTACCCATGGTGGCCATGCTGAGCCAGCTGGCGTTCCGTACATGCTTCCGGAGTACATGTGGATATCCTCCGGACTGCTAAAGGTCTTTGAGTTGGTGACGAAGATTTGCAAGCTGTCCATAGCTGCGATGAACCTTCGTTGAACGAGACCCGAGACCTCGTCCATGACACGGTCCTTGTCCATGATTTGTAGAACCTTGAGCTGCATGCCTTTGGCCGTGACAAGTACCGCAGACTTGGTGTCTTTCTCGCTCTGCAATTGAATCTGCGGTGCAATCAGACGTACGAGATACGAGTTCTGAGAGACGTAATCGTCCGCGACATCTTCATCCGCTTTTGTCGGATTCGCATGTGAAGGGTCACCAGCACCGTTGGATGCACCGTTGGTGCTCTTGCTTTTAGCGTCTTCTTCATCGGCATTGACGAAATTCCTGCCGTCGCGAAGCAACTGCTCGATGGTTTCGTCAATGTTCAGTCCGGCCTCGTTGTCGCCAGCCATGGGTGTTTCGTCGGGCCCAGATGTAGATGGTCCACGAGACTTGTTCTGCTCTTCAACAACGTCGAGTATAAACTTTACTGCCCTTCGTGACATGTAGTAGACGAAACCTCGACGTTGACTGACTTGGTGTATGTAGCGGAGTATGATGTTCCGTAGGGAGTTGCCCCACTTCAGGTGGATGTTGTGAATGATGAACCGATTGTTGAAGTCGTTGGTGAAGTCCGTGATAGGGTTAGGAGGCGCATCAGCGTGCTTGTGTTCAGGGTCGATAGCATTTTGAGCTTCGTCTGCTTCAAAATACTCGTCTTCTGTGTCGGTATCAGGCTCTGCGACCGTGTTGTCTGGTGAAGACGCGGCAGTTTCTAGCCGCTCCAGCAGACTAGCATGCATCGTAGAGAGAAATTCTAGTTTCCGTTGAAGGAACTGGGAATGATTACGCAGGGCCTCAAGACGGCGTTGCGATTCTTGTTGCATGTCTGACGTCTCGCGGACGACTTTGAGTTCTTGGTCGTTGATTGCATGCTGGTTAAGAGCAACCTGCTCTTTCACACGTTCAATCCGTTGCTCAATCAATTGACATTGTACCCGACGGGGATCATTCCTTGCCGAAATGACACAATGATGAGTCGGCTCGTTACCGAATGCGCTCTTGCGGTGTTTGTCGCCCGAGATGTTGTTGGCATGATCGGTCTGACGGAAGTACGTAAATCGTGGCGCAAATGCTAGGGGGAGAATCTGTGTTTCGGGATGCCGGCGTGACGGCAAAATCCAGCCAAGTTCAATGAAGTCGTCCATATCGACCCAGCCTAGATCGTTATCTGGAATCGTAAACTTGGACAAGTCGGCTGTTAAATACTCCTGATTGTAGCTAGCGAGATCATCCGCGGTGGCGTTATCAACATCTTCAGAGCCTGTCCCTGCAATGCTTGCAGACACTGCTCGGATGTCTGTCCGGATGAGGTCAAGCTGTACTTGATTGATGCGCATACCAGTTGTCTTGTTTTGATTGCTGTTTTGTTGGCCTTCAGGCGCTTGGACCAAAGTTCGGAATTCTTCGCGGCGCTGATGGAGGTCGAACATGAAACTGTCGAGACGAGCCTTCAGTCCGGTGGCGGCCACAACGCCTGCACCATAGTCTTCTGCATCTTTGTGCTTGTAGATATGGCTCATGTACAGAGGCGATAGCAAGAGGTTATACTTGATGGTTGCAAGGTGTCGCCCGAACTTCTTGCTAGACTTCTCCACTCCGGGCCACAGCTTGCCCTGGCGTACGGGCAATGACATGGCACCGGAGAACATCGACCACCAGCTGTAGAAGTGTGTGAAGAAGCGTGGTGAGAGATGCACACTGTTGTAGGTCTTTGATGGTTCCAAGTTGGCGACAGACCATTCTCGATCGTATGGAGCAGCGATAGCGATAGACATGTGGATGTGGTGACTGCGGAAGCCTCGGAAAGCGTCATACTCCTGCACAATGTCAGCAAGAGCTCCAAAGTCAAGAGACGGGTTGGTTACCTTTCCATTGGATGCCTTCGCATACTTTGGATTCTTGAGGGTGACATTGTAGTGGGGTATGAAATTGAAGGAACGGCCGCCATCATCCAAGTTGCGCTCAAATACCAATCCGGCAACCCAGCGCACGTTGCCATTCAGTTTCATCACTGTTTTCTTGAAGACGGCTCTCTGCCTACGACTAGACATGCTCGATGCAGTATCTGGACGGGCCACAGCTTCAGTCTCCGCGTCATGACGAGCGAAGTGATTGAGATCTGGGATGGCGAGCACGTAGCTTCCGCTCTTGACGATCATGAAGTTTCTGGGGTCTTCGTCCTCAGCAATGCTGAGTTGTACGTCGTTTTGCCAGCACATGACAAAGCCCGCACCGTGACCTGTGACCATGTACGGATCGCGTGAACCTGCATTCCGTTAGTGGAGTGATGATACACGATGGGTTGTGTCTTACCTTTGAGAATCAGATGAACGTCGCCGTCGCCCTTCCACGACACGTTGATGCGCGAGTGGAAGGTCAACCTGATCTTGTCCCAGAATCCAACCCTCTCTGAGGGGTCTACAGCAGGCTTTGTGAAGTTCTCAATGATTTGCATCATATCCTGGATTGCCGGTTGATACGACGTGCCCCAAGTGATCCTTGTCGGGTATGCTGAGTTGATATCGATCGCCATGTCAGAGTATGTCTTCACAGGCGCCACAGTCCGACGAACGTCTACCGCGTATCCACGTGTGAGCTCGCCTGCAGAGTTCCGCTCCTGTGGTACGACAACAACTCGGCTGACGCGAGAAGATTCAACGTCCCTGAACTCTTCTGCTATCACGAAGTCTGTTTTCATCAAGACGCTCGGTAGCCGGGAAGACTGTATATTGCCGATAGCCGGGAAGTGCAATAGCGGTAGCGGATAATCACGAAGGTGGATCTTGGCTTCTCCCATCTGTATTTGGACGTGCATCGGGATCAAAAGAGCGTACTGCGTATCAAATGGCATACCTTTGCCGACACGGTGCAGAAAGCGTGGGTACTCCGAAATGGGGAACGAGGGCTTGTCAATGACAATCTCCAGGTCGCTGACAGCCAGCGCCATCAGGGCTGGGCGTTGCGAGACAGCAAGAATGGTTTCCTTCTGCTCGATGTCATCCGGTAGTTCATCTAAGCCCCAGAATGTGGAGCGGATATCGTTCATAGACCGATTCTGGGTCGCCATCGCGAAATCGATACGCTTCTTCCACGTTTGAGCGTTGAGACGATTCAACTTCACGCGTGCATCCTGAACCGATGTCTCATATGACCCACTAAGACCGCTAAAACCATCCTTGTTATACCGCATAGGATGATCTGAACGTCCCCGTTCCGGTGAGCTATGTCCGCTCGAGTCCGCGCTCTTCGTGCGCCGGTGGAACCTGAGCTCTTTGTCCCTCTTCTTGATCTTGTTTCTGCCCCGAGGATCATGTGCTGATCTTGCGCGGTAGCGTGTGCCGCCACGTTGTTCGTCTTGCTGTTGTAGTTTCCGCACTTTTAGATCAAAGGCGTGTTCACGAGCAAGTCTTTGCTTCTGCTCCATGAGTCCGATGCGGTAGATGGTTCCGAGCTTCCATTCAAAGGCGTTGTCTTCCAACTCAAAGAGAACAGCACGGCTTCGGAGCGATATCTTTGGCACGATCTTGGGACCTTCGGCTTCTTTGTCTAGTACGTACTCATTGGTCCCGGTCTTGAAGCGATGATGCACTTGCTTGGCAGTCTTCGCAACGTTCGCGACGTTGTCAAAGATTTTGTGCATGACCAGTTGATGAGGTACAGCGATTCTTATCGCGTCCGTCGCTATGTCGAAAGACTTTTCGTTCGTTACTGTATGACCATATCTGAGCTTGGACTGACGATAATCCAATCGCAGAGATTTGACGCTGACGATTCGACTCCAAGCGCGTTTGATGGCAGGGTTCTCGGCAAATAATCGCACTAGACGTGCCCGGAGGAAGGGGCTGGCCCAGCGATGCTTTCCTGCCTCAAGTCCATAGATCTGGAGCATGAGAGGTGGATCTCCGGGCATGTCAGCTTTGATCTGGAAAAAGTGAGATTTGACATCGATCGTCACGATCTCGCTACCGGCTGCACCGGGTGGGTCAATGACATCCTCACCCAATGACGGTACGGACAGATGCCGTGGCGAGCTGGACGAGCTTGGCTCTGGAGCCTTGGTCTTGCCCGCACCCCAATCAAAGGACCTTTGCAGGACCTGCATTGCCATGCACAAGGCAAAGTGACGATAGAGCGAATAACGCAAAAAGAGGTTTTGGCTGTAAGAGTGCACGTGAAATATCGGGCCCTGTTTATCGGAGAGCGTGTGTAGAGCAATCTCCATACGGGGCAGCGACAACGTTGGTTCTTGTTCCGATTGCTCGTCGCCCTCGATGACCAAGCCTTCCAGCCCGT
>Ga0265780_10007959_pt1 | contig 12946 bp, 8 predicted proteins | sample P1T30metagenome_FD_192432 | JGI IMG/M metagenome (GOLD analysis project Ga0265780, IMG submission 192432) | Plant litter microbial communities from East Loma Ridge, Irvine, California - P1 T30 | ecosystem: Environmental > Terrestrial > Plant litter > Unclassified | place: USA: California...
TGGATGAAGGCGCGCAGCGGCGTGGTCAGCACCGTCGCCAGGCACAGCGCCCAGGCGAAGGTCACCAGCGAGCCGTCGTACAGCCAGACGCCGAAGCCGATGCGCGACAGCAGGATGGCCAGCACGAATACCGCGCTCATATAGGGGCGGCCGATCGCGGTCAGGGCAAAGCCGACATACTGGAACATCATCACCGACGCCGCGGCCAGGATCAACGGCAGGATGGCCGGCACCGACTCGAGCCAGGTGGGACCGTACAGGGCCAGCACGATGTCGTGGCCGAGCACCGCCGTCAGGCCCAGCGCGGTCCAGCCCACGCCGGTCAGCAGCACGGTGGCGCGGGCGAGCACCGGCGCCAGCGATTCGCCGCGGTGGAAGATCTGCGCCAGGTAGGAGACGGCGCCGTAGGTGACGGTCGACCCGGCGACGTGGATGAAGATCTGGACCGTCGAATTGGCGCGGCTGAGCAGGCCGACCTGGCTGGCCGAGCCGAGCTTGCCGAGCAGGATGTCGGGGATCGCGTTGTTGACTGCGGCGGCGGTGTTCGACACCAGCGAGCCGGCGCCGAACTTGGCCACCGCGCGCCAGTGCGCGAACGAGGGCAGCCAGGGCAGCTCGCGCGGGCGGTGCGGAACCAGGGCCAGGCCGCACACCAGGATGTTGATCAGGTTGGCCCAGGCCAGGCTCATGCTGCCGAAGCCCTGCTTGGCCAGGATCAGGCAGGCGGCGCAGTAGCTGAGGGTGCCGGCGGCGTTCACGTAGGCCTGCTTCTGCGCCTCGAAGCGGCGCGACAGCATGGCGTTGGTGATCGAGCCGAACGGAATGAACACGAAGCCGAGCGCCAGCACCTGCATTACCGGCACCATCCCGGGTTCGTCGAACCAGGCGCCGACCGGGCCGCTCGCCAGGTACAGGCACAGGGCGATCAGCCACGACGAGGCATAGGCCACGCCGGCCGCCGAGCGCAGCTTGTCGGCCGACAGGTCGGCCTCACGCTGGATATAGTGGGTGACGCCGAAATCGCGGAACACGTGGGCGAAGTTCACCAGCACCAGCGTCATCGAGAAGATGCCGATCTCGCTCGGGCTGAGGATGCGCGCCAGCAGCACGCTGACGACGAACTTGAGCGCCGTCGAGCCGGTCGAGGAACAGAAGGTGATGAAGAGCGAACGTCGCAGGTTGGCCATGGTTCAGGAAATCGCGGCTGCGCGCCTCAGGCGCCGGCCCGCGCGCGCGGCGGCAGTCCGGATCGGATGGTGAATGGATGGCATGCCTGCAGACCTCTTTTGATGCGCGCGACCGATTGCTGTAATGCACAACATTATATGCTGCATCCTTATTTACACATGCGCGCACGATACATTTCTGGCATCACCGATCGGCGACGGCGGGGCGTGTCAGCGGCGTGCCTTGTCACCCACCATGCCTTCGCGCGGCACGATCGCCCAGACCGGCGTCTTGCGGTAATCGGGCCGGTCGGCGCGCGCTTCGAAGCGTTTCCAGGCCTCGTCGGCCTTGGGGACGCCCCAGGTCGCCGCCAGCGCCAGCGCCGGCTGCATATTGGCTGGGAAGCCGAGCACCGAATCCGAGAAGCCCGACATGCGCCCAGGCGACCAGTGGCCCTTGCTGGCCACGCGCAACCACTCGCTCTGTTCGCGGCTCCCGCATGGCTGGTCGATGTACTTGAGACCTTGCGGATGGCGCAGCTTCTTGCTTTCGTTCAGGATGCTGTCGCCGCCAAAATTGAACGCATACATCGTGGGAAGGTCACGAAACAGCGGTTCCTTCGGTCCCGGGCGGAATTCCAGGTGGTAGGCCGAGGCCTGGATCCAGCAAAAGCCCGGCGTCGTCATGCGGCCGACGGCGTACTTGCCCTTCCACTGCAGGATCGGCAACGCCTTCTCGAACCCGAGTTCGGCCAGGTAGCCGAAGCTCCAGGTCAGGAAATCGTCCTGCCACGGCGCCGACGCCTTGACCTTGAACGAGCCGGCGCCCGAACCGTCGTACACGCCCAGCCGGTTCGGATTCCCGACGACATAGGTGGCGTGGTAGAACTTGAGGTTGTTGTCGACCTGCTTGACGAAATAGTCCTTGAGCGGATGGGTGTCGGGTGTGATGTAGGCGGCGTGGCCCAGCGTGCGCAGCGACCAGGCCTGGCCGCGCACCTGCTGCCAGCGCACCAGGCCCTGGCCGTGGCCGGAATTGACCGGATCGGTTTCCAGCGGATTGCTGGCGGCCCAGAACTGCAGTTCTTCCAGGTAGTAGTAGTCGCCGGTGAGCAGGTAGGGCAGGTAGGCCAGCGAGGGCTGGTGCGCCGTGTCGTGCTGGTAGGGGGTCTCGCACAGGCCCTTGCCGGCACAGCGCGGCACCGGCAGCGGACCCTTGTCCGCCAGGTTCATGTGGGTCGAGACGGCGCGGTTGGCAGCGGTGTCGGTGCGCAGCGGGTAGCCGGTCCTTTCGTCGCGCAGGTGGATCGACCAGCTGCCGGAGCCCTCGGCGGCGGCGACCATGGTCCTGAGCGCGCGCGGGTCGCCCGACAGCAGGTATTGCACCGACCAGGCGGGCAGTGGCCCGATGTCGTTGCGGCCCCCGGTGGAGGGCATATAGGGATTGACGGGGCCGATGGTCATCGGGCCGGTCTTGTCCTCGGGCAGGCGCTTGACCTGGTTGACCAGCGAGAGCTCGCTCGGCGCGATACCCTGGTCGTAGTTGGACACGGCGCGCGAGGCGATCAGGTAGGCGCTGTCGGGCCGCACCTGCAGGTCCGGGGCGCGCGCCGCGTTCCACCAGGCCAGCTGGCGCCAGCGCGCGTGGTGGTAGTGGCGCAGCTTGTCCTTGGCATAGACGGTGCGCCCGCCCACCTCGACCTCGACGCCGTAATCCAGGTTGCGCGCGCCGGACTGGAAGGTTTTGGTGTTCTCGACCACGACCTCGACCCGCGCCTGTTTTTCCAGGCCCGGATACCAGCGCACGGCAAAGCGCGCTTCCAGCAGCGGATGGGCGGCGCCGGCTTGACGCCTGAACGGCGCTGCGCCGCGCCATTCGCGGGCCAGCGGGCCGTCGAGCCACAGGCTGGCGTTCTTGCCGCCCCTGGCGCCGGCCACCGCATCGGCCAGCGTGGCGCGATAGGTGGCGCCGTCGAGTTTGATCGTGACGGCGGCAGCCAAACCGTCGGCAAGCAGGCTGTCGACGCCGTCGCCGGCAGCGCGCGGCGCCGTGGCATCGCCCTTCACCAGGGCGATAGCGGCGGCGCCGCGCGCGCCGAGGCGCGGCAGGATGCCGGACAGGACCGCGTGGCGCACCGAGCCGTCCGCATGGGTGGCCTTGACATCGGCCTGCAGGGGAATCAGTGCGCCGTCGTCCAGGCGGGCGGCCAGGCGGTCCTGCTTGCGCAGGTCGCCCGGCGCGAAGACCTGGCCGAACGTGAAGGGGACGGTGGACTGCGCGCCGCCGAGGTTCTGGATGCGGACTTTGGGGAGCGCCTGCGCCGCAGCCGCATCGGCCATGGCGCCGGCACCGCCCAGCATGGCCGCGAGCGCCAGCAGGCGGAACAGGCGCGGCACAGAAGGCAGGAACGGGCCGGACATCGAAGCGCTTGGCCGAGTATCAGCGCGCCGTGGTCGACTGCGCCAGTGGGGCGGCGGCGCCCGGCGCCGCGCCGAGCGAGCCGATCGCGTCGCGCGAGGTCGCTTCGTACTTGCCGTTAATGAAGCGCATCGAGCCGATGAAGTGCAGGAAGGCGGTGTCGGCGGTGGCGCAATCGGGGGTGCCGTACTTGGGGAAGGGCAGGGAACGGGTGCCGCGGGCGTTGGCCACGAGGTAATTCGAGGTCACCTGCTCGGTGCCCCAGCGTTTCCAGTCCTCGCCCAGCTTGGCGGTCATGCGGCGCGAAAAATCGAGCATGGCGTCGCGCATGGTCTCCGAGCGCGGAAAGCCCGTGAACCCGGCGCAGCCGCGCACGTACAGGGCGTCCTGCGGCAGGCCGACGTTGACCATCTCGCTCTCCGAAATGGTCTGGATGTGGGCGCCCGGCTTGAGCACGCGCAGCGCATGCTCGCGCACCGCCGGCAGCTGCCGCAGCGGGGTGTCGGGCAGGTCGGCCAGCACGAAACCGGTGCCGTTGCGCACGCCCTCCACGATTTCGGGAATCGGCTGGACCGTGACCGTGTCGGCGTCGAGCTGGACCACGTAGGTCTCGCGCACGAAACCCGAGATCGCGTACAGCCTTTCCCACACGCCGCCGCGCGGAATGTCGGGATGGACGAATTCGTCGGCGTGGTGCAGTTCGATGTGCGGCACGTGCTGGCGCAGCACGGCCCGGTCCTCGTCGGTGATCGAGGGATCGCATACCACGACGACCCGCTCCGCGTTCGCGTAACGGACGAAGGACTTGAGCGCGACCAGATACGCGAGAACGTCGCGGGTATGGACCATGGACAGCAGCATGAACGGCAGCATGCCACGCTCCACCGGAGGGGTCGACAAGACCTGCCTGGTCACCTTCGTGTGCCGCGAACGGAAATAATCCCGTTTCAGGCGCTGAACTATCCTCTGTATTAAAGACATCCTGACTAACTCCTGTATCGGCATCCGGGCGCGCGTCACATGTGCCTGATTGATGGGCGCTGATGTGATATTCTTGCCTTTCTTGCAATAGCGCGCGATTATTATATGCTGATTTCCTGGCCGCACGCGTTCCGTGCTGCATTTTTTGCCATTTAACATTATCGTCACGCTTCAGGCGCATCCAGTGCGCGGGACCAGCATGGTTCTACAGAAAACTCTCGTACGGAGTACCATTGAGTAATGAACAAGTAACATTTTTCATGTCCGATCCACAACAGGTCAGCCTGTTCCAGGATGCCGACCCGGACCGGGACTGGAAACTGTTCAGCACCGGCGTGCAGGTCTGGGTCGGCCAGACCTATCTGCGTCTTAAGCGGGCCGGCTACCCGGTCGTGCTCACGGCGCAGGCGCCGACGTCCGGCCTGGTGGTGGCGCATGCCGACCATGTGCCGGTGCTGCTGTGCCGGCGGCGCTGGAACGCGGCGCTGACGATCGTGGCGGCGCGCGCAGACCGTCCGCGCCAGCCGCATGCCGACGTCGAGATCGTGCAGAACGGCGCCTGCGCCGACGGCGCCGCCGCCTTCCACATCCAGCACTGGCCGCAGCCGGGACTGGTGCCGCGCGATGGGCTGCGCGGCAGCGCCGTGCGGACGGTCGCCTTCAAGGGCACGGTGGGGGAGATGACGCCCGAATTCGCCGCACCCGAATGGGCGGAAGGCTTGCGGCGCCAGGGCATCGAGTGGCGCTGCGACGCGGTGGCCTGGGGCGGCAATGCCGCCTCTTACCAGACCAGCTGGAACGATTACCACGACACCGACGTGGTGCTGGCGATGCGCAAGGACCTGTCCCACCTGCATGCCAAGAAGCCGGCCAGCAAATTGATCAATGCCTGGCTGGCCGGGGTGCCGGCCATCCTCGGTCCCGAGCAGGCTTACCGCGAACTGCGGCGCTCGCCGCTCGACTACATCGAAGTGGCGTCGGCGCAGGAGGCCGGCGCTGCGCTGGCGCGCCTGGCGGCCGAGCCGCAGCTGTACCGGGCCATGGTCGAGAACGGGCTGCGCCGCGGCGAAGAGGTGCGGGCTGAGGAATGCACCCGGGCCTGGGCGGCGCTGCTGTTCGAGACCCTTCCGGCGCGCAGGACGCCTGCGCCGCTGGCGCTGGCCAGCCTGGGCCTGCGCAGCCTGCGCTGCCGGCTGCGCGCCTGGCGCACGCCACGTGAAAAAAGCGCCGCCACCTTGCGGTGACGGCGCCTCCTGCCGAACCCCGGGCGGCGCGCTTTCAGGCGCGGTCCGCCGGGATGCTGCCTGCGATCAGCGCGGGACGATGTCCCACTGCGGCCCCTTGTTGTAGTCAGGCTTGTCGGCGCGGCCGTTGAAGACGGTCCAGGCCTGGGCCGCGTTGGCGATGCCCGAATTGGCCGCCACCGCCAGCGCAGGCTGCATGTTCGACGGATAACCCATCGTCGAATCGGAGAAGCCCGACATGCGGCCCGGCGACCAGTGGCCGTTGCTGGCGGCGCGCAGCCAGTCGCTCTGCTCCTTGCTGGCGCAAGGCTGATCGATGTATTTCAGGCCTTTCGGGTGCTTCAGCTTCTTGCTCTCGTTCAGGATGGTGTCGCCGCCAAAGTTATACTGGTGCATGCTGGCCAGGTCGCTGAACAGCGGCGCCGTGGCGCTCGGGCGGAACTCCATATGGTAGGCCGAGGCCTGGATCCAGCAGAAGCCCGGCGTGGTCATCCGGTTGACCGGATACTTCGCCTTCCACTGCAGGATCGGCAGGGCCTTGTCGAAGCCGAGTTCGACCAGGTAACCGAAGCTCCAGGTCAGGAAGTCATCCTGCCACGGCGCCGACGCTGCCACCTTGAACGAACCGGTGCCGGAACCGTCATACACGCCCAGCTGGTTCGGATTGCCGGTGACGTAGGTCGCATGGTAGAACTTCAGGTTGTTGTCGAGCTGCTTGACGAAATAATCCTTCAGCACGTGGGCGTCCGGCGTGATGTAGGCGGCGTGGCCCAGCGTGCGCAGCGACCAGGCCTGGCCGCGCACCTGCTGCCAGCGCACCAGACCCTGGCCGTAGCCGGAATTCGACGGATCGGTTTCCAGCGGGTTGCTGGCGGCCCAGAACAGCAGCTCTTCCAGGTAATAATAGTCGCCGGTCAGCAGGTAGGGCAGGTAGGCCATCGACGGCTGGTGGGCGGTATCGTGGGTGTACGGCGAGCCGCACAGCTTCTTGTCGTTGTTGGCGCAGCGAGGCACCGGCAGCGGGCCCTTGTTGGCCAGGTTCATGTGGGTCGAGGTGTTCTTGTAGGCGTCGTTGTCGACGCGCAGCGGGAAACCGGTCTTCTCGTCGCGCATGTGGATCGACCAGCTGCCCGAACCGTCGGCCACCGCCATCATGGCGTTGCGGGCGCGCATGTCCAGCGACAGCAGGTAGGACACGCTCCACATCGGCAGCGGACCGAGGTCGGGGCGGCCGCCGGTGCCGCCCATGGCCGGGACCACCAGGCCGATCTTCATCGGGCCGGTATTGTCGGCGTTGAGCTGATTGCCCATGGTGGCCAGCATCGCTTCGGTCGGCTTGACGCCCTGGTCGTAGTTCGACACCGCTTTCGAGGCGATCAGGTAGGCGACGTTCGGACGCACGTGGATGTCCGGGGTGCGCGCGCCGTCCCACCAGGCGCTCTGGTGCCAGCGGGCGTGGTGCATGTGCATCAGGCCGGCCTTGGCGTAGATCGAGCGGCCAGCGACGTTCACGTTGACGTCGTACTTCATATTGTGCGAAGCCTTGAACGTCATGGTGTTCTCGACGATCGCATCGACCCGCGCCTGTTTCAGGCCCGGATACCAGCGCACGGCGAAGCTGGCGGTGAAGCGCGGATGCACCACGCCGGCGGCGCTCTTGAGCGGCGCGGTGACGATCCATTCGTTGACGACGGCGCCCGACAGCCAGCTGACCGGCTTCGGCGCGGCCAGCGCGGTGGCGAGCGAGGCGCTGTATTGCACGCCCTCGTAGGTCACCTGCACGTCGCTGGTCAGGCCGCTGGCGGCCAGGTCCTGCAGGGTGACGGCGCTTTTCTCCGACGGGGTCGACTTGACCAGCTGGATCTTCTCGATCTGGCCGGCGGCCAGGCTTGGCAGGATGCCGGACACGACCAGGTGACGCACCGAGCCGTCGGCATGGGTGGCCTTGACGTCGGCCTGCAGGCGCATGAGGGTGCCGTTCGACAGGCGCGCCGCCAGGCCTTCGGTCTTGGCCATCTGGCCAGCCGCGATCACCTGGCCGAAGGTGAACGGCACATTGGTCTGGGCCGCGCCCAGGTTCTGGATCTCGAAATCGGTGATGGTGGCGCCGGCGACGATCGCGGCCGGGGTGTTGCCGGTCACCGGGGTCAGCACAGTCGGAGTGGCCGGACGCGGGGCCACGACGGTGGCCTTGGCCTGCGACGTGCCGGAGTCGGTGTACGAGACGGTCTCGGACGCGAGATCTTCGCCGCCACCGCCGCCGCAGGCGCTCAGCAGGGCGGCGCTCAGTACGGTGGCGAGGATCGAGGCGCAACGCGCAGGCAGGCGGACCGGCTGGGAGGTTCGCACATTGCCACGGTCCGCGCGGCTCGGGAGCATCTGGTCAGAGTTCATTGGGGTAAGGAGAAAAGTTCGCAGAAAGAAATTTAATTTCCGTGTGGAACTGAACTCTACCCCGTTAAAAATTTCCGTGGGCCAATTTTGAACAGATTTTGCCGATTTTCTGCGCAAAAACAACGAAAATAGCGCTTTTGAAAGTATTGACGTCAATAAAGTCAAGTCTATTTTTGATAAAATGCGTGAAAAAACAACAAGTTTCTTGGTTTTTATGCATTCATTGGCCTGCCAATATCGTTTTTGTGCTTTTCAGCATCACTTTTCTTCGATATTTAGTTTCATATTTGCCGAATTCAGGAAGTGTAGATTCTATGCACAATTGCGAAGTTGACATCGAATCATTCCTGGCTGTGATAGGATGACAACACCAATGGGCTGGCGACATGGCCAGTCCCTGTTATTCAAGGACATAGTGCCGGCCGTTGTGCTGCGCCCATGTGGCGCACTCGGGCTTCGCGGAAATGATGCAATGCTAAGCACAACCAACCATGTAGCGGCCAGGCTGGCGGCCGGGCGGCCGCCGGTCCTGATCGTGATCGTCGATACCGAGGAAGAATTCGCCTGGGATCGGCCATTCGACCGCGCGAACGTCGATACCGCTTCGGTCGCGGCCCAGCCCCTGATGCATGAGCGCGTGTTCGACCGTTTCGGGATCGTGCCGGCATATATGGTCGACTGGCCGGTGGCCACCGCCCCGCAGGCCGTCGCCACCCTGCGCCGCCTGATGCAGGACGGACGCTGCGACATCGGCACCCAGCTGCACCCATGGGTCTCGCCGCCATATGAAGAACAGGTCACGCGCTTCAATTCCTACGCCGGCAATCTGCCGCGCGAGCTCGAACTGGCCAAGCTGCGCATGCTCACCAACGCCATCGGCGACGCCTTCGGCCGCGCGCCGACCGCCTTCAAGGCCGGCCGCTACGGCCTGGGGCCGAATAGCGCCGAGGCGGTGGCCGCGCTGGGCTACGAGATCGACGCCAGCGTGGTGCCCTACACCCGCTTCGAGGACGACGGCGCCCCGGATTTCCGCGCCTTCGACGAGCATCCCTACTGGTTCGAGGCCGGCGGACGGCGCCTGCTCGAGCTGCCGGTGACCACCGGCTACGCCGGCTGGCTGCGCGGCATGGGATCGCGCCTGTTCGACCTGGCGCGCAGCCCGGCGGGACGCGCGCTGCGCATGGGCGGCGTGCTGGCGCGTACCCGCGCGCTCGAGCGCATCCGCCTCAGCCCTGAAGTCGCCAGCGGCGCCGAGATGCGGCGCCTGACGCGCGCGCTGCGCGCCGGCGGCTGCGAAGTGTTTTCGCTTACTTACCACAGCCCTTCGCTGGTGCCGGGGCACACGCCCTATGTGCGCGACGCGGCCGACCGCGAACGCCTGATCTCTTCGATCCACGATTACTGCGCCTGGTTCCGCGACGAGATCGGCGGACAGTTCCTGGCCCTGTCGCAGGTCGGCGCGGCGCTGGCGCCGCAAGCCGTGAGCGTGACGCGCGCGCTCGAAACGGTGCGCTGACGGCGGGCCGGGTCAGCGCCCGGCGGCGCGTGCGTGCAGCCGGCCCAGCCAGGGCCAGCGATAGGTGTTCAGGTGGTACATGGTGCGCACCTCGTCGGTCCAGCGCAGGTGCCACTCCATCACCCGTCCATAGAATTCGATGCGCTCGAAGCGGCGCGACGCGATGATGTCGCGCGTGGCTTCCTCGCGCATGAGGAGCGCCGGCGACAGGCCGTTGCCGATACCCTCGTCGTAGGCGGTCTTGAGCACGACGATGCAGCCGCCGCCCTCGACGCACAAGTCCATCGCCGCCAGCCGCTCGCCGATGAAGTAGCGGTAGACGCAGGCGGCATCCATGGCGGCGAAGGCTTCCAGCATGGCGCGGTAGAAGCGGCCCTGCTCGTTGCCGGCGCTGACGGCGGTGCCGTCCTTCGCCTTCCAGCCCGCGCCTTCCAGGCGCCCGTAGTCCTCGACCGCGGCCGCCATCTCGTGCGCCGCGCGGCTGGACTGGAGCCGGCTCGGCACGCCGTCGTCCTGCAGGCGCTTGCGCTGCTTGCGCAGGTTGCCGCGCAGGTTCTTGCCGCGCGTGTTCCAGTAATCGTCGAAGCTGGCCGGCAGGGTAACGCGGGCGGTCTCGATATAGTCCAGGGTGCGCAGGCCGCCGTCGGCCGCGTCGGCGGGACGGTGCATCAGCATCGGGTCGCACTGGGTGACGCCGAGCATCAGGGCGGCGCCGGGAAGCTGGCGCAGCAGCTCAGGCAGGACCGCGGGCGCCTGCGCGCCGCGCTGCAGCCACAGGCCGAGCGGCGCCTGCGAAGGCTGGAAGGTGTTCCAGGCGCCGCCGCGCGACGGCGTCAGGATCGCCATGATGTCGGTTTCGCCATCGCGCTCATGCCAGGCCAGGCGCTCGCGGCCGCTGCCGAACACGGACAGCGCAGCGGCCGCGAACTCGGGCGCCAGCAGCGGCGAGCCGGCGCTGTCCCGGTGCAGGCGGCGCCAGCGCTCCAGGTGCTCGGGCCGGCTGAGCAAGTCGGCCGCCGGGACCACGCGCCAGTTCATGCCGCCCCTCCCGCCGCTTCCTCAGCGCCTTGCAGCGCGCGGCGCACGGTGGCGGCCAGCCAGGCGCGTTCGTCCTCGCGCAATTCCTGGTGCACGGGCAGGCCGAACAGCCGCCGGCCGAGCGCCACGCTGTTGGCGCACACGCCGGCGTCGACCCCGGGCCACAGGCTGGCGCCGAAGCGCACCATCGGCACGCCAGCGGCGCGCAGGCGTTCGAACAGCGCTTCCGGATGGTCGGCCAGCAGCGGGAACACCCAGGGGCAGGCGCCGGCGGGCAGCGCCGCGAACAGCGGCTGCCAGCCAGGCGCGCCGGCCAGCGCGCGCGTCAGTTCCAGGTAGTTGCGGCGCCGTGCTTCGACCAGGCGCGCGCGCCCGGCGCACCGCAGGACGCTGCGCGAGAACCATGACGAGCGGCGGTCGACCCAGCGCGGATCGAAATCGAAGCTGCTGTCCGACGAGGACGGGGCCAGTGCCGGGGCCGGGCTGGCGCTTGCCTTGCTGTGCGCCGAGCTGCGCGCCTTGACCCGATTCCACAGCATGGTCTTCAGCCGCAGCGGCAGGGCCAGCGCGGCTTGCAGCAAGGGCAGGCGACCGTGGCCGAAGCTGGCCTCGAGCGCGCCGAGCGCGGCCTTGGCTTCGAAGCCAAGCCCGCCGCCGTGCAGGTCCGACGGCAGCGCGTGCCGATGCGAGACCAGGGAGCCGCCTTCGAAGACGGGGAAGAATTTCATGCTGCTGCCGATTGCATAGTCGCCGCTGGCGCCGACCACGACGCCATCGCGCTCGCCGAAGTAGCAGTGGGCGCAATCCTCGATCAGGGCGGCGCCGTGAGCGTCGCACAGCGCGCGCAGGGCGCGCAGGTCTTGCGGGAAGCCGAAGAAATGGGTGGCCATGACAGCCTTCACGCCGGGGCCCAGTTTACTCGCCACATCGTCGAGGTCGGCCGTGGTGTCGGGATGGACGCGATAGAACACCGCCTCGGCCCCGCGCCAGTGCACCGGCGGGATCATCGAGGGGCTGTGGTAGGCCGGCACCAGCACCCGGTCGCCCGGGCCGACGCCGAGCGCGCGCAGCGCCATGCCGATCGCGATCCGGCCGCTCGTGACCGGCTGCACCGCGGGCGCGTCGTCCAGCGCCGGCAGGGTGTCGCCGCGGCCAGTGAACGTGTCGGACGAGAGCACGGGAACGGAGGGAATGGTACGGCGATCGTGGGTAGGGGTCATGCTGGCGCTACGGATGTGTTTATTCTCGGCATGATTTAAATATAACATGCTGACCTGCCGTTTTCGCGCACCCGCAGCCGTGCGCGCGCTCGTGGAGCGATGTCGAAAAGGCATGCAATCCCCTTGTTGCACGGCCCGAACTGGTAAGATTGCAGATGCGTGGCGGATGCGCCGCGCCAATTCGCGCGATGCGGCCACCGGACCCACTATGCAATGAACCACCTGATCCACGACAGCATCTTCGACAGCGCGGCGCGCACCCCCGACGCCGCGGCCCTGGCCTATGGCGCGACGCGCTGCACCTACCGCGAACTGGCTGCCCAGGTGGAAGCGGCGGCGGCCCTGTTCCTGGCCCAGGGCGTGCAGCCGGGCGAGCGGATCGCGGTGTACATGGAAAAGCGTATCGAGAACGTGGTGGCCATGTTCGGCGCGGCCGCCGCCGGCTGCGTGTTCGTGCCGGTCAATCCGCTGCTCAGGGCCGAGCAGGTAGCCTACATCCTGGCCGACTGCAATGTGCGCCTGCTGGTGACGACCCCCTAGCGCCAGGCCCAGCTGGCCGACAGCCTGGCCGGCTGCCCCGACCTGCGCGCGCTGCTGCTGACCGACGGCGCCCGGCCGGCGCCGCTCGCCCAGGGCCTGGCGCTGCTGCACTGGCCGCAGCTCGGGACCGGGGGCGCTTCCGGCACGGCATTCACCCCGCACCGCCGCATCGACACCGACATGGCGGCCATCCTGTATACCTCGGGCAGCACCGGCGCCCCCAAGGGCGTGGTGCTGTCGCACCGGAACATGGTGGCCGGCGCCGCCAGCGTGGCCGGCTACCTGGGCGTGCGGGCCGACGACCGCCTGCTGGCGGTGCTGCCGCTGAGCTTCGACTATGGCCTGAGCCAGCTGACCACCGCCTTCCTGCGCGGGGCCTCTGTGGTGCTCATGAACTACCTGTTCCCGAAGGATATCGTAGCCGCCGT
>Ga0265780_10007960_pt1 | contig 12945 bp, 16 predicted proteins | sample P1T30metagenome_FD_192432 | JGI IMG/M metagenome (GOLD analysis project Ga0265780, IMG submission 192432) | Plant litter microbial communities from East Loma Ridge, Irvine, California - P1 T30 | ecosystem: Environmental > Terrestrial > Plant litter > Unclassified | place: USA: California...
GCGTTGTGCAATGGCGCGCATCTGACGGCATCATTGTTGGCTGGATAGGACAAGCTATGCCTGCCAGCAGCAGTTTGCATTAGTGGAATGCCAGGATATTGGTTTCGGTGGAGCGCACGTGCGCGGGAAGAAAAGCGCTTTGGAGCCTCTACGCGAAACACACATCATTCGTGCGTTATCTAATCTCACGTAGTTTGCTGCTCTCTGTCCGGGGTCTTAGTTTGGAATTGGCAGGCCTGAGTCTCGTGCGTCTCAGTTCCGGTGGGCTGGTGGTGAAGACATGGCAGTTTTCTGGACTTTTTGGTTTTGCTGCGCCACGAGAGTTGTCGCGGTTTCAAACGCCGTCCGCTAGCTGGCGATGGCAAACATTAAACGTCGAACAGCTGGCTGTGGTCCGGATCAGGTCGGGGTCGAGGGCCCATGGACGATTTGCAAGCTGGATCGTCAGGCAGAGCCCAGTTGCAATGGCTAGCAGCCGCCCTTTGAGCGCTCTACTCTGCCGCTGCCGTGGGCGATGCCAGAGACATGGGCGGCGCGACAGTTCAAGCGTGCAGATAAGCAAGAAAAAGTCGCCTTCGAAAAGGCTTCGCAGGCTCGAGGTAGGCCCGAGAAGAGCAAGTCGGGCGGTGGTGCATGACAGACAGGCGCTCGGCCAGTGGCTCCGCGTGCTCTGGCGGGCCCAAACTACAGACGGCGCAGAGGCTTTATGCGCGCTTTAGCCGTAGACGGCGCTGGTCGCGGTCGCCGCTCAACAGCCAAGATGAGCCCACCCCCCGGCTGGGCTGCACGGATCTAGGCCAGGGACGCTGCTAGGCCCAAAGGACGCAAGTTTTTGATGTGCCAGGCACGCTGTGAGAACTCTAGCGGGCTTGCGCCGGCGTCGAGAACGTACGAGGCACAATACGCGGCGCGCGTGAGGCGGGGGGGGAAGCGAGGCGGCGAGGGCGGCGAGGGCGGCAGAGAGGGAGGCAGAGAGGAAGAGGGAGAGAGAGAGAGAGAGAGAGCGAACGATGATGGCAAGCGCAACAACTGGCAAACTGCAATAGTGCTCGGGGCTATTGGCAGCGACGGTCCGGCGATGAGAGTGATGGAGATCAGGGACGCAAAGCACTTGAGCCATGATCCATTGCTTTTGCTCTGCCGGCGGCAGGGACAGGGCTCCGAACGGTCTAGCGGGTGCGATCAATGTCGTTAGGCTGGCAAGTGCCATCACACAGACCTCGTCCAGCTCCAGCGCCCACGGGGCCGGGCTCAGCGCTCAATTCATATCTGACTTGCTCCCACCCGTCGCTGCTGCTCTGCCCAGGACGCTCCTTTCACTAGGCCGCACAATTCTTCCACCGCTGTCCCCGTGCCCCGCACCGATTGCACGATTGCACCGTACCGACCACGATAGTACGACGATAGTACGCGTACGATAGCACGATAACACCGTACCCGCTATACGAATACGGCGGTTATCGCACCTGCCCCTTCTTCTTCTTCTTCTTCTTCCTCCTCCTCTTCTTTTTCCACACGGACGCCATTTCCTCCAGACGATCGCCCCCTCCCTAGCCATCTCACCACGGCGCCGTATAGTAGAGCAAACCATTGCCAGTCTCGCAGTCTCACACTCCCGAGCCCCATGCCGCGCCTTCCGTGAAACAAATACCCGACCCATATAGCTGCATCCTCCTGTCTGTCTGCGCCAAAGGATCCTCTTTGTTGAGCGCGCCATTCACCCCTCGCGCGAACCCGCACCCCTCACGTACACACATACACATACACGCACACACACACACGCCCCTTGCCCGCGTCACAATGGCTGCCAATGAAAAGCACGAGCCAGTCACGTTCGGTGCCACGGTCCAGCGGTCCCCTAGCCCTATAACCCCCAGTGCCCAGCAGCCACTGCGCTCACCACCCTCCAACGACTCCACCATGTCATCTGCAACCGCCGACGCTGAAACGGCCAAGAAGGAGTGGGCCGCCGACCCCTCGAACCCCTACTCGGCCTTTTACAAGCACCCCGAGGCTCTCCGCGAGACGCGTCAGTCGCTCGTCGACGGCCTACACAACGGCAAGCATCTCGCCGTGGCTGTCCACGAGCACGACCTCGAGGGCGGCGTCCCTCTATCCGTCGCCTCGACGCAACAGCAGTCGAAGCAGTCGGTCGATGGCCGCGTCAAGGAGTGCACAATGTGGCCCACACGCCAGGCCGTTCTGGACAAGCGGAAGTCGTACAAGCGCAAGCGCGGCTGTGCCTTCTTCCGCAACCTGACCAGCAAACAGAGGCTGTGGGCCAAGATTGTCATCGCTCTTCTTGTCGTCGCTGCCGCTGTCGGTCTGGGCGTAGGCATCTCGAGAGCCGTGGGTGGTGGGGTATGGGCAGGCGACGGCCGATCGCGCGAGATTCCACACAGCTGAGCTGGTCCTTGTCACCACCATTGTACCGGTAAGCCACTTGCCTCGTCTCCAACACCACCCGATCCGTCTCTAACACGCCCCAGAGCACCTGCACACGTTTCTGCGCACACCCACGACTTCTGCATACTTCGCTTCGGACAAGACCATTTCTCGATATCCCTTTCCATCTGTTATATTGTTTCCTGGTAATGTGCATATTACTCTGCCACTTTTCCCGCCCCAGGCAATCACTCTTGCTTGTCCATGTCGGCGATATCACTCGGGTTTTGGCGCATAGCGGGGGTTTTACTGGTCTGCATTCTGTACATGCATTGAAGCGCCGGAGTATAGATGGGCGTTTTATCAAATTAGTCCTAGGATACCTGTTTGGGGTATGCAATACGAGAGGAGATACAAGCATTTTGCCTCTGTGAGAGGCTGCAGTCTGACGCATATGTACTTCTCCACCTGCCCCGCACATTCGTCCGTCCCACGTGCCATTGCCGACTCGTCCGCTATATCCAGACCCGGCCACAAAGGGAAGAAATTTCGCCCGTGACCAAAACGTGCATGCAATGTGTGCATTCGGCTACAAGGCTTGGTAGTCTTTTTTTCGGATCACGGCTCGTCACCCTGCCGGTATCGGATTAGGGAACTTGTCTTCTAGCAGATTAAGAGTATAGGAACGACAATTACAGATCCAGAGTTTCCTTTTCAGTAGTAGAGTAAGAGTATAGGAATGATAATTACCGATCCAGAGTTTCCACCTCAGCAGACTTGCAACGAACCATGTATGTCGAGTCTGACTTCACTTTCGATGATATGCGTCTGTGTCAATTCGTTCAAGGTAGATACTCTAGCCCCATCCCGCTCACATATACACGGGGCCTCTTCTTCCCAGCCTTCGACCCGAAAGTGCTTTTGCTGCGTTGGCATTAGGCTGTGCATTGCCAAAGCCACATCCTCCATCCCGCTCCTGTGCTACTACCGGGCCAGCGCACTTTCCGCTCTTGAACCCACAGCACGCAGAACCACAGTCAGCGTCCGACTTGCAAGCACCAGTGATGAATTGTTTTCCACTTCCCGTTGCAGCTTCAGCCCCCGCTGCCCCACTGCCAGGCGATTGAACAGGGGCAGGAGGAGCCTCTGGTGGCGCGCCAGCCATGGTGGCTCCACTGGAGGCTCCTTGGTTTGGGGTAGCAGCGGCAGTACCATTTCCACTGACGCCCTTTAGGGCATTATTGTTTGGTTGGGCATTTCCAAATCCACACCCTTCCCCGCGTTCGTTTGCGACAAATGGTGCCGCACATTTTCCTGATGTGAAGCCACAGCAGGCCGAGGCACATTCGGCGTCTGACGCACACTTTCCAGTGATGAACTGCGTCCCTTGAGCTGTGGCATAAATAGAGACTGTTTATGAATATTAGTAACAATCAAGGAGTGACAGGGTGAGCAAGCCTGCGTACGATGGAGGAGAGCGAATAGCCTGAAAATGGGTGCCATGATGCTTTGCGATCGGTTGTCGTGAGTCCTCGAATGCTTGAAAAGTAAAATAAGATAGTCTTCTCCAGGAAGTAGGATGATATTAGTTTGGTGAATAGAAAGTGTACAGAGATAGCTGTCGATGTTGAAGCCTTGAACATCCCAAGGACAATCACATATATATATTTTTCTCTCTACCAGACCCGCCTTCAGACTGACCTAGGACCATGGCCCATTCAGGAGAGGCGTCTAATCGAAACAAGACTTGTTACTGAGGCCTCTTCAATGCCTCAATACGCAAGCCCACATTACCCACCATCATGTGGCGATGAAAGACGATACCAGGTGGCGCCCAATCCACAAATTGCGCAAGCTGCAAGCCATTTGGGGTTTGGCCTCCATGTTTCGAGTCAAATATAGATTACGAATAAGGCGAAGAAAGCACACATAGCCGCAGCTGTCTGGAAACACAGCACGCGAACATTATGCGTTTACGTTGTTCTGCCGTGCATTGTAAAGGGTGAAAGGAAGGAGAGGTGAAGCCTCATAAGCGAACTTTTAGCGTACACCAGCCTCATTCACCCCGCCTCAGCCACTGCAAGCTAACCGTGTCTTTATACACCAACACACTTAACGTTTCCGCATTGTCAGACCATAGACAAGCTTCCAATCAAGTTGGTGTATCTGGCCAAGAGGATCTTCGATATATTTATGCGTTAAAAGAGCATCATACCGAACAGGTGTCGGAATTCGTGGCCTGGCGCTTAGAATGTCGGAGTTTCAGACATCCCTCTACATATGAGCTTGAAGTCTATCAGCCAACACGCCAGAAGTAACCCACATTTCTGCTCAAGTCGATGAAGAGCTTTCTACTTTATCAGAAATATCATATAGACGACTGTGCAAACTCTAGTATGATCTAAAGGCTAGACTGCCAGTCTAATCTATCTCTCAAGCTAACATTGTTGACATCAAGTCGAGAACCCTACTTATAATGACAATTCATATTAGCCTTCCCAGGACCATCAGTGTTGACCTACACATGTCAGGCGTAGGCAACTCTCCTCCTTGGTATGTTGGTGGCAGAAGTAGTGAGAATACTGAAGAGGGGTGCGTAGAAAAGTGCAAGATGTTGGTTTATGCAAGCTGACGTGAATCGACTGCAACAATCAGCTTCAATGTTAACATGCGAACAGAAACTTGAAAAAGCCATGTTTGATAGGCAGGACATGATAGTAGAAGTTTATAAGCATATGTATAATGGTCGGCTTATAGCAGTCCCCCGGCATTGTACATCTAGTACACGCCTACATCGGTTCCGGGCCTGGCTACAACCACTGAAACCATGATCAGGTTGTGTGTATACAAGATGCAACGGGAAATTTGATATGTTGTATAGTAGCAGCGATTCGGATGACGACAAGTAAGCTTCACAGAAACTTCAAGGATAGCGGGCGGTCATGTGGCCGAGATTAGTTCTGCTAATCCATTCTCGTGAGTCATGGGGGACAACTCTTTGCCTACCGACAGTTCGTAGTAACTGCCGTCTAAAACAACAAGGGGGCAAAGCACGTCGCAAGGCTCATGACTAGACGTCTGTGTCCCCGAAAATTGCAAGTCTTCTTCCAAGTCGTTCGATTGCTAGTAACTAAAAACAAAATGCCGCCCAGAACTAAAGGAGTGGGTCCCTCAGGTAAGCGGAGGAGATGGTGCCTGTAAGGAAGGCCGTTGTTGCATAAGATAGTCGCTCTGCCAAGCTTGTGGTCCAAAGGAAAGAAAAGGCATAGAGAAAACAAGATAGGGTATAGAACCGGCTGTTAGAAGGGAACAGCTTGCTGTTAAAAGCCAGACGAAAAGAAAAGAGAGAGAGATAGATAAGCGATAGATCCACTCGGTGTACGTGGTCTCCAAGTACCAAAGAGTTCAAGCCAAGTTCCAGTCATCAAAGTGCAGCCATCCTGCTTGTTACCCCCTGAGCACTGCCATTGTGTAGCGTCGGAAGGGCCGGATCATTACCGGGAAGTTGTATAGGCGCGGTTGTATTGTACCTGAGATACGGCGGTCGTTGTAGGGACGGTGTTGAGTGCCTTCCAGGCTACTTCGGCGGCATCTTCTCGGGATTGTTCGAGATAACGGTAGTCTCGCCATAGGGGGGCTCGAAATTCGCGACCGTGGACGAAGACACTGCTGCTCCAGGCTGTCCTTATTCCTGAGTATCAATGTCAGTCCAGGCCGCGTACGGTGGGGCAGCACGAAGGATGTATGGGTAGCAACGAACCTCGCGGGTCCGAGTAATCTTGGAATTGAGGTTGGGCGATCTGGTTCGTGGCGCAGTAATCTGTGACGTTCAGCTGGGGATTTGCGAGAGCAGTGGACCTGCGCACGCTGGAGCTTCTGAATATAACTCTCTGTTGCTGCCATTTTTGCGAGATTGTTTTGATGAAGGGGGACGATAGTGCGGCGCTGTCAAGAGCGTTGTGGTGGGGTAAGAGACTGTGAGTGGGGATTTAGAGGGTCAACTCTGTGTGTGCGAGGGCTGGGGAAGAACATGCGCTCCAGCATGTTGAACCCTCTGTTTATAGTCAGGCACTGCCATTAGAGCCTCATTTTCGGTATCCTGTAGCAGCGGACGAGCGCCTTTGCCACACTACCGTCTCGAAAAGAACCAGCCTGCAGGTGCTGTACCACATATGTGCTCCGGAGCATAGCAACAAGCTGATGCTATGCTGCGTTGGCAGGATCCATCTCACCATAATTGGCCGGCAGAAACATCAGTGAGCGAGCAACTGCGGGGGTAGCGAGAAGAGGACGCGACAAGCCAGAAAACTAGAACCGCTAGAACCCGGACAAACACTATGACGGACTGTTGCGTGTTCTCGTCACCACAAGTTTGGGAAGTAGAGGCCAATGAGCTGGAGGGGTTTAATTTCGGTCTTGAACATGTTACCCGGTTCAGCTTGGTTCAGCGATGTGCTGGCACTGAAGGACGAGGAGAAAGCTACTATGCTAGCCTCTTAATGCCGACGCAATGCCAGATGTGTCTCGCAGATTGGCCCATAGTTCCCTCGGCGTTCGGCCCGCTTGCGGTTAGATGGACAAAGGGCCGTGCCGTTTCCGTACCGTATGGATGCCATCTGAAAGCGCGTCATCTTGGAAGCCATGCGTCGCGTGTCGTCGAAGCTGCAAAACCCGCATTCGAAGCATTGCAGCACTAAGCGAAAGGAAGGCGGTTGGAGGGGGGGGACGGTCTCCTGTCTCTCCATGTGGGCCCACACGAGTGAGGTGGCATATACGATTGCTTACAGCAGCGTATCAATATCAGGAAGTGTTCCTGGTGTGAACCGCTCAGCCCTGCGATCTCCAGGTTCGTGCGTTAGATGCAGCCCATATCACATCACAATTCTGCAGGCTGTCCTGTTCCTGAAAGGCTGTGCTATGGCCATCAGTTTGGTGTCTGCCAAACGTCCCGATGCGATTAACGCTAACCAGCTCTTCAACGCGGCGCTTGTTCGGTCTTCGCTTCTAGCGGTTGAAGCGCAAGGCGCAGCTGGATTAAATCACCGCACAAGCCTCCCGGCGGGGTTAGCACACCCTCCATCTCCGTCTTCTCTGAGCTGGCACGCGTTGCGTTGTTCATTGAGCCTTCCAGGATCGCTGGAAGTGGTGGCTGCTGGAGGACCGTCAGTGACGTGTCGTACAGATTGCAGATATTGCGCTAACCTAATCAACGCCACAATGCACGTGCATGCAGCAAAGTCAGACCTTGGGAAGGATGCTCGGAAGGCCCACAGTTTCCCTTGGCTTGCAAGTTCATGCAAGTGAAGCATGTAGGTAGCTGTAGGAAGCTGTAGGTAGCTGTCAGATCAGTCTCCAGTCTCGAATGCGCGACTCCGGCGAGAGACGTCCAACGCACGACCATCTACCGGCTTCTGCACCTCCCCAGACTACCTGCAGTAACGGCCGACGCCATCGCCTGCACGGGGACGGGCGCTACTTTCGGTGGATATTTCTTATGCCACGTTCTCCAGAACCACGCACCCCCGGAGATAGGTCCTCGGCACATGCAGTGAAGGCACACGTCACGTGACTGGCGCAACAAGCTGATGACGATGATGAAACGTGACGTAGTCCAACTTCCCACGCACGCATCAATCGTGGCGAGCCGAGACTCTTACACATGGCATTGCTTCTGCCATGCTTGCGTTTGTCATGACTCGATGTATACGCTTTAGTGCACTACGGTCTGGCTCCTACAACTTCTCATCAGGGCGAGGGGCATGTTCGTTGTCTTTCGAGGAATCCTTTGTTCAGCAATGATTTGACATTGCGTACGAGGCAATCTCTTTGGATATCTACATTCAGATTGTGCGACTGCTTTCATGGTCGCAGTCCTTTGTATGTGCAACAAAGCGACCAAGTGTGCAAAACGTCGGATGAGCATATCCCTCGGTAGTTAATACACCATAGATCTTCCCTGAACCATTATTACACACTCATATCAAGTTCTACTACCGTACAAGAGAAAAATCAGGATCCAACACTTCAACTTGTGTCTATCTGTCTATCAGTATCAGCATGCGCTTTGCAGCTGCCATAGCCCTGCTGGCTGCCCAGTCAGCAAGCACTTTGATCCCTCTTTTCCCAGGCAACGAGAACCGAGCGCAAGTGCTGTCCGCTTTTCTACAATCTCTCAGTCACGCCGGTGTGACGTTCCCAACAGCTCTCCCGGTCTCTGTTTCTCACTCGCCAATCGTACCCACTTCAGTACTGGCATGCGGACCCAGCCAGACCACAACTCCTGCAACAAGAAGCACTTCAGTGCAGCGAGTCGGAAATACTGCCATCCCAGCCCCGCCCCCTGCATCTGCGCCCTCTTTGACGGTGGTTCCTTCTTCCGGGTCGCCCGCGCCTATCTTGCACAGTGAGTGGCAGTGGCCGACTCTTTCTAGTGCTGTCACACTACCAAAGACTCTGACTTCTCCAGCTCCCATTGGAAGTACCATGCCAAGTGCCATTTTACCAGTGTCAGGCTCCACAACCCATTCCCCCACTCCCACAGCTCTGCTGTCATTGCTATCGCTGTACCAGAGCTTCCTCCATATTCCTCCGCGTCCAGCCTTTTCTACAGGAAGTTCAACATCTTCAAAAACGGCATCCATACCTTTTTCCAACTACCGCAGCTTCCTTCGCGTCCCTCCGCATTCCTCCTTCCTTACAAAAACTCAAGCAGCCCCCCGCACATCCTCTGCGCGACCGTCAACTCCAAAAGCATCTTCCAACTCACACAGGCCATCTAGTGTGAAACCTGCACCAACCTCTACGTCCAAGCACTCGTCGACGGCAATCGTCATTGTGCCAATCACACCCTCTTTACACGGTAGGGCTCTCGACGTACTTCAAACACATGACTCCGGCTTACGTAGCTCAGCCACTTCAAGCAACAAGCCAATCTCAACACAGCTCACCAAAAGTAAGAGTCATGACACCACAACAGCCTCCACCATCACTATCCACACCACCATTACGACAACTGCCCATTTACCAGCTCCGACAGCACATTCGTTGCAAGACTCTAACGTCACAGTGTACACAAGTGTTCAGTCGGCGGATCCTCGCTGTCCGTACCCGTACCCGGGCATTTATTGCGGTGCGCCAAAGACTACATTGGTGACCAAGGGACAAACCCCTACTTCAACGACAAAGAAGGTCGCAGAGAGGACTTCTGGGTCGGGTGTGGTTGGTTGTGGAGCTCCATTCTGCGGTAAGTAGGGTAACAGTCTCTCACAAACGGCAATGCTGGCCATGGCTCTTCCCTCCACAACTATTGCGGCAACTATGCTGTAAGGGTGATGATTACATGTATGTACTCTTGTACTTTGTATTCTTGGCGGTAGTCGGTTCTTTTTCATCCCTCTCTTTCTTTCTCTGGTCAGTATATATCCAAGGCACTCAATTCATTCATGTAAAACAATCTCCCTCAAAACAGTAATAACCTTTCGATAAAATGTCGAGTTACTCTAACTATTTACCGTGCTGCAACTATGTCCGGCACCGTTTGACCAGCGCATTCGGCAAGTAGCCTGTTTTGTACGTTCCTCGCAGCATGTGCGTAGGCAACAATGTCCACATCCGTGGCCTTGCCGTCTGCACCACCGTCGAATACCTCGTAGCTGAACCAACCTCTGAAGCCAGTATTGAGCACTGCTTTTGCAACATCAACAACAGGTAGGTATCCGCCATTATAGGGTAGAGGTCTAAAGTCGTGACTCCACCGTCCGCGAGGTAGTAGGCCTGCGTCGTCACGCTTGGCATCAAAGGGCCGAGGTACCTTGTATGCGTCACTGATCTGGAGGAGATAGATCCTGTCCTTTGGAACAGTAGTGCTGAGCTCTTCGAGACTCTTCTGAAACCGTTTATCCAACTCATCCTTTGGCACGTCCTCACGCAAACCAGAGGCAGTCCTAGGATCGCCCCACTCTCCGCCCGCTGTCTGGAAAGTATCGAGACAGAGGCCAATATTGGGCCGGTCAACCTGCTGAACGATGCTCCAGACATGTTTCCAATCCGGAGCATGTGTAGACCAGCACCAGTTCTCATAGGCCAATCGGAAGCCATGGTCCTTTAGCATATCGCACAGAAGTTGCAGGTCTGGTACTATCTTGCTCTTGTCGAGTTTGTCGAGCGGTGAGTCAGTCGACCCAACCTGCAGCAAATCGGTGCCGCATGCCTGCATGATGCGGATCCAGCCGCGGGCCCGTTCCATAGCACCCTTGCGCTCGTCGGAACCTTCGGGCCAGCCCTCGTAGTTGGAAAAGGGCTGCAGCATCATGATGCCAAGCTTCCTCTTATCACACTCTTTCTTGATCTCAGCTGCCACCTTGCAGAGGTCATCGTAGTTTGAAGGCTCCACTTGGTGGCCAAGCAATGTCTGGCCGTAGGAGAGTATGTCGGGGAACGAGAGCTCGACGGCGGAAAAGCCTGCAATCGAGATGGAGTGTAACCGGTCAAGTAGGGGCGGAGGGTTTGACGGGCTGCCGAGGGAGCATGTCGCAAAGCTAATGGGAATCGATGCGAGCGTGGAGTAGTCGATTGCACCCATTATGGAAGTACCTGACCTCGGAAGATGAGCTGAGTGGATGGGAAGTAATCAGGCGGTCAAGGAGATGGGAAGATGTAAATGCATGAAGCTGTGAGCGGACGCGACGTCGCGCAACGGCTTCTTATGTCTTCTGCCATACTTGTGACGTAGAGGGTAGAGCTGGTGGAGCAGCAATGACGGCACACTTGCAAACGCCTGGCGACAAGTCGAACGATAGTCTTTTGTTTTTACACCGGCCAAGTACGCTTGTTAGCAGTTTTGAAAATTCTTGCAGGCCGGCTGGCGGTCGATGATTACAGCAGACGCCTGGGAGACCTCAGCGGTATCCCGACTGATTGTGCTCACAATAAGCCCCGCTGTCAGCACACCTAAGGAGCTTTGCCTTTTTCAGTTTATTTCCGGAAGCATCTAGAGAGGTCTTGACGCAGTTTTACGATATGCCGATGCATTATGCGTACAGACGAGATAGCAATGAAACAGTCAGTACAAGCTGGTGACCCCGCCACTTCATTAAAATCAGCGCGAGTGCCCCGCTTACGGACTAACTGATGAGAGTAGGTCCGGTCCAACTGTCCGACTCCGACGTACCCCAAACTATTCCATTCGACTCATAACAAGGCCAGACCGTCTGCGCAAAAGTAGTCCAGGCCAGCTCGCAATCTCTTGCTTAGACGGACATATAAACTCTTTCCTATCCAAAGACACATACTCTCCCTTCACGTAGTATACCGATGCAGAGTGGCCTGCAAATATGTCTGTAAGTACAGGGCCGCGCGCCACAAGCACCAACTGCTCCTCTCCCATTCTCTCTTTCCCTCCCTCGCTCTCTCTCTCTCTCTTGCGGCCCACACAACCAACACCTGCCATAGTTTCACATTGAGAACCCCGCCGTCGGCGACCCAGCCAACTCTGAAGACTGGCGCATCAAAGGCTACAACCCTTTGACACCTCCGGACCTTCTTCAGAGTGAGATTCCACAGACGGCCAAGTCGAGAGACACGGTGCTCAAAGGCCGCAATGAAGCTGTCGAAATCGTCCAGGGCAAAGATGCTCAGAAGCGGTTACTCGTCGTCATTGGCCCGTGCTCCATCCACGACCCTCCCGCTGCCCTCGAATACTGCGACCGGTTGATGAAGCTCAAGGAAAAGTACCAGGACGATCTGCTCATCGTCATGCGCTCGTATTTGGAGAAGCCGCGTACGACTGTGGGTTGGAAGGGTCTGATCAACGACCCGGATATCGACAACAGCTTCAAGATCAACAAGGGCCTGCGCATCTCGAGGCAGCTCTTCGTCGACTTGACTGAGAAGGGCATGCCGCTGGCAAGTGAGATGCTGGACACAATCTCACCCCAGTTCTTAGCGGACATGTTCAGCGTGGGTGCAATTGGGGCTAGGACGACCGAGTCGCAGCTCCACCGGGAGCTTGCCTCGGGTTTGTCCTTTCCCGTCGGCTTCAAGAACGGCACAGACGGTACGCTCGATGTGGCTGTCGACGCCATCGGCTCTGCCAAGCACCCTCACCATTTCCTCTCCGTCACAAAGCCCGGTGTTGTTGCCATTGTCGGCACCATTGGTAACGACGACTGCTTTGTTATCCTGCGCGGCGGCAAGAAGGGCACCAACTACGATGCTCAGAGCGTCAAGGAGGCGCGCGAGAAGCTCGAGTCCAAGGGCATGAACTCGCGCTTGATGATTGACTGCAGCCACGGCAACTCGGAGAAGAATCACATGAACCAGCCCAAGGTTGCACATGCTGTGGCCGAGCAGATTGCTGGAGGCGAGACGGCTGTCATGGGTGTCATGATTGAGAGCAACATCAAGGCGGGCACTCAGAAGGTACCCAAGGAAGGTAAGGCCGGACTTGAGTACGGCATGTCCATTACTGATGCATGCATCGACTGGGAGACGACAGAGATGGTGCTCGAGGAGCTTGCTGGCGCCGTTGCAAAGAGACGTACACTCCTCGGCTAGCATGGC
>Ga0265780_10007964_pt1 | contig 12938 bp, 16 predicted proteins | sample P1T30metagenome_FD_192432 | JGI IMG/M metagenome (GOLD analysis project Ga0265780, IMG submission 192432) | Plant litter microbial communities from East Loma Ridge, Irvine, California - P1 T30 | ecosystem: Environmental > Terrestrial > Plant litter > Unclassified | place: USA: California...
CTAGTGTACAGGTCGACAAGGCGTTCGCCATATCTGAGACACGTTTTAGTGGGAGGGTAAATTGAACGTGAGGCACTCACTTTATTGCCAGGTCAACAGTCGCGACGACTGCCAGTGCCACTTCAACAGACATTGCGAAGTCTTACGAGATTGTCGTGAGACGACTTGAGGGTCGCAATCAACGAAGAACAGTTACAGAATGGAGCGAGTAATACCAGATGCACTGCAGGGTATGGGACAAAGGGAATGCCTCGATTGGAGGGGTATTGTCAAGGATCAGACGGAACGGGTAGGGATAATCGTCAGTGGCTGAGAGTGAGGGGCCGACAAAGCTGCAAATAGACGCAGAACAGGCTGTGTATGACGGCGCAAGGCTGGTTAATATACATACGAGAAGAGGTACAGGGTCGATCTCTACCACCTATGCGCAGTTGGGGGGCGAATAGGCAGTGCCTGCCGTGCCACCTGGGTACATCGGCGGGGTAGGCTGGGGTTGGATCATGACGCTGCTGCTGCTTCCGAAATACATCACACCTCTCTCACCTTCCGCACGCAGCATTGCTCCAGCGCTGCTCGTATACCGGTTTTGTCGTGTGTTGTGTGTTGTGTTTAGTTCTTCCAAGGCCTTCGCTACTTCCCTCCCCTTTGACTGCCCCACTTTCCACGCATATCGGAGCTATGGAGCTAGTGCCGGAGTTAGTGGCCGATTCCAAACTGGACACGATCTTTAAGAAAGGATTCACGATCCATCATGTTCGGACGCCGGATACGACTCCTCTTCTCGGAAAGAATAAGAAGAAGCAGAAGTGGGAGCAGTCCAAAGAACTTGGTCGGGGATCGTTCGGGACTGTTTGGCTGCAGAAGCTGGTAGGAGGCGGCGACAAAGACACAGACAAACGAGCCGTCAAGCAAATTGAGAAGAGGTCTGCAGTCGACTACAGCCATGAGCTGGATGCGATAGCGAAATTCTCTCAGGACAAGGTGAGTAATTCCAATTCGGTTTCAAGCCACCGCCCAGCAGGTTATGAGGGGCTGACATGCCCATGAATACAGTTCAACTATTCGTTCGTCAAGTCGCTTGGATGGTACGAAGATGACAAACACGTATATATCTCGATGGAATATCTTCCCCACGGCGATCTAAGCCGCCATTTTGACGAGTTCGGCCCACTACTAGAGCATGAAGCCCAATGCGTTGCTCATCAGATATTAGACGGACTGAAGAGTATGCACGACCACGGCTTCGTTCATCGTGATCTGAAGCCACAAAATGTGCTGATCAAAGAGCGCAGCCCTAACTGGTGGGTCAAGCTTGGCGATTTTGGAGTCAGCAAGCGTATGCAGGACGCGGCTTCACTCAGTACATATACTGGTACAGATGGCTTCATGGCACCCGAAGTCATCATGAGAAAAGGTCACGTTAATTGGAAGGCCCTCGCTGGACGCAAATCATACACGGATGCCGTAGATATATGGGCTTTGGGTGCACTAGTTTTCCAGGCTCTCACTGGCAGCGAGCCTTTCGCAAAAGATCTGGGGTCCTACGTCGAGGGGAAAACGCCTTTCCCTTACCATGTGCTGCAAGCGCAAAGTATCTCACGGAAAGGATGCGACTTACTGGAGAGACTTTTGCAAGTCATTCCTGAGAACCGTCCCACAGCATCCGAAGCTCTCCAAGATCCCTGGCTTAAAGCACAAGAGGCTACTCAAAGAGACTCGATTGAATCGCTGAGGTAAGAGATCAGGCGTTCTTTCGTTTTAGAGAACCAACATGCTGACATCGCATAGACCAGCTTCTACACTACACGAACAAGGCAAGAACGCGACTAACTTTTTCCGTAACATGGCGCAGCAGACAGCGTCTACTGTCGCATCTGCGGCATCCCTGGCCTGGAGCGATGCGGAAAGGTCTACTATAGTGTTCAAAGCCCTCGACTCTGTCAGAACTGCAGCCAAAGATCGATTCCCCGCATCTTCACGACGCGGTGCCGATGCTGTAGATCTAGAGTCACACGGAAATGCTCTTGGTCTTACGACCCTAGTAGAGCAACCATCACCACCTGCCAAAGACTCATCTACTTTCGACCTAGCGACTGACAGTACGGTACAGAAGAAGCCTTCACAGTCTCAAGAGTCACTGGATGGCTCAACTCTGAACCAGGCCAATACCTCAACGCTCCCAGGAAGAGTGGAAAGTGTGAGAAGTCCCAGAAGTTCGGAAGAAGAGCGCCGATCCGGCAGCGCGACACCACCATATGCGACGAGATCAGTAACACTGCGCTCTGATCTGGACAGTACAGACTCCCTTCAAGAGACTGAAGAGTATTTCGATAGGCCGATAACCGTCGATGACTTCACTCTTTCACCTGGCACAACCCTATCAAATGCATCACCATCACAGCCAACATCAGACACTTCCCCAAGGGCGCCTAGCGGCCATTGGACTAGGGCGATGCCGTTCTCTCAGTTGTCTTTAGACAGTGCCAGTGCCAGCCCCATGAGTCCGGCGTGGTCAAAAGATCCGTCCATTATTCGTCAAAAAGCCTGCACGCTGAGGCCTCTGGGCTTGCCAAACGACCTCACGCATACGATGGAGCCTGACGCATTGTAAGTGAGGCCTGGAACGAGAGATATTTCTGTTAACATAAGTGTAGTGTCGTTATCGTACCAGGCACGGGTGATCCTGCCGTCGAGATTTGGAGTATAGATGGCTTTAGCGATGAGCCACTTGTGCGCGATCTCACCAAACACTACATGAATGTACAAGTCCTCGTACTTGAACATGGCTTACCAGTCAATGGGAAAGACTTCAATCGGTGGACTCAAGTCAGGGACAGTTCGCACGCCATGATGCAGCTGATCTACGAATATCGCGAAGAAAATAATGTAAGTCGCCATGCTACAGAGGCCGGAGCCTTAATTGATGATAGACGAAGGCAATGTCCATACCCATGGTTTTTCTGGGCCACGGTATCGGAGGCATATTCATCAAAGATGTGAGTTTATTAAACCAAGGATCAAGAAGAGATGAAGCTGACGATGGCCAGTTCTTCTGGAAGTCTAGTAGTCCTGAGCTCCGAGGCTTTCCGTCCCAATGGCATCAGAATCTCGTCAACAACACAGTCGGCGTCATCTTTCTTGGAACACCCCATCTTACGTCCGAGAATATAGCAGATCATGAGAACATCATGGGCCTCGTGACAAGACCACCTACTTCGAGAAGGACAAAAAGCATCGATAGGAAGCTGCTGGATCTAGATCTCCAAAATGTGTATCTCCGCCTACTCTCTGAAGAGTTCGACACGTATATCCGTGCACACCGTCCTGACCTGCCTGTGTTATCAATTTGGGATGGCCGAGAGAGCAAGGCAATGCAAGTGGAAGAGCACAAGTTACTTGGACGAAGATGGAAAGCGGAAAAATATGTGGTATGTCATAAGAAGATTACACATCACACCACGAACAATGTATATTGGCCATATATGATTCTAACATATGCTATAGATCGTTACCTACGAATTAGCCAAGATTGGCTTGCCAAACGAACAGATGATGGTAGCCGACTGTGATCACTACGAGCTATGCACACATTACAATCCTGAGTTTCGCCAGAGGCTCATCGCCTTCTGTCAGGAGAAACTCCTAGAAGCGCATGGCAGAATGCTAGGAAGGCCAGGAAGCTCATCCGTCGCATCAACCGACGTTTTGGGCGAAGGGTCGAAAGTGCCCTCGCCTTGGTAATCTCGTCATTCATTTTACTTGCTGCGGACATGTATCGCCACCAACACTCACTATGTACAAATGCCCAATATCAATACGCTACGTCTCTCGCAACCACACGTATTCAATCTCGCCATGCACTGTGAAAGGGATGCGAAAAGGGGCGATTGCCACCTCCCACGTGCACTGATCATGCTCACATTGATCTTATGTCAGACTTTGGGCGAACACGGCAGTTAGCATGCCAACGGAGGAGAGCGGTTCGAAAAAGAATGAGGCTCCAGAGGAACGGAACTCCCAAAGGGACTACGCTATCGCGGGCAAATGGATGCCACATTGCGAAGGCAGCTTCCTGGGAGACGTTGCAGTGCGCGTCCAGCGCCTGCAAGAGCGAACGCGCATTCCCTTGCGGGGTTCGTCAGCCATTCAGTGCAGCTGGAGCCGCTCAACCCAGCAAGAACGACGCGGCTCAAGCACTGCTCCATGCACCCGCATTCAGCATCACTATTGATTGCCACATCCCCTGTATTGACCGACTGACCACAACATCCCGATTGCGTGCTATGTGCGAGCTCCAACAGCGCCATTACCCCAAAAAGTAACACCGCAGAGATCGCGACCAGAGACAATCTTGCAAAACCCCAGTCACAGATCCCCCGAGATAAGCCAAAAAACCGTGGACGGCGCGAAGCCTCCCCATGTCAATCCAACGGCTTCTTCGGTCCTTCTCTCGGCGAGATCAGCAACCGTTTATCTGCTGATCATGAACGAAACGAGTGCTACACAGTCAGCCCTAAACAACCAGTGCGGGTGCCACCCCTCACGACTGCAACCGGTTTTGTGACTCTTCTCAACAAGTTCCAACGTGCTGGCCCTGTTGGGCGTTGTTGGGCATGATATGTAAGGATGCTCGTTGTTTGCTCGACCACATTGGGGCATCCACAAGCTTGGAATGGGAGATGAGGATGTCCCGGCATTACTCCAAGAGGCAATGGGGTATCTGATGGTATGTCGCACTGGTGCCCAATCATTTCTGCAAGCGTTTCGTTGGGGGAGACGCACGCGCAGGGTATCGATATCCAGCTCTCTCATCTAGGTGCCCAGATCGCTCCTGCACATCTTGCAGCATCGGAGTTGTTTCAAAGAGCAGACCAACGGCGCCGCTAAATGTTGCGTAGTGATCATCATGGCATCATTAAAGACTTTAATTACCTGCAGGATTGCGAGCTGTGCAGCATGGTGGGTGGTAAGGTTGACACGTAACTTGCGGATGTCCTGTCCAGACAAACGGTCCGCACCGAAGTGTTCGATCATGCAATGCCTGCAGTGGTCAAACTTTCGGCTTCGATCAAACCTACCGGACCAGACCCCTTGCAGCGATCGAGAGGACAGAATAGAGCTTCGTGGAGATAAGATTGCTGGCAGCTTCCTGATTGGTGTGTATATGCGAGAGCGTATTGCCGTGCAGCTCGCGGATGTTTCCTCATATCGACGCATCGTGAGCGGTGCAGCTTGGTGTTGCATAATACGATGTAGCGTGCCTAGATTTTAGGGCTGTCATCGAGATTCGTCGTGGCGTTGTAGCTTAGTACCGCACCACAGTCGTCCGAATCGGATGTTCTTCGTCTTTCGCCAAGCCGAAAATGATCGGTAGCAGACTACCATCGTCATCGGCCAACTGCTCCGCTGGAAGTGTGTGGATGTCATTGCTGAATGAGTCAGTTTCGCTCTGTCCGACCCAGCTCCCCGCAATTTCCACCTTCATCCCACGTGGCAAAGATGTCTGAAACAACCAAGTTTCCTAGTTAGTTCAAACCAACATGAAGAAATACACGGATGAACGTGGTGAGACCGTGATGAGCATCCAGGGCGGAAAGGCCCGCTAAGGCTGTCTCTTGATCCGCGCACACAACGTCAACCGCATAAGGGCCTTGGAGTAGAGGTAGTCGGGAAGACCTCGCGGATCCGTGTCTAGACGCCCTGAAGGATTTTTGAATACGGAGTGGCCCGCCTGGTGAAACAGCGTTGCCCTTGCGTTTGCGGTGCGGGCGTGAGCGAACGTCTGTGACGAGCTCACTTTTTTGGAGGGGCTGTGGACTGGTGGCTGAACAAACTTCGTCAGAAGGGCATGTTCCTGGGCTACCTAGTCTAGGCCGACATCTTCAACGGCGGAGCAGTAGTGAAGCAACGGTCATAGTACAGTAGTGAAAAGCTGACAGCTCAAGTGCGTGATCTTGCCGCGCTTGTACGTACGAATGCGGACTTGATGTCTGTCTCGAAAATTCGCCGGGTTTGGCAGATGTCTCCGATCTTGTTGAGTGGATTCGTCTATCCTGCTACACGAAGTTCTGCGCCAGGAAGGTTTCTAACGCACGTCATTCCGCAATGTATTGCACTTGCAGCACACGAGTCTGGTTCGACGTTAGAGACAGTGGAGCATGCAATTCAATGCGGCTACCAACTGGCAGTGGGCTGAAACAGTGCTGGTGCAAAGTCGTACCATACTGCAGGAAATTTCGTCGATAATCGAGAGTCCATTGTGCGAATAGGATTAATTCAACATTCGGATTATAGCCCCGCCGGAGCTCATTCGTTCAAAAACCACGAGGCTGAACATCAGGGCGACAAAGTTAAGGATACAGCCGGTTAGTGAAACTGTTGAACACGAGAACGTAGCACATGGCTAGTCGCCTCCAGTAGGTCCAGAAGGTATGAGGTAACTAGACAGTGACGTTGCAGGCGCCGCTGAGAGAAAGTCCAGCCCTCAGGCATCGTTGAGTCATTGACAGGGTGAGGGTGCTTTCTCAGTTGGGGTTACAGTATGACCTCCCGGGCAACTTTGGCAAGCCCATATCTTGGCCCAAACTGACAGCACAATCGAAAACTGACGGTGTGTGGTGGCGTTGTTCTACGGCAATGTTAGACGATCTATTGATGTGCTAGCAGCTAGCTGGCCAATCGCAATACGCCATGGCGGATGAAAGCCGTGATGTTTAAGGGTACCGACGGCGTGCTTGAAGCCACACGATAAAGAAACAGCGCCGCCGTTTGTGACGCATGATGGGTGAAGTGATGTTCCTGGATGTTGTGCCGAGGTGCAAGCGACGAGACAGGTAACGTCGTATGAAGCCAACAGCGGGAGTTACGGGAATGTCAGGTGCCACGAAACTGTGCAACAGACGATGTCCTTAGTTACAAGTCCGGCGAGTCGATAGTCGTGGGTGCCGTCCGCTTGAACGTCCGCCTACAGCGCCCAGGCAGGGTCATGGATGAAACATCGATTAATGCTCCGGATGCTACTGCAACGGGGCGAATAAGTCCTGCGCTGGAGTTAATCTCAGGAGAATAAAACTGCAGGTTGGGTGTGCAACCAAGTTCACGTGGCGCCCGCACTTACATTTTCGACTACAGCTGCGCGGGCCGGACCCCTCCACGACGCTTGACAAATGAGGACTCGACATTGGCCGAGGTAGCCCCGAAACAAGCTTTCCCTCTGGTCCCTGGGGAGGAGTTCGCCGCACACGATGTTCGCACTCGTTGCGCTCCGCGGAAGATAGCCGCTTAGCGCATTGCTAGCAGGAAATATCCGTACGATCCGGATCTCCAGGATCGTCCAGGGACCTCATCTTCCGGTGTAGATCATCCCCGTCATGTGCACCCATTTGCGCACCTGTGCAGTGTGGAAGTAGGTCTAATGGAGCTTGCCGACCTGCGAAAATGCCCAACACGAGGAGTAAATGGATGCTGAGGGTGGATCTCGCCGCGGATAGCGCCAAGGTACACTATCAGTCAATAGAACATGTCGGGGGTGATCCTAGGTAGACTGAACGCCGGGAGGGCTTGATCGTCATGATGTTTCTCCCAGGTCGAAGGCATGCCGGCTTTCTCAACGTTAACGAAACAGGATCTGGACTTTGAGCATGCTGACTCAAGTTGGCGTTCGCGACAAGGAGACGTTGAGTCGCTTTTTCCTTTCCAACCGCGACGCCGTTCGGTGCCGGAACGGGCGATGAAAACCGAGGCTGATATCGACACGTGATACAGGCTACATGGAAGGATTATCGTGACGCCGCTGTGCATTTGCGCGTCGGTGTGATGGTCGAGCAGATGCTGCAGAATGTTACATGGCACCATCGCAGTCATCGTGTCCACTCCAAAAGTAGGATCGATGCGGTATTTGCGACTGAGCCGTGATCGTACCGTACGCAACAAGACCCTGCTGTGTGTTTAGCGCGTCGCGGTTGATGTGCAAAGACATCACATCATCCAAGTTGTGCTGATCGTAGCCGACTTTCGCCTACCCGCGCAACTGAAGTCACACTCGCTGCCACCTGCGCCTCGGGAACAATCCGGGGCAGGCGAGACGCTGGCGCAGACTCAATGAGCTATCCACAAGAGCCTGCCTCGAAAGCGACAAGGTACATGTCTTGTCATGACTTGACGATTCGTGGGCGCAGCTGAACTTCTGGTCATAGCAGTAAGAATAGCGCGGTTAGCAGTGGACGCGATAGGTCTCGTTGCGAGAAAATCAGACCATAGCGACACGAATGAGCACGTGTATTGGAGAGTAAAAAAACTAATCCAGGTCAGCGCTATTGCAATTGAAACGCGAACAGGACAAGGAGGACTAGGTTAGTACAGTCTACGATAACCTGATGACCTGATTCCAGGTTGAGAGTGGACTCACTGATCAACGACCGACTGCGAACGTGCGGCCTGAGTCGATGCTGGTTGTATATATGTCCGGGACCTATATTTGCTTTGTTTAAGAGCTTGCAAAGCAACGATGTTCCCAGTCTGAGCAATGCGTTGGAGGGGCGCGCCACAATTGGCGAACATGCGTCCCCCAGCTATCAATTGTCGGTGATAGACACTGGAGGCCAGCGGACAGCTAGCACATGTCTAGTCGATTCCTCTCGGGCGTGGCCAGAATGCAGTCGTCTCCTCAATGCGACCTCCTAGCATCTAGCGATAGCCGTTGAAACCTGGTTGCTGTCAGGCGCGGTGTCAGCAAGCCTCCAAAGAGAGCGATGCTAACGCACGGAGACAAGTGATGCCCACCCTAACCGAACGAGGATGATATCTGCAATGCCGCCCGGCCGAAAAGGGCGAAGTGCGTGACTTGCAGGACAGCACTGACTCGCGCCTCACAAGCCTGGCTGCGGACCGGAATTGATAGCGCCGTCCAGTGTCTGGCTAATCGGCACACCGCACATCATCGGCTATAGATGACGTTCCTGACTAGATGATAACTCACCTGGTGAGCTTGCAAGGGACGATCAAGGCTGAAGCGCACGTCTGGGGAGAGCAGACGCGGCTCTATCCCTGGCCCTCAGGGCAAGGATACCGCGTCAGTCACCGAGGTGCTTCTGCAGTAGGCTATGCAGTTCTGTTGCTGCGACTGCACCAGGACCCGCTTGGTCGTCACGTATCGGCTGCATTGTCGTCATTGCCAGCCCCGCGTCAAACCGCCTGAAGACGTCTCCAAATGCAGTCGCATCGCATCGCAGTCGAAGCAGCGGATTCTGAGGCGTATGAATGGGTGGCAGCGGAAGCCGTGACCCCACAACTCCACGGTGGGTGCTGGTCTGGACGAAAACATAGCTGCAAATCTCAGGCTTACGGTAGACGCATCTCACACAGACTATTGGAGAAGTTCGCAGGTCACGGCGTGCTGAGCGGTGCAATTTTTCAGATGGAGTGTGATGGGCGTGCATGATTCTCTCCAGGATGAGGGGAAGGACATCAGCCCGGCACGTGCACGCTAGGCTGCGTTCGGTCGTCACTTGATCAAGCGATGCCCTTCGCGGACGCAAGGCGAATGTGCGACGACTGAGCCATACCCAACGCAACGCGCGCGGAGATGCGCAATTCTCGGGAGATTTTTCATCGCCCTGGGTACCCCAACCGACGGTGGTGCGGCGTTGACGTTTGCATGGTCGCAGCGAACCTTTGATGTAGGGGTTGGTCGACAACAGCTGGGGCTGCTGGGCAGGGCCACAGAGCAGACGCGACCGTGTGAAACATAGCGCACCGTCCCGGATCCGCGATGATTAGACCAGTGTGCGTGGTCCTTGGCCACTCTGCTCATGACGCTTAGTCTCTTTCGGATTCGCATAATCGCATCCCAGTCGCCATGCTGGACGTCTGCGCTGTGCCTTGTTCCGGCTGCATCCTGCTCTCTTGGCCATCTCCGCACCGCTTCCTCAGCATCCGACCGACTTCGGGCCTGCTGAAGCCACGCGGAAGGCCCGCATTGCTCATGCTGACCCGATACTCCTCCTCAATGCATTCGGACGGCCGTTTCTGGGTCCAGGACGTTGCGGGATGAAAAGAGTTTCGCGTGCTGCCTCACCAGCGGCCGCCGTCCAGGAACATGAAGCTTACGCTGTCCTAACGTCAGGCCCTGGCAGCTGCGGAGTCATGGCGCACTAGTTTAGCTGGCAATGGTGCGGTGGGCGGCGGTGGAGTGGGCGCAGGGAAGGCTGCTTGTGTGCGTTGATCGTCTCATGGGCCAGACCCACGAACTGGCGGATGGCTGGAGGCGAACATCCCCAGCAGGACTGCCTCACATGTCCAGTGTCTCCGTCCAGGGCCTAGCAGTGCGCGAGGCAGGGGGCGATCGCTGCGCTACTGTGGCCATCAACTGTCTGCCATCCTAACCAGGTAAAGCCTTCCTAGCGGCCAGTCTCGCAGTGTGTCATGGCCGCCGGAGACAAGCGTTTCCCTCCCAGGCACTCCATCACGACGTATTGCCTTCGTGCTCTGTCGCAAGTCGTGCATATTCCCTCACGCTTGACCTGCCCCATCCATCAGAGTCATTGCCAGGAGTCGCCAATTATCTCCGACAGCCCATCCTAGCTGTCATAGGCTGGATAGCGTCAAATCCCAAGGAGCCATGTCCATGTCCGCTGGCTGATGCCGCCGTTGCTACTATTACCTCCACTCCCTATTATCGTCCCAGGGCCTGCCTACCCTAACATCCTGGTTGCTTCGCAATTCGCCGACGCATCGATATTAACCCCCAATTATACATAGTTGTACCCGTTCCCTGGACCACTCTCTGGTACCTCCTGTCGGCGAGCTACATTCTCCGTATCGTTGTTTGCATCTGCAGCGCCAGTACGTGCACAGTCCCGCCCCTCTACCACCATGTGGCTTGGAGACTATCCAAACAATTTCTGACCCTTTATACAGTTCCTCCACTCCCGCTGCAACCCATCATAACGACCAACGCATAATTCTCCTCTCTGTAAGCGAGATCACAGACTGCAGTCGGCACAGCTATCCATCTGCATCGTCAACGCACCTGCCCCGCCTTTCGTCCCGCCCATCCAACATCATCAACACCGTTCGCATCCACTCTCGACAACACTCATTTATTGCAACATCGACACTGGTAAGTTCTTGTTCAATCAAGCTTGATTCCATGCGCTAACCAGCTACAGCGGATGATTTTGCTGTTATAAGTGCTTAACCAGCTTCTACTTTCCGGACCAGCTTCAATAAGCCAATCCATTAACGGAGTCGAAACTATCCAACACTACTTTTCCCCATGTTGCAAGGTATCCGGGCATCGACTCTGACGATGCCTCCCTTTGGACATGATATGTCCCTAGGTGGCGTGCAAAAGGTGGAGGGCTATGGAGACACAGATTCGTGGAACTGGCCTCAACAACCGACCGCTCAACAACCTGCGTACTCGAATATGTTCGATCCTTCCATGTACGCCAGCTTCACACCCTCGATGCAACAGCAAGTTCGTCAACCATCTCGCAATCAGTCTATCGCTACATCTCGCGTCCTCTCGACCGCAACTAGCACACCACCACCACCAAGGCCCCAGGTTACAGGTAACATGGTCAAAGCACAACCGGCTTTTAAGCCTACGTGGCAGGGATTCCTCGATACCACCAAAGATGCCATGACCGTTGTGGAGGCCGCACTTCAAGGCCGTCTCAGCCATATCAGCCGCAGGCCGCATGATAAGGAACGCGCAGAGATGCTCACTTCTGGAACCGTCTTGGTGTACGAGGAGAACGCTTCCGGTATCAAACGATGGACCGATGCTGTGCACTGGTCCCCAAGTCGGGTGATGAACAACTGCCTCATATATCGCCAGCTGGTGCGAGCTTTGAAGCCTGAAGAGAAGAAGTCGGCCCTCAACCCATCGTGCGGTACCAAGAGGAAGCGCAAGGAGAACAACGGCCCAATGAGGTCCAAGACTGGTGAAGTGTTGGAGAACTCCGAGGACGAATACGAGAACTCAGCCTTCGACGCGTCCCTGCCAGGCGATGTCGACTCCATGAACAAGGTTTACGCCAACTTCGCCCAAAGCTTGACGCCCGACCAACAGCGACGATTCTGTGGCTCCCTCATCGACAGCTATGAGTTCAAGGAGGGCGGTCTGATGAAGAAGACTATCTCAGTCAAGTACCAGGGTACCCACCACCACGTCATCTCCTACTACAGTCTCGAGGACGTCGTCAGCGGGAAGTTGAAGCGGCCATTCCAGGACCCAAAGCTAGCCGACATTCAGCCAAGACCGGAGCTTCTGAATGGCTGGAAGGTCAGTCTTGAAGACGAAGAGAGCAAAGACATGCCCCTGGTAGCTGGCTACCCACACCACATCCAGCCCAGCCATGTCCAGCACCACGTTCTTGGAGCTGTTACCCAGTCAATCGGCGCACAGGGCCAGCTCCAGACACATGCTCCTCTCCACCTAACAGTTCCCGACTACTGGCATGGGCCTCAGGTGTCCCAGTATGGCTCTAGTCACCACAGCCCCCAACATTATGCCGCGCCTCCATTCTCGGCCCACCAACCGGCACATCAATACTCCGTCCAGCAGCCTCCGTCGCAGCACTTCACGCATCCGCCATCTCCCCAGCAATATTCTTCCCCACATTCCGCAAGCTCGCAGTACTCCTCACACGCTGCTCCATCCTCGCACTATGCGCCGCAACCACAGTCTGCGCGTCACTACTCTTTCGACCCTCCGTCGGCCACATCAGCGACCTCGTATACTCAGCCCACCTCGGCATACCAGACGCCGCAACCAGCTCCGTACGCTCTACCTCAGTCCGCGGGTTTCGACGCTCATGCCTTGCCCTCCCAAGACTCGCCAGTCGGTCCTCATCACGCTCAGGTCCCCGGATCGCAACCCGACCAACAAAGGAGGGCTTCAGCGCCTGTAGCCGTGCAGCCATTCAACGCGC
>Ga0265780_10007965_pt1 | contig 12938 bp, 16 predicted proteins | sample P1T30metagenome_FD_192432 | JGI IMG/M metagenome (GOLD analysis project Ga0265780, IMG submission 192432) | Plant litter microbial communities from East Loma Ridge, Irvine, California - P1 T30 | ecosystem: Environmental > Terrestrial > Plant litter > Unclassified | place: USA: California...
TGAAGGTGGATCGACTGCGCATCAACTATAGTGAAGCGACAACTACACCTATGTGGTGATGGTGGAGCGGTGTGGTATGGTGGGCTAGATAGGTGTATTGTCGGAGAGACTCCGATCCCCATCCAAGGACCCTGATGTTCGTATCCGGTCCGCAAGGTGCTTCATCTCATCGTCTAGCCTCCAGGCGGGACCAGGGCGAAACAGAGCGATGTCGCTGGCGATGAAGCTTGAAGCAATCGAGCCATCGCATCCGACTCTAGCGAAAACCTCAAAGAGCCTCAGGGTCCGACGGCGCTGTGATGATGCAAAATGCTGATAGACAGTCGATGTTGGTGATCATCGAGACGGTATCGTGTGCACACAAGCCCAACAGCCTCAGTCTCCGCATCTTTGCCCCAGATATGCAACCGAAAACTTTCTGCACGCCGTGGTCATGCATCGCTGCCAAGTCCGTGACAGAATTTGAGCCCCTCGATCTTTGTAGCTGCCGGATCCGTTCACTTAGTCACCCCAACGGCCCGCAAAATACGCACAGCTCTTTCATCTCTCAACGAACCATATCTGTGCCCACCTTCGGGGTTGTCATATTAGAGAGGTTAGTCAGACCCTGATGTGTAGGCGCCCTGCTCCACTACTGCATGACATTGGCCTGGTAGGGTCGGTGGATGGAACTGCTGGTGTTTGTTGAGCAATTTGCCGCCGACGCCACATCGCCCAACAGCGTTTTGTGCTAGGCTCAGATCGTGCATCTCCGCCATGCTCAATGCTGCAGGGAATTAGGTTGTGCCGCGAACCTCATCTCCGCTATCGTGAACGCGTTTGTCTCATTGTACGTGCAGAAAGTGTTGTTGCAGGATGTTTCTAAAAGTATCGACATGTTGCGCATAGACGATGCCACTAGTCCGATGCAGGAATAGCGCTATGTTCGTCCACTTGCCAGTCGATTCGTGCCCCTCATCTGCCTCGAGATGCAGAACACTGGGCGTTACGCTGTGCAACGTTACTCAAAGCATTGTCGCCCGAACTGCTTGAGTCGGCACATAATCGCGGGTCGGCCAGATGGAGGAAGTTTTTTCTCCAATGTTGGTGCGATGACAGATGTTGAGCTGTATGCAGCTGGTCGTTTTCCGGATTGCGACACACCATAACCAGGAGGGCTTGTCTGTTGGGAAATCCTCCCGCTGCACTCGCCACAACTGTTGGAGAACTTTGAACCACCCATCGGCTCTGGCAATGTCGTTGACGAAGCGCCGAGGTGGCGCTTACATTTCTGCCCTGGTTTCGCTGCACAGTCGGTGGAGTTGTGCCACTGGGATGTTAGTCTGGTGTTTCACTCCTCGCCTACCGTTGTTCGTCTTGGATATCGAATGGGAACTGGCCTTGTTGCGGGTCGGAACTACATGTTCGGGTGTGTTCGCGATAACGACGGCCCAGAACGGACACTGCTACGATCGCCGTGTGAGGATGGCAGACGCACTGCGGTCTCGGTGCTCTTGACTGCACAAGCTCTATGCAAAGCCGCCTTGCATAATACGGAGTTGCAACCTCGAAGCCTGCTTCGGAAAAACCAACCGTACGTCTCAGGGACCGCCATTACATGCTTGCTTGAGCCAGCTTGGTACTAAGTGTTGCCAATTACAATGTAATGCCACCCTCACGATTGAAATGTAGTGACACTGTACTCGACTCCAGGCCTTCTGATCAGTGAATCCCTGTTTGAATTTATTGGCACTTTTTGAACCTACAGCATCACTATCCTCATGAGCGGCTCGAGTAGAAGAAAATGGCTTAACCCGGGGATAGCCATCTCTGCGATTTTGTGGGTGTGTTCATTATTGCAAGCGTATCATCTTACCATGTTTGCTCAATATACTGGTTCGGCTGTAGGATGTCCCGGACTAGGCAATCCGCTGTTGTGTATGGAGGCATACCGACAGGTTGAGTGATTGTTGAACGAGGAGCTGCATGAAATCTGCAACCCCTACATCTAGAAGCTGCAGATGAAGCGGAGCAATACGCCTGGACCCAGCCTCTTTCATCATTGGGACATGCTTCTCGTTGTTGAATCGTATCTCGTCATTGGCTGCTGCTTGTTACAGCACATGAGATGAAGCCTCGATGGGAACGCGAGGTTACTGGTGTTGGCCTGTTGCAAAGCGCGTGTACATAGGGCTGGCCAGGTCTAAGGCGCCGGTCGTTCATAAGGAAACGTGTGCACAAGGTTCTACTGGTCAGTCAACCGTATTATCGATCGCGTTCTTTATCGCTGCGCTTGCGAAGACGCACCCCGTAGTATTGTGCATTCATCACTTACTTCGTGATCTACCCCGCATCAGCACTGCGCGACATTCATCTGACACTAGGGTAGCCATAGACGGCACGATCCATGCCGCCGACTGCTATGCTGTTGGCCTCCTGAGATTATCCGTATCATCGTGTTTCCCGGCGACAAAATTGCTTGTTACCCTATCACGAACAAACCGGTAGTTGTTGCGCAATATGTTGTCATGATAGCGTTTTCTACCGTGGTGCTGGGTCCACGGCTTACTGTTCCACGGCATGGGTTATCGCAAACTCTGGCTGACGAATACTAATTTGACAGACGACGAAGTGTAAGGCATGATCCCCTTCTAGAGCAAATTTAGCTCTGTTGGAGTGCAAACTAATCATATGAACATACTTCTAGGCTCGGATGGTAGTAGATGCAGGCGACTGTGCATGCAATTAGACCTAGATAGAGCAAACGTGATGCAGGGCAGCGTTGGTGTATGTCCTTATCTTGGTGTTGGGCGGTAGTCTTCTCCCACTGGTGGGCGTGTTTTCCGTACATAGAGCGGTTATCGCATGTGGTCCGACATTTCTAAAGCGTCGTCGTGTATGCAGTCTGGGTGTTGAGGTGGTCGATGCAATCCGGAGCTTGAACGCGTACCGCGACGTGTCAACGATGCGGCCGTGCGTTCAGCCAAAGTGTGGGGAAAGCGTGAACCTTGGGCAGTTGGCGTGCGCAAGTGGCAGAGGTTGTTCAATGGTACTGGCTCCGACAGTTCGGTGGGGCAAGTACCACTGCGGAGGAGCTGACGGACCACAAAGCCCCCGAAAAAGATGTGAGCCCTCAAGTCGGGCGCAGTGCAGCCTGTGAAACCTTCGCAGCGCGTGCGGAGATTGCTTGGAGATAAACAGTTACCGGGCGTGCAGCGTACTTTCTGTCGTACCACAGGCCATCAACAACTTTGCGTGCCATTCGAATACCGCTCGGAACGGGTATCTCTGATCCATCGTCTGAGGGCCAGGTGAACCAATGAGCGAAGTGCTCATGGGCACAGTGTGAATTCCTGTTTTGCATAAAGGATAACACGCCATTACATTTTGCGAGACAGTCTTACGATGGTAGGCTAAGTCTAACAGACTTCCAACAGTCAGCGATGATCATCGATGACGCTGCGAAGAAACGATTTTCAATCAGCGAGATCGACAGTACCGGCTGCGCGTCAACGCTATCGATGTCAAGTATCACTCGTTCCATGGAAATTATGATAGTTGAGCCTGGGTTTGCGGAACATTGGCCAGTCCTTGGAGTAAGCGATATCGCAAGGCAAACCTGCTCGACTTGTCCCTCGCGAATCGAAATCGCCATGGTAATATGCATCAAACGCTAACAATTGCAGTCAATAAGCAACATATCCACAGTCATGCAGATAACAAACCTGAAGTTCGATCAAACTTCATGATATTCGGCCCATGGACGGGCCTTTGTCGATGTTTTGCTCTTTCCGGTCAGTTGCATCTTCGATCGTGAGGCGAGGCGCACGGGCGTGTCCATCACTCCCACGCACGGCGGCTGCCACGGCACTCATCCCTGCTCGGCCCTCGTTACCCCACGGACGGAGTCCGACTACGACCGAAAATGTAGCAGCTGGCCCGATGCGTTTCCGGCTAAGGATTTGTGCGATGACCTTATCAGGTATATTAAGTGGGAGCGGTGTAGAGTGGGAAGCCAAAAAGGAAAACCCTTCAAAGCCGCGACCAAGTTTCTTAGCCGCAAGTTTCAACATTGCGGTCTTGAAGAGTACTGTTCACCTGGTCTGTTGCTGCCGTTGGGGTGGAGAAGCGAAGGTGACATCATCTATCATGATGTACGTGGCTTTGCTGTGTTGTACATCGCTCTGTCATCCGTGCTTCGGATCCCGACCAGAAGTTTGCCATGGCAGTGGGTATGCCGAATCGCCATGCGTTTTTGACAGTCGCGTGATTTCCAATGTCACCCACTTTTGCGCTGAAAATAGGATCAGCTTGGAAGAGGGCCATGTTTGCCGCAGATGCTTGATGGACCAGCACCTTCCAAATTTGGTCGCAGTGACCTGTATCTCGAAAAGTGATGTGGAATTCCGACTTCCGGGCAAAGCCCACAGCTGCCTTGCTTTCGCCTTCATACGTGTATGAATCACTAGCTCTGCGCGCATTTCTGGCTGAATGGCTCCGTGGATTGTACTGATTCACCACGCCGGCCCCTGTTTACAGACTTGAAGTCATCGGCCGCCAACACCTTCCATGGTTCGCACTGACCGGCTTGTGATGTACTCCAGATGACGCGATGTACTGGCAGATGGTCTTGCTCAACAGCACCCACAGTATCGACGCCGAAAGGCAGGACCCGTCCATCACAGAGACCGGGTATAACGGCCATTCTTGGTAAAAATCCATAATTCGCTGGGGATGTTCAGAATGCGCAGCCGGCAAGGCGTCCCAGCAGCAGCGCTTCGATCGACGATAGTGCTCACCGACCTTTGGGGGGAGCGCGCGATGCGGAGATGCCAAAAGCTGGAATTCGCATGGTCGCATCATTTATGAGATGCGGGTCTGCTACGGACAGAGTCTCATGCTCTGATCTGTTGCTACCGCCGAGCTGTTTCCCGTGATTGCACGAAACGGGAGTCTTTCAGTATATGGTATGGGTTCCTACGCGGCTGGTCAGTGCCCACAGATGCTCACAGACGAGAGGTCTAAGATGGTCATTCTGGGTAAGATCGGTCTCGACTGGCGGGCGGGCGGTGAGACGAAGAGGTTTGTCCGCGACGTGCGAGTGGGTCGAGCGCCAATTTCTGCCGGACAAAATTTTGTCTGACGGCAGCGCAAGGTGGGGCAGGCAATGACGGGGTCCAAGTTGGGATTAGCGCGTCCGGGAATGACAAGTCTGGCCCAGCATGCGGACATGGCAGAGATAAGGCGTTTCACGATGGCGGCAGGGTGAGGATCTCCGTGCAGGATGCTCAGGAGAGAACATGGCATTCTCAATCTCGAGGGGAGGCCGGCGAGTGTTTCGGCGCCTTGGCTGCACCCGTCGTCGCATCCGTTGGGAAGAGTGCAGCAAGCTCGTTGTTATGTCGGTCTCAACAAGAGAGCAGCAATATTGATACGGGCGCGAGGGTGTGGTACTGCATGGAAAGTTTAGTGGTGAGAATCCGTCAGCCCATCTGAGGCTGAAGACAGCAAATTTGGCCTAGCCACCAGAAGTATCGCTGGCCTCAAAGCAGCCGTTGGTCGTCAAAGCCAGGCCATGACCCATGCCCGGGGCACGGTTCGCGTACACGGCGCGTGCAGTTGCGAATCTGGGACGTCCAGCAACTTTCTCAGGAGAGCGTTTTCCAGCAGAGCAGCAGCATGCAAGCAGACCAGGACGCGTTGACACGCTCTTGAGTCGTTAGTTGCAGAATAGTCTGCGGTGGGCTTGATGATAATGCGGGGAAGCTGGTGAAGCGCCTCATGCTGGTGCATGCTGGGTGCAGCAGCCAATGGCTGAGGGCGTGTCAGCGAGATGGCAGCGAGCAGTCTCAACCAGGCAGCCTCGTCGCGCAAGGACGGTCGTCAGCATCAACGACAAGGAAAGTTTGGGGTGCATTGCGCGGGTTGAGCTCGCTGTGGAGTTGGAGGCTGCGTGGGTCGAGCGCAAGCTGTCGAAGTGTATTTGCGACTCGTTTAACGGCACAGATGCACAGAGCAGGGAGGCCACGAACGATAGCGCACTGCCCTGTGCGGCGTCTCATTGGTGCTAGACCGACCGCCTTTTGGAAAGGCGTCTCTGGCGATCTCGTCTGCGTTGAGCAGGTCGAGGACGGGATGGGAGAAGACTTTTCAGGTGTGGCGGGAGCGGGCGCCTCTGTCGCTTGGATTATCCAGGTACCGTACGCGGCCGCCTCACGATGCGCGCTGCGGTGCACAGCAAGGAGAATTTGGAAGCCGAGCAAGCAGCTTGTTGCATCTCGCCGTTTGCATCCATGGCATCGGCTGGCCACACAATGACATCACGATCGGGGCACGTGCGCGCTTTGTCAGAGCTCACCACAGACCAGACGCCATTTCGGTTGCGTGGCGTGAGCGTCAAGGCGACAAAGCAACCAAGTATCAAGCACGGAGAGGCCTGCAATGAGCTGTAATGACAGCAACACGAGCTCGCTGTTGCGTGCGCCCCCGCGCTGACTGTCTGGAGCCCCATGTGGGCTTGCGCAGTTGGCCGCCATCTCCACCAGCGAGCATGGCCATGGTTGAGTAATGAACTGGAGTGGAGGGCGGGTTTGCTGCGCAGCGCTGGCCTGCCGTTTCGAGCTGTGGCCGTGCTGGCGAGCAAGCCGTTCCCGGGAATTGTTCGCACTTTGTCGGCTTGGGGGGTGATAAAGAGCATAAAAGCATGTAAACCACTCGCCGCGCTGGAGGCTATCTGTAGCAGCGTAGCAGCGGGTACACTGGCGTATCTCGAGGTTCCTCTTTGTCTCGTCGTCTCTCCGCCGTCGGCGCCACTAGACAGTCTGTACCCTCTCGCACCACGGCCCTCAGTGTGCCATCGGCGCCGCGCTGCCCTCCGCTGCTATTCCTCCTAGTGCCCTACACAGAACCTGTATTGGTCGCTTGGCTCCATTTTGTGTTGAACTCGCTTGTTCCATCGAGAACAGGGGCCCCGGTCCGACTTTTAGCACGGTCCTGCGGTCGCGGCCGGTCCTGCACTCTGTTGATCGCCTGCTTCTCAACACATCCCCTCTCCTCATCCCATCTTCTCCACCACTTCTCTAGGCCATTGCCAGCCTCCGCCTCTCTTAAAGACGCCGCAAGCAGTGAATCGAGCACGTTCTGGTTGTTCCACATCACCCAGTCCGGGCTCTTCACTTTTCCAGCAGCCACCACCCCGGGTCCCTACCTTGCAGGTCCCATCAAGAGAGCCTCTTCTTCCACGGAAGCCACCGCCTCGCCCACTCCGCAGCCTTTCGCACCCTGAAAGCTGCAACCCGTTGTCTCGAGTACCCTCAGGTCCGAGTACACTCGCCTCGACGTCATTGCAGCTTTGACTAGCTGTGACTACCCGTCGTGCTCTCTACCTATCAGGCCTCCAGCAAGCGCGAGCTTCTCGAGCCGTTCCTTCACCTAATATACCGTAAGCAGACTCGCGATAGCGAACAGTGAATCCCTAGCCCGATGATCCCAAGATAAGCTCGTGCTCGCCACTGCGCTATCACTCTTCGCTTGCTGGCCCGTTCGCTCGCTCGCCCCAAAGTCCGGATCGCTAATATCAGAACCAGACTCAACCCCCTTGGCAATTACTTCTAATGCACTCGACACCCTAAACTTCTTCCTCACACATTCAACCTGCTTTCTCAACCGCCAGGAAGCCGACCGAATGCCTTACACTCCCCCCTCGCAGCGGTCGCCTGCCTCTTCCAAGACTAACAGTCCTGTCTTGACTCGCAACCATTCTTACATCGATCAGAGTCCGCTCTCTCCAGTCTCGTCGCGGCGACCATCGCTACCACGATCAGTGTCCTCGACCTCCTACCTCAACAAGCTGCCGCGGTCGACGTCGTCCTCGACTACCACCGCCGACAACACTGCTGCAAATGGCAACGCGGTGAACGGAACCGCAGGCACGGCGTCCGAAACCAGCCGTCCACGAGGTAGCTCTAGCAATGGTAGCATCCGCCAGTCTCCCTCCCCTGTGAACGATCTTCTGATTCCCTCAGGTGCGATCACGACTCCTCCTGATTCCTCTGACGACGAGGACCGGGGACGTGGCATAGGGAGTCTTCGGGAACTTCAAGAGGCGTTGCAGCACATCGACGTCAAGAGGGAGCCCTCACCGGCTCGCGACGCAAATGTTGAGGCACCCCAGCAGAGGCCCCAGCCGCCCAGGACCCTCGCCCGGTCACTATCCGCCGAGGCACGCAAGATTGCTCACTCGAGATCATCGAGTGAGATTACCTTGTCGCAACACCTGATGCACCCTCTCAACACGGATCCCATCATCAGCTCTTCCGATGGCAGCGATGGCGAAGATGACGAGCTGCGGATAAAGCCTCCGCTACTCCGAAAGAAGTCCGGTGAACTGGTCAAGCCTGCGCTTCGCCCACCGTCCCGTCGCCGACCTTCAAGCATGCCAGGCACGCCTACATACTCGAAGGCCGTGCACTTCAACGAGGACATTGAGCAAGTGCGACACTTCCTCCACTCGGAACGACCAATCGCCGTCAGCGCCGGATCCTCGCCCGTCGAAACTTACGACAGCGAGACCGAGTACCCTTTCGGAGAAGAGCAACGTTCCAAGGCACCTGAGTGGGAAATCAAGCTTACCAACTTTCCTGTGAATGAGACTCATGAGCGTCAAAGTTCTCCCGTCCGTGTAGAGCGAATCTTCCTCGCTTCGGACAATCAGACTTTGGTGGGCAACATTGCCTGTGCCAACATCGCCTTCCAGAAGCTTGTCATCGCCCGCTTCACATTGGACTATTGGAAGACTACCTCAGAAGTGGTCGCCGAGTTCAATCACGACGTACGCAAGAAGCAGAAGGAAGATGGCTACGACCGGTTCAACTTCAACATCAAGCTCGCCGACCAAGCAAACCTTGAGTCCAAGACATTGCTGTTGTGTGTTCGCTACCAGGCCAATGGTCAGGAGTTCTGGGATAACAACAACTCGATGAACTACCAAGTAGACTTCTCGAAGAAGGTCAAGCAGAGGGAAAGCAAACGTTCCAGTAGTGGTGGTCTTGGTGCCATCCCCCGGAGCAGGCATTCTCCTCTCGCAACCCGACCGAGATCAATGCCGCCGTCGGTCGACGATGACTTTGGTCACGACTTCGAGAGCAAGTTCTCCTTTGGAAGTCCACGGGCTGTTGTCCTGTCAGACTCTCCTAATGTTACGATTAAGCTGAAGCCAAAGAGCAAGCGCGTTAGCCTCTTCCCAGATCAGGCTTCGCAACGTTCCCAGGCTAACCAGGCTTTTTCGGCACGCTACGACTTCAGTGCCTCCCTATCAGCCGCGCTGTCAACTGCGCAGTCTGCTCTCGGTGACAACAGTGGCCTTAAGGCGGACACTTCGGATCAGATTCGCCGTGGTTACTTCGATCGACCCTCTTCGGCCGTAAAGGCTCATACCACCGGCGCACCCATCCCTGGTACTCGACCTGATTCTCTGACGTCTGAGAAGCCCGACCTCCAGTCTGCAGAGTACAACGAGTTGATCCAGAAGTTTTGTTTTGTACGTTCCCAACCTCAACAGCACCCAGGTCGCACGGTGTAGACAGGAACTAATACGCAACCAGTTCGGCACTCCTTCTGGCAAGGCGTCTCCACCCGCAACACCGTCAACTAAGAACACGCAGACAGACGGAGTCCAGGAGCAAGCGCTGATCAACGGTAGCGGGAGCTACAACTCCTCTGCCTCCAGCAGCCCTCCTTCTCCCCTTGCGATGCCTGTTCTTGTCGACGGTGCTAATGACCTGATCTCTTCCCGGAGCCCATCCCCGTTCTTGTCTCGCTCGACCTCCCCAGGTCCCGTGACAGGAACCGGCCCCGAAGACCTCATTGCTTCACAGTACCAGTACGGCTACAACATGACTGCTGGTATGTTCAACGAACGAAGCCACACTCCCCAAGCATGTGTTTAAGTTATCACGCAACACTGCCATGAGGATTATCCTTACGCATAACGAATCTCCTTGGACACGACGACGTTTACGGCCTGCCTGACTACGATGAGTGGAGCGGACGTCTCTAGTCTTCTGGCGACCGATCGCTCACGAATCTGTTTCACTACGGCACGAACTGTTGTTGTGCACCTAGCGGTTGATGATGGATGTTACCTGCGACATATCTTACCTGGCGCGCTACCTTTCCAGCATACTCAGGACGGTTGTTTGCTGCATTTTCCCGTCCTTTTTCTTGCATGTCCTTTTTACCCGGTATCGTCTCCGGTGATTGCATGGCGTTCTCTGGGTTCCTATTATCTCTACCTGTCGTTTTCACCGACCATAGACTGGTCGTGGTGCTCCTGCTTTCGAGCAGCTCTACTCTGGTCTCGGCGTTTAATCCGGTCGCTTCCGACTGCTGGGGTAGCGAAAAGTGTTTGTTCTGGATGCATTTTATAGCGGTTCCATTATCTTTTGATCGACTCTTCGGCTGCGTCGTAAATAGGTGCTAGGCAGGATGATGAATGCGAGTTATTACTCTCCAACCGAAATTGTGTGTCGTGTCCTGTGTTTTGTGTCCTTCCAACACTGGCATCTGGCGTTTGCAGCAGTAGTGAAAATTGGGGCGTTTTGTGGGAAGAGCTCAGCAAACTCCATCCAAGGAGCAGCCGGCCCTATATAACGTACCAAGTGACAAGAATCACAGCAAGCTCATCTTACTGCCCCACCATGCATGTGCCTAGTGAGCGCTTTTTTACCGCCAATTGAGCAAAGTGAAGCCGAAGCGGTCTGGATCGTGACATCTTGGCACAATGTGACTCCGTTCTGCCACCCCGCAAAGGCCCGGGCCCCGCTCACCGCCTGCCCCTTGACTCGAGCTCCATCGCAACGATTGGACCCTGAGCATCTCTCGCGAGTTTCTCCCAACCTTCAATCCGCATTCGCCTTCATTCTCACGATACTTCGCTTCGGCTCAAGCGGCGCCTCGGTTGCAGTCGACACAGACAGACACGTGTCCGCCATCCCCACACAATGGCCTCGTTCTTCGGAACCAAGGCCGTCCCGCCGCCCGCCATCCCGCCGCCCCCGACGCCTCGCGCAGGCCCAACCATCGACGCCACGACCGTGATCTCGCTGCTCGGCGTCCTCGCTCTCCTCGCAGCCGCATACGCCGCGTCCCTCAAAGTCCTGCCCAAAACCAGCGCGCTGAAAATCCGCATCCTGTTCGTCTGGCACGCCTTCGACGCGCTGATCCATTTCGTCTTCGAAGGCTCGTTCCTGTGGAACTGCTTCTTCGTGTCGTATTCGCTGCCCACGTCCTTTTCTCACGCCGCTATCAAGCAGCACCAGATCACCTTCTTCACGCCGCCCGATGTGTACTGGCTGGGCAGGGCGGATAAGCTGTTCGGCGCGAATTATGGGACCACGCCGTTCTCGCGGCTGTGGCAGGAGTATGCGAAGGCAGATCGGCGTTGGGGGGGCGTGGATTTGACGGTCGTGTGTCTGGAGCTGTTGACGGTGTTTGTGGCGGGGCCGTTGGCGTGTTGGATTTGCTATTTGCTGAGTAAGGAGGAGCGGAAGGGGGTGTTGAAGAAGTGGTTCTGGATGACGGTTCTGGCGACCGGGGAGATATACGGAGGTGAGTCACTGATTACACCGTCCCTTTTTCTGATATGGCATATGCCACGCTGTTATGGCGTTTCAGACGGCACTCGGTGAGGCGGATAGTGGGTCCGTGTTGAGATGCGATGGCATGCATTCCGGTGCGAGTATAAGGCTGACACGTGGTTCACCGCATCTTAGGCTGGATGACATTTGCGCCCGAGTGGTTGACAGGCAGCCCCAATCTCGACACGTCGAATTGGATGTATCTGTAAGTCTGGATTGCGCACATCTCATTTGTCCTGTCTGCCCGTCTTCACGCCATATCTCGTCTCAGCGGGTCATTGGAAGCCCCTCCGACTGGCTGTTTCTCGCTTCTTCACATGCACACCATCCCAACATTCCCGTGCTGTTCCTGATCCCTCTGCGTTGGCCCGGCATATGCGCTGGCGGCCCCGTCCGAGAGACCCACTTTTCATAACTTTGATCACACCGCCACAAACCACCACACAACAACAACAACATGTGCTAATACAGCGGCCAGTTGGGTGTACCTCGCACTCTTCAATGGGCTTTGGGTCGTGTTTCCGCTCTGGATATTGTGGGAAGCCTACAGCGCAATGAGCCAGGCGATGAGCCAGGCGGAAATGATAGATTTGGTGAATTATCTGAAAAAGGAGGATTGAGGGAATTGCTGCGGGGGTGTAGATAGGCATGCCGGGCCTTGCGTATCTCAAGTCGGTAAGGAAGGGTTTAACAGCGATAAAGCCTCTAGTACATGAGGTTTGAAATACGAGTGATATGTGCCATCACACCCTCACAAAATGCCAACGGGGTTTTGCTTGCGGCATCCTATCCATCACTGCCCCCGTGCCCCCCTTTGCCAATTCCTTCTTGTACAGCCGCAACCACACTGCGTCAGCATTACACTTCTCCAGCGCCCTCTTGACATCCCCCCTCTCCAGCACCGGCTCCAAAATGTCCAAAATCTGCTCAAACCGCTCATCGCGAATCGTCACATGCTCCGCAACCACACACAGCAGTCCCACCAGACTATTCCAAATCATCTTCGCCGGCGCATCAACGTATAATTCCGGGCGGTAGGCGGCTGGCGCAGGAATAGACAGGTCTTTGATACCACCGGTGAGCAGTGACTGAGCGCCACCGCGTCGGTCCTCGCGCTGTTTTGTCCGACGATGAAGCCGTCCGAAGACGTCCCATGCGTCTTCGATGCGCGTCCGCATAAAGTCGCCAGCGTGCTCGCACATCAACGCTACAATGTCCAGCGCGTTGGAGACGACGAATGCTTCGGGGTCTTGGAGGCGCGGCAGCAACACTGGCCAGAGCGTGTTGATGAGTGGTAGGAAGGAGTTTTCGTGCTTGGCTAGG
>Ga0265780_10007967_pt1 | contig 12935 bp, 9 predicted proteins | sample P1T30metagenome_FD_192432 | JGI IMG/M metagenome (GOLD analysis project Ga0265780, IMG submission 192432) | Plant litter microbial communities from East Loma Ridge, Irvine, California - P1 T30 | ecosystem: Environmental > Terrestrial > Plant litter > Unclassified | place: USA: California...
ACTATTAGATAGTCTTCATGTCGGTGTGTAGGGCGCCTAACCAGCCCTGCCGCATTACACAAAAATGAATACTAAGACGGAAGAACTCCCTCGTAAGTCTACAAGCGAGAATTCCAAATATGCTAGCCACCAACAAGATCAAGGACCTAGACCGCCCACGCCAAGCTGCTATAAACTGTGGCTGGTAATCTCGATGTAAATTAAGGTACGACCCGAGCCAGATCCCCACTAGAGCGTACGGACCTGAGTTCGTCACATCTTACTTTTGGGTTCAGAATCTTGATCACATGAGGCCGGCCGGAGTAGTCGCCCCAAAAATTGCTCAAGTTGTCTAGGAGAAGACGACTCCGTGAGTGCATATGCTTCAAAAGCTTGGAAGTAGTAGGAGAGGCGCTTCGTCTCTACGCAGGTCCCAATCACACGTCCATATCTGTGCAGATACGAGGCAGATACATCCCAGACCCTGCTCTACCTGCAGGCATCTGGACCCTTGGGAACACGAACGGCGAGGCTGCGAGGCTGTGATGCTTGCCGTTTTTGGAGTTGTTGGTTGGTACCAAATGCTTCAAGCCAGAGACTCTCTCGTTCGAAAACTCCTATATAAAACCTTGCTACACTCAAACAGATTCTACACCAGCAGCAGCAGCAACAGCACCATCACCATCACATCTTCACAGTACAGTGAAAATTTGACCTTAAGTTTCCAAGATGGTCTCCTCCAAGTTCCTCGCTCTTTCTGCCTTGGCCGTACTTCCTCTGTCTCTTGCAGCTCCAGCTCCCGTTCCCGCGACCGTCAATTGGGTACCCGTCGACGAGTTCAATGGCCGGACGGTTTACCAGAACATCGCCGTAGTAAATGTGCATTCCAGCACCCTGGAGAAGGAGGCAGCGCGATCTCTAGAGCGCCGAGACGACAGATGCAACGGTGCTACGGTCAACTCGCACCCTCAACCATTCGCCAACACTGGAGATTGCATTGCACTCCGTGACTGTAAGTCTCAGCATTCCCCAACACATTTTTCTAGAGTATTTATTTTCCGTGGGCTTGCGATTGACTCTTCCCCAGGGGCCGCCAGGACCAAAGGAACTTGGTCGGTTCGTATCGGGACCCCCGACTCCCATGGTCTCTGGTACCTCGGCACTTGTGTTTTTGAAACAGGCACCAAGAACGTCTTCACTACCTGGATAGGAAATGAAAACATGCGGGATATCATGACGATGGCTATTGATAGGTGGGGGGTAAGTTGTAACTCCTTGAAATGAGTCCAAGATCACTGTGCTAATAATTTTAGTCGAGTGGTCAACTCGCCTCTACGGGAGAGACGCATTGCGATAACGATGGTGGTCTTTTCCTTGGCCAATCTGCTGTGAAGTGGACTGTCAAGCATTCTTGAGGCTGGGGCTATTTTCTTGCAATCGACTAGGGATTGCAATCTGTTCAGTCGAGCATTAAAAACAGTTTAGCTTCGTAGAATGTTGAGCGCTAAGATTCTGGCGCTGTGTTGTCTTGGTTGGCAGCATGTTGTGGAAGAGTCTTAGGTAGGCTGGTAAATGGGCGTATGGTAACGTACCTCACGGGCGAATGGCCCACACGGGCGAATGGCCCACACGGGCGAGTGGCCCACCTATGCCAAGACCCCACCAAAACCACGACTGTACATTGTTCGAGGGTACACGTCACAGGTGTACCTCTTTGGGACTAGCGTCTGTTCAGCTCGTTCTTTCTATATAGCCACTCCCGATAGCTCACAATGTCACACACATTCGCATCTCACTTCTATCTTCCATCATACATGATAGTATAGCACCACCTACGACTGTTATAGAGAATCGTAATAAGCCATTCTACCATCGCCATGAACACAACCTCATCTTTAAATGGAGCACTGCTATAGACGCTGTACGCCACGCGGCTGACTCATATGATAAGTAGGACCTAAGCTTTGATTATATCTACAGCAAGATCGAAGAGTACAACACAGAGCCTAAAAACAGCTACAATATGGACGAAAAAGGCTTCCTGATAGGTGTGATCAGACGCGCAAAACGGCTGTTCTCACGACGCCAATGGGAGAAAAAAGAGGTAACAGCAGCACTCCAGGATAGCAATAGAGAGTAGATAACAGTGCTGGCGACAGTGTGTGGCGATGGGACGACGTTGCCGCCTGGTCTGATCTACGCGTCCAAAAACTCAGCTTTGCTGTCATCATGGGTAGCTGATATTGAAGCCGGAAAGCACGACATTTTTGTGACGTCAACCCCATCCGGATGGACGAATTACGACATCAGTTTGGCCTGGTTAGAGCAGGTATTCGTTCGCTGTACAAAGAAGAAAGCGCGGCGAGGTAGAGCTTGGCGAATGCTCGTCCTTGACGGCCATGGCAGCCACGTGACAGACGCCTTCATCGACTACTGCTTGAAGCACTGTATCCTGCTCGTTGTTCTGCCACCTCACTCTACTCATACGATGCAACCGCTTGATGTAGGGTGCTTCAAGCCACTTGCTAGCGCCTACTCCAAACGCCTTAGTATTCACACTCAACGCTCTCAAGGACTAGTCCCAATTGAGAAGGGCGACTTCTTCCTACTACTCTGGGGCGCCTGGGGTGAGGCCTCCAAGAAGGAGACGATTCTGAGCTCTTGGGCGGCTACTGAAGTTTGGCCTATGGATAAAGAGAGAGTGCTAAAACGCTTCCGGAAAGACGCCTCCTGTGAAGCAGAACTAGTAGATACGAGTAACTGGCGATCTATGGAGCGTCTCCTCCGCGAAGCCTCTGACAGGACTTCAAGAGAAGCCAAAACGCTTAGCCAAGCTATCCATCATATGGCTGTTGAAAGTGAGCTTCTCAAGGGCGAAAACAGAGGCTTGAGAGACGCTCTTAGCACCAAAAAGAAGCACAACAAGAAGGGCAAAGTGTTTGATTTGCAGCAGAGGAGAGAGTATTATGGTGGAGCTAAGATAAGGTCACCAAGAAAGCTGAGAGAGGCTCGGGCACGTGATAAGGTACAACAGGATGAGGAGGAGGCATTGCTAATTCAGAAAGCAGCAGAAAAGGAGCGTAAGGCTACTAATAAAGCTCTCAAACACCAACAGACGCAACGGCGTAAGAAAGAGAGAAGAAAAAGCTGCAAAGGCTCATGTAGAGAAGGCTGAAAAAGCTGCTGAACGCGAGCGCAAGAAGCAGGAGAACAACACTACAGAACCTATAAAACAACGCCAATTAGGCAAGCGCAAGGCCTTAGCTACCCCAGCTCCAAAGGCCAAGCGCGTGCGACGTTTTGGTGATGATGTCTCAGGCAATAGGTGGGTGGAGGCCACATCTGCGGCAGGACCGTCAGTATCGCAGCGCGGCTGTATCACGAAGCCGCGCAAAATATTTGAGTAGTACAAGTTGTTTATTAGTATTATTAGATTGTGACTACAAGAAATCTCACGATTCTAGCTATCGTTGCTGTTGTTACAGCCTCATTTTGGTGGTGCTGGAAATGATGTTCGGCGATCGTTGCGCGAATCCGATCGCTGCGCGCACAGGCACTGTAGTTGCTTATTAAGGGCCTGTTCGGTAACGTGTTCCACCACCAAACCGGCAGCGCCGAAATACACCAAAAATAACGAAAGTTGCCCCTCAGGATCTCAGCAACGCCTGAAACAAATGACCCGAGAATTTTAATATAGTCTTTTTGGCCTCTCTAGAGTACACTCTGTAAGTATGGAATGAATCTGTATTGTGATTCTTGAGATATTTGATTGAGGCACAATTTTGGCCCCCAAATCTTTACATTTTAACAATAGCTTGAGTGCAAAGCTTAGGGCTCTAACATAGCTCTCGCGAGAGGCATAAAGAGTGGATATTACAATCTTAGACCCTTTTGCTTAGGTGTTGTTGAGATCCTGAGGTGCAATTTTCGTCATTTTTGGTGGTTTTCGGCGCTGCCGGTTTGGTGGTGTTGCCGGTTTGGTGGTGGAACACGTTAGGGCGGTTGCGATTCGCGGTACTGTTGGCCGATTAGACAAGGTGTGGAGCTAGGGGGGCGAATTAGTGTGAGGGGTTTGTAGGTAGGAGTCAAAGGATGAGTATACTGAGTAGTATTGAAGTAAGACGAATCCTTAAGGGACTCGAAGAAGAGGCTACTTGGGGATATATATTGAGGCCCGCGCGTGACTCGAGGCCGGCCCGATGGGTCTCCGGCAGGGCTGAGATGTGAGAACCCAAAAGGGGCGTGACACTGTACTAAGTTTGACCTTATCCGCGCTGATGGTAGATACCCTTCAACGCCTCTCTTATCCACCTCAAGACTCCTGCCCTATAATAGTCTTTTAGATCTATCAAACACGAAGACCTACCAACGCCTTGTAGGCAACCTCGCATACATTAAAGTCATAACTCGACCTAATGTAGCGCACGCTTACTCCGTTCTTGCGAGGTCTCTTACGAACCCAGGACCAATCCACCTCTCTAAAATTAAGCACGTTTGGCAATACCTGTACGGAACGAAATACCTTGCCATTAGTGCTTAAGGGGGTGTGCTAACACAGACTTATGCAACCAAAATCGACGCAACTACTCCTACCTTCTTTGGTGCTGCTGATGCATCATTTGGAGATAACCTTGAGACTCGTCAATCGTCTGCTGGATACGTCTTTATGCTCTATGGCATGCCTATTGACTGGAAAGCTACTTTGCTCCGATCAGTCACCCGATCTACCACCAAGGCAGAGTTGTACACTCTCTTGGCTGCTGGCGTCGAATCGCAATACTGGGATCGCTTCTGCCGTAATATCGGACTCACGCTTGACACTAAGAAGGCTGTCTAGTGTGACAACGCGCAGACTGTACGCCTTGTTTAAGGTGACGCAGATTATATCCAAACAAAGCTTCGCCACGGCGATATCCACTAAATGTGGCTTCGCCAGGAGGTAGATTCCGGAAGAATCGCTGTCGAGTGGAAGCTGTCAGCCTGGCACCTCAGTTCATACGGGACACTGTGAACTGCACCTCACGTGACTGTGTTAGTCATTTGCTTACTCATCTGGTTGTGTATATAATCGCTCGTTGTAGCTCTCTCAATACAACAACCTTCTGCCTCATTCGTATCTGCTCTGTGCTCCCACATCCAACATAGGATATAAGGTCTGCAACACATATTGATTCTTCTCTGCTCTACTGCAATAGTGACCCCAGCCGACTCTGCAACAGCCATTCTCGGTCGCCGTTGATGCCCGCGCGAGCGTACTCGTGTGCCTGATTTCTCCACGACGCAGCATCCTCCTCCTCGATGTCCCATATCGAGCACGGCATGAGCAGCTCCCATATTCCCGCGATCAAGATGGCGACTCGGCAGACAAAGTCGAAGTCCACGACGCGCTCCGTCGCGCGCTGACGATACGCGGTCAGAAAGGACGCCAGCAAACCTCGATCCTGGCCGTGCTGCGACTCCAGCACAATCGCCTCTGCTGCCCAGAGGCGAATGTCAAACGCAGGATCTCCATAGCATGCAATTTCCCAGTCGACGACCGTAATTCGGGGATGTGTGGCACCGACTCCTGGCCGAAGTAGTGTGTTCATTGGTCGGAAGTCCCATGGCGTGAGGGTCCTTGTCACGGTGGAATCATCATACACGGCCATTGCCTTTTTGATGTCTTCGGGGTTGAAATGGGCATCGTCCGACAGCTTAGCATGGAGGTTGTTCTTTTCGCGCTCCAGCACAGAGTCTCGGGACGGGTTATCCCAATCTCGCACCTCGGCGCAGTCGATGCCACCAAGATGAAGGGTGGCAATCCATCGACCCAGCCGGCTGCCGACATCCTTCGCATCCAGGCTCTGGTCATCAATGTACGCGGTTCTCAAATTCCTGTCGCCCGCCCAGCTCATGAGAACTGCTTCATCGGTCTGGTGCACGAGCTGAGGAATCTCAACCGAAGGCTCTTGAGCACACACGTGTGCCAGCAGTTGGGATTGCATGGCACGAGCTTCGACGAGCATACGGTCGTGCGGCAACTTCAATGCTGGAACAGCCTTGACTGTACCATCAGCATACTTCAACACGCATGCATCCGAGACAGCTCCTTCCACGGGCGAAGACCCAAGACCTGAATCATGTTTGGTCAAGCCCTCAATCTTCCAGATGTATGTCGAGGCACCGCCTTGCAACGGTGTTGCTTTCCTACATTTGAGATTATAACTGTCGAGGTAACTGTAGACGGATTGGTGCCAGGAGGGTGGTTGCTCAATCACCTCAGTCGTGATCTCCAGGCTGACCATGATTGCAGTATAATACCAGATGTGGAGTAGTTAGAAGTGTATAATGTGCAGCTCACAATGGATAGCACGACCGAGGACACTTTATTATCTCCATCTTCCAGATCATCTGCTGCTAAGTGCTCGCGTGACATCGACAACAGCACGGCGAAGGAGCCGAACATTGGAGGCCGGAGGCGTCTAAGACGACAAAGCGTGTGTTCGAAGCAGCCAATCACCGACCATGGGTGGCCACTAAGCTTTGATGTGCCGATCTAGCTGCTCCGGACAATTTTGGCGTCTTCCAAAGGCAGTAAAGTGTCATGCTCCGACCATGACACCTGCACATCCGATCGACAAGATAAAGGGGGCACGTATCTAGTCATAACACGATTTACTGCACTGCTTTTGCGCCAACGCTCAACAACGAGCGCCGCTGACGTGCGGAACTGTACGACACTGCAGCCAGAGCATCAAAACGCTCATCATGACCAACAAAGTCTGTATGATCTTTGCCAGATCGAGCTCGTGTAGATGTTAGTGCGACCAAGTCGTCTGGGTCACCCACAAACTACGGTATGCTCCTCATTGATCGCCTGCGACCCCACCAGGCCCATGAGCAATGGGCCCGATAGCTTCGGTTTGAACATAGGCGTCACACCCACTGCCCCAGCAATGCTTCCCCCAACACAACATGTCTGGACACCATCTCAGCAGCGGCAGTCTTTCCACGCCAGAATGGAGTGCGAAGGGACACGAGGAAGATTTATGCAAGATGCATTGTTCGAGCCGAAAGAACTCGAGTACGCTGCCAAACCGAAACAGCGGCTTGAGAACACTGGAGAGCAGAGAAAAGGGAGCAGATACCACAGCAGATCCGGACCTGGTCGACTGGAGTGGCGATGATCCCGCCAATCCACTGAACTGGTCAACAACAAAGGTTTGGTGCAACTTGGGCATCATCTCCTTCTTTCGCTTCCTCACTCCGCTCGCATCCTCCATGATGGCGCCCGTCGCAAATCTGATACTGCAAGACTTTAGCAACAGCAACCAGACAATAGGCAGCTTCCTGGTCTCTATTTACATCCTAGGGTATGCGCTTGGCCCTATGGTGCTCGCTCCACTGTCAGAAATCTATGGACGTTTGCCAGTGTATCATGTCAACAGCGTTCTGTTCGTCATCTGGAACATGGCTTGTGCGCTGTCGCCGAATGTAGGCTCCTTGCTCGCTTTCAGACTCCTCGCTGGTCTTGCTGGATCTTGTCCTGTGACCAATGGCAACGGTTCGATAGCAGATTGCGTGCCAAAAGAGAATCGCGGCAAGGTCACCGCGTTGTTCACTGTTGGACCGTTGCTGGGTCCCGTCTTTGGGCCCATTGCTGGCGGGTTTCTCGGCGACGACGCTGGCTGGAGGTGGATCTTCTGGGTCTTGACTATCGTCTCCGGTGTAGGAACAGCAGTCTCATTCTCCCTTCAGCACGAGACTTATGCTCCCATTCTGCTTGAGCGTCGAGTCAAAGCCCTGAAACAACAAACCGGCAATAAGAAGCTACATCACAAGCATACCTCCAGCTTCACTAAAGCAGAAGTCTTCCGCCGCTCAATCTTCCGACCACTTGCCATGCTCTTCACCTCCCCCATCGTCTTCCTCACGTCCATCTACGTCGGTCTGGTATACGGCTACACCTACCTCCTCTTCACCAGCTTCGAGCAAGTCTTCACAAGCATCTACGGATTCAGCAATCGCACCATCGGCCTCACATACCTCGGCTTCGGCATCGGCTGCGCCATCGGCCTCTACACCATCGGCGCCCTCTCCGACCGCCTCGTCATCCGCTCCTCCCAGCGCAGCGGCAACGACTGGAACCCCGAGGTCCGCCTCCTCCCGCTCCTCCCCGGCTCGCTCATCGTTCCCATCGGCCTTCTTTGGTACGGCTGGTCCGCTGCCGCTCCCACACACTGGGTCGTGCCCATTATCGGAACTAGTCTCGTCGGCCTCGGCACGCTAGCAATTTTCATGCCGGTGCAGTCGTACCTGATCGATGCGTTTACGCTGTATGCGTCTTCTGCGGCGGCGGCGAACACTATTCTGCGGTCGCTGTTGGGGGCCTTCTTGCCGCTGGCGGGGCCTGGTTTGTATGGCGCGCTGGGGCAGGGGTGGGGTAATACGTTACTAGCGGGTGTGGCTCTGGGGTTCACGCCGCTGGCGTGGGTCATTTGGAGGTTTGGGGAGAGGATAAGAAAGAGGTGGCCTGGGAGGGTGCGGTGATGTGGAAGTTTTTGACTTCGTGCAATCGAATGAGAGACACGTCTGACGGAAAGCATTTACCGAACACACTAATGATCTAGACGTTGGTGGAGTCAGAGTGTACGTTCAGATTACGAAATGATACTGATTGGTCTTCTGAAACGCTTGTGCATGCTCGGCACTGATCTACCCTTGGTCGTTGAAGTATCGGAACACTACCGGACGGAGCCGAACATGACACATTCACAACACGATTTCAATCCTTACCTAATCAGTATAGTTATAAGAATAGTAGCTTTGATACTAGCTTTTAGGCAGTCAGTACATTCCTGGAGTTGCGCTCGAAGGGAACCCGTACATGCGCAGGCACACCCAGATGTCGAGCGCGCAGGACCCGCCACGTCCAGCGAAACGGCACAAGACCATATTGGTCTGCTGCAACTGTCGCGCACGCAAGGTGCGATGCAGCGGCCAACGTCCCCACTGTGCGACTTGCATCGCGCGGCGCGAAACAACAACATGCGCGTATGACGACGTCGCGTTCGGCACCATCAATCACGATCCAAGTTTTGATGCCGCACCGAGCCACAACGACAATCAATGCGCAACAAGAAGAGACAGCCAGCTTCCTGATGTGTCCCAAGAGGCAGGACCGCCCACGAGCACGCAATCCGTCGATTGGAATGGCAACACCATAGCCCCAGCTCAGGTTCAATGGCCATCCTTGTCTCCTATGACTGCTTCGGCGAATGAAACAAGCCCAGCGCAACACAGTCACCATACGAATCGATCTGTGTCAGAGAGCCTGCTTCCTCAGAGCGATATTGGCTTGTCTAATAGTGGCGGGTTCCTGAAAGCCGTGGTGAACGCTACGACTGCAGAAAGCAGTTCGCGGAGAAGGCCTGCGGCTGCCAAATATGTCGCTGATCTGGGTGTCGTGGTGCCTTCAGCCGGAGAGTCAAGACGAGCCAACGTGCATAGCGAAGACCTGCTCCTACCACCTCGCCGCGAGATGACTCGCTTGCTGGATGTGTACCGGCGCACAAACTACCCAATATTTCCCATCCTTGACATGTCACTCATCTTGAGCGAAGTCGACGCCTTGTGGAAGGGTGACACACAGATCCTGCATCAACGCACCCTGCATTGCTTGCTCAACTACATATTCGCGTTAGCTGCCCAGAGCCACCCGCCTGAAGGTCTTGCCGATGATGAGAGCTGCGCTGACCCTTACCTGCAACGTGGTCGTAACCTGATGGCCACCAACGTCCTGGAGGGGTTTTCATTCTCGCAGCTTCAAACCACTCTGATATGCTCGCAATTTCTACTGAGCACAGACCGTCTACAACAGGCCTAGCTGTTGGTCGGTTCCAGTATGCGCATAGCAGAGGCCTTGGGGTTGGATCGCCCTGCGACGAGTGATGGTCTGCTGCACGAAAGGGAACGATTGCTCGCAAGCCGTGTGTGGCATGCTTGTGTATCAATGGATCGGTAAGACATGCCAACTTCTCTTCGAACAGAAGCTAATAAATCACAGAACAGTGTCGATGTGTACTGGGCAGCGGCCGAGTTCAGGCGCTCATGCCACCGCGGCCATTTCCCTGGCCCCATTTAGCCGAAGAGACCTTTCTCACGAACGAGCCATGTCTTGGGATTTGGCCCACGACTTCTTTCGAGCTTCGAGCGAGCTTTTCGATAGTTTGCATGAGATCTTGACGCGGATCTACGTAACGAACGACCAGAGACCGGCGTTGCCACCAGCTGTCTTTGTCAATACTGTGGTTGAGTTGGAAAACAAGCTCGCCCAGTGGGAGAGTCGACTACCAAGTGCACTTCGAGTCCCGGTAGATGATGCGGGAGACCTCTTTTGCTTTGCGTCGCACTTTTTGAAGCAACGGTATGTGGATAATGTTTGAGCGCGACACCGGCTTAATTACGGACAGCTTCCTCCAAGCGCGCATCATGCTATATCGTCCAGGTCTTGGCTTAATCGTTGCGCGGAAGCAGCCAGCCCAATCTGCGCAAGCCATGTTGGACTCGACGCTGCTCTATGCGGCCACCGCTTGCATTACTACGTCGCAAGACATGATCCATCTCTGTCGCAGGCAAGCGTATGGGCTATCGGAAAGCCAGATGTTGACGCCATGGTGGATGAACGTGCTGTGTAAGTCATGTGTGGAGTTGGCAAGGTCTATTGACTAACAGGTTCAGACGTCTACACTGCAGCCGTTGCTATGGCAGCGGCATTGATGACTCCCTCACTTCATGGACAGTTCGACATGATCTCATTGAACGGCAGCATGGAAGATGCCATATCACTACTGCAGTTCTATGCTCAGAGACGGTCCGCGGCCAAAAGGTGCCTGATCACGCTGACTGTCATCCTGCAGTCACAGTATCATCAACATTCTCAAGCGCAAGATACAAGCCTTTCACTTGACTCTTCTTCTACAGGTTCAGTCCAGCAGCCCCAGCAACATTTTGCAGAAGAACGGAACGACTACGGACTGCACACTCTTGGGTGGTCGTTGACAGCCGAAGAAATTCAGGACGCTGCCGTCTTCGGTCACTTTTCCGACACCTGGCTGACGCAACCTCCCATGGTAAACCTCGACTTCTTGGGCATGTGACTATCGACGCAGATGTTGGCGAACATGTGACCCATGATTCCGACCTTGCGACGTCCCCGAAGCTTTACCCCGCGTTCCCGAGCACGACTCGCACGGCTCGTACGACATACACTTCCTCCCCGACAAGCCCCACTCTGTTCCGATTCGCAACATCTAATCCATGACTACCCGGGCAGTGTATGTCCCTGCCTACCGAAAACAAACTGGTAGTTGATAGATGAAAAAACCATAGGTACTTGGGCGTCATCATCTCGTGTACACGCAATTAGTCGCCGCAGTTTTTCTTCATTCTGACACGATGGCTATTGGGAACATTGTTCACGGTCTCTTGGAACGTGCGTGCATGCTTACATCACGAGCAAGCTGGCTATCGATTTCCGCGCTCCTCTTCCTTGCGGCTTACTTGTCGTACCGCCGGGTCATGCCCAGGCCGCTACCAGCGATACCTTACAATCCCGAGACATTGCGAAGCTTGTTCGGTGACATACCTTCAATAATCACTTGGAAGACGCAGTATGGCGAACAGCGAAAATGGTTCCAGGCCCAGGCGCTCAAGCACAACTCCGCAATTGTCCAGGTCTTCACCAAACCTTTCTGGTATGGGCCGCAAGTCGTACTCACCGACCACAAAGAGATCCACGATATCTTTTATCGCCGCTGGAAGGAGTTCGATAAGGGATACAAGGAGTCGGAAGCTTTTGGAGGCATCATTCCCGACGAGTTGTTGTCGCTGAAGCTACGTTCGCCAGAGTACAAATTCCACAAGGATATTATGCGCGACTTAATGCTTCCACAATTCTTGCACGCCATGAACGCGCCGCAAATATACGACAAGTCGATGCTCTTGATCGACCTCTGGGGACGGAAGGCGAAAATCGCCGCTGGTGCGCCCTTTCTCTTCCGGCAAGACATACATAAGGCGGCCTTAGATATCATCATGGCTGCATCGTTCGGTCTGAAAGAGGAGAAAGCATGCGTCAAGAAACAACTCGACGCTCTCTCGCGGCACTCCTTCGAATATTCTTCAGATTCCGTCGTCCAATTCGAAGACATCGCAATGGACCGCGAAGCTAAGGCCATCACGGACCTTGCAGCTACTGTGAAAATCGGCTTCAGCTCACCAATGCCGGTGCAACACCACTGGTTCCTGCGACAGCTGCCTCACCTCGGGGGTGCGATAAAGATCAAGAACAAAATGATGCGGCGCAAAATAGAAGAGTCACTGATGCGTATGCCACGCGACGACGAAGAAGCGCTGAAGCTATCGCGCACAGCTCTGGACAGTATGCTGTATCAGCGTTGCCAACAGTCAGTAGTACTGTACTGTTGGGGGTATTAGCTGTACTGGACGGACCAATGAGAGGCCTTGTACTTACTGTTGTACTTGTGAAAGATAGCCGTACTGAACAGTACAGTAGTACTGCTGCACGTGCCATCTACTGACAGTACAGACCGTCTGATTGGCTGCATGGATCGTCGTCGTCGTCGGCTGGTGAAGGAGCCACTGGAGGAGTTGCAAAATCATCAGCTTTTCTCACCAAGTATTCAAGATCGCGCAGTGAGCTCTGCACGACACCACGATGAAGCCAGTTCCGCTGCAGTTGTATAGAGGTGATTGTAGCACCGCCAAGCTTGTTGCGGTCGCACGTAATTGTGCGACGCGCCTTGCTGAAGGCGCGCTCACACCCACGGCTTGTAGATGGGATAGAGAGGTAGTCGCAGGCCATTCGGAACACAATTGGATAGCGCGTACGCCCATACTGCAGCCACCAAGCCCATGGCTCGTGCTTCAACAGTCGTTGTTCGTGCTTACTCGCT
>Ga0265780_10007969_pt1 | contig 12934 bp, 14 predicted proteins | sample P1T30metagenome_FD_192432 | JGI IMG/M metagenome (GOLD analysis project Ga0265780, IMG submission 192432) | Plant litter microbial communities from East Loma Ridge, Irvine, California - P1 T30 | ecosystem: Environmental > Terrestrial > Plant litter > Unclassified | place: USA: California...
ATGAGCTTGGCGTGCTGGATGGTGTAACCACCAACCCGTCGCTAATGGCCAAGGAAGGCATTACGGGGCAGGAAAACATCCTGAACCACTATAAGGCGATATGCGACATTACCGACGGCGACGTAAGCGCCGAGGTAATCAGCACCACCTACAGGGAAATGATTGTGGAAGGCGAAGCGCTTGCCGCCCTGCACCCGCAAATTGTAGTAAAGCTGCCGATGATAAAAGACGGTGTAAAAGCTGCCAAATACTTTTTTGACAATGGCATCAAAACCAATGTCACACTGGTATTCAGCCCGGGGCAGGCATTGCTTGCCGCCAAGGCCGGCGCTACGTATGTATCGCCATTTATAGGCAGGCTTGATGATATCTCAACCGACGGCCTGAGGCTTATAGAAGACATCCGCCTGATATTTGATAACTACGGTTATGAAACGCAGATACTGGCGGCCTCTGTGCGCCATGCCATGCACATTGTAAACTGCGCCAAGCTGGGTGCCGATGTAATAACCGGCCCATTGAGCGCCATAGAATCTTTACTGAAACACCCGCTTACAGATAACGGGCTGGCCCAGTTTTTAGCCGACCACGCTAACGCAGCGGCTAAAGTTTAAGGTGGCTTCAGCTAAATAAACAAATTATCTCCTCTCTTAAAATGAAAGCCCCGACGTACATTGGGGCTTTTTTTAGTCAAAATATTAAAACTCATTTGTCTAAAAAACTTTAATGATTATAACAATGCTATTACTAAATTTACTTTAAAAGAGTGGACTTCTCACGCGGGTTATATTGTATGCAAAAAGATAGCATAGCGTTTTTAACCGGTCGGTAGGAGGAAGCTTTGCTTAAAATTTTGTAAATACTATAACCTCATAAATATGAACAGCACTAAAAAACAACTATCGGCAGAACAGCGCGATGCTTTACTTGATGTTTTGAAAAACCGTTTTAACAAAAACATGGATCGTCATAAAGGATTGGTATGGGCTGACGTGCAGGCTAAGCTGGAGGCCAGCCCCGAAAAATTATGGTCACTTGACCTGATGGAAGAAACCGGTGGAGAACCTGACGTTGTGGGTCAGGATGCTACAGGCGCCTATGTTTTTTATGATTGCTCGGCAGAAAGTCCTAAAGGGCGCAGGAGCGTTTGTTATGACCATGAAGCATTAGAATCGAGAAAAGAGAATAAGCCGAAAGACAGCGCAATGGGCATGGCAGCTGATATGGGTATTGAGATTTTGACCGAAGAACAATACCGTGAATTACAACAGCTGGGCAACTTTGATACTAAAACATCGAGCTGGGTTGCAACCCCGCTCAATATCAGAAAATTAGGGGGCGCTATTTTTTGCGACCGCCGTTACAACACGGTGTTCACTTACCATAACGGTGCCGAATCGTATTATGCAGCAAGGGCTTTCAGGGGCGTGCTCAAGTTATAGGCACGCTTTTTACGCAATTAATTATGTTAATGCGTATCCGCGTAAATTTTATAAAACCTATATTTGACATACTTTTAGCCGTATATGGGGGCAATTGTAAAGCAGCACATAATCAAATAATGTAACTATTAATTGGGTTGTAATGGCTAAGGATGATGTACAAAATATGATGGCACTAGATGTGTACCTTTCATCTTTAAGTGATGAGGACTACGCAAAAATAAAAGACAGTCTGCGTGCTGCGCCTGTTGCAGCGGTTCCGTTGCAAAGCTGGGACGTTACATCTCAGTCATATGCCGGGATCATCACAGCAGCTGCTAAAATAGCCGATAGGGCAAAAGTACAGGAGCTATCTAAAAAACACGCGTTTGATATTGAACCTGAACTGTTACAATTGCCGTATCAGGCACTTGTACTTACCGATGCCACACTTAAAATTCTTTGGGTAAACCACGGTTTTACGAGTATGACAGGCTATTCGGCAAATTTTGCCATTGGTAAAAAGCCAATTTTTTTACAGGGAGCAAATACCAGCCATGCATCCCGGGCTTATGTAAGGCAACAGCTAAACTCAGGGCAGCCATTTAAAGCCGAAATTATTAACTATCGCAAAAATCAGGAAGAATATTTGTGTGAAGTTAGTGTATACCCCTTAACCGGCAAGAACGGGCAAATCACTCACTATTTTGCGCTCGAGAAAGAAATAGCATAGTTTTAACAAATTTTATAAAGAGTTTTCGCCTAAAATTATTTGGGTTTTAGTGTAATATGCGTTTATTTGTGCCTGCATCTTACACACATAACTGTATGAAGTTCATATCTCTTTGCTTTCTGTTTTTATTTTCCAATACTTTTGAGCTGGATACCATCCGCCAAAATTATATTGAGGCGGCAGTGTCAGAAAAAAGCGCAGATGCTTTTCATAAAAGCTTTGAAGGTGTACCCGATACCCATACTGATTATACCGTTTTAGCCTATAAAGCAGCAAGCACGGTACTGCTGGCAAAATATGAGGGCAACCCTATAAAGAAAATGCGTCACTTTAATCGTGGCACTGACCTACTTGAGGCTGTAATAAAAAAAGCGCCCGCTAATTATGAAGCCCACCTTATCCGTCTTAACATACAGGATAATGTGCCGTGGATAACCGGCTATACATCTGAAATTAAAGAAGATAAAGTATACCTGATGAAAAACTACAATAAACAGGACGATGCCCTAAAAGCCTTTGCCAAAAGATATATTTTGCAAAGCGAAGCTTTTACGGATAAAGAAAAAGCGGCATTTAAATAATTTATCAACGCCAAAAAAACGCATGAAGGAATTTAGCATGGCTTTGCAGTCTTTGTGCATCTTACTAATTAACCGTAACCTCCCTAAAAACGTACTAAAACGTTGTATTGCTTTTTTCATCTAAAAAGCGTCAGCACATGCTGTGCGAATTCTCGGTAAAATAGTCCAAATCCTAAGTCATACTCTGCATCCGCCCATATTTGGGCAAACCCTTTGCAACAACTGGTATTTTTGTTAAAAAATATAGCGCGAGCTTTTTGTTTTAGCAATTACAATATGAAAAAAAAGGGAACAATTATACTGCTTGTGGTGCTTGTTTTAGGCGCTGTGGCAGCATACGTTTATTTTGGTGTTTTATATAAAGAAAACAGGAATATAAGCCAGGAAGAAGCCGCTGCGGCCCTGCCTGCCAAAACACTTATAGATGCCTATACGGCAAACCAGCAAAGTGCCGACTCGCTGTACCTTAACAAGACCATAGAAGTAGAAGGGATTGTTACAAAAGCAGAAGACTCTGTGCTAACCGTAGGCGAGCATGTGTTTTGCAGTTTTGATGACCTTCCTAAAGCCAGCCTCAACAAAAAAGTAACCATAAAGGGCCGTTGTATAGGCTTTGATGAGCTTTTTGGCGAGGTAAAGTTAGACCAGTGCACTATTAAACCTTAATACACCATGAAGAACCTTTTGCTGGCAGCTGCCCTGTTTTTTTCGGCATACAATTATGCCCAGGACGACCTGCTTACTGAACTTGACTCTACGCAGGTAGAAGACACCTATGCCACTGCTGCCTTTAAAGGCCTGCAGGTAGTTACACTGCAAACCACCAAGATGCCCGCCGCTAATGAGTGGTATTTTGTGGTATCGCACCGTTTTGGAACCGTAAAGAACGGTATAGACGAATTTTTTGGACTTGATGCTGCCACTACTAAAATAGGTGGTGTGTATGGTATAACCAACTGGCTTTCGGTTAGTGCGTCACGCCATACCCTGCTTAAAATGTATGAAGGCAGCGTTAAATACCGTGTAGCCCGCCAGAGCGCCGATTTTCCGGTAGACATTGTAGGTTATAACACCATCGATATCAATACGTTTCTTGAGAAAGAAGATTACCCTAATATTGAGTTTGCCGACAGGCTTTCTTTTATCTCACAAATACTTATTTCGCGTAAGTTTTCAGACAGGTTATCGTTAGAACTTGTACCGTCTTACATTCATAAAAACCTGTATAACCCTCTTATTGAGAACGACGGACAGTTTACAATGGCAGCCGGCGGCCGCATGAAGCTTACCAAAAGACTATCGGTAAACCTTGAATACGGTTATAATTTTGACAAACCGGACTTTTATAAAAACCCGCTATCGGTAGGGCTTGACCTTGAAACCGGTGGGCATATCTTTCAGCTGATATTTACTAACTCTCAGGCCATGACAGAGAGTGGTTATCTTACTAATGCCGCAGGAGACTGGGCTGACGGCGATTTCTTTTTTGGGTTTAACTTATACAGGGTATTTTAATTATAAAGCTATGAACAAATTTATATATATGCCGTTTGCTGCCCTGGCTTTGATAAGCTGCGACAGCCATACTTATGACGAGATTGGGGAACAAAATATTATTGATGGCCCCGTTACATACAACGCTAACGTAAAAACGATTATAGATAATAACTGTGTGGTGTGCCATTCATCGGGGGGGTCAGCGTCGTTCAGGCCTTTTACTACGTATGCCGAAGTGAAGGCAGGTGTGGAAGAAGCCGGATTGCTTGACCGCATTCAGCGCCAGAATGGTGAGCCGGGGGCTATGCCCAGCACAGGCCGCATGCCGCAAAGCAATATTGACGTGATTTTGCAATGGAATACTGACGGGCTATTAGAAACCGAATAAAATATACTACTATGGAACTGGAAAGAATTTTTGTTACCCTGTTGTTTATGGCAACGTCTTGCCTGTATGCACAAAAATATACCACAAAAACGGGTGTGGTAAAGTTTGAAGCCACCGTACCTTCTTTTGAAGAAGTTGCCGGTGAAAACAAAACGGTGTCGGCGGCATTTGATACCGGCACCGGAGATATTGCTGTGCTTGCCCTTATGAAAGGCTTTCGATTTAAAGTGGCGCTTATGGAAGAGCATTTTAATGAAAACTACGTTGAGAGTGACAAATTTCCTAAGGCTACCTTTAAAGGGAAAGTAGAAGGCTTTGACCTTGCTAAGCTGGCAGCTGCCGGTGGTAGCTATACCCTGAGCGGCGACCTTACCCTGCACGGAAAAACCAAAAAAGTTACCGATACTGCCAAGATAACAAAGAGTGGCGATAAGCTTGTGGTTAGCGGTGCCTTTGAGGTTAAACCCGGCGATTTTGGTATAGAGGTGCCCGCTGTGGTTAGCAAAAAGGTAGCCGATAAAATAAGCATAACCTACAGCTTTACGCTGGCTAAATAAGCACAAGTATGAAAAAGCTATTGCTTGCACTACTATTTGTTTCTGCCCTGGCACATGCCCAGGGCAAAGACGTATTTGACACAGCGCGTTTTGGGACTATAGACGAAATGAAGGCGCTGGTCGGGAAAAATAAGGACACTATAAATGCTAAAAATGCCATGGGCTTTACGCCGCTTATACTGGCATGCTACCGCGGAAATACTCCGGTGGCTGAATATCTGTCAAAAAGCGTAAACAACCTTAACTATAACAGCTCTAACGGTACAGCATTAGCCTCTGTTGCGGTTAAAGGCGATACAGCCCTTGCCAAAGTATTGCTTGAAGCCGGTGCCAACCCAAACCTTGCCGACCCCAATGGTGTAACTCCGCTGGTATATGCCGTGCAGTTTGAAAACAAGGAGCTCGTAGCGTTGCTTGTAAAATACAAAGCAGATATAAAATACAAAGATAACGAGGGCAAGACCCCGTATGACCACGCCATTTTTGGTAACAACCAGGAAATTATCAAACTACTTAAATAAAAATTATGAAAAAACTTTTACTTACCGCTTTATTGGCGCTCTCGGCACTTACTGCCAGCGCCCAGAGCAAAACTACGGGTTCAGTAAGCCTGCAGACCGGACAAACGGCCAAATTAGACCTTAATAACGATACAGCTACCGCTACGCTAACGCTTACAGGCCCATCTGACAGGTGGTTTGCACTGCAGTTTGGCTCATTTGCCAGCGGGCAGGGCATGTCATCAGGTATGGATGTGGTGTACTTTAATGGTACTACACTAATAGATGGTAACATGCAGGGCATAGGTTCAGCTCCGGCTATCGATACCAATAACTGGACGGTTACCAGCAACACCACCAGCGGCACCACCCGCACGGTTGTAGCTACCCGCGCCTTTGCAGGCGCAACTAACGATTATACTTTTGTATATGCTGATGCCAATATTGATTTTGCTTATGCAAGATCAAGCGGCGCAGGCTACGCAATGAACGGCCACGGCAGTTCGAGGGGATACAAGCTTAACCAAACGTTTAGCTGCCTTGCCCCGGATGCGCCTACAGCCAGCGCTCAGTCTTTCTGTTCAAGTGCTACAGTTGCCAGCCTTACGGCTACAGGAGGCTCCGGAGCCACTTTTAGCTGGTATGCCAACGCTACTGGCGGAACGGCTTTAGCCTCTACTACAGCGCTTGCAACAGGCACATACTACGTTTCTCAAACGCTTAGCGCCTGCGAAAGCGCCAGGACATCGGTAGCGGTTACTGTAACTACAGTTAACCAGCCTACTGCGGCGGCTTCGCAATCTTTTTGTAACATTGCTACTGTTGCTAACTTAACTGCTACGGGTGCTAACGGCGCTACTATAAACTGGTATGCAGCTGCTACAGGTGGTACTGCACTTGCGGGCACAACAGCCCTTGTTAGCGGTTCTACTTACTATGCAGGCCAAACTGTGGGTTCTTGCTCAAGCACAAGGACTGCCGTAACCGCTACCATAACTACAGCTACCCCGCCTCAGGCTATTGATCAAACATTTTGTGCTCCTGCTACAGTTTCGGTACTTTGGTTACCCGGCAACAATATTAAATGGTACAGTACGGTAGGTGGCGCGCAGCTTGCCGGTACAACACAGGTTGTAACTGGCACGTATTATGCCACACAAACGCTTAACGGCTGTGAAAGCGCTGCTACGCCGATTACGGTAACCATAACTACCACGCCATCGGTTACGGGCGACCAGACGCAGGACTTTACTGCCGGTGAAACTATTGCCGATCTGACTGTGGGTGTTATTGAAGGGGCTGCTATTACATGGTATACCCTTGCTGATAATGTGTATACACAAGTGCCTGATACAACGCCACTTGTTAATGGTGTTACGTATTACGTATCTCAGGTTGTTGACAACTGCGAGAGTGCTAAGTATGCAATTACTGCAAGCCTTGTAGCCGCAACGGATACTTTTAGCCTTGCCGGCCTTAAAGCCTATCCTAACCCAGCTAATGAGGTAATAACCATTACAAACAGGACAGAACTTGCGGGTGTTTCAATCATCAACATGCTGGGCCAGGAAGTTATGCAGCAAAGAATAAGCGGTACAACAGCACAGCTTAATATTGCGCAACTTGCCCATGGTACATATATTGTAAAAGTATCAGCAGCCAATGGCGCTTCGGCATCTATTAAGATAGCGAAGTATTAAATTACATATATATTGGTTTGTAAGAGGCTGCCCTTAGGGGTGGCCTTTTATTTTTTAGTACAAAATTTTGAAATGGCTTTTTGGCTGTTCTTATCGCCCAGTGCTAAAGCAATGTGAAGGTCCTGGCAGCCATCATCGGCAAGGCCGCTCCTTAATTTTGCCATTCCGCGGTTGTTATAGGGCAAGCCGCTTTTTGGGTCGAGCTCAATTGCCTTATTGTAATCGGCAATAGCAGTAGCATATTCTTCTTTCCTATAGTAACATATTCCCCGATTATTATAAGCCCCGGCCATACCAGGTTTAAGTTCAATAGCCTTTGTATAGTCTTCGATGGCAGTGTCTAAAAGGTCGGCGTCCATTTTAGTGATGCCGCGTTCATAATAGCAATCGCCATTGGCAGGCTGCATTTCAACGGCTTTGTCATAATCTCTTAAAGCTTCAAAATAGCGTGCATAAGCACAGCTCAGGGCACCGCGATTTAAATAAAATTTATAAGAAACTGAGTCGTTTTTTTTATTAAACCGGGCAATTTCCTTATGGTATTTTTTGTCGAAGTTTTTTTGGTTTTTAACGTTTTGTGCCGTGGCAAAAAAGCCTATAATTAAGGTAAGGAGTAATGTAACGTTTTTCATTGTGAGGTTTTGAGTGCCTAAGATATGAAATAAGTTTAAGGATATTGAAACATACCGCTGTTTTGCCTATAGTTTGGAATGAACTAAGAAGCCCATCCTTTTAAAAATATGCCCGCAACTGCACGCTGCCCGTGTGTATGGCGCCACTGGTTTCGCTTTTGCGGCCCTGATAGTTGATGTTGATGTCCAGGAACTGCGTGAGGCTTTTTTGCAGCAGCAGGCGCCAGGTGGTGTTTTGCCCTGCCTGCAGGCCCTGCAGCATCTGGTAGGCGGCGGCGCTGGTTTTCTCGCCGGTAAAATCGTTTTTATAAAGGGAGAATTCGCCACTGGCGGTAAAGCCTTTTTCTGAAGCATAGCTAAATGAGGTGCCAATGCGCTGCTGGTACAGCGTTTCCATAGCGCCGATGCGGTTTTGCTTGTCCTGGTACTCATAAAACACATCCCAGCTGGCATTGCGGCTAAAGATGTAAGATACCTTGGGGCCAATCAGGTACCCTTCAATTTCATAATTTTTACTGGCGTAGGTATCGCTTACCGTTTTAGTTTGAGATGTTTGCCCGCTCATGCTGAATAACCATAATTTTTGTACCAGGTGGGCATATTGCAGCTGGTGGCTGAGCACCTTGCTGTCCTGGCTGCCCACACTGAGCAGGCTCTTGGTGCGGTTGCTCAGGTAGGTGTAGGTAACCGAGTGGTTTTGCTTGCCACGGTTGTAAAACAGGCTGTTGCGCAAGGCTGAATTGACGCCCAGTAAGTTATCATCGCTTGTAGAGAAGGGGTTGAGGTCAAAATTGCTGCCGTTGCGCAGTATCTTGCGGTCAATTAAATACGAGCTTGTATTATAAAAATGTGAGAGCAGCTGCTTAAACCCGCCCGAATTTTGCCATTGGTTGGGGTTTAGCGTTACCGACTGCGAGAATTTGTTTTGGTGGGTGCCTATGTAGACCTGGTTGGGCAGGTATACCCGCACATAAATGGCCTGGTCAGGAAAAGGGGCTACCTCAAACTCCTGCAGTTCCTGAATGCCGTTGCCGTTGTAGTCGTTCCACATATACACGCCCTGCCCGGGCTCTACTTCAAGATAGGTAAATTCCTGCTGGGCAATGGTTCCGGAAGCCGTTTCATAAGCTGTGGTAACCTGCACCAGCTGGTTCCAATAGCGGTCGTTATACAGCACCCGCGAGTTGAGTGATGGCTCATCCTGAATGGTAGGATCCTCAAAATCGAGCCTGCGGTAATTGGCAAACACGGTCAGGTCGCTTTTATCGGTCTTTAGCAGGCGCGACTTAAGGTAGTAAGAACGGGAGGTATTCACTTTTTTAAGAAATCCGGCTACAAGGCTGTCGTTAGCGCGTTGCAGGTAGCCCAGCTCTATATATACCTTAGTGCTGTCGCCACGGCCTATGAATGCGCCATACTCCGTAAACTTTTGGCTCAGCAGCGATAAGGCACCGGTAGCTTTTATACGTTCGCTGTTGTCTTCAAGGCGTAGCGAGCTGCCCACCCAGTTTTTACCAAAGTGGTATTTTGCAAGCGCCTCATTTCGTATAAATTTTGATTTTGAATAGGTGCCGTCGCTCTCTAAGGCGCTACCGTGGTTCTGGATGGTAAAGTTACCCTGCTTAACCTGGGCGTTAACCACATGGCGCGTACCGCTAAAGGCGCTAGAAAAATCGAGCTTTTCGAGCTGGTAACTTATGGCGCTGCTTTGCGGCAGCTTTAAAGTCGTGCCCGCAACGAGGTAGCTCTGGCTGTTATCGGCGGTAATGACATTGGTCAGGTTCCAGTCGCGGTTAAACTCTATATTAAAAAGGCGCTCTATGGTACGGAAATCCTTCTGGACAAACTGGTAGTTGGCAAAGGCATCTACCTGCCATTTTTCGGTGGTAAACAGGCGCTGACGGGCATTTATTTTACCGGCCAGGCCATTGTTATTATCATCATCTACGGGGGAGTAGAGGTTAAGGTCGTTATTGCTAACGCCGGCCTCAAAATCTACAAGGGTTTTTTCGCCGGGGCTGTATTTACCCATTACGGTGGCTATTTGTATACGGGCGGGCGCGGTTAGCCTTATTACCGGCTCATAGCTGCCCTGCGGTATGCCGTTTATAGGGGCTACATACTCATAAATGCGGCCTATGGCTGCGGCATTGCTTAATATGTAGTTGCCCTGGTTAGCACCCAGCAGCGTAAAGCGTACGTTATACAAAACATCGTCAGGGTTGTTAGAGTATTCGTATACTTCCACGCCGCCAAGGGTTATTTTGCGGTACAATATTTTGTTCTCGCTATAGGTATCAATATATGCCGATGGCGCCACCATCTGGTTAACATCGTCGCCGGCCTGCTGCAGTGTGCCCACCTGGCCTTCGCTAAGATTTTGCTGTAGTGGCTGGTTTTTCATGTCGCCTTCGCTATACAAGTAGGTGCCAATGCTCCAGTCTTCGCGCTCGTGGGTAACGCCGCCGTAGGTAACAAAGCGGGTAAAATTTTGCTGTGTATATTGGTACTCCACATTAATACGCATCTCGCTGGTAATGGGAAACAGGGAGGTAAAGGTAATCTCGCCGGCATTGTAGTCTATAATGTAATCGTTGCTCTCGCCGCGCTCTAAAAGTATGCCGTTTACATACACCCTCTCAGATCCTGAAATGACCAAAACATACAATTCGCCATTGTTGCCGGTAAGCTTGTAAGGGCCCTGGTTGCCCTCCTGGCCGGTAAAAGTGCTGCGCGCATACTGGCCACGCACCAATGCGCCAGCGGCAAACACGCTTGTTTTTGCATCTTCATTTCCAAAAGTGAAAACAGTTGACAATCCCTGTACTTTTTTGCTGAAATTAAGGAACCGCGACTGCCGGTTTTCTAAAAATAAATCGCCTGCGCGGATGTTCCACTTATCGCTGAACATCTCAATGAAAATCTGGTCGAACTCATCAAGTTTTTGAGAGTACCCGCCATCCTGTAAGGGTATGTTGCTGTCCTGTATTGAGGCCCTGAGGCTCACCTTATCGCTCAGTTTTCCGGTAATTTGCAGGTCGAGGTTAGAGTTAACAACGGCATTTTGGTTGTTGCCTATGGTTACCCCGCGCGTTATGCTGCCCGATGTGCTAAGGCCGTCAAAAGGTTTGTAGCCGGCCAGTATATCGCGGGTTACCTGGTAGCGGGTTTCTCCGGCATCATTAGCTACCACGCGGTTAGGATCGTACATGCTGTATTTTTTGGTAAGAAATTCAGGGTAGGGCAGGTAGCTAACGGTAAGGCTGTCCTGGGGGTTAAAGCCATTTTTAAATGTTACTGTTCCGGTTGCGTAGTTTATGGCGTAATAAGTACTGTCTACAGCATTACCCAAAGCATCCTGAATCCTGAAATAGGAGGGGTTAATGCCCACACTGTCAACCTGCAAGGTGTCTTGTACGGGCAATGCCCTAACCGATTTATATGGCGAGGCTGGTTCCTGCCCGTAAAGCGCAGTAACACAACAGAAAAGCAACAAAAATAAACCGTTTTTAAGCATGCTTAGACTATAACTCAAAAAGGGCAAAAGTAGTGTATTCGGTTTAAAGTTGTTTGCGGTTAGAGGTATAGGTAATTTACTTATCCGGCTTAAACAAATTTTGTATATTGGCCGGCGTAAAATTAAAAGTATGGCAAAAGACCTATACGTTAAAAAATTCTGGGCTGAAGATGATGTGCTGTTCTACGTTCACTTTAAAGGCGACGAAGCAGTACGCCAGATAGAAATTACAGACGGTAAAAGGATACTGCTTTCAACAGATAAACCTGTAGAGGGCGATTACTTTTTGTATGATCAGACCCTTGAAGATTTAGACCTTGAAGATGAAGATTTTATAAGCAGTGCTGCGTTTGAAAAAGTTTGGGGAGAAGGTTAATTACCTCCTCCTTCTTGGGGTAGTATCGGCTTTAAGCTCTTCGGCTACTTTTTCAAGTTCGGCATACCAGTCAGGGCCAAAACGGCGCACTAGCGCTTCCTTTACAAATTTGTAAACGGGCACTTCCAGCTCCTGGCCTAAAGAACAGGCAGGGTCGCAAATATCCCAGCGGTCATAATTTACGGCAGCAAATTCTGTAAAGTCTTTTACACGGATGGGGTAAAGGTGGCACGAAACGGGTTTTTTCCAGCTCACAATACCCTGATTGTAGGCCTGCTCTATACCGCAAAGTGCGGTTTTACCATCAAAAATTACGTAGGCACAATCTTTATTATCTATAAGCGGGGTTTCAAGGTCGCCATCGCTGCCCTTAACCCAGGTGCCCTGTGCCTCTATGGCGGCTATGCCCTCTTTGCGAAGAAACGGTTTAACAAGGGGGTAGATGTCCTCCAGTATTTTGGTTTCCTCTTCTAACAGCGGTGCACCCGCATCTCCATCTACACAACAAGCTCCTTTGCACGCAGAAAGGTTGCAAACAAACTCTTTTTCCAAAATGTCTTCAGACACTATCGTTTTACCCAGTTGAAACATGGGACAAAGATAGGGAATCTTTCGGAAGTGTGATTGTGCGATTATTCGATTGTTGGATGGTTCGACTGTTGGATTATTCGATTGTTGGATTGTTGGATTGTTGGATGGTTCGACTGTTGGATGGTTCGATTGTTGGATTGTTGGATTGTTTGGATTGTTTGGATTGTTCGATTTTTAGATTATTAGAATTTTAGACTTTGCCACTCTGCAACATTGCGGCGCTTAACTTTACAACGTTCAACATTATAACATTCAACTTAATAACGTATTTTTGCACCCACTTTAAAAAACGTGGCATATGGATTTTGGTTGGGGATTTAACTGGAAAGAAGTTTTTACCGTGGGTATGGTGCTTTTTGCTGTAATAGATATAGTGGGGAGCATACCTGTAATAGTAGACCTGCGCAACCGCCTTGGCCATATACAAAGTGGTAAGGCTAC
>Ga0265780_10007970_pt1 | contig 12932 bp, 13 predicted proteins | sample P1T30metagenome_FD_192432 | JGI IMG/M metagenome (GOLD analysis project Ga0265780, IMG submission 192432) | Plant litter microbial communities from East Loma Ridge, Irvine, California - P1 T30 | ecosystem: Environmental > Terrestrial > Plant litter > Unclassified | place: USA: California...
GGGGCGTACTGATGGCTCCGGTGTAGACTTGCACCGTGGCGAAGAGGTCGGTGAGGAGGGATTCTACGCTGCTTGTCTCCTGGCGCTTTTGCTGGACGACGGGGCTCGCGAGCGATAGGCCGCTTAGGGCGAAGACGGCGAGGTGGGAGAAACGCATCTTGGTGTTCGTCGTGATAAAAACTATGAAGATAGTGAGGGCGGCAAAGTATACACAGGAACAAGACTGAGCGAGTGAATCGTAGTAAAGACTGGTCAATTCCAACGAGAACACGAATCCTCTTATACGCCTTGTGGCATTACCTGTAGTACCCTCCCCGAGTACAAACTGGTTTACAGCATGACAAGAAATCTCAACAGCTAGTTTCGCATGAGGAAATGCTCGTCATCGTCATTTCCTACATTGGTACAGGTTCCGGGTATGCGGTTCGGAGTGTTGTCTCGATGCGGCCAGGAGTGATCGTCATAGGCGGACCTGGATCTATTGATAATATACATCCTTGCTGTATATCGCTTCTACCCGCTTTTGTTCCTGCACCACAGAACCTCGATCTTTTCAGGCACGCCATGGGCTTTCTGTGTTGGTAATTATGCGAGGATACTGGTGTTGCGACTGGGAATGGGGCTTCTGGAGGATGTGACGCGATTGCCTTTCGACAGCGCGTGATAGACGGCTGCGGAGGCAGGTACGTGCCTCCGATTCTGCGTTTCACATCGTTTATCAACCGCGCCATTCAAGAAGAAAACCGTTGCGCACCATCACGCTTGTAGCCGGTATGCCGCACGCCATGATGTGCTATAGCGCTGTATACACCGTTTGTACCTACTCCGCGGACCTTGTACCATGCCCGCCACGTTCGCTAGGCCGTGAAGAAAAAGGAGAAACAGCGTCATGGCAGAACCAGAACGTCAATGTCAAGGCTGGCAAACCTACAAGCCTCAAACACCGGTGGTAGAAACCCCTGGAGTCAATTGCTCATTGGCTGCGCGCAACTCCATTAGTGCTTCCTGATATCCGGCATCCCTGTCTCCGCTCTTGCTCTACGCGAGGTGATGGATGGGTCTGTGCGGTTCATGCGATGATGGCGTGGCTGGTGTTGTTCTGATCGAGTAGTGCGCGGCGTGAGAGACTCAATCTCAAGATACTGTATAGTATGGTGAACGATGCAAGATCTTCATTGATACGCCTACGGATGCGCCTACGAATGCTATTTTTGCAAAACGCCCTGAGGATGATTACCCTCACCCACCTTTGATATCCCGTCCCGTTCGTCATGTACAACCCTTCCATGCTATCCTCCTTTTGTTCATCAGTCATGTCCATCTAATCTAACGAGAGCCTTTTCGTCTCCCAAGCCCACGATCGCGGCCTATACACTCAAACGAAAGATGCAATGATTTGCCATCCAGGGGAACACGAATCCTCCTGCGTATTGTAGGATTCCATCTGCTCAGTCTTCGCCGACGAGCCTGATCTCGGCAACTTCATCATCCTGCTGTGCGACGGGTGTGCCGACACCACCCCAACCATTCTTGGCACCGCCATCGTCATCAAAGTCTTCCATCCTTTCACTCATCTCTCCATCACCTACGGAACCCATCGCTCCGGTATCAGACGCGGCGCCGTCATCATCCGAGTCGTTACGGCGACCCATGTTCGCACTGCCAAGGCCGCTGAAGCTCCAAGCTGGTTGATCAGCGTCCATTTCCCAAGGAGTGGACGTGTAAGCACCGTCGTCAGCGTAGCCCTCATCGTCGCCATAGGATGGTAGCTCATCATCGTCACTCTGGCTCCCGGCTGCGACTCCGTTCTTTGGACGGTTCGCGGCTGCTGAGTGCGGATAACCACCCCCGCGCAGGGCTACGGCTCCCGCTGCGACTGCGCCAGCGCTCGACGACCCATTGCGGGACGAATCGTCGAGGCGCAAGCCGTTTCCCGCCGGTGACCGAGAGCGAAGTTGTTGGTCGTCTGCATCTTCATCAGAGTCGGGATTGCTGTTGTCGCCGGTTACAATTTGCTGAAGAGAGGGAGGGCCTAAAGGGACGGGGGAACGCCGGCGGTAGAACAAAAGGTAGGCGTTTCTCGATACGGCCTTGCGGCCGGATTCACACCGAGACACTATGGAGTCTAGTGAAGTTAGCATCAATGTGACTGTGTGTAAAGGATATGCGGTCGGTAAAGCTTACCATTGTAGTCGTACCACTGCTTGTCGAAGAAGTTTTGAGCAGTGGCCGTGTAATGACCGCCTCCAAGCCCACCGTAGTGATTGTCGACTGCGAAGAGATCATAGGTGAGATCCTTGCCTTCAGGGAAACCGACTTTGCCGGACAGATCTAGTCCCTCTACAGGGAAGTCAACCAGATCTTCGATCTTGTCTCTCAGGTTTCTCGCCCCGCTAAAGCGCTTCAGATGGATAATCAAGATGTCAGGAACTGTCCAGATTTCGAGTGTCTTTGTCGCCCTGCGCCTCTCCTTGCAACGGCTGCAATACCATGCGTTATCTTCGGAAAGAACCTCGCTCTTAGAAGATTCGACAAAACATTCATCAAGGTTGATGCCGTTTTTGCGACGAGCTGCGCGCCTCTCTTTCTTTTCGCGAAGCTCTGTGTCATCGAGAACCTCTATGTTCTTCATGACGTCCGCGCCTCTGTCATCGTCCGTCGTAGAGGCGCCAAATAGAGCATCATAGGCCTCGGCATTCCAATCAAGGACAAGGGCCTCGCCCATTCGGAGCAATCTCTCATCCGACTCGTCGTCAGGTTCGTCAGGGTAGTTCGGCTGGTCTGGCACTTTGCCTGCTTTCTTACTCTTGAAGTTCTTGTTGTTTTTGTGCTTTCGCTCCATTTTGCGCTCATGCTTCCGCGCTTTCTTGCTCTTCTTCTTGTTCTGACGGCCCGAACGGGCAAACTCTTGTGCTGCCGGCTCGACTGATTGCATTTCCTCGTCGCTGCTGACGTTGGCGGCATCAATCGCTGCGTCGGCGTCGACAATCGTGGACTGTGACAGGTCCTCGTCTTCGTCGCTAGATGTAGTTTCGCTTCCAGCAGCGGACGATTGTACAGACTCTTCTCGAGCTGGTGGTATTCTGACTCGTTTGGTGATAGGCTCAAGTGGCTTTGAATAATCGACGGTACTCCAACCTGTAGTAACAATCTCTGAGCTCTTTCGTGTGTGCTTCATCTCGAAAAGCGCCCTATTCTAAGTTAGTATTTTGCTGCGCGAATCCAAGGTCGGTCTCAGAGCTGCGACCTTGCGTCACAAGCTGGGCCTGGAACTAGCTTGTACGTACCTGAACTCAGGATGAATGTAGCTACCCGGCCGAAGTACTTCCGGAACCTGGTTAGCCTCATCGACTTGAGCGAAACGCGTATCCTTTGCATCCGTCATCGTCACCTCCACAATGTCCTCGCCCTCAACAGAACCGTCATTGACTTGTGGATCGTTTGGCGACGCATCTTCTTCTGTTGTCAGTACAACATCAGACCCAGGGCGGGATTGTTCTGGCCCGCTGAGCTCACTAAGAATCTTGCGACTAGTCATCCCAGCGACTCTAGACAGAACCTTCCTCAGGATTGTGTCGTAATCCTTGGCTTCCTCCCGAGTGAGAACAATGAAGCTGGGCCAGAGCGCCATAGACTGCCCTGTGGCTCTATACGAGGACGTGCTTGGGATGCGGTGGAACAATGGAAAGATGACGCGATCGTGGAGTGGTGAAACGGTCTCCGGAATCTCCTCGTCGGAAGATTGCGAAAGCGTCATCCGGTACTTGGCGCCCTTCTTCTTAGGTGCAGGCCAATTACTTGGAGCCATTTCTAACTCATAGAAATATATTTCGTCCCGTGCCCCAATATTCGACTCCGCTATTGACGATGCATCGTCCAAGTGTCGATAGTATTTGTGACTATACACCTCGGACGCCATGATACGGTTGGCTGGAACGCCGCCGCAGCGCTTGCCGACGAACTCCTTCAAGGCTTTGATAGTGGCATTTTTGTCAAAGTCAAGCTCGATTCGGCAAGGCTTCCCGTACAAGGGCACGTATGTGACAGTATGGGACCAAGACTGCTCTACCGGCAGCTGCAGTGTAAGCTGGCTGTATGGGTCGAACGTGATGCTGACCTTCTCGCAATCCGGACAAACCATGGTGTTCTTGTAAAAACCACTAAACAAGTCCATGGCTACAGAATCGTTCCGAGCTCGGTGGTTCTCCCGATAGACCTCGCCGAGTTGCTTGACTGCCTCAGGGTCCCGGAAGGTATTGTCATCGGAATCAGGGTTCTCTCGGTACGGCTTTTTGTGTATACGGTTCAGATCTTCGTGGAGCGCATCGACTAGCCAGCTGACGAATTCTTGAGAGTCCTGTTGGCCATAACCAGAAAACATGGGATTCGCCCTACCAAGCTTGAGTTTGAAGTCTTTGGGCGAGACAGATGAGCTGTTGTCGAAGCCATAGATGGAGCTCAAAAGACCAGCGTACGACTTGGCAATTACACCTTTGAAGCCTATGGGGTTGTCGATGTTGACCTCGTCTTTCCATTTGTTATTCAGAAAGTACATGCTCAACTCTTCGACACTCCGTAGACATTGGAGAGCGGAATTCATGTAACAGGTATTGCCAAGGTTCGTAAGTCCCACGTGGCCACGGACTTTGCCATTCTGCTTTCTTCCGCGCGTCATGGGGCCTCCCGTTGGAGTGCTCCTACCACTGTTGGGGTTGCTCTGCAGGCCCTTGCCAGTCAGGGCACCAGCCTTGTTCTTGGGAGCTGTTTTGGTGGTGTCGGCAATGTATTCACCCTTGTCGTCATGCTCCTCAAGTACAATGATCTGGTCCTGGGTCAGACCAGCGTCAGCCAACGTCAGAGACGCGTTGAACGTCTCATTGGCCGTCTCGTCTTTGCCTGTGACCAGCTCACGCTCTGATCCAAAGGCAAGAGCACTGAAACCGTCGGCCGCCATAACGAGTGTAGGCCGTTGCGTGGGTGCGGGTGTAACAGGAGATCCGTTCTGGGGAGACGCGTCGGGTGTTAATATGCCAGATGGCTGTGTTGCCTGTGGCTGGTCTGTAGGAGCGGGCGTGAGAATGCGCCAAATGCGAACTTTGTTGTTGGGGTCAACGCCTGCGGCTTTCTTGGCAGCGTCGACAAAGGCTACAAAGCTCTCGTAGCGGCTCGCGACGAACCTTGCGGCTGGTTTCGTGCTGTCAGCGGCGTTGGGAGTTTTTCGCACTTTCTGGATGGTAAAGATGGGAGGGTGCAGCTCGTAAGAAATATCCTCGCTGACTTGGCCCGGTACCGTGTTGTGGGCGTAGCGGCGTATGACGGGACTCGACTTCTCAAGCCCGTACCAGCTGAGGACCAGATCCCACGCTTTGCGGGGCACAATCTCGAAGTCTTGGCCCATGGTTGTCTCCTTGCTGAGCGCGACGAAGTCATCGCCATGCTGGTCGACCAAGTTCTCGTGCGCTAGTTCTGGGTCGACGAGGTGCGAGTTGTCGACAGGGCCCACGGGACCCAAGGTCGCGTTCCTGCTGAAGTCGTTGGGCCTGCCTCTGTTCTCCGACGTCCTTGCCCACACGCGCTCTAGCCACTGTTCGGAAATAATGTAGCCCTCCTGCCCTTCTACAAGGGCCTCGCTCGACATCATGCCCATGACGCGAGTCACCTGCACGTCGATGTCGGGGAGCCCCTGCTGCTCAGTGGCGTCATCGTCGCCGTCGCCGTCGGGGCTGCTGCCGGCGGGCGCGTCAGCCATCTCTACGGAAGTTGCGCGTGCACTGCGCTGTGGTGTGCTGGTAGGCAGGGGCTTGCTGGCGCGGGCGGCCGAGGGCGCGTCGCTGGTGCGCGTGCCGTGTGCGTCGGGCTTGTCGTCCATGTCGGAGTGGAGGCGCTTAGCGGGTGAGGATGCGCGTGGAGGGGGCCGTTGAGGATGTGCTTCGGTGGTGCGTGTGCGGTCCAGGTCGGTGACGGAGCCCTCGCGGCTGTCGAGGGTGAGGTTGGCGTAGGCTTCGCTGGGGGAGCTGGCCCCGGTGTAGCTGTCGCGCGCCGAGAGCGTGCCTGGTTCGGGCGTGTCGACCAGGACTTCGTCGTGCAGGTGCGGTGGCAGATAGCGTGGCGGCGATGCTGAGGGTTGCGGGGAGGAGCGAGGGGACCCTACACCGACGCTGCCCACATTCGGTGAATGCGTGCCGTCGCCGTTGGACGAGTCTCGTGCGGGGACCACGATCTTCCGCTTCTTGTTATTAGTGGAGGCCGTTTTGAAGCTGATTGCCTACCGTGAAGCCCGCGAAGAGCTTCAGGGCAGACGGTAGAGGGCGGACGAGCGAGGGTGAAAGGGCAAGCAAAAGGCGGACAAGGACTATGCAGCGGGCCGCAGTACCTGGGCAATGGCGCCTCTTCTTCACAAACACAGTAGCACGGCGGTGAACAAACGAGGGGTAACAGCGCAATGTCCGCAAAAATCAGAGCAGCGCCGTGACATGGGCCGTCGTCACTATCGCTGTCCGACCGCTCAGCCTTGCGGACACTACCTTGGTAAGCGAGCTTGGCGACGCGGTGAATGCTCCCCCCTGTCGCGTGTCCGAAGCTGCCAGAACACCATCTGTTTGTGTTTGGTGCATGTCACAATCGCCTAGACAACACCATGGGAAACCACAGCACATGCATGTGTAGAATTCATGACGCCATGTCAACAGTCTGTATTCTGTCCGGCGTTTGGTGTTACGTATGATACAAGCGCAGCATCGCGTTTCATTTTGACCCGCCACTGTTCAGCCATGCGAAAGCAGAGGCACCGCCTACTGGATTCGCAGATCGAGGCTTCGACAGGCCAGGCATATTTTCCCTTGCTTTGTCCCCAGACACACTCCTCTTCACCGGAGGAGCCGCCGCAGGGTTGCTTGCTTCGCTCTCGCCTCTGCGCTTTCCATCATCAAAGAAGCGTGACTGCCCGGTCACAGGCGATGAGTTTGACGTCGACAGAGTACGCGTGGATTTAGAAGGTTTCAATACTTTGATGCCTGTATCACGTCGCTGGTAGCTGGGATCTGAGCTGGCGGTTTTACCCACGTTGGCCCAATCCAGAGAGCCCGTGTTTGTCTTCTCCGCTTGGTCACGGCGCCAGTTGCTCCAGATGGCTTGCGGTGCTCCTGATTGTGGAGCTCCACTTACAGAGCCCGGCTCCTGAGCATCCTTGTCAGAGCGACTTGACGCTGAGAGGCCTGGTTGTGGACGCTGTTCGAGACTCCTCCGGCCACTTGACCCGCCATCCTCAGAGTTGGTCACTGGGCCTGTGCCATTCGATTTCTCCATGGACGAATACGTCTCACGGGTCGGTGAAGTGCTAGACATCTGAGTTGTGTGATGCGCGTGCGCTGAAGCCAGAGTCGAAGTAGCGCGGTTCGGATCCGTCGTAGAGGCACCGCTAGCGTGCAAGCACTTGAACGCGCGATCATCTTCAGGACGGACGAGTGGTACCTGAAGCTTGTTACGGTCATCATCATACAGAGTCAGTTGGTTGCATGAAAGAAGGAGGTCGGCATTATGTGCCCGAAGCATGTCGCTACCAAGGAAAATCTGAATGGCTTTTGGATTCACCTCAGCGTCGTGCTCCTCGATGACGGTGAAATCTACGCCTATCGAAGGAAGCTGCGGCGCCGGGCTGTCGGATCGTGAAGATGCTGAAACAGGCACAGCCTCTGGAAGGTAGACAGACAGCTTGATCTTGCGAACCCGGTCCTCGTCCAGAATGACCCGATCCTGAAAGCCCAGGTGTTCAATTGTGTACCAGTCCAGATAGGATGTGTATGAACCTGAACAGACTGCTGCATACAGCAAGGTGTCGTGTTTGAAGTTGGTGTTGAGCCAGCAACGTATTATGGCAGGAACGGAGCCGAGAATGAACAAGCCAGGAGCCAGCCCTGGGACGTCTTGAGGCGTTGTCGGACCAAAGCTAGTGAGGCTGTTGGCGCGACCCGAAGCCATAGAATGCACCGACTGGCCGGCAGAACTTTGCCTTCCGTCTGACTTGTGGGAGTAGCTGCGCTCGCTCATGACATGCCCGCCCATGCTGCTACCAGTGCGGGGTATCAAATCCAGCGACGATCTCGATGCATGCGCCCAGTGACCGTGATTGGCAGTCTCATCGAAGCGGACGCTGTTCGCGCGAGATGTGGCCCCTACACGGCGGGGTTCCTCGTCGGCGTCAAGTTGGAGATTGCCGATGAGATTGCTGGACTGGTCGTCGAAGTTCGTGAAGTGTTCGGCGGTTGGCTGCTGCAGGGGAACTAACAGTTTTCAGCTAAAGATGCACAAATTCAGGTGAAGCGTCTTACCCTGTTGGGGTGTTCCCCCCAGCACCGAAGGAAAGGGCGATGAAGTCCCCCAGACGTTCTTCAGACGCGAGTCGTCTTCCTGCTTGCGCTCCAGGCGGGCGACGCGATCGGCGAGTTCGGCTTGGTGCTCCTGCACACGTAGCATTTCGCTTTGAAAACGCCAGAAATCGTCGCGCGGCTGGAAGGCTACGCTCTGAGGATCCATGCCCGTGACTCTCTCATCCCTTGGTGACGTGCTCAACAAAGAGACACCAGCCTTCCCGTGGGGACTCCCCTACCTTCACCACCGAGCGACCGCTGCCCAGTAGCCCAGTTCTTTTGTGGCAGTCTCTCTTGTTTAGTAGAGTAGGCGTTTGCGGTGTGCGCGGGTCTGGGTCGTCGGTTGTGAGGAATGCGTTTGAAGCCGACTATCGAGGTGTTCGGTGGGCAATTTGGAGGTAAAGGCAAGATCTGTGAAGAGATATCGGCCGTGCTACTATCTCAGACAGCAGGCGTTGGGTGTTGGGCGGTGTGATTAGTTGGACTACTGGAGCAGAAGGTACGATGGTCGCAACAGCGGTCTTTGCCGAAGATCAGGCGGTTCCCGAGACGGCGCTAGAGGGAGCGAGATAATGTACAGTGTCCCAGAAAAGTTTGAACAGGAAAGGAAATAGGAACAGGAAAATCTGACTGCTGGTGTATTCTTGCGTCCTGTTGACGCGATGCTGAGCTGAGGTTCGTCGAGTGACGCTGCTAACCACAAGCTGCCGGAGTTATGCACCCTCGCCCGATTGGACACGACTTCCCCAGAGCCCCGCTTGATCGCGCAGCTGAAATCAAGCTTGCCCACATCCATCATGTCTACCACTTTTGCGCTAAATCGAAGAAGACTGAGCACTCTCCCACTGTTTCCACGCTTCCTGATCGTTCCACGGCGGCAGTACCATAGGCAGCTTCTCAGGCGACTGCAAAAGTGGAGGCACGAAGTCAGTATCTACCTCATATGCATTTCATACAGTCAGAACTTACTTGATCCGGCCACTGCTCTGCGATGACCTTGATCAACTCCTGGTAGAAGATCTCGTATCCTGCTGGGTTCAAGTGAAGCCCTGAAACGTGCAGTTAGCATGGCGAGGAAACAGGAAGGTTTTGCGAAACCCTTACCATCGTACATAAGCTCCACCAAGGCGTCATTCTGCGAGACGTCTAAAGAGCCCGGTAGATCATCGCCCAGCTTCCAAATATCTGCTTTGAAGTCCGTCTTCGCCATGAAGGCTTTCCAGAGATTTACGACAGGCAGGCCAAGCTCGGCGCCAAGTTGAACGACTGCATCGGCATATGTTTTGGTCGCACCCGCCAGGCGCGTCACGCTAGCATATCCGTTCGACTGGTCTCTTGGCCACCACAGATGCTCGTTGATTGGGGGAGGAGCCACCAGGATGATACGAGGGTCGTGAGCTTTGATCTGCGGATGGGACATGATGTCCTTTAGGTTCTTGATGAACTCATCAAGAGGAATATGCTGCTTGTTTGGCGCATCTGGTAACGATGAGTCGTTGGCGCCGAAGAAGATGGTCTGTATGGTCAGTCAGGGCTGCATCTAGCGTGGACAAGTCTTACCATGAACCGAATCTTAGCCTGATCCGGCGGGGGCACGATGGCGGGCAGTATCTGGAGAGCTTGGCGGGTGTTGTACCCACTGTCATGGTGTTAGTTGTCGGTGCGGTCGTAAGGGTAGGACGTCATAACCTGAAGCCGCGGTTGACTACATCCAGTCGCCTGATGTATGCTGTTGGAATCATTAGTGCCTTTTACAGTGGCCCGAGCCAATGGCCGCCATGGAAGCTTCACGAAGAGATGTTTTGCATGGGGTAGTAATCGGGAGACATGATGATATTTGGACTGACCAGCTTGAAGGGCTGCAGAGAAGGCAAAGCCTCGCTCCTGGGAGAAGGAGTCCTGGGTTATGCTGTCTCCGAAGAGGAAGAACTGTTCATAGAGAGCAGGCTACAGTCATCAGCACGCAGTCCCAATGGCACTCAATGTCCAGCAGGACTTACCATCTTGAATGCTTTTAGAGAGATGTAGGCACGATCGTCGTCAGACCTTCCGGAATGTCTGCTAGTACCTTGGATATCTCGCTCGGCGAAATCCCGGTGTTCCGAAACCGGCTTTCCCGAGTTGCGTCGTCTGTATCTTCAGATCAGCGGCTCAGCAGCAGATGGATGCACGGGCGGATAAGAAACGACAGATTGGCAGCCTCTACCCCCCAATTCTCCCGACCGCGAGACGCACGTCAGTGTGTAGTGGTGGGGCTGGGGGCTGCGATTGGCGGCTACGGCATCGCGCCTTCTCCGTGTAGGGTTAGCACCTTCCGTTTGCCCTGCGTTCCGTCACCATCGCGTCCACGGGTGCACCCCAATAATCACATGGGACGCGCCTACCGCCCTTTGCGGTGGTGAGACACCTGAGGTCAGCCTCCGAGGGCTGCGCACCGCTGCCTGCTGGAGTTGCTCGAGCTGCTGCTTTTGCTGCTTTGTTCGCTGGCCGCCCTGCACACGCAAGCCGTTCTGAAACAGCTGGCGGACCCGCGGCGGAGCCTATCTCGCCCCGGACACAGGACAACAACGCATCCTGGAGGGATCCGCGGCATAGTGGGGAGCAGCCATGGTGCCCAGCCATAACATATCCATCGTGACACCGCCATCGTTTTCCGGATGACCATGATAGCGGCCTCTGCTCGGCGACATGTCTCTGGCTGCCCTCGACACTAATAGACCGCCCCTGCCCCGATTGTAGCTGCTGCCTCCCTACCCACCGCCCTCGCCATGCCCAAGTCGATGCAGTCGTACCACAGCGTCGACGACTACGACGCCGACGATGACTATGCCGCCGAACAGCGCGAGCGCGACGACACCTTCAGCAGCACCACGCCCACGTCGCCCACGCTCACCTTCAGCGCCCAGCGCCCGATGCGTGCCTCGGACACGGACCTCACGAGGTCGACGGGCAGCGTCAACGAGCGGACCGCCCTGCTAGGAGTGCCCCATCTGCGGGGTGCCAGGTCCTACAAGAGCCTGCCCGCCACCTCCCCGGGCACCCCTCGCCCGGGCATGACGCGCAACAACAGCCAGCTGCCCACCAGCTCGCGCATGCGGAGCCGCCGGGGCTCCCTCACCGGCGGCCACACCTTCAGCCAGCGCCTCGTCAATGCCCTGGGCGAGCGGGGGGCGGGCCTCGAGCAGAGCATGCACTCCGCAAAGGCCTCCTTCTTCCAGGACAACCGCGTGTGGTACGATCAGTTCACGTCGACCGACTGGGTCCACGACAACATCGCCGACGCCTACCGCGTCAAGGCCCTGCGGAGCCGAAAGGACATCAGGGGCCGCCTCGCCGCTTGGTTCGACGGTGCGCAGGGCTGGATTCTGGTAGCCCTAATCGGCGTGCTCACTGCCGTGTGCGCCTACTTCGTCAACACCACCGAGACCACGCTGTTCGATCTGAAGCAGGGCTATTGCACTACCGGCTGGAACAAGAGCCGCAAGGCGTGCTGCCAAGGTGCCTCGATATGCGACAACTGGCTCAAGTGGTCCGAGGCGGTCCGCAATGACAGGCTGGACGTCGTCCAGACCCAATATGGCTTTTTCGTCCTCTCCGTCATCTTGCTCTCCATGGCCTCGTGTCTGCTCACGCTCACCACAAAAACAGTCATCCCTTCAGCCATCTCACTGTCCACACTCGACGAAAACCTCGGCGCAGAAGTCCGGAGATACTCTGATCAGGCAGAGGAAGAAGACCGCAAGCGCAGCATCAGCCCAGAGTCAAGGTTCCAGGAAGTCCAGGCACGGCCACCCATGGTCTACTACTCCGCTGCGGGCAGTGGTGTAGCCGAAGTCAAGGTCATCCTTAGTGGTTTCGTTCTCCACGGTTATCTGGGTGTACGCACACTGCTCGTCAAGACGCTAGCTCTGATCCTCAGTGTTGCATCGGGTCTCAGTCTCGGTAAGGAGGGCCCATACGTGCACATTGCGACTTGCATAGGAAATATTGCGTGTCGTATATTCTCAAAGTATAGCAACAACGACGGCAAACGCAGGGAGATTCTCAGCGCTAGTGCCGCTAGTGGTGTTGCCGTAGCTTTCGGCGCTCCGATTGGCGGAGTGCTCTTCAGTCTGGAGGAAGTGAGCTACTACTTTCCGTCCAAGACGCTCTTCAGAACCTTCTTTTGCTGCATCGTAAGTCGCTAGTCTCTCCTCTCGACCTTGCTAATCCCTTATAGGCGGCTGCGTTATCTCTTAAATTCCTGGATCCATACGGCACCAAGAAGATCGTGCTTTTCGAGGTTCGTTATCATCTAGACTGGAAGTTTTTTGAACTTGCGACCTTTGTCTTCACCGGCGCTGTGGGCGGTGTTCTCGGCGCATTGTTCATCAAAGCATCTCGCATCTGGGCACGAACATTCCGTCGCATACCCGTTATCAAGAAGCATCCGCTCCTTGAGGTCTTCCTGGTTGCGCTTGTGACTGGTTTGATCAGTTTCTGGAACCGATACACCAAACTTCCCGTCACCGAACTCTTGTTCGAACTGGCAAGTCCGTGCGACACGTACACTGACACCGGCGACGG
>Ga0265780_10007971_pt1 | contig 12932 bp, 9 predicted proteins | sample P1T30metagenome_FD_192432 | JGI IMG/M metagenome (GOLD analysis project Ga0265780, IMG submission 192432) | Plant litter microbial communities from East Loma Ridge, Irvine, California - P1 T30 | ecosystem: Environmental > Terrestrial > Plant litter > Unclassified | place: USA: California...
GCAGACTCGGTAATTTCCACTTCGAGCAGGCTGGCAGGGACATCGTGCCGTTTGAGCGCGTCGGCCAGTTCGCGCTGGACGCCGCCACGCAGGAACTGCCTGGGCGAGACGTTGATCGATACCGGCACCGGCTCGGCCCCGGCCGCGCGCCAGGCTGCCAGCTGGCCGCAGGCCTGGTCGATCACGATGGCGCCGATCGGCACAATCAGGCCGCTCGACTCGGCCAGCGGGATGAATTCGTCGGGGCGGATCATGCCCAGCTGCGGATGCTCCCAGCGCAGCAGCGCCTCCATGCTGAGCAATTCCCCGCTGCGCGTGTCGACGCGCGGCTGGTAGTGCAGCACGAACTGGTTCCGGGCGATTGCCTCCAGCAGGCGCTGGCGCAGCTGCGACTGCGTCATCAGCATCGACGACTGGGCCGGGTCGAAGAACCGGAATTGCCCCTTGCCGGCGTTCTTCCCGGCGTACATCGCGATGTCGCTGTGGCGGATCAGCGTTGCCGCATCCTTGCCGTCGCGCGGGTAGATGCTGATGCCGACCGATGCGCCAATCGCATGCTGTTCGCCGTCGATGGTGAACGCCTTGCTGAATGCCCCCGTGATGCGGGCGGCGACCGCCGTCACCTGGCGCTCGCTGTCGAATGGGCTGATAAGGACCATGAACTCGTCGCCGCCGAAGCGCGCCAGGCGGTCGCCAGGACGCAGTTGCGACAGCAGCCGGTCCGCAGCCAGCTTGAGCAGGCGGTCGCCCACCGCGTGGCCGTGCGAATCGTTCACCTGCTTGAATTCGTCGAGGTCGATGAACAGCAGCGCCGCCTCGTGCCCCGCCGTTTCGGCGTGCGCCAGCGCGGCCGGGACGAAATTTAAAAACCAGTGGCGGTTCGGCAGGCCGGTCAGGCTGTCTTCGTTGGCCAGGCGGTCCAGCTGGTCCTCGTGGTCCTTGCGCTGGCTGATGTCCTGCAAGGTGACGGCCAGGCTGTCACCGACGCGGACCAGGCGCCGGTGGCCCCAGCGGATATTCAGGCGGTTATCGTCGGGCATGCGCCGGTCTTCCTGGTGGAAGCCGGATGTCATGGCCTGGTTGTAGTTGGCGATCAGGTCGGCGCCGGCGACGCCCCGGTCGATCTGCGACACCAGGCTGCCGACCAGGTCCTGGCGTGTCATGCCGTAAAAGTACGCGCCGCGCTCATTGCAGTCGACGATGCGGAAGTCGACGGTGCGGTCCTTGCGGTCGCGTACCGGCGCGACCATGTAGAAGCCGTCGTTGCCGCTTTCGGTGGCGGTGCGGTAGGCCAGCTGAATGGCGTGCTGCTCGCTGGCCCGGCGCGCCGCGCGCAGCGACAGCACGCTGCCAACTGTCGCCATCAGCGCCAGGATCGCGGTGGCCAGCAAGGTGTAGGTGCGGCTGTCGGCCCAGTACGCGTCCGCCGCCGCCAGTGCGGCCTGTTGCGACAGTGCGACCAGCGCCACCAGCGGATAGGCGCTGGAACGGCGCCATCCCAGGAAGCGCGGGCGGCCGTCAGTGAATCCGCCGGCGCCCTCGATGAGCTGCACGCCGTGCGGCACCGGCCAGCGCCCGGCATGCTCGGGCAGCAGCGAACCGGCAATGCTGGTATGCAGCTTGCCGTGGCCATCCTGCTCCACGCGCAAGCCACCGCTGTGGGGATCCATGTCGACCAGCGCCAGCAGGCTGTCCGGGCCCAGGGTGGCAGGACTGACGAAGGATGTGAAGTAGGCGGCATCGACCGCCAGGATCAGGACGCCGTCGAACTCATCGTCGCCCGTGTCCAGGCGGCGGGTGAACAGGATCGTGTCCCGGGCGCCGCCCAGCTCGAGCGGAGCGGTGCCAATGCGTAGCGCGCTCGAATTGTCGTCGTGGTGCTGGACAAAGAAGCGCGCCTTGGACAGGTCGATCGCACGACTGGCGCGCGTGGATGACCGGATCCTGCCGTCCTTGCCCAGCACGCTGACGTTGACGAAGGCGGCATCGGTGAACATGCCTTCGCGGAGCATGTCCTCGATCAGGGTGCGGTCGTGCGTATGCTCCCAACTGTGCTTGAGCTGCATGGTGATCTGGTCCATCTGCGCGACCGACCGGGTGACGTACTGCTCGTATGCCTCGGCGTAGGCATCGGTCTCCTTGAATGCCTGCTCGGTGGCGCGGCGCTGTTCGGCGTCGCTGCGCAACACTGCCGCGCTCCACAACGTGATGCAGGCGAGCAGCGCCAGCACGGGCCAAAGCAGGGCAAGGAAGCGGTAGGTGCGCGGGTTGACGTGCGCACTGGTCTTTGGCATGAATTTCCTAAACGCAAAATTCCTTCGGGAATGCAAGTGTAGGTGCGCGAGATGACAACTTGATGACCGCCATGCTTGAGCAACGTTTCGCTGAGTACGTCGTGCGATGCGTCAAACGTGCGCAAGGTTGAAAAGAACCCCTGCTATATTTCAACCTGTTTTATGCCTTTGCAATAAAACGCCCTCTTTTAATAACAGGCGGTGTGCTTGCAAGTCGCAGCAGCATGCCGCAGACCCTTCAGGAACCATGATGCCGCACCTCCCGACTGCTCCACGCGCTGCGCAACCGCGCCGCCCACGCTTCCCACTGACCCTGGCCGCCAAAAGCTGCGCACTGACCGTCCTGGCACTGGCCGGCGCGACCGCCCATGCCGACCCGTCGATCGCGCTCGACCGCGTCAGCATTGCCGCCGGCGCCTTCTATGCCGATCCGAAGGTCCAGGCTGGCGTGCAGCGCGACGATGGCTACCTCTCCACTGGTGACCAGAGCGGCAGCCACAAGACACTGCCGCGCGTCAAGGCCGATGTTCTGCTGGGCGACTCGCAAGGCATTTCGCTCGACTACTACCGGTTCGACAAGTCGTACGGCACCACCCTCGAGGGCAGCACCGTGCGTGACGGCCAGCAATTTACCGGCCGCGGCACCGCGAACGCCGACCTGCAGCTCGACCTGGCGCAGGTCGCCTACAAATTCTGGATGGGTAAAGGCGCCGATGTGTTCGGCATCGGCCTGGGCGCCGGCTACTATCGCGCCAAGATCGACGGCACCGCGAATGGCACCGTCAGCACAACCGTCGGTCCGTTGACCACGTCGCGCGATTTTTCAGGCAGCAGCGGCGCCAGCGAAAGCGCGTGGGCGCCGCTGCTGGAGTTCGGCTATCGCCACGCATTTTCGCCTGACCTGCGGTTTGTGGCCGACGTCTCCGGCGTGAAGAAGAACGGCGGCCACCTGAACGGCCATATCTACAGCGGCACGGCCGGTATCGAATGGTTCTTCGCCAAGAACGTCGGCCTGGTGGCCGATTACGGCATCCAGAAAATCCAGCTGGGCCGCGATGGCGACAACCGCGCCGACCTGAATGTCAAACTGACCGGACCATCGGCTTTCCTGAAAGTCCGGTTCTAATCACCTGCAGCTTCAGCACGCCGTCGGCCGCAACCGTTCGACCTCGAGTCCGAACAGCGGCCGCAGGCGCGTGCCAAACACGTTGCCGGCGAAGGCCGCGACCAGCCACAGCCAGCCGTGCAGGCTGCCCGACACGATGCCGCTGAAGTAGGCGCCGATGTTGCAGCCATACGCCAGCCGCGCGCCAAACCCCAGCATCAAGCCACCCACGACCGCTGCAACGAATGAGCGCATCGGCAAGCGCCACACCGGCGCATACCGTCCTGCCAGCGCCGCCGCAGCCATTGCGCCCAGCACGATCCCGATATCCATCACCGACGTCACGTCATGCGTCACTGGCGCTGCCAGCGCCGTGGCGTTGGCCTTGGTCGACCAGTACGCCCAGCTGGCGGTGTCAAAGCCGAACAGCGGCGCCGCCTTGGCGCCCCACAACGCGAACGCCGACGTCACGCCCCATGGCCGTCCCGACAGCGCCAGCGTGGCAAAGTTGAGCAGCACCAGCGCCAGCGCGCCCGCCAAGACCGGCCATGGGCCCCGCAGCGCGTTGTTCTGCTTGGTGCCTGCGCGAACCAGCCTGCCGTGGCGGCGCTTTTCGACCACCACCGTGATTGCGGCGATGGCGGCAAACACGATCCAGTTCAGCGCCAGCGCGGGCGCGACGCCCAGTTCCTTCACCAGCGAAATCGGTTTGAGTTGCGGCAGCGACGTCCAGAACGGCATGTACGCCGTGCCGATCACCGAGCCGGCCACGAACGCGAGCAGCGTGACGATCATCCGCGTACTGCCGCCGCCCACCGTGTAGAGCGTGCCGGACGCGCAGCCGCCGCCCAGCTGCATGCCGATGCCGAAAATGAAGGCGCCGACCAGGACCGAGGTGCCGGCCGGGCTGACCAGCCCTGTCACCGGCGTGCCGAAGAGTGTACCGCCAGCGAGGGCGGGGAAAAACAGCGCGACGCCGACAGCCAGCATCAGCATCTGCGCGCGCAAGCCTTCGCCGCGGCCATCGGCGATGAATACGCGCCAGGCCGACGTGAAGCCGAATGCCGCGTGATACAGCGCCATGCCAAGCAGCGCGCCAACGACGTACAGGGCGCTCTGGCGCCCACTGACGGATTGTGCGAGGTACGCCGCGCCGAGCAGGATGAGAAGAAGCGCTACGCCGAGCGCGCGCGGATTGGTGGGCGCGGTGAGGCGTTTGGTAACAGATGAGGAAGACATGATGAACCGCCGAATGTGACAATGTAACCCGTTATTTTGACCGGTTTTTTGTATTCTTGCCGACGGGGTGGGGGTCTCCAGCCCCCTCACCCTTATTTCCGCTTACCCGCACTTTCATCGCGCGCTTTCCTGAACTCGGAATCGGCCGACCAGTTCGGCCACGTGCGCGCATTGGCCAGGTCCAGGCCGAGCCCATACAACAGTTCCAGGTCGCTCGCCATGCCGACAAACGTCCAGCGCGGGTCGAACTGGTCGGCGGGCTGGTGGTAGGCCACCGACGTGTAGCGGTCCTTGTCGCCCTGCCCGGCCGCCACGCCGCCAACGATCCAGTCATTGCCGGAGCCGAAAGAGATGGCCGGCACGCCGCGCTTGGCCAGCGAAAAATGGTCGGAGCGGAAGAACTTGCCGGCTTCCGGTTGCGGGTCCGGCGTGTAGGACTGGCCCCGCAGCTTCGCTTTCGCCGTGAGTTCATCGAGCAGGTCCAGTTTTGCGTTGCCCGAGATGGTGAAATTGCGCGCGCGTCCCTGCGGGGAGAGGGCGTCCATATTGATCAGGCCAACCGTCTGGTCGAGCGGGTACAGGGGATTGCTGGCGTAGTACTCGGATCCCAGCAAGCCCTTTTCCTCGGCCGTCACGGCCAGAAACAGCACGCTGCGCTGCGGCGCCGGCTGCGCACCGAACGCGCGGCCCAGCGCCAGGAGCGCGGCCAGGCCGGTGCCATTGTCGACCGCGCCATTGTAGATGGCGTGGCCGGTCGCATCAGGCTGGCCGATGCCCAGGTGGTCCCAATGCGCGCTGTACATGACGTATTCGCCTGGACGTTCACGACCGGTGCGGATCGCCGCCACGTTCTTCGACTTGATTACGCGCGCGTCCACCGCGAACTTCGCCGACAAGGTCACGCCATTCAAGGGCACTGGCTGGAACGCGCGCAGCTTTGCCTGCTGTTTGGCGGCGTCGAAATCGAGGCCGGCGCGCTTGAACAGACTGGCGGCGGCGTCACGCTGGATCCACGCTTCGAGCACGCTGTGCGCGCTGGCCGGGTCCGCGCGCGCGATGTCGTACATGACGTTGGTATTCGAGTTTTTCACGGTCGCCCAGCCGTATGACGCCGGCGCGGTCTCGTGGACGATCAGCGTGCCGACTGCGCCGCGGCGCGCCATCTCTTCGTATTTGTAGGTCCAGCGGCCGTAGTACGTCATGGCCTTGCCGCCAAAATCGCCCTCGCCGCCCTCGAAATCCGGGTCGTTGATCAGCACGACCGCGATTTTGCCTTTCAGGTCGACCCCCTTGAAATCGTCCCAGTTGCGCTCCGGCGCCGTGACGCCGTAGCCGACGAAGACCAGCGGCGCGTTGACGATATCCACCTGATGGGCGCCGTTCATGGCGGCGCGCACGGCGATGTCGCCGCCCTGGGTCCAGGCGGTGCGCGCCTTCCCATCGCTGACCGACACTGCCACCGGCCCGGTAATTTCGAAGCGGCCAAGCGGCACGTCCTGGGTCCAGGCGCGCTTGCCGTCAACCAGGTCACCGGCAGGCGCGAGACCCGCCGCCTTGAACTGGCCGATCAGGTAAGCCAGGGTTTTGGCCTCCCCTGGGGTGGCGACTGCGCGGCCTTCATACGCGTCCGACGACAGCACCTGCACATCCTGCGCCAGGCGTTTTGCATCGAAGGTTGGGGTATCGGCAGCGAAGACCGGCTGGGCGGCGGCGGCGGCCAGCAAAACGAGTGAAAAGGTTTTCAAAAAACGTCTCCGGATGAGTGGTCGAAATGACCACGAAATCTTACTTGGTTTTACCCGCCAGCGGCAGAATGGATTGCCCCTGACGAGCAGCCGGGCCAGCCCATGTTTGGATTACAATCGTGCCTTCTTCAATCCGCCTGCTTTTCCGCCTTTCCGATGGCGCGAGCGCGCTACCCGATGGTCGCCTACACTTCATTTGCCGTTTTTCTTTTCAGCGCAATCGCCCTGGTCATCGCCAGCGGATTTTCCTACGGCGCCTCACTGCTGTTCCTGGCTGGCGCCGTCCTGCTGTGGCAGCGCCCGCGCCTGCACCTGACGCGCGACGACCGGCTTCTCGGCTGGGTGTTCGCCGGCTACTTCCTGCTCAGCGCCGTCAACAACGGCCTCCAGCACGCCGCCCTGCGGGAATACGACGCGCCGGCGCGCTTCCTGTTTGCCGTGCCGGTCCTGCTGGTGCTGTGCGCGTGGCCGGCCCGGGGCGACGCATTCTGGGGCGGCACGGCCATCGGCGCCATCGGGGCCGGCATCTACGCCGTTTTCCACCACACCAGCACGCGCGAGCTGATGATGGGCGCTATCACCAATCCGATCCAGTTCGGGAACATCAGCATCGTGCTGGGGATGCTCTCGCTGGCCGGCATCGGCTGGGCGCTGCGCCAGCCGCGGCGCGGCCTCTGGACCGCGCTGCTGGTGCTGGGCGCCGCTGGCGGCATTGCCGGTTCCGTCCTCTCGAGCAGCCGTGGCAGCTGGCTGGCGCTGCCGTTCTGCCTGTGCATCATCGTTGTCCATTCCGCCCTCACGTACGGGCGGCGCGTCCTGTTTGCCGGCCTGGGCGCCGCGCTGATCCTGCTGGGCGGGCTGTATGCCGTGCCCGATTCGGAAGTGCGCCAGCGCAGCGACCTGGCCGAGAAAGAGGTGCAGGCCTACTTCAACCAGAAGGACCAGGAAAGCACCGGTACGTCGGTCGGCCAGCGCCTGGAAATGTGGCGCGCCGGCGTCACGATGATCCCCGGCCACCTGCTGCTGGGCGTGGGCAAGGAAGGCTATATGGAGAACAAGGCGGCCCTGATCAAGGCAGGCAAAGCCAATCCCGCCATCGCCCAGCATACCCACCTGCATAACGATTATCTCGATGCCCTGGTCAAGCGCGGCATCCCCGGCCTGCTGGCCACGCTGGCTGTCCTGCTCGTGCCGTTCTGGCTCTTCGGACGCCACCTGAAGGATGCGCCGGCAGTCCGGCCGTATGCGCTGGGTGGCGTGCTGCTATGCACGAGCTATATGGTGTTCGGCCTGACGCAGGCCTTTTTCACGCACAACAATGGCGTCATGACCTACGCATTCTGGACCGCGATCCTGTGGACCCTGCTGCGTCACCAACTCCCACGCCATCAACTCCCCTCCTCCACCCGCGCGCCATGACCCACGCACAACCTTTGCTGTCTCCCGCGCTGCTGCGCAAATCGAACAAGATCCTGTTCATCGCCCACCTGGCGCTGGGCGACTTCACTTACCTGCAGAACTGCTTCGCTGCATTCAAGGAGGCGTATCCCCACCTCGAGGTGCACATCTGGGTCGATGAAGTGCGCCGCACGGCCGACGAAAAACAGTGGCCGATGCTGGAAAAATACGCGCTGTACGACTGGCTCGCCGCATGCCCGTTCTTCAGCCGCGTCTACACTAAAACCTACAGCCCGCAGCTGTTCGACGCGTCGCTGGCCGAGGCGCGCGCCGAGCACTATCCGATCGTGGTGTCGCTGGCGACGCTGCGCCCCCACATGTATGCCGGCATCGCCCGGTCGATTGCCCCCGACGGCTTCGTGGTGGGCATGCGCGGCGCCTTCAGCCTGCTGGCGCCGCAGCACTTGCTGGCCTGGCGCAAGCTCGACGCGACGCTGTCCCCGGATCCGCTGCACGCGGTGCCGGGGCACCATATCAGCGATGTGTATGCCGACTGGTTTCATTCGCTCGCCGGCCTCGCCATTGCGCCCGCGCAGCGCTTGCCGTTCGTGCTCATTCCCGACCGGTGGCAGCTGGATGCGCGCGAGAAGCTGGCCGCGTGGGACTTTCCCGGCAAGGGTCCGCTGGTCTTCGTCAACCCGTTCGCGAAGACCAAAAAACGCTGCTGGCCACTGACCCGGACCGCCGAACTGATCGCCGCCATGCAGCGCCTGCCGAAGTGGCGCGACGCGTGCTTCCTGGTCAACGCGATGCCGCATGAGCTGGCGGGCGCGCGCGCCGTGGTGGCGGCGTACGACCTGCCCCGCACCGAGTTTTTCAGCGCCACCGACAATTTTTTCCAGCTGCCGGCGATGCTGGCCGAATGCGACCTGATCGTGTCGGTGGAAACCGCGGTGATGCACCTGGCGAACGCCGTGCACGTGCCGGTGGTGGCGCTGATGCGCCAGAAAAACCCGGAATGGGTGCCGGTCGACCGCGCCCACAGCACCGTGATCACCGCGGCGAAGCGGCGCGACTGGGTCCGGGAAATTCCGGTGCAAGCCGTTCTCGATGTGCTGGACAAGATGGATGCGGGTGCATGAGCGCGGTCCCTCTCTCCGCGCGCACCATCGCGCCGGCGCCATCGAACGGCCGACCGACGTTTCACATCGCGTTTTGCGCCGACGACAATTACTGCCGGCCGATGGGGGCGACGATTGCCTCCATCCTCGCCAACAATCCGGGTCAGCATTTCACGTTTCACCTGCTGGCCATTGCGCTGTCGGCGGACAACCAGGCGCGCTTCGCGCGCGTGGGCGCGATGGGCAACGCCGCAACGCATGTCCACCTGCTCGACGAGGCGCAGTTCGCGCCGTTCGCCAGCTTCCTCGGCCACTCGCATTATTCGCTGTCGATTTTTACGCGCCTGGTGATTCCCGATGTGCTGCAGGGTCAGGCCGACCGCGTGCTGTACCTGGACGCCGACATCCTGTGCCTCGGCCCTCTCGATGAACTCATCACCATCGATTTCGACGGCAAGCTGGCGGTGGTGGCGCCGGATGCGCCAATTACCACGCGCCGGCGCGTCGAGGCGCTGGCCTTGCCGCACAAGGAGTATTTCAACGCCGGCGTCATGCTGATCAACGTGGCGCCGTGGCTGGCTGCTGGCGCCACGGCGCAAGCGGTCGACACGCTGGCCAACTCCACGCTCGACCTGCGCTTCAACGACCAGGATGCGCTCAATATCGTCCTCAACGGGCGCGCGCGCTACGTCGGCCAGCGCTACAACACGCTGTACGACCTGATTCACGACCTGCAGGTGAATAGCACCGCCCTGCGCGACCTGGGGGACGCCGTGCTGGTGCACTTTGCCGGATCGGTCAAACCATGGGCTGCCTGGAGCGGGCACGAGGCTGCAACACTGTTTGCCGGCTATCTCGCGCAATCGCCGTGGGGCGATTTGCCACTGGATACAGCGCCCCGCAACACGAAAGAGTTGCGCATGCATTCGCGCTTTTTGCTGCGCCAGGGAAAGCCCCTGCAAAGCCTGCAGTGGTATCTGCGCTACTTGCGCAAGCGACGCCGTAAATAAGACAGCGCCACGCACATCGTGTTTGCGTGTGCTCAAATTGACTTATACTGGTTTTGCAAGCGTGAGGGTAACCGGAGACGCGCATGACCAGTGACAATGCATTCGATGCGGAAGTGGCCAATGCAGCGGCGCAACTCCGGCTCGACCAGACTGCCGTGAACGAAGCGCTGGTGCAGAAAATTTTCCAGTGCGAACGGGCCGAAACAGCGCTGCGCACCTCGGAAGAAACCCTGCACGCCCTGCTGGCGCACCAGTTCACCAATCGCGAAGACGAACGGCGCCGCATTGCGCTGGAAATTCACGACACGCTCGGCCAGAACCTGCTGGCGCTGCGCCTCGATGTCGCCGCCCTGCACCAGGTCACCGGCGCACGCCAGCCACGCCTGCACGAGCGTGCCGGGGCCGCCCTGGCCAACCTCGACACCACCATCGCCTGCGTCAAACAACTGATTGCCAATTTGCGCCCGTTTCAGCTGGAGTTGGGCCTGCAGGCCGCGCTGGAATGGGAAATCAATAAATTCCAGCGCAAGCATGCGATTTCCTGCGAGGTCAGCGGCATCGAGGCGCTGGGGGAGATCGACATCGATGAAGCGCCCCTGCTGACGCTGTACCGCGTGCTGCACGAGTGCCTCGACAATATTGCGCGGCACGCAAAAGCCACGGAAGCGGCCATCGCGGTGCGGGTAGCGCGCAAAACACTGACCATGCACATCCGCGACAATGGCATCGGTGTCGATCCCGCGCGCTTGCCTGGACCCGCGTTCGGCCTCATGAGCATGCGCGAGCGCCTGGCTGAGGCGGGCGGCGGTTTCGCCTTGGGGCCCGCGATTCCAAACGGCACACTTGTTACATTAACGATACCTTTGTACGCACAGAAATCGCCCCGCCAAAAGTGATGGTCGGCTAGAATGTGTTTTTGCCAACCTTTCTGCCAGACGGGCCGGTCAGCGATACATGCAACATTCAGGAATCAGGTCGAGAAAGCCTTCATGACAATCAAGGACGAGGGACTGTTGTCCGTGCTCGACGCGCTGACCGCACTGCACGGGGCCGAGCCAATGGATGAAGTTGCCATAGCCTGGCAAAAGGTGGTGCGCAAGTTTACGCCGCTGATCGGCGCGAGCAGCGTGCTGCTGATCCTGGAACGCAGCCTCGAATCCAACCGCAAGGCGTTTTCCTGGCTGCCGGCGGGCGTCTTGCCGGTCAGGCCCGACGCCGCGGTCGAGCAGTTGCATGCCAGTATGGCGCAGCAATCGCCCGCCGACATTCTGGCCGCGCACCGCGCCTTGCTCTCTACTTTCAGCGACCTGATGACGACGCTGATCGGCGCGCGCCTGACCATTCAATTCTTGCGCGCGGCTTTACACATCGATGGCGTGACAGGCCTTCCAGAGGAGAATTGACGATGACCGATAAACTTGACCTGACGTTGCTGCATCCCGGCGTGCCCGGGCTCGACACCGTCCTCGGCGGCGGCCTGCCGGAGCTGTCATTCAATATCATCGGCGGCGCGCCCGGCAGCGGCAAGACGACGTTCGCGCAGCAGATGATGTTTGCGCTGGCCACGCCCTCCCGCAAGGCGCTGTTTTTTACCGCCATGGGCGAGCCGCCCGTCAAAATGCTGCGCTACCAGCAGCAATTCGACTTCTTCGATTTCGAGAAAGTCGGCAACGCCGTCAATTTCATCAGCCTCGCGCCAGCCGTCGAAACCGGCAACTACGACAATGTGCTGACGCAGATCCGCGAAGAAGTGCGGGCGCACTCGCCGTCGCTGGTGTTCATCGACTCGTTCCGCTCGTTCGTGCAGGCGGCCAGGGGCGAACAGACCCAGGTGGCGGCGCTGCAACTGTTCGTGCAGCAGCTCGTGACGCACATGACCGGCTGGAACGCCACCACGTTCCTGATCGGTGAATATGCCGTCAACGACGCGGAACAAAACCCCATTTTCACGGTCGCCGATGGCATCATCTGGCTCAACCAGAGCACCCAGCGCAACACCGTGTCGCGCAAGATCCAGGTGATCAAGATGCGCGGGCGGCGCCAGCGTCCGGGCCTGCATGCGTTCCGCATCACCAGCAACGGCATCGAGATTTTCCCGCGCGTGCTGGCCGCTTCCGAACCGACCGGCAACGAACGACAGCCGCATGCGCCGGCTGGCCGGATCTCGGTGGGCGTGCCGGTGCTCGACGAGATGCTGGGCGGCGGCCTGCCAGCCGGTTATTCACTGCTCGTCGAAGGGCCCAGCGGCTCCGGCAAGTCGGTCCTCGCCACCGAATTCGTTGCCGCAGGCATGCGCGAAAATGAAACATCGGTCGTGGCGATGTTTGAAAAAACGCCCAGCCAGATGCTCAACAACAAGCTCGACCAGCTGGTCCAGTCGGGCCACGTGGCGGTGCTCAATATGCGCACGCTCGACCTGTCGGTCGATGAAACGCTGCACGAACTGGAAACCATGATCGACCAGATTGGCGCCACACGTGTGGTCATCGATTCGCTGTCGGGTTTCGCGCTGGCGCTGGCGCCGGAATTTCGTGAAGACTTCCGCGAATCGCTGTACCGCATGACCACGGTGCTGAGCGAAAAAGGCGTGACGCTCCTGATGACCAACGACATCGAAGCCACGCCTCATTCGTTGCCCGCCAGCGTGGTCAGCAGCGCCTTCCTGGTGGACGCCATCGTCATGCAGCGTTTTGTGGAAGCGGATGCCGAGCTGCACTCGGTCATTTCAGTCATCAAGGTGCGGGGCAGCAGCCATAGCCGCCAGTTACGCGAATTTCGCATCACGTCCGACGGCATGGAGATCGACGCCAAGCCGGCGCGCTTCAAGAACATGCTGAACCTGGGTCATGGCGACAGCCGCTGACTCAGCCGCCACGATCTGCGCCCTCCTCGCGCGCGGCGCACCTGAAGCGCCCGCGCTGGTCGACGGCGCCAACAGCTGGACGTATGCGCAGTTGAGGGAGGCGGTCACGCGCCACGCCGATGCGCTGGCCCGCGCCGGCGTGCGGGCTGGCGACCGG